>CDZY01036826.1_pt1:2500-377758 | contig 377758 bp, 329 predicted proteins | sample 557671 | NCBI WGS metagenome assembly CDZY01 (sample SAMEA3182091, study PRJEB8094) | gut metagenome | biome: human; feature: gut; material: Stool; isolation source: human stools | place: Canada | collected 2013-03-11
ATCTGCGATTGATAGGAGAATGGTCTGGGAAGTCCAGCAGGAAAGCGTGAAAGCCGCGTATCCGAAATTGAAAGCAGCAAGGCAGTATCCAGAGTACCACGAGACACGAGGAACCTTGTGGGAATGAGCGGAGACCACTCCGTAAGGCTAAATACTACTCAGTGACCGATAGCGCATAGTACTGTGAAGGAAAGGTGAAAAGGACCCCGGGAGGGGAGTGAAAGAGAACCTGAAACCCTGTGTTTACAAGCTGTCGGAGCACGATAAGTGCGACGGCGTACTTTTTGTAGAACGGTCCGGCGAGTTATGATACGCGGTAAGGTTAAGGACTTAAGGTCCGGAGCCGAAGCGAAAGCGAGTGTTAAGAGCACGAGGAATCACGTATCATAGACCCGAAACCGGGTGATCTATCCATGTCCAGGATGAAGCTGCCGTAAGAGGTAGTGGAGGTCCGAACACACATCCGTTGAAAAGGGTGGTGATGAGGTGTGGATAGGGGAGAAATTCCAATCGAACCCGGAGATAGCTGGTTCTCCTCGAAATAGCTTTAGGGCTAGCCTTCAGTTAGTCTGCCGCAGGTAGAGCACTGAATTTCCTAGGGGGCGTCAAAGCCTACCGAAGAATATCAAACTGCGAATGGCGGACAGATGATGCTGGGGAGTCAGACTGCACGAGATAAGTTGGGTGGTCAAAAGGGAAAGAGCCCAGACCTACAGCTAAGGTCCCAAAGTGCGTGTTAAGTGGAAAAGGATGTGGGATTTCGAAGACAACTAGGATGTTGGCTCAGAAGCAGCCACACATTAAAAGAGTGCGTAATAGCTCACTAGTCGAGAGGTCCTGCGCCGAAAATGTCCGGGGCTGAAACACGACACCGAAGCTTAGGAATTCTAACGAATTGGTAGAGGAGCATTGTTAGCGGAACGAAGCCATACCGGAAGGAGTGGTGGACTGCTAAGAAGAGAGAATGCCGGAATGAGTAGCGAGATTGAAGTGAGAATCTTCAAGGCCGAATATCTAAGGTTTCCAGGGTAAAGCTGATCTGCCCTGGGTAAGTCGGGGCCTAAGGCGAGGTCGGAAGACGTAGCCGATGGACAACAGGTTGAAATTCCTGTACTGCGATATATCAGAAATGTGGGGACACAGAAGGAAAGTGTGAGCCGGGAAAGGAAAGACCGGTGCAAGCACAGGAGGAGGGATACAGGCAAATCCGTATCCCAATCCAATGGTGTTACGCGGAGCGAACAAAAGTAGCGAAGCACACAGACCATCTGTCGAGAAAAGCCGCTATTGTGTATACCGTACCCGTACCGTAAACCGACACAGGTGGATGAGGAGAGAATCCTAAGGCCGGCGGGAGAAGCATTGTTAAGGAACTCGGCAAAATGACCCCGTAACTTCGGGAGAAGGGGTGCTCACGCAAGTGAGCCGCAGAGAACTGGCCCAAGCAACTGTTTAGCAAAAACACAGGTCTATGCAAAACCGAAAGGTGAGGTATATGGGCTGACGCCTGCCCGGTGCTGGAAGGTTAAGAGGAGATGTTAGAGCAATCGAAGCATTGAATTTAAGCCCCAGTAAACGGCGGCCGTAACTATAACGGTCCTAAGGTAGCGAAATTCCTTGTCGGGTAAGTTCCGACCCGCACGAAAGGCGTAATGATTTGGGCACTGTCTCGACAATGCACCCGGTGAAATTGAAATACCAGTGAAGATGCTGGTTACCTGCGCCAGGACGGAAAGACCCCATGGAGCTTTACTCTAGCTTGATACTGGGATTCGGTATTGCATGTACAGGATAGGTGGGAGACTAAGAGGTGATGACGCCAGTTGTCACGGAGTCGATGTTGGGATACCACCCCTGCAGTACTGGGTTTCTAACCTGCGGCCGTGACCCGGCCGGGGGACAATGTCTGGTGGGGAGTTTGACTGGGGCGGTCGCCTCCGAAAGGGTATCGGAGGCGCTCAAAGGTTCCCTCAGAATGGTTGGAAACCATTCGAAGAGTGCAAAGGCAGAAGGGAGCTTGACTGCGACACCGACGGGTGGAGCAGGTACGAAAGTAGGACTTAGTGATCCGGTGGTATGAAAGTGGGATTGCCATCGCTCAACGGATAAAAGCTACCCTGGGGATAACAGGCTTATCACTCCCAAGAGTTCACATCGACGGAGTGGTTTGGCACCTCGATGTCGGCTCATCGCATCCTGGGGCTGTAGTAGGTCCCAAGGGTTGGGCTGTTCGCCCATTAAAGCGGTACGCGAGCTGGGTTCAGAACGTCGTGAGACAGTTCGGTCCCTATCCGGCGTGGGCGTAGGATATCTGAGAGGAGCTGTCCTTAGTACGAGAGGACCGGGATGGACTGACCTCTGGTGCATCGGTTGAGCCACCAGGCTCATGGCCGAGTAGCCAAGTCGGGACGGGATAAACGCTGAAGGCATCTAAGCGTGAAGCCCCCCTCAAGATGAGATATCCCATAGAGTTAATCTAGTAAGACCCCTTGAAGACGACGAGGTAGATAGGCAGAAGGTGGAAGTGTGGTGACATATGGAGCTGATCTGTACTAATAGGTCGAGGGCTTAACCGAAAGAGGTTAAGGTTTGGATAGAACAAAGAGAGTTATTCTTAAGGAAAGTACGAAAGTACTTGACAGGATACGGATGTATAAGATATATTTAATGTGCAGTTTTGAAGGAGCAATCCTTTACTTATAGTAATCTATAAGAATGGCCTGGTGGCTCAGCTGGTTAGAGCGCCGCCCTGTCACGGCGGAGGTCGTGGGTTCGAACCCCATCCGGGTCGTTTACAATTATATATTGTAGGTATTTGATATGGGATCTTAGCTCAGCTGGGAGAGCATCTGCCTTACAAGCAGAGGGTCACAGGTTCGAGCCCTGTAGGTCCCATTTATATGCCGACATGGCTCAATGGCAGAGCAGCTGATTTGTAATCAGCAGGTTGTTGGTTCGACTCCGACTGTCGGCTTTTTATTAACAATAATATCTTGGTTGGAAGGCTAGGGTTATTGTTAATTTAATTTTATATGGGTGGATTCCCGAGTGGCCAAAGGGGACAGACTGTAAATCTGCTGGCACTGCCTTCGAAGGTTCGAATCCTTCTCCGCCCATTTGATGAATAATCTTCATCATATATGAATACAATAGTTATAGATGACGCGGGGTAGAGCAGCTCGGAAGCTCGTCGGGCTCATAACCCGAAGGTCACAGGTTCAAATCCTGTCCCCGCTACTTTGCCTAGATAGCTCAGTCGGTAGAGCAGAGGACTGAAAATCCTCGTGTCACTGGTTCGATTCCGGTTCTAGGCACTTATTTATACCATAGGTATTACGTTATGTAGTATCTATGGTTTTTTTGTATCCCAATAATAAATAACAGTAAATAAAAGATGAGAGTGTAACAATGAATTGGAATGAAGATAAGAGTATAAAGATGAATTTAGATAAAACAGGAAAATCGGATAAAACAGGAACTACAAATAAGGATATTAAATATGATGATATATTATTGAATGGCAATGCAGGAACTACAAATAAAAATTCAGGCATTAAACCGAATGTTAAATATAATGATATATTGTCTAAGTTAGATAAATATAAAGATGAAAATATAGTACCTATGCATATGCCGGGGGCTAAGAGAAATAAAGAATTAATTGAGTTATATATGGGTGATATGGGAAATCCATATGAGAAAGATATAACGGAGATTAATGGTTTTGATAATATGCACAATGCCGAAACTATTATTAAAGATGCGTTTGATGAGGCGGCGGAGCTTTATGGAGCTGATGAGAGCTGGTATCTGGTAAATGGAAGCACTGCAGGTAATATGTCGGCAATATGCGGAGTTACCCATAAAAATGATGTTGTTATAATGGCAAGAAACTGTCATATATCAGTTTATAATGCAGTTATCCTCAATGAACTGAATCCTGTGTATATTTATCCAGAATATGATGAGGAATATGGGTATTATAAGGGGATAACATTAAAAGAAATTAAGGACATTGTGGATAAATACAGCTCAGACCATGACAGAAATGATATTAAAGCCGTGATACTTACATCACCAACTTATGAGGGAAATGTATCTGATATTAAATCAATAGCAGAGTATCTTCATCAATATAATATTCCATTGATTGTTGATGAGGCTCATGGTGCACATTTTAATTTCTCAGAAAGCTTTCCTCAGTCAGCAGTTAAGAGTGGGGCTGATGTAGTAATTAACAGTGTGCATAAGACCCTTCCATCACTTACACAGACAGCGATTATGCATATTAATTATGGAATAGTTGATGTAGAACGTATAAGAAGGTATTGGAACATATACCAGTCGACAAGTCCATCGTATATATTAATGTCTTCCATAGCAAGAAGCTTAAGCATTGTTAAGAATGACGGTGATAAATTATTTGCTGAATATGTTGATAAGCTCACTATTTTAAGAAATGGATTGTCAGAATTAAAGCATATCAGGTTAATAAAGACGGATGACATATCAAAGCTTGTATTAGGATATAAAGATGCAAAATGGTTATATGACACTTTATTTTATAAATATAAAATCCAGCTTGAAATGTCATCTATAAAGTATGTGATAGCGATGACATCAATATTTGACTCGCAGGAGTATTATGATAGATTTCTTGCGGCATTAAAAGAGATAGACGAAGAATTAGATAATAGATTTCTTGCGGCATTAAAGGAGATAGACGAAGAAATAGATGAGAGTAGGAGTAAATATAATAATAGAAGTAAAGATGAGATTTTAATTAATGATGAGGATAATGGTAATAAGATAAATGTTGCTGATTTCAGGGATGAGCAGGCGTTGACAATTGCACAAGCATTTAACAGGCGTGATTTATCAGGTTGTGATGAAATTCAGATGAATAATGAGAAGATATATGGTAAGATAAGTGGAGAGTCAGTGTATGTATATCCACCGGGAATACCGATATTATGTCCGGGAGAGGTTATTACACGAAAGATTATTGCAATACTTCAGGCGGCCGGTGAGGCAGGTCTGGAGGTTGTAGGTGTAAAAGAAGGAGCTTTGTTATGCCTGAGATAGCATTTTTAATGGGAAAAAGTTCAAGTGGTAAAGATAATATATTTAAGGCTTTAGTTGGTGATAAGGAGCTAAATCTTAAGACTGTTATTATGTATACAACAAGACCTATGAGAGCTGGAGAAAAAGAAGGTGTAGAGTATTATTATGTAGATAATGAGAAGGCATTGGAGCTTGAAGCGGCGGATAAAGTAATAGAGATGCGGATATATAACACAGTGTATGGAGAGTGGAAGTATTTTACAGTTGATGATGGGCAGATCAGGCTTGGAAGCGGTGACAAGTACATTGTTATAGGTACTATTGAGGCTTACAATAAATTTTGTGCATACTTTGGAAAAGATGCAATATTACCGATATATATAGAAGTCGATGATGGAATAAGGCTTATGAGAGCTATCAACAGGGAACAGAAGCAGGAAGTACCACAGTATGAGGAAATGTGCAGGCGTTTTCTTGCAGACAGTAAAGATTTCTCGGAGGAAAAGATTAAGGAAGCCGGAATTAATCAGAGATTTAGCAACGATGGAACAATAGAGGATTGTATCAGGGACATCAAAGAGGCAATTAAACAGCAGCTTTTATAAATGCAGTAAGAGTGAGTTGGCTTGAATTGTATTAATGATATTTATATGATACAATTATATGATGGTGGACACGAAAGAGAGTAAAGTTATGGATATAAAGATTAATGATATACAGACATCATCTTCAGTTCAGCAGGTGAAGAATACAGAGAGTACGGACAGTAGTTTTAAGTTTACTCTTATTAGTAATATAGAAGAAAAGGATCTTCAGGAAAAGCTTGGCAGTATGATGGAACAGATTACTGAGCAGGGTGAGAAGATTGCAAAGCATATGGATATTAAGGATATGCGAAAGTACAGGGAGCTTGTTAAGGGGTTTCTTAATGAGGTTGTTAACCGTTCCCATAAGTTCTCAAGAGAGAACTTTCTTGATAGACGAGGCAGACACAGAGTATATGGTATTGTTAAACTTGTGGATAAGAATCTTGATGAGCTGGCAGGAGAACTTGTTAAAGAAGAGAAAAATCATCTTGAGATTGTAGGAAGAATTGATGATATCAGGGGTTTATTGCTTGATATATCAGCATAAGATTGGAGTATATAATGAGCACATTTTCAGATATTTATGGATACGATACAATTAAAGAGCATTTACAGAACGCAATTAAATTAGATAAGGTATCACACGCTTACATTATCAATGGAGGGCTTGGTGCTGGAAAGAAGATGATTGCCAAGATATTTGCAAAAGCATTACAGTGTGAGGCAGAAGGCGATAATAAGCCTTGTAATAAATGTCATTCCTGTATACAGACAGAGTCAGGCAATCAGCCTGATATAATATGGGTACGACACGAGAAGCCTGCAAGTATAGGTGTAGATGATGTAAGAGATCAGATAATATCAGATATGCTTATTAAACCATACTCAAGCCGTTATAAGATATACATTATAGATGAGGCTGAGAAGCTTACAGTGCAGGCACAGAATGCACTTCTTAAGACTATAGAAGAGCCACCAGCGTATGGTATTGTTATATTTCTTACGACTAACGCAGACATTTTCTTACAGACTATTATATCAAGATGTGTGCTTCTTGATTTAAAGCCATTAAAGGAAAGCGTAGTTATGGATTATCTTAAGGATAACTATGACGTGTCAGAATATGAACGTAAGTTTGCGGCTGATTTTGCACAGGGTAAGATTGGACGTGCTAAGACTATTATAGAAAGTACGGAATTCGCACATTTAAAGAATGATGTTATGCACGTTATCAAGAATGTGAAGGATATGACGGCGGCAGACATAATGGCAGTTGTTAAAGATGTGACTAATTACAAGCTTACAATAGACGATTATCTTGATCTTATGGCTATGTGGTTCAGGGACGTGCTTATGTTTAAGAGTACTAATGATACGAATTATCTAATATTTAGTGATGAGATTTCGCTTATCAAATCGCAGGCTGAGGTTATGTCATACGAAGGAATTCAGGATATACTTAATTCTATAGATAAAGTAAAGGTAAGACTTAAGGCCAATGTTAATTTTGACTTATGCATAGAACTTCTTATTATGGCTATGAAAGAGGATATGTAGGCAGTTAGTGAATAATTGGCTGATGTTAGGAATTAATATTTGGCAGGATTGGAGATTAAAAATAGATGACTAAAGTTGTTGGTGTTAGATTCAGGCAGGTGGGCAAAATATATTTCTTTGCACCGGGACAGTATAATGTTGAGGTTGGTCAGCACGTTATTGTTGAAACAGCAAGAGGAATTGAGTATGGCCACGTTGTTCTTGGTGAAAGAGAGGTTGAGGATTCAGCAGTTGTACAGCCGCTTAAGGCTATTATCAGAATATCGACACCTGATGATGATGAAAGGGAAGCTAAGAACAGGGAAAAGGAAAAAGAAGCGTATAAGATATGTCTTGAGAAGATTAAGAAGCATAATCTTGAAATGAAGCTTATAAAGGTTGAGTATACATTTGACAATAATAAAGTATTGTTCTACTTTACAGCGGATGGAAGAATTGATTTCAGAGAGCTTGTAAAGGATCTGGCAGCAGTATTTAAGACAAGAATTGAACTTCGTCAGATTGGTGTAAGAGATGAAACTAAGATATTAGGCGGAATTGGTTCTTGTGGAAGACCATTGTGCTGTGCAACATATATGCCAGAGTTCATACCAGTGTCAATTAAGATGGCAAAGGAACAGAATTTATCGCTTAATCCATCAAAGATATCGGGTGTGTGTGGAAGACTTATGTGCTGTCTTAAGAATGAGCAGGAAACTTACGAGGAGCTTAACAGCAACCTTCCTAATGTGGGAGATTATGTTACTACACCTGAGAAGTTAAAGGGTGAGGTATCAAGCGTTAATGTGTTAAGACAGCTTGTTAAGGTAATTGTCACACTTGATGGAGATGAGAAAGAGATAAGAGAGTATCCTGTTGCTGAGCTTAGATTTAAGCCTAAGAGAAGAAACGACAGAATGAATATAGATGATAAAGAGTTAAAAGAACTCGAAGAGCTTGAGAAAAAGGAAGGAAAAGCCCATATTAATGATGACTGATGCTAAGATTAATGCAGGTATTAATGCCAATGAGAGAATTGATGACTTATGCAGGGATAATCTCAGACTAATCCAGAATACAGATGTGTTCTGTTTTGGAATGGATGCTGTGTTGTTGTCTACATTTGCGAAGGCCGGAAAGAACCAGAAGGTGCTTGATATGGGTACTGGAAATGGTGTAATACCAATTCTTATGCAGGCGAAAAATCCAGGCAGTATGTATACAGGCTTGGAAATTCAGGATATCAGTTATGACCTTGCTGTCAGAAATGTTGAACTTAATAGTCTGTCAGACAAGGTTAATATTGTAAAAGGTGATATTAAAGAAGCTTCACATATTTTAGGTGGGGCTTCTTTTAATGTGGTTACAAGCAATCCACCATATATGAATGAAAATCACGGAATTGTTAATCCTGAGAGTGCCAAGGCAATCGCAAGACACGAGCTTCTATGCAGTCTTGAGGACGTTGTAAGGGAAGCTTCAAAGTGCCTTAAGGTTAAGGGACATATGTATATGGTTCACAGACCATCAAGACTTGTAGATATATTTACTTCTATGAAGAATAACCACCTTGAGCCAAAGCGTATAAGGCTTGTGTATCCGCATATAGATAAGCCAGCTAATATGGTGCTTATAGAGGCGGTAAAGGGCGGACGTTCACAGCTTATAGTGGAAGAACCACTTATTGTATACAATAGCGATGGAAGTTACACGGAAGAACTTTTAAAAATGTACAATTAGTATGAATTTAAGAGAGGAGCAGTATGGAAGATAATATTACAGATATTGATTATGATAGTGTGCAGGCACTTGAAGAATTTAATGGCTCTCATAATAATAGCGGAGTTGGGCAGTTATATTTGTGTGCAACTCCGATTGGTAATCTTGAGGATATTACGTTCAGGGTGTTAAGGATATTAAAGGAAGTTGATATTATTGCGGCGGAGGATACGAGAAACAGCATAAAGCTGCTTAATCATTTTGAGATTAATACGCCGATGACAAGTTATCATGAATATAACAAGTATGATAAGGCAAAGGTGCTTGTTGAGAAGATGCTTAAAGGAATGTCAGTCGCTGTAATAACTGATGCTGGAACACCTGGAATATCTGACCCGGGAGAGGAGCTTGTAAGGCAGGCACTTGCATCAGGAATTAAGGTATCATCAGTTCCTGGTGCGGCAGCGTGTATAACGGCACTTACAATGTCGGGACAGGCAACAAGACGTTTTGCATTTGAAGCATTTCTTCCGGCGGACAAGAATGAGCGTAAAGACATATTAAAAGAGCTTGAAGATGAAACAAGAACAATGATTATATACGAAGCTCCACACAGGCTTTTAAAGACACTTAAAGAGCTTTCTGAGGTGTTAGGAGGAAGCAGGGCAGTTACTATATGCAAGGAACTTACCAAACGCTATGAGAATAGTATGGTTACAACGCTTGCAGAGGCGTGCAGTTATTATGAGAATAACCAGCCAAGGGGCGAGTATGTTCTTGTAATTGCTGGAAAAGACAGAAATGAGCTTAAAGAGGAAGCACAGGCACAGTGGCTTACTATGTCTGAGCAGGAACACGTTGATATGTATATAGCACAGGGACTTGATAAAAAAGAGGCTATGAAGGCAGCAGCCAGGGACAGGGGCGTATCTAAGAGGGATATATATAATAAGCTTCTGGGAAATTAGTTCTTAAAAGAAAAAATGTTACACAAATGTTAAAAACTTATATAAAAGAGTGATTAAAAGAGAGTCTTAGCTAAAATAAATTTAAGAGTAAATTTTAAAATTATAGGTGGAGTGGTACAAATCCCCTTCTTTGTCAGATAATATTTCTGGTAAGGAAGGGGATTTCTTATCTTCTAATCTTCTATTGTATGTTCATTGATAATTGCCTTAATGGCCTTATAAAGGTAAGGCTTGAGCCTGTCAATATCAGCTGGTTCTTTGTAAAGGATTGAGCTGTAGCATGTTGAGCTTATAAGCTCGACAATCATAAACAGCATAATCTCGGGCTCGTTGAGGTTAAGACCAGAGTCTTCAAGCATTTCATAGTAGATATCTTTAAAATTAATGTCGTCATCAGCGACATTGGTTGTAAGAGCCTCTTTAAATATTCCCCACGACAGGTTCTTTGATATAAATGTAAGAAGTGTCTGGTTGGTGTTAAGCACATTAATTATGTGGTCAGCAATAAATATAATCTCCTCAGTAAATGTAATTGTAAACGAATGGTCATTAATCTGCTGTTCTTTTATATGAAGCTCTAATGCACTCACTGCATTTTTAAAGAGCTTGCTTGCCTCGTGAGAAACGAGCTTATTTCTTATATCATATTTATCTTTGAAATACAGATAAAAAGTTCCCTTGGCAATTCCAGCTTTCTGTGAAATCTCGGCAATTGATGTCTTGGAAACACCCTGCGTTGTAAAGAGCTTAAAAGCTGTATCTAAGAGGGAAGTCCTTTTCTGTTGTTTGTTGTTCTCAAGTTTTCCCATAAAATCTCCAATCTAATGCAGGCATAATATTAGTTGTTCTGTCAATTAATATTCTACCATGTTGAAAATAAAAAATCTATAAAAAAATGACTTTTAGTCATTTTGAGTATTGACTATCGGTCATTTTGTGCTAGAATAACACTTGCAAAGAAAATGACCAAAAGTCATATTTGAGAGATCACGGTCATATGTATTGAATTGATAATAAATGTAATTAATTAAGAGAGTTATTAATTATTGAGAGGTTATCAGTCCAATCAAAGTAAAATTACGTCGCAGACGTAGAAATGAGGCGAGTTATGGAAAAGTTTGGAAAAGTAATTGTTAAACTCAGAATTCCAATTCTTATTCTGAGTTTCCTGCTTCTTATTCCATCTGCAATCGGATACTTTAATACAAGAGTTAATTACGATATTCTGTATTATCTTCCGAATGAGATAGAGACTATGCAGGGTCAGGACATTCTTATGGATGACTTCAATAAGGGTGCATACGCGATGGTCGTTGTCCAGAATATGGATACGAAGTCTACTGACAGACTTATTAAGAAGGTAGAGAATGTAGACCACGTTGCACAGGTTATTTCTTACACAGGAATAGTTGGTGAAGATGTTCCATCTGAGATTGTTCCATCAAAATTCAGAAAGTATTTCGAGAATGACAGCACAGATACAACTTTATTTGCAATATTCTTCGATAATACAACTTCAAGTGATGATACTATGAATGCTATCATACAGATAAGAGAGCAGACAGAGGGTCAGGCCTTTATAAGTGGTATGTCAGCAGTAGTTACGGATACTAAGAATCTTTCGGAGAAAGAGACACCACTTTATGTACTTATAGCAGTAGTTCTTGTATGTATCGTGCTTGCTATATTTATGGATTCATTTCTTGTACCAGTATTCTTTATGATAAGTATAGGAATGGCAATTGTATACAACCTGGGTTCTAACATTTTATTAGGTGAGGTTTCATATATAACTAAAGCTCTTGCGGCTGTACTTCAGTTAGGTGTTACACTGGATTATTCAATCTTCTTATGGCACAGCTACAAGGAAATGAAGGAAATATATCCGGATGACCACAAGGAAGCGATGGCAGTTGCCATTGGTAATACACTTACATCCGTAGTTGGTTCTTCTATAACAACAGTTGCAGGTTTCATTGCACTTTGCTTTATGAGCTTCACACTTGGTCTTGACCTTGGTATCGTTATGGCAAAGGGTGTTGTATTCGGTGTTATCGGTTGTGTAACAATCCTTCCATCATTGATACTTACATTTGACAGGGCATTAGAGAAGACAATGCATCGTGAGATTATGCCAAACTTCGATAAGCTTGCTACATTTATAGTAAACCACTCATGGATATTTGTAATTGTCTTTGTTGTATTATTAGGACCTGCTATATATGGACAGAATCATACATCAGTATATTATGATTTGTCTGATACACTTCCAGATGACCTTGCCTGCTCACAGGCTAATAAGAAGCTGGAAGAAAACTTTGATATGAATTCAATCTATATGATACTTGCTGACTCTAGTATGTCTACAGATACAGCTAACGAAATGCTTGATAAGTTAGGTGATGTAGACGGTGTACAGTTCGCACTCGGACTTGACACAGCACTTAAGTCTGGTATTCCACAGGAATTCTTACCGGCTAAGACAGTATCAGAGCTTAAGGGTGAAGATTATCAGATAATGATGATTGCTACAGATTACAAAATAGCATCAGATGAAATTAACAATCAGATTAGTAAGGTGAATGATATTGTAAAGTCTTACGATTCTAAGGCAATGGTAGTTGGTGAAGCTCCTTGTACCAAGGATCTTATCACTATAACAGATAAGGACTTTAAGACAGTCAGTGCGGTATCAATAGTAGCTATATTTGTTATTATCCTGTTCGTACTTAAATCAATATCGCTTCCAATTATACTTGTTTCAGCAATCGAATTTGCTATATTTGTTAATATGGGTATTCCATATTTTACGCATACACAGATACCATTTATTGCATCAGTAGTTATCGGTACTATCCAGCTTGGTGCAACAGTCGATTATGCTATTCTTATGACAACAAGATATAAGAAGGAAAGAAGCCAGGGATACGCTAAGAAGGAAGCAATCCAGATAGCTCTTTCAACATCAATACCATCAATTATTGTTAGTGCGCTTGGTTTCTTTGCCGCAACATTTGGTGTTGGATGTATAGCTTCAGTTGATATGATTGGTTCGCTTTGTACACTTATGGCGCGTGGTGCAATTATAAGTATGTTCGTAGTTATCTTCATACTTCCATCATTGTTTGTATTATGTGATAAGCTCATTATCAATACAAGTATAGGATTTAAGCCTAAGAAGAATCAGGATATGTAATCAGAAAGATGTATGAACGGGTCAAAGGTGTATATGCCGTAACAGATATAAGAATATATCAGGAAGTAAGAAAATGGAGGAATAGTTATGGTTAAGAAGACTTTATTTAAATATAGTTCAGTATTATTAAGTGTTGTTCTTATTGCTTCAACACTTACAGGCTGTGGCACTAGCACAGCATATAATCAGACAGGCAGTGAGGTTGCAATAAGCAGTGAGGCTGCTTCTAATACAGAGAATATTATAACAAATGCTATTAAGAACGAGCTTTCAATATCAAATACAAGTACATTAAAGACAAATACAAGAGACGAGATGGTATATGTATTTGATAAGGCAGACGGAACTCAGGATCACGTTCTTGTAACAGAAAAGGTTACTGATTCTAAGGGCGAAACAACAACTAACCAGAGCACATCTGATAAGACTGCTCCTGTTTCAATAAAGGTTACTTACAAGTTAAATGGTGTTGAAACTAAGCCAGAAGATATGATTGGCAAGAGTGGTAAGGTTACTATCAGATATGACTATACTAACAATGAGAAGAAGAATATAACAGTTAATGGAAAGTCACAGATAGCTTATGTTCCATTTACTATGATTACAGGAACACTTCTTCCAACAGATAAGTTCAGTAATGTAGAAGTTACTAACGGCAAGGTAAGCAAGGTTGGCGATAATATCATTGCACTTGGTATGGCTATGCCAGGCTTAAAGGATACTTTAAACCTTAAGTTTGATGGTGAAAGCCTTGATATGGATATTCCAGAATACTTTGAAATATCAGCAGATGTAGAGGATTTCGAGCTTGATATGTCTATGTCAGTTGCTACAACAAGCACACTTAATGATATAGATACAGATGATTTCTCACTTGCTAAGCTTGAAGATAAGATGAATGAGCTTCAGTCAGCAGCTGACCAGCTTACAGATGGAACAGTTACTCTCCAGAATGGTACACAGACACTTTCTGACAGTATTCCAGAACTTACAGATGGCGTGAACCAGTTAAATGATGGTGCAAGCCAGCTTAAAGATGGTATCTATGCTTATACAGATGGTGCTACAGCTCTGGCAGCAGGTGCAGGACAGCTTAAGGATGGTATCAGTGCATACACAGCAGGAGCTAACCAGCTTGGTGCAGGTTCAGGACAGTTACAGTCAGGTTTAAAGACTTATACTGATGGTGTAGGAGCACTTAATGCAGGTTCAGGCACATTACAGAGTGGTCTTTCAACATATACAGGCGGTGTTGCCAGTGCGGCAGCAGGTGCAGTTTCATTACAGACAGGTTTAAAGGCTTATACAGATGGTGTTGCTAGTGCAGAGGCAGGAGCTTCACAATTAAATGAAGGAATAAAGAGCATTAAGACAGCACTTATTGGAAATGTTGTTAAGGAACTTGCAGCTAATTCAACAGCTTATAAGATGAATTCTGTAGCAGACTCAACAGGAAAGACTGTTATGGAGCAGGCAGCTGATTTACAGAAATTAGGAACAGCATTAGGTCTTAGTGATGTAACTATAGCAACAGACCTTAGTGATCTGGGTAAGAAGAGCAGTAGTGAGGCAGCAACAGATATATCAGCTTATTTTGTAAAGTATCTTACAGCTTATACAACTAATATAATAACAGAGACATATACAGAAGCTGTGACAAGCGGTAAGCCATATACTCCACAGGTATCACAGGCTGGTTCAAAGGATTATGTATATGCTAACCAGTTAGGACTTCTTATTAAAGCCGCTGGTAATATAGGTGCTTCAAGTGCATTAGATGCAGTTGTCAGCAATCTTAGCAATAATGAAACAATTAATGCAGCATTAAAGCAGCTTACAGATGGAAGCCAGTCATTAACAGACGGACTTGGTGAACTTGTTAAGAATAACGATACACTTAACGCAGGTGCATCACAGCTTAATGCAGGACTTGCACAGCTTAGTGGTAACAATGATACACTTAATGGTGGTATAGCACAGATAAGTGCAGGACTTGCACAGCTTAGCGATAACAATGATACACTTAATGGTGGTATAGCACAGATAAGCGCAGGACTTGCACAGCTTAATGGTAACAATGATACACTTAACGGTGGTATTGAACAGATTGCAGGCGGTTTGGGCACACTTAATTCTAACAATGAAGCTTTAAGAAGTGGTTCTACACAGCTTGCTGATGGAACATCAACACTTAAGTCATCTTCTGTAACTTTAGCAGATGGTGTAACACAGCTTAATGATGGTGCTATAACACTTAAAGATGGTATGGCAGAATTCAATGAGACAGGTATTAAAGCTATTACAAGTCTTGTTGGTGATGATGCTGATACAGCAGTAGATACAATCAAGGAAGTAATCAAGCTTGGTCAGAATTACAACACATTCCTTGGTAAGTCAGATGGTAAGGATAATTCAGTAACGTTTATATATAAGACAGCTGAATTAACTAAATAAGCTTACTTTTCCAAAACTCTCATATATAAATTATGCCGGCCCGGTCGGCGGAAAGATTAATAATCTTTCAAAAAACCCCACAGAAATTCATATCTGTGGGGTTTTTGCTATGCAGGCAGTGCGTTAAAAGTTACGCAGCTGCGACAGTATAGTTATATGTTAATATAATTCCATAATCATTTTGAATGTTATGATATGCTTTTAAAATAATCTTCAAGTCTTGTAAATGTCTTAATAAGTACGGCGGCTTCATCTTCGCTTAAATCGTCAGTTATATGTTTAATCATATCCCGATGAAATCTCATATGGTGAGTGTATGCCGCATTACCCTTTGGTGTGAGGGAAGCATATACGACACGGCGGTCTTCTTCACTTCTTGTCCTTATTACATATCCCTTTTTAACAAGTCCGTTAATGCCGACTGTAAGAGTTCCCATAGTCACGCCTAAGGCCTTGGATATTGTTCCCATAGTGCGTGGCTCTTTAATTCCGATAGCTTCAATTATGTGCATATCAGTAACTGTGATGTCAGAAAATTCATCTGTAATTAAAGCCTTTTCTTCAATGTTCATTATATCATTGAATAAAGTTACTAAAATAGAGTTCAATGATTCGTAAATGTCCATAGGTATTACTTTCCTCGCTTCAAAATATTTTTAATTATACAATGAAATGGTGTGTTAATGCAACAAAATACTGCGGTATTTATGAGTTAATGCGTTAAATACAATTTGCAATTTTATAGGATAAGTAGTATCATTAAATGGAGTATTATTTTGACAATATAGAGCAATAAAAGTACAGATTATTGCCATAAAATATTACTTAATATCAGGTTTAAAGTTTAATGATAGATGGAGGCACGTATGAAGTTCATAGCAATTGGCGAATTGATGTTAAGATTGTCACCACCTAACTATGAGAAGATAGTTACAACCCACAATTTCATAGTTAACTATGGTGGAGCAGAAGCCAACGTAGCAGTTTCACTCGCTAACCTTGGTGTAGATTCAACATTTTTTACAGTATTACCTAACACAGACCTTGGTAAGTCTTGTATCAACTACCTTAAGGCTAATGATGTACACACTAAGCACATTATCAAGTCTGACGGAAGAATGGGACTTTATTACCTTGAAGAAGGTGTTTCAGTAAGACCTTCACAGGTAATATATGATAGAGGAAGCTCAGCATTTGCTGAATATGATTATAAGGATGTAGATTTTGAGAACATCTTAAAGGATTATGACTGGTTACATTTAAGTGGCATCACACCAGCTCTTTCATATAACTGCCGTCGTCTTATAGATAAGGCTATCAAGGCAGCTAAGAAGCTTGGACTTACGGTAAGCTTTGATCCTAATTTCAGAAGTACATTATGGTCTTTTGAAACAGCAAGGGATGTACTCAGCAGATATCTTCCATATGTAGATGTACTTATAGGTATTGAGCCTATCCATGTATACAATGCAGATGGTACAGATGTTAAGGACGGCCTTACTATGGATCCATCATTTGAGGATATGGACAGAGTATTCAAGGCTATTGATGAGCAGTACCATATGAAAGCAATTGCAAGAACAGTACGTTATGTTCATTCAGGAAGTAATAACTCTCTTAAGGCTTTCTACTATGCTGACGGAAAGACTTACGAAAGCAAGACACTCAATTTTGAGATTGTTGACCGTGTTGGTGGTGGAGATGCATTCTCTTCTGGTCTTATCTATGCTCTTATGCAGAATGACTGGAAGCACGAAGATATCGTCAATTTCGCAGTAGCTTCTTCAGTAATGAAGCACGCTATCCGCGGCGATACTAACATCACAAGCGTTGACCAGATTAAACGACTTATGAATAATGCTTCATTTGATGTGCAGAGATAATAAGCGTAGGTCATACAGAAGGAAGGTCTAAGGAAAATCAGTACTTGAATAATGATTTTCCCTAGACCTTCTTCATATGAGATTAATAACAGATAGATTATGGTTAATATACCGGAGGATATATGAAAAAAATAAAAGAACTTATGCCGGAGGCATATGATTTTAATGGAAAGCTTTCATTAAAACAGGCGATACCACTTGGACTTCAGCACGTTATGGCGATGTTTGTAGGAAATCTTACACCGTTGCTTATTATTACAGGAGCCTGTGGTATTGGAGCAGGAAGTGAGTATGCATCTATTCAGGTTGCACTTTTACAGAATGCTATGATTATAGCTGGTATTGTAACACTTATACAGTTGTTTTCAATTGGACCTGTTGGAGGCAAGGTGCCTATTATTATGGGTACAAGCTCTGGATTTATCGGAGTATTCAGCAGTATAACAAAGGTTATGGGAGGCGGAGTATTAGCCTATGGTGCAATTATGGGAGCATCCATTATAGGTGGTCTTTTTGAAACTGTGCTTGGTGCATTTATTAAGCCTTTAAGAAGATTTTTCCCATCAGTTGTAACAGGAACTGTTGTGCTTTCTATTGGACTGTCACTTATTTCTGTTGGTATCAATTCATTCGGTGGTGGAAACGGGGCTAAAGACTTTGGCTCATTAGAGAATCTGTTTCTGGCGTTTGTTGTGCTTATTGTTATATTATTCGTTAAGCACTGGACAAAGGGATATCTTAGTTCATCATCTATACTGATTGGAATTATAGTTGGTTATATTGTAGCAGCTATTATGGGCTGTGTGCTTCCACATACAGCAGTTAATGCTGAGGGAGTTGAATATACTAAGTCATGGGTACTTAACTGGAATAAGGTTGCAGAAGCTAAGTGGATTGCGATTCCTAAGTTCATGCCAGTTAAGCCGGTGTTTGACTTAAGAGCAATACTTCCTGTGCTTGTTATGTTTGTTGTAACAGCAGTAGAAACTGTTGGAGATATATCAGGTGTTATGGTCGGTGGAGTAGGAAGAGAAGCGACAGATAAAGAACTTTCAGGCGGAGTTATGTGTGATGGTTTAGGTTCATCGCTTGCAGCACTTTTCGGTGTGCTTCCTAATACATCATTCAGCCAGAATGTTGGCCTTGTTGCAATGACTAAGGTTGTTAACAGAATTGCACTTGCATCTGGTGCTGTATTCCTTATATTATGTGGTCTTATTCCTAAGCTTGGAGCATTAATATCAATCATGCCACAGTCAGTACTTGGTGGTGCGGCAGTTATGATGTTCTCATCAATTATTGTAAGTGGTATCCAGCTTATCACTAAGGAGCCGCTTGATGCAAGAAGGCTTTCTATTGTATCGGTTGCACTTGGTGTAGGCTATGGTATGGGTGTAAGCCCTGCAATCCTTGCACATACACCACAGGCAGTACAGCTTATGTTTGGTGAGTCTGGTATTGTTCCAGCAGCATTTGTAGCAATATTACTTAACATAATTCTTCCTAAGGATAAAGCTGAGGAAACGGTTAAAGAAGTTGTTTCAGAAGAAGCAGCAACAATAAAGGAAAAGGCTGTAACTAAATAAGGTACAGCAATTAGCGAAGATACCGGGAAAGACGAATAAGGTCATCAGGAGTATCAATATCATATAATTCATATTCATCCTGTGCAGGAACTAAAACAACCTGTGCAGGATATTTTTTTGCAATAAAACCGCCACCCTTGCCTTGTGGAAGATTCATCAGTTCATCATAATATCTGGCTGGGAATATTACAGGAGAACCAGGAGTTCCATTAAAAGCAAGACGGCATATCTTACTATTATTATTGAAATAATTATTATTGGCATTGCTGGATTTATCTGTGCTGTTACAAACAAAATAACTGCTGTTGTAGTAAATAAATAAAAGGCACAGCAGCTGAAGGCTTGTCTTAGTGATAAGCGGCTGGTCTGATGGAAGAAATAATATCCCTTGGGTGCAGCAGCTTTTGTGTCTGTTAGTTTCCTTTAGAATACGTGAAACACCAAGACGTACCATATCATTTCTGTAAGGCATATTGTGTTTTATGCAATGTATATGTTCCTGTTCACATATCTGTACAAGCTCATCATGCCGGGTTACAGCAAGAGTTTTACCAAAGCTTACAAAGTGGCTTATATTTATCGCATTTTCAAAGAGAGTGTTGTTGTTGAAGGAGGCTAAAAGCTTGTTGGTACCGAATCTTTTTGACATACCGGATGCCATAATAATGCACGAAATAGAGCTGAAGGTGTTATCAATATCGATTAAAAGTACATCAGATCTGCTTTTAATATTATCAAGAAATTCCGTGGATTGTTTTCTGATGACAGCTAATACGCGTGAGTTATCAAGAAGATTTTTAATGTTCTCCTGAAAAGGGATACAGGAGCTTTCCAGATAACCAAGCTCGTCAATAACAAATACACTATCAGCAGAGGTCATAAGATGCTTCTTAATGGCAGGGCAGGCGCAGTTAATAAAGCCATCCTCTACGGAGGTCATGTTGTTGCCTTTTTTAGGGGAAACAGGAGTGAGTGTACGTGGTCTGCCAATCACATATTCTTTTCCATCATCTATAAGATTAGATTTAATAACAACTTCTGGTGTGTCTGTTCTGCGGCTTAGCAGATAATTGAAAAAATCAGACATATCCATAGTTTCTTCAATCTGGTTTAAAATGCTGTTTAACAGATATGATTTACCACTTCCCCGCTCTCCCGTAATAAACAAGTGCTTTTTATGGGACATTTTAAAAAAAGTAATTACAGCCAGAGCGTCTAAATAACAATTATCCATAGATTAAGTCACCTCATTTCAGTAAATGCTTTTATAACGTAGGCGTGTCTAGTGTAAATAGACATATATACGCAGTATAGGTATAGGCTATAATGCCACAACTACGCGGTGGGTTTTATGGTTAATGTCAGTACATTCAATGACATTAATATTATCATATATAAGAGACATCTTTTCATTAATAATATCAAGAGAGTCTGTATGTGTATTAATGGTGCTAAGGATTGTCCCAGACTTCATAAGAAGTATATTATCGCAGTATTCTAAAGCAAGCTCAGGGCTGTGAATACACATTAGGGCGCATCTGCCATCGGATACAATACTTCTTATGTGCTGCATAAGAAGATGACGGTTAGAAAAATCAAGTGCACTATCCGGTTCATCGAGAAGAAGCAGTGGGGAAGCCTCTATTATGGTGCGTGCAAGAATACATAACTGTTTCTGTCCTTCGCTTAAAGCTAAGAAGTCTGCTTCGTATAAACCCTTAAGTCCAACCATATCAATAGCTTTATCGGCACGTTTTATCATATCTGTGGTGTAGCCTCCAAGTATGTGCATATGAGGATTGAAGCCAAGCAGACATACATCCCTGACGGTCATGCTTATGGTAAGATTGTTTCTTTGGGGAATGTAGCTTATGAGCTGTGCCTTTTTTTTAACAGAGAGGTTTTCAAGTAGGTGTTCATTAAGCTGACATTGTCCGTTGTGTTTTATAAGTCCCATGATGGCCTTAATAAGAGAGGTTTTACCACAGCCGTTATTGCCAATAACAGCATTAAGCTGTCCTGGCTTAAGGTCAAAGCTTACGTTATCAACCGCACAGGTGTTGCCATAATATACAGATATTCCGGCTGCGGAAAATGTAGTATTGAATAAATCAGACATTATAACCCCTCCTTTTTATTAGCCCTGATAAGCAGAATTATAAGCAGCGGAGCACCCAAAAGGGATGTAAATATACTGACCGGTAGTTCAGAGGTGGATACACTCCTTGCCAGTATATCGGCAAGTGTCAATAAAATAGCTCCTGTGAAGCCGCTTGTTATATATGTGAATATGTCATTACGCTTTGTAAGAAGTCTGGCAATATGAGGTGCGATAAGTCCGATAAAGCTTATAAGCCCCGTAACACATATTATTGATGATACTACTAATGTAGCAAGCATTAATATGATAAAACGCAGACTTGTTACATGTACACCTAGTGATACAGCTTCCTCTTCACTTGTAGAGAGAATGAGAATCTGTCTGTATAACAAAGCCATTATAATAAAGCCGGTAAGTGTCGTGAGAAATGGAATAGCAAGGCTGTCTCTTGAAATACCATTAAGGCTTCCCATAATCCAGTATTCGATTGAAGCAAGCTGTTTTTCAGGATCTGCGGCAAGCTTTAGAAACATAAGTATAGTCTGTGCCACAGAATGAATAGCTATACCTGCAAGCACGATAGTATAACTGTTTCTGCCAGGGACAAGATAGGCTGTGAGCAGAGTTATTATGAGGGCTGTTACAGCTCCAATAAATGCAGATATGGAGATGAATGGAATAGAAGCAGAAACCGCAACTATTGCAAGAGCAGCACCGGCACTTGCACCAGAGGAAACGCCAACGATATCGGGAGAAGCCAGAGGGTTTTTAAATATAAGCTGATATATATAACCTGATATTGAAAGCCCAAAACCGCCTATAACACCCATAAGGGCGCGGGGAAGCCTGAGCCTTTTAAAGACCATAATAGACATAGTATCACCAGACAGTAAGCTCTTTAATGTGAGTGGATACTGTCCGGTAATGACAGACCATACAAGTACTACTATAAGAAGCAGTACCTGTATGACTGATAAAAGTATAATTTTGTTCCGGTAATTAGAAGTATTTTTGAACATAAATCATCCTTATTTAGCAGGTGTGAATCCATAAAAGCTTTCATAGAATTTAGTTACACATTCTTCATAGAAATCATTAGTAACCTTTTCTGGGTGAAGAACAGAGGCAATATATATGCTTCCTAAGAAGCTTGCTGGTACAGGTGAATCCCATGCTTCTATATCACCAGGAAGTTTTACAACCTTTTTATTCTTAACAGCATTGCAGTCTGCAAGATTAGCATCATTTATAACGTCATCTACTGAGTAAGTTGCATCGGCAGCTATTATAATGTAATCAGGGTTCCAGGCAAGAAGCTGTTCATATGAAATATTTGCCCAGTAAGTATCTGTAAGCTCAGAGGCTGCATTCTTTCCGCCTGCATTGCTAAGTAATGTGTTCTGATACATCTTGCTTCCGGCTGTTGAAAGAACAGAGCTGTTGCCCGCAAGATATACTAAAGGAGTGCTCTCACCTGCAAGCTTGGCTTTATTATCAGCTAAAAATGTATCGATAGAATTGTTAAGTGCATCAGAGCGTCCGATTGTGTTAGTTATTTTACCAACAAGTGTTATACATTCCTTAAGGAGCGTTGCATCCTCAGGATTAACAACAACAGCCTTGATACCAAGACCTTCAAGTGTATCTGCAGCTTTTTTTAACTTCATAGGAAGGAATACAACATCAGGTGCTGCTGCAACACAGGCTTCTGTGTTGAATTCCTTAGCTGTTCCCATATTAGGGAGACTTACAATGGATGGAGCTGCAAGCTTATAGATGTTTCGTGTATTAGCCTTAGCTTCGATTCCCACAAGCTTATCCTTTAATCCAAGTGCAAGGAGAAGACTTGTAGAGATATAGTAAGATGAAGCAATCTTTTCAGGTGCTTTTTCAAAAGTTACTGTTCGTCCTGCCTGGTCGGTAACAGTAAGAGGGTAGCTTGTGCTTACCTCGTTGAATTGTGACATGACATCAAAGGCTGATGTTGAAGCAGCCTGTGTAGTACTGTCGTTTGCAGCAGAACTGCCACATGCTACAGTTGATATAAGCATGAGCACTGCAAGGACTAAAGCAGTTAATCTTTTAAAATTCTTCATATTTATCCTCATTTCTACTTTATTTTTACACATTTTTTATGTTGGCCAGAATATATCTGACAGCAACAGTTAAAAGAAGTGCGCGAATGAATTTTATCAGATTGACAAGGCTTTTACAAGTCAGTATAGTTATATTATGATGTAATTAAGAAGCGGTCAGGAAAAAGGTTAAAGGTTGTTTAAAGCTGCACAGCAGGACTTTTATTTCTGGCATAAGTATGATCAAAATGAGGAGTTTTTATGCTTAATATACAGAATTATAAGAGAGTAGAAAGTATTGAAGAGGCCTACGAGCTTAACCAGAAGAAGGCTAACAGAATTGTCGGCGGTATGATGTGGATGCGTATGGGTGATAACAGAATCAATACTGCGATTGATATGTCCGGACTGGGACTTGATAAGATTGAAGAGACAGAAGAAGAATTTAAGATTGGATGTATGACATCACTAAGACAGTTGGAAAACCATAAGGGGTTTAATGAGTATACGAATGGCTGCGCTAAGGAAGCACTAAGGCATATTGTTGGCGTGCAGTTTAGAAATCTTGCAACAGTTGGTGGAAGCATATATGGAAGATATGGATTTTCTGATGTTCTTACATTATTAATTGGACTTGATTCATACGTTGAATTATATAAGGGTGGAATAGTTTCCCTAAAGGAGTATGCGGCAAAAAGCTATGACAGGGATATTATTGTAAGCATTATAGTTAAGAAAAAGCCAGTCAAGATGTTTTATGAGGCAGTAAGAATAACAGAAACAGACCTTCCGGTTCTTACCTGTGCTGGCGTGGGCTTTAGCGGTTCGGGTGAATATAATATGTGCATAGGTGCAAGACCGGGAAGAGCTGTTGTTGTAGAAGATAAGGAAGGTATTCTTAAGGGCGTAGTAAATGATGAGACTATAGAGAGCTTCGCCAGATATGTAAGGGAAAATGTTTCTACAGAGAGTAATATGCGTGGAAGTGCTGAATACAGAAGCCATCTGGCACAAGAGCTTACCAAGAGAGCATTAAGGGCTGTAAATTATTAATAATTAGTTATTGATTATTAATAGCTGATGTATTATTTATATATAAATGTTAATATATAGATTTGTTTATATATCGATTTATTAGTGTATGGATTGGAGAATATATGTTAGTAGATATTAAGTTAAATGGAAAGTCGGTCAAGGCAGATGTTGCCTGCGATATGACTCTTTATGATTTCGTGAGGGAGCATGGCTGTTATAGTGTAAAATGTGGCTGTGAGACTTCTAACTGCGGACTGTGTACGGTATTTCTTAACGATAAACCAGTGCTTTCATGTTCGGTTCTTGCTGTAAGAGCAGATAAATGCAGCGTTACAACGCTTGAAGGTTTACAGGAGGAGGCCGCAGAATTCGTTACATTTATAGCTGACCAGGGGGCAGAGCAGTGTGGCTTCTGTAATCCGGGCTTTGTTATGAATGCTATTGCACTCTTTAGGGAGAATCCTTATCCTGATGAAGATGAGATAAAGGAGTTTCTTTCAGGAAATCTGTGCAGATGTTCAGGGTATGAAGGCCAGTTAAGAGGAATTCTGGATTACCTCAGGGTAAAAAAGGCTAAGGAAGCCAGTGTGGAAAATAAAGAAAATATAGCAGAGGAGGTGAAGTAATGAAGTCGGTTAATAAAGCGGTAAGAAAAAAGGATGCAATGGAGCTGCTTCTTGGAAAGCCAGTATATACAGATGATATTGCACCAAAGGATTGTCTTGTTGTAAAGCTTCTGCGTTCACCATATGCCAACGCATATGTTAAGAGCATTAATACAGATATTGCAATGAAGGTACCCGGAATAGAGGCAATATATACATATAAGGATGTTGACCAGAATATGAAGCGTTTTACCTGTGCCGGTCAGACGTATCCTGAGCCAAGTCCTTATGACAGGCTTATTCTTGATAAACATGTAAGATTCATAGGTGATCCGGTTGCGATTGTTGCGGGAGTGGATGAGCGCTGTGTTGATAAGGCAATGAAGCTTATTAAGGCAGAGTATGAGGTACTTGAGCCAGTACTTGACTTTACAAAGGCAAAGGATAATGAGATACTTGTTCATCCGGAGGATAACTGGGAAGCATTGTGTCCTGTCGGAGCTGATAATAAAAGAAATCTATGTGCACATGATGAGTGCAGTAATGGTGATATAGATAAGGTGCTTGAGAGCTGCGATGTTGTAATTGACAGGACATATCATACAAAGGCATGCCAGCAGAGCATGATGGAGACATTCAGGACATTCTGTACAATCGATACCTATGGAAGACTTCATGTTGTAAGTTCTACACAGATAGTATTTCATTGCAGAAGAATCATATCACACGCACTTGGAATATCTCCATCAAAGATACGTGTTACAAAGCCTAGAATAGGTGGTGGTTTTGGCGCAAAGCAGACCTCAGTTTCAGAAATATATCCGGCATTTGTCACATGGAAGACTAAGAAGCCAGCTATGATTATATTCTCAAGGGAAGAGTCATTATCAGCTTCATCTCCAAGACATGAGATGCAGATGCATGTAAGGCTCGGTGCAACTAAGGATGGTATCGTAAAAGGAATAGATTTATATACTCTGTCTAACACAGGAGCTTATGGGGAGCATGGACCAACGACAGTAGGTCTTTCAGGACACAAGTCAATACCGTTATATGGAAAGGCGGAGGCATTCCGCTTTGTAAGTGATGTTGTATACACGAATGTTATGTCAGCAGGGGCATACAGAGGCTATGGTGCCACACAGGGACTTTTTGCGGTTGAATCTGCTGTAAATGAGCTTGCTGATAAGCTGCATATGGATCCTTTTGAAATAAGATTTAAAAACATAGTTAAGGAGGGCGATGTAATGCCTGCTTACTATGGTCAGGTCAATACAAGCTGTGCACTTGACAGATGCTTAGAAAAGGTTAAAGAGATGATTAAATGGGATGAGAAGTATCCTATGAGAAAGATATCTGATACGAAGGCACGTTTTGTCGGAATGGGTATGGCTATGCAGGGCTCTGGTATATCAGGTGTGGATGTGGGAAGTGCCACACTTAAGCTCAATGATGAGGGTGTGTATACAATGAATATCGGTGCTGCTGATATGGGAACTGGCTGTGATACAATACTTGCACAGATTGCTGCAGAGGTTCTTGAGTGCAGTACTGATGACATAAGTGTATTCGGTGCTGATACTGATATATCACCTTATGATTCAGGCTCATATGCATCAAGTACAACATATGTTACTGGAAAGGCAGTTGAGAACTGTGCCTTAGAGTTAAGAAGCAGAATTGAAAAGTTTGGAGCTAAGCTTATAGGCTGTGATAAGAGTGACGTTACATTTGATGGAAGCTGTGTAAGATGTGAGGCTGGAGAGCACAAGGGTGCATCAGTAAGTCTTTGTGATATAGCAACAGCTTCAATGTGCGGCAATGATATGGCACTTTCTGTTACTAATACACATACATCACCTATTTCACCACCACCATTTATGGTAGGTGCAGCTGAGGTTGAAGTTGACCTTGTTACAGGCGAAAGCAGGGTTGTAGAATATGATGCATGCGTTGACTGTGGAACACCGGTTAATCCTAATCTTGCAAGAGTACAGGCAGAAGGCGGAATACTTCAGGGAATTGGTATGGCAATGTCTGAAAATATCACATATTCTGATAAGGGAAAGCTTTATGAGAACTCATTCCTGCAATATAAGATACCATCAAGGATGGATATTGGACATATTAATGTTGAGTTTGAAAGTAGCTTCGAGGATGCTGGACCATTTGGTGCTAAGTCAATAGGAGAGGTTGTAATAAATACACCACTTCCGGCTGTGACAGATGCACTAAGCCACGCAGCAGGAAAGCGGTTCTATGAGCTGCCTATAACACCAGAGCAGATTGCTATGGCGAGGGCAGAGAATAATTAGGATTATAACACAGATAAGATAAAAAATAAGACGGCACGATTTATTTCTGGATAAAGGGAATAGTCGTGCTGCTTTTTATGTTTATAAATAAAGTAAAAGCTTGAAGAAATGGACAAAATGAGTGAAAATAGTTTTGAAGAAACGGTCATAATAAGCAAAAATAATCTTGAAGAAACGGACAAAATACGCCAAAACAACTTTGAAGAAATGGGCAAAATGAGTGAAAATAATCTTGAAGAAACGGTCAAAATAAGAGATAATAATATTGAAGAAAGTTACATTATAATATGTATTATATAAAGAAATCAGGGGTGCTTTTAGCACGGTAAAGAATAATGACAATGATATAGTATAGTTCTGAAAGGGGAAGACTATGAATTTTAAAAGAAAAGTATATAGTAGATTGTTAGAATGGAAGGAAAAGTATTCGGATAAATATGCGGTGTTGTTAGAGGGGGCGAGACGAGTTGGTAAGTCTACAATCGCCCAAAGCTTTGGAGAAAATGAATATGACTCGTGTATTCTTATTGATTTTTCAAAAGCAACAGCTAATATATTGGAGTGTTTTGATGATATAGCAAATCTAAATATATTTTTTTTAAGATTGCAGGCGGAAACAGGTATAACATTATATGAGCATAAATCGCTGATTATATTTGATGAAGTCCAGCTATTCCCGAAAGCAAGACAGGCAATAAAACATCTTGTTGCAGATGGAAGATACAGTTATCTGGAAACTGGTTCCCTAATATCTATAAAGAAAAATGTAAAGGATATTTTAATTCCATCGGAGGAAATGAAAATACAGGTGTATCCAATGGATTATCAGGAGTTCTGTGATGCAACGGGGGGAAACTATGAACTTCTTTGTCAGATATACAATACAGGTAAGGCTATTGGACAGCCAACTAATCGTAAACTGATGAGAGATTTAAGAATATATATGGCAGTAGGTGGTATGCCTCAGGCAGTTGAAGCTTATATAGAGGGTAAGAATTTCTCTGAAATTGATATGGTCAAAAGGCAGATTATATCATTATATGAAGAAGATTTTAAAAAGATTGATGGTTCTGGAAGAATCTCTGCATTATATCACTCAATTCCGGCACAGATTGCAAAGGATTCAAAAAAATACAGGATTACCGCGGCAATAGGAAAGAAGAATAATTCAAAAACAGAAGAATTATTGTATGAGCTGATTGATTCAAAGACTGTATTACCTTGTTATAATTCAACTGATCCAAGGGTAAGTCTGACAGATACAAAGGACTTTGACAGTTATAAATTGTATCTTTCGGATACTGGATTATTTATTACATTAATGTTTATAGACCGTCCAGTCACAGAAAATAATGTATATGCGAAGCTGCTTTCTGATAAGCTGCCAGCTAATCTGGGCTATTTATATGAGAATCTTATTGCACAGATGATTACAGCAGCGGGAAGGGAACTTTATTATCACACTTGGGAAAAAGACAAAAGCACACATTATTATGAGGTTGACTTTCTGATTTCTGAGGGAAGTAAAGTAAATGCCTTTGAAATTAAGTCATCAGGGGCAGGAAAGCACGAATCTATAAAACAGTTTTATAAAAAATTTTCAAAGAATGTAAGTAAGATATATTTAATATCACAAAAAGATGTTGGAAAAGAAGAAAATTTAATGCTGAAACCATTTTATTTAATGCCATTTCTCATAAAGTAGATGACTATTTTACATTATAAAATACAGGAGTAAAAATTATGCCTAATATATTAATTGTAGAAGATGATATAAATATTAATAACCTTCTTTGTGAGGTGCTTATGAAGGCTGGTTATACGTGTGAACAGGCATTTTCAGGAACAGAAGCAAAGCTGCTTCTTAATATAAAAGAAAAGGCTTATACGCTTGTACTGCTTGACTTAATGCTGCCTGGTGCAAGTGGTGAAGAGGTTTTAAAAGAAATAAGAAAACATGGAAGGCTTCCGGTGATTGTGCTGACTGCAAAGGATAGTATAGATGATAAAATCGGAGTGCTGACGGACGGAGCAGATGATTATATAACAAAGCCCTTTGAGATTAGAGAGGTACTGGCACGTATTCAGGTGCAGCTTCGTCATATAGAGGTGGAAACAAAAGGTGAAGCAGAGGCGGAAACGAAGGTAGAAGCAGAGGCAGAAACAGAAGTAAAAACAAAGGCTGGTATACAAAAAGGACAAGGCAGCGGAAGGCTTGAGTTCAGAGATATGGTGCTTACACGCTCTACCTTTGAGGTAAGTATCGGTGGCAGGGTGCTTCCTAAGATTACAAAACAGGAATTCGCAATACTGGAATTATTGCTTAAAAACCCGAAGCAGGTGTTTAGCAAGGAGGATATATTCGAATATGCGTGGGATGAGCCATATATGGGTGAAACAAAGACTCTTGATGTGCATATAAGCAATATCAGGAAGAAAATAAAGACCGTTACATCTGATGAATATATAGAAACAATCTGGGGGATTGGATATCGCCTGCATGAATAATTTACTCTTTTTTTACTATTTATTTGCGATTGATTAGGATTTATTTTTTATGATAAGAGCAGTTAAGAAAAGGAGGAAAAGGCTTTGAGCGAATTATTATTGCAGACAAGGAATCTGACTAAGCAGTATGGCAGACACAGGGCAGTTGATGATGTAAATATGCACATTAAAAAGGGTGCGATATATGGCTTTATTGGAAGAAACGGAGCCGGTAAAACGACCTGTCTTAAGATGATTAGCGGACTGTCAACACCGTCTTATGGCGAAATAGAAATGTTTGGGTATAAAGGAAAGGACTTACAAAAGGTACGTTCAAGAGTAGGGTGTCTTATAGAAGCTCCCGGACTTTATGGCAATATGTCGGCATATGACAATCTGAACATTAAATGTAAGCTTACAGGGATTAAGAAAAAAGGATATATAGAAGAACTGTTAAAAACAGTGGGTCTTGATACTGTTGGAGAAAAGAAAACAAAGCATTATTCGCTTGGAATGAAGCAGCGCTTAGGAATTGCTCTTGCACTTGTAGGTGAGCCTGACCTGCTTATTCTTGATGAGCCGATTAACGGACTTGATCCACAGGGAATTGTGGAGGTGCGTGAAACCATCCAGAAGCTTGCAAAGGAGCGTGGCATGACAATATGTATTTCAAGTCATATTCTGGAGGAATTATCAAAGATTGCTACAGATTATGGCATTATTCATAATGGATGCCTTGTGCAGGAGCTTACAAGAGAAGAACTTATGAAAAAATGCAGTGAGCGCATAGAGCTTACGCTTGATAATCCTAAGCAGGCTGTTCCTGTGCTTGATGATATGGGCTTTAGCAGCTATCAGGTTATAGATAAAGAACATATTCATATATTTGAAAGACTGGGAGAAAGTGCCAGCCTGAATATGGAGCTTGCAAAGGCAGGGATTCCAGTTAAGGGAATATCTATTACAAGTGAAGAGCTTGAGAATTATTTCTTAAGGCTTACAGGGGGTGACAATCGTGCTTAATATGATAAAGATGGATGTATACAGAATGTTTCGTACAAAGAGTATGTATGTAATATGGATTATATTGCTGGCATCAGCACTGCTTACCTCATTTCTTTCAAAAATAGATTATGATGCAGTTAATAAAGAGTGGGAGAGGCAGCAGGCAGTGGAAAGTCAGGCAGATACTGATGGTCAGACAGTTGATGTGGTAAATGCACAAGACATAGAGGAACAACAGGCAGATAACAGCAACAAGGAACAGCTTTCGCAGCAGAATACAGATAATGTCAATATTGGTATGAGTGTGGAATTACCTACGGAGCCAGGGAAGAAGGTTACGGTAATGGATGTTTTCTTTTCTAATGCACAGGGAAAGTTTTATGCACTTTTTCTTGTAATATTTGCGGTTATGTTTGCAACAGCAGATATTAAGAGCGGTTATATTAAGAATATTGGTGGACAGGTTTCACAAAGGGGGATGCTTATTGTTTCAAGGGCAGTTGCGCTTGCTTTATTTACAGCAATTACATTTGCAGGGATATTTGTATTCCAGGCAGCAGCGAATATGCTTGCGTTTAAATGTGTGGTGTGGGGTAACTGGAAAGAGATTATACCTTATTTCTTAACAGAACTTATGCTTCATTATGCGTTTGTGTTAATATGTATGGCGATAGCAGTTATAATTAAGAATAATGTTATAAGCATGACCTTATCGGTATGTCTTACCATGAATATAATGAGCATTGTGTATGCCCTTATAGATTATGTGGGCAATAGAGTGGGACTTCATAACTTCAATATATATAAGTATACAGTAACTGGAAGGATGGCAATGCTTCCTATGAATGCAGGCAGGGACGATGTTATTAGTTCAATGTGTGTGGCAGCCACATTTATTGTTATAATGCTGTCATTAAGCAGTTATATTTTTCAGAAAAGGGATATTTAGAGAATGAGGATTATTATTGGAATATTAGCAGTAATAATTATTATACAGGCATTTATTATGTGGAAATACCAGCGGCAGATTAAGGACATCTGCCGCCAGTTGTCGTTTCTTATGGAACACGATAGTAACAAGCTGATTCAACGCGAAATAGATATGGGGGGAATAGGTGAGCTTTCAGATAAATTGAATGAACTGCTTGACCTGCGTAAAAAAGAAAGAAACGAGTACAGAAAAAAAGAAGAGCTGATTGCAGATACATATACTAATCTTTCACACGATATAAGGACACCGCTTACATCGCTGGATGGGTATTTCCAGCTTATAGAGGAATGTGACAATATAGATGACCAGAGGAGATATCTTGATATAATCAGAGAAAGGCTTAACAGCCTCAATGAAATGCTGGAGGAACTTTTTACATTCACTAAGCTGAAAAATGATTCGTATAAGCTGGAGCTTACGGATTGTTGTATGAACAGAATATTAAAAGAAACTGTCTTTTCTTATTATGATGAATGGAAGAAGCAGGGCATCTGCCCGGATATTAGTATTACTGAGGAAATGCTGTATATATCAGGTAATAAGCAGGGCTTAAGGAGAGTTATACAGAATGTCATAAAAAATGGTCTTGATCATGGGGAAAAGAATATAAGTATCAAGCTTACCCGTGAGGATAATCACGCCTTGCTTAAAATCAGCAATTATACAGAACATCCTGAAAATATTGACTTAAGCCATGTGTTTGAGCGTTTTTATAAAGCGGATGTTGCAAGAGGCAGAGCCTCAACCGGACTGGGTTTATCTATTGCAAAAGAGCTTGTGGAGCGTATGAATGGAGATATAAGTGCAAGAATACAGGGAAATGATTTTATTATTGAGATAAAAGTTCCGCTTGTGGTATAACGAACACAATAGTGCTCATCTTAAAAGTTCCTTACGGAACTTTGTATGTGCGCTGAAAAGCTGTGCAAATATTGTGGTATAATATGCATGAAAAAATAATAAAAATATTATACTACGCATTGATAAAAAAATAACAAAGTGATATAAATGTAAAAGAAACAGGGGCTGTTACGGAGAAATTATATATAGAATATGCTGATTCGTTTAATGAATGGGGAATATTACAGATTCAATAATAAAGGGAGACATGCGTATGAAAAATATAAAAGAAATAGGGGATTTTTTTATAAATCTGAATGAATATGTATATGCAACAGATATAGAAACCAATGAGATTGTATATATGAATCATAAAGCATTGAAAGCGTATGGCTTAGAATCAATAGAGGATATAAAAGGCCGGAAGTGTTATGAGGTATTACAAAAAGCTTCTGTTAAATGTGGTATGTGCAATAACAGCAGACTTTTACCAGGAGCCTTTGAGGAATGGCGTTATTATAATCCTGTATTAGATAAATATATGATAATAAAGGATACACTGATAGAGGGTGAAGGAAACAGAAAGTACAGGCTGGAAATAGGCATAGATATAAGTGAGGAGCTTGCACAGGATAAGCTTATCCAGAAGTATAGAGAAACTGAGGCTCTTGTCAATGAGGGCTTAAGAGTGGCACTTGCAGCAGATACACCTGATGAAACGATAAGCACACTTCTTGGGTATATAGGTAAAGCACTTAGTGGAGAAAGAACCTATATATTTGAAAAGAATATATATGGAAGAGATGATAATACATATGAGTGGACGGCAGAGGGAATAAGTCCGAAGAAGGATAATCTTCAGAATCTGCCGCCAGAGGTATGTGCTAACTGGTATAAGTGTTTTGAAAAAGGCGGAAACATCGTAATTCAGGATATTGAAGAAATAAAGGATAGTGATCCCCTGCAATATGATAATTTAAAAAGACAAGGTGTTCATTCAATAATTGCAATTCCTATATATAACGAAGGAAATGTTGTTGCATTTATGGGAATAGGCAATCCGCCACTGCTTACACTTAAATATGCCTTAAGTATACTTGAGATTATGGGAGCTTTTATTATATCGTGTATAAAGCGCAGGAATACGATAAGAAAGCTTGAGAATATGAGCTATAAGGATGCCCTGACTAATATAGGAAACCGCTTTGCAATGAGTGCATGTGTAGATAATATAGATAAAAAACAAAGTATAGGCGTTGTATATTGTGATGTTACAGGACTTAAGTATGTGAATGATACGATGGGACACGAGGCTGGTGACAGACTTATTCTAAATGCATGTGCATGTCTTACGGATGTGTTTGGAGAAGATAGGGTGTTCCGTATAGGTGGTGATGAATTCCTTGTAATCTGTACACAGATAGACGAGAATACATTAATAAAGCATATAACAGAGTTAAAAGAACTAATGAAAGAGCGTTCTGTGAATATGGCAGCCGGTGTTATCTGGAGGGAGAACGTAATAACAGGCTTTGATGAAATGCTGCGTGAATCTGAGGAACGGATGTATGCTGATAAAGCACAATATTATAAAGAAAAAGGTGTTGAACGCAGAAAAGGACGGGCATAGCAGGGCTAAAGCAATACATGTAGCACAATAACAGGAAATTTTGTGATAAATTATAATAAATAATACAGCTTAATTATTGACATTTTAAGATCAATTATATACAATCACATTATCTGCGATGACGAAGACAGTAGATTATGAAAGAAAGCGATAGCGAGCCGGGATGGTGGAAGCCGGTGTGAGTAGAGCATAGTTGAATATCACTTCCAAGCATCCTTGCAGAACTTTGCAGTATAATATTATGGGTAACATTAAGGATAGTATTATATTACGAAAAGTAAGTAAGGACGGTAATCCTACCGTTACAAGGGACGCATATGATGGTATGTCGTAATTGATATAGGTTAAGTTGATTCAGCCCCTGTCGTATTACGGCAGGGGCTTTTTTGCATATGTAACGACATTTGTTACAGCACCAATAAAGCAAGCTGACATCGTTACGATTAAGTAAATGATTTGAAAGGAGTAACACAATGGTATACGAGAAAGTTTCATCAGATATGAATTTCGTAGACAGAGAAAAACAGGTTGAAAAGTTCTGGAAGGATAATGATATATTCCAGAAGAGTATTGATAACCGCAAGAAGGGGGAGACATATACATTTTATGATGGACCTCCTACAGCTAATGGTAAGCCACATATCGGACATGTTCTTACAAGAGTTATAAAGGATATGATTCCAAGATATAGAACAATGAAGGGTTATATGGTTCCACGTAAGGCCGGATGGGATACACACGGACTTCCAGTTGAGCTTGAGCTTGAGAAGGAATTAGGTCTTGACGGCAAGGAACAGATTGAAGAGTATGGTCTTGAGCCATTTATCAAGAAATGTAAGGAAAGCGTATGGAAATACAAGGGTATGTGGGAGGATTTCTCATCTACAGTTGGTTTCTGGGCTGATATGGATAACCCATACATCACATATGATGATAACTTCATCGAGTCTGAATGGTGGGCTTTAAAGCAGATATGGGATAAGGGTCTTTTATACAAGGGCTTTAAGATTGTTCCTTACTGCCCACGTTGTGGAACACCACTTTCATCACACGAAGTAGCACAGGGCTATAAGGCTGTTAAAGAGCGTTCAGCAGTAGTACGTTTTAAGTGTGTAGGCGAAGATGCATATTTCCTTGCATGGACAACAACACCTTGGACACTTCCATCTAACGTGGCACTCTGCGTGAACCCAGAAGAAACATACGTTAAAGTTAAGGCAGCAGACGGCTATACTTACTATATGGCAGAAGCACTTCTTGATAAGGTACTTGGTGGACTCGCAGTTAAGGCAGGTCAGACAGTAGGCGGAAATGTTATCGAAGAAGGTAAGGAAGCTGGAAGCGGCGCTGGCGTTGACTACGAAGTATTAGAAACTTACAAGGGTAAAGACCTTGAATATAAAGAATATGAGCCATTATATCAGTGTGCGGCAGATGTTGCAGCTAAGCAGCACAAGAAGGGACATTTTGTTACATGTGATGACTATGTAACTATGTCAGATGGTACTGGTATCGTTCATATTGCACCAGCATTTGGTGAAGATGATGCCAAGGTTGGACGTAAGTATGACCTTCCATTCGTACAGTTTGTTGACGGAAAGGGTGAACTTACAAAGGAAACACCATATGCAGGACTTTTCGTTAAGAAGGCAGACCCAGAAGTACTTAAAGACCTTGATAAAGAGGGCAAGTTATTCGATGCTCCTAAGTTCGAGCATGATTATCCATTCTGCTGGAGATGTGATACACCACTTATCTACTATGCAAGAGAATCATGGTTTATTAAGATGAGTGACCCAGAAGTTAAGGCTAACTTAATAGCTAATAATAAGACAATCAACTGGATACCAGAAACAATCGGAACTGGACGTTTTGGTGCATGGCTTGAAAATGTTCAGGACTGGGGAATTTCACGTAACAGATACTGGGGTACTCCTCTTAATATCTGGGTATGTGATGATTGTGGAGAAATGTTATCTATCGGAAGCAAGGCAGAGTTAAAGGAACATGCTGATAACTGTCCAGATGATATCGAGCTTCACAGACCATATATTGATGCTGTTACTTGTACTTGTCCTAAATGTAAGGGCAAGATGAAGAGAGTTCCAGAAGTTATCGACTGCTGGTTTGACTCAGGTTCAATGCCATTTGCACAGCACCACTATCCATTTGAGAATAAGGAAGTGTTTGAACAGCAGTTCCCTGCTAAGTTCATTTCAGAAGCCGTTGACCAGACAAGAGGCTGGTTCTACTCACTTCTTGCAATATCAACACTTCTTTTCAATAAAGCACCTTATGAAAATGTTATCGTACTTGGTCACGTTCAGGATGCAGATGGACAGAAGATGAGTAAGTCAAAGGGTAACGCAGTGGATCCATTTGATGCATTAAAGAAGCACGGTGCAGATGCTATCCGCTGGTACTTCTATGAGAACTCAGCACCATGGCTTCCTAACAGATTCCATGACAAGGCTGTTACAGAAGGTCAGAGAAAGTTCATGGGAACTATCTGGAACACATATGCGTTCTTTGTACTTTATGCTAACATTGATGACTTCGATGCTACTAAGTATACACTTGAGTATGATAAGCTTCCAGTTATGGATAAATGGATTCTTTCAAAGCTTAATACTCTTGTTAAGACTGTTGATAATAATCTTGCCAACTACAAGATTACAGAGACAGCAAGAGCACTTGAGGAATTTGTAGATGAGCTTTCTAACTGGTATGTAAGAAGATGCCGTGAAAGATTCTGGGCTAAGGGCATGGAGCAGGATAAGATTAATGCTTATATGACTCTTTACACAACACTTGTAACACTTTGCAAGACAGCAGCACCTATGATTCCTTTTATGACAGAAAGCATTTACAGAAACCTTGTATGCAGTATAGATAAGACAGCTCCTATCAGTATCCACCTCTGCGACTTCCCAGAAGTTAAGGAAGAATGGATTGACAAGGAACTTGAAGATAATATGGAAGATGTATTAAATGCTGTTGTTATCGGAAGAGCATGCCGTAACTCAACTAACATCAAGAACAGACAGCCAATCGGAAAGCTGTACATCAAGGCTGACTGGAAGTTAAACGAATACTTTACAGCTATAATAGCAGATGAGCTTAATGTTAAGGAAGTTGAGTATACAGATGATGTAAGAGCATTTACTTCATACTCATTCAAGCCACAGTTAAAGACACTTGGACCAAAGTATGGCAAGCATCTTAATGCTATAAGAACTGCGCTTTCAACACTTGATGGCAATGCAACTATGGATGAGCTTAATACTAAGGGTTCATTTACAATCAATGCTGATGGTGAAGATATCGTTCTTGAGAAGGATGATGTTCTTATAGAGATGACTCAGAAGGAAGGTTTTGTAGCAAGTTCTGACAAGGGTATCACAGTTGTTATGGATACTAACCTTACACCAGAGCTTATCGAAGAAGGCTTCGTAAGAGAAATCGTAAGTAAGATTCAGACTATGCGTAAGGATGCTGGATTTGAGGTTATGGATAAGATTACTGTATATGTAGATGGTAATGACAAGTTAGCAGACCTTATGGTTAAGAATGCAGAGCAGATTAAGAGTGTTGTTCTTGCTGATTCTATAGAAACAGGTAAGACAGCAGGCTTCACTAAGGATTGGGATATCAATGGTGAGAAGGTTGTACTTGCAGTTGAGAAGAACTAATATAGAACCTTAATATACGAGGAGAAAATTGCAGTTGTGCGAATTTTCTCCTCGTTTTTTAGTATTTACAGTTTTTAAACAGAATATATAGGCATTTGCAGAAATATATGTTGACAAATAAGGTTTAGTGGTTTAGATTAAGATTATAAATATCGGATAAGAGAGGTGCAGATTAATATGCAGCCAGTAATATATGAAAGTGAGTATAACTTCTGTAAAATATTGTGGGAAAATGAACCGGTTAAGAGCACAGAGCTGGTGAGATTATGCAGGGAAAAGCTTGACTGGAAGAAGTCAACCACATATACAGTTATAAAAAGACTGAGTGACCGCGGAATAATAAAGTCCGAGAATGCAATAGTCACATCTATAATTAAGAAAGAAGATGCACAGTCAATAGAGAGCGTGAATACCATAGATTCAAGATTTGACGGTTCGCTGCCGGAATTTGTGGCGGCTTTTGTTCGTGCAAGGGGGATAACGGACGAGGAAAGACAGGAGATAGTAAGACAATTTGGGTTAGATAAATAACACAATGGGGATTGTGTAAAGTGGAAGGCTTAGGGCAATCCGTATACATCAGTGAGTGGGGGTATACATATGATGGGGTTAAAGTTATATACAGACATTTTGGAGAATAATATCAGAGTAATAGCAGCTATGCTAATATGCCTGTTTATATGTGGTTTAATGCGTATAAAGTCAGCGAAGCTTAAGCTGCTGTTAATGTCTTTAGTGTGGGTCAGAATTCTGATACCACTGTCAATCAGATTCAATATAAAAATAGTATCAACAGACATATTGTCAGAAGTGAGTTACACAGATAGTGTGACGGGAATAACAATAAATATGTATGAAATATTAGCGGTCATATGGCTGCTTGGAATTGTTGTGATATTTCTACATAATATGTTAGCTGATATGAAATTCAGGAACGGATTATCTACAAGTATTCCACAGGAGATACTAGCTGGCGGTAAAAGAGTGAAAGTATACAGAAGTGATTATATATCTTCTGGATTGGTATATGGTGTTGTCAGACCTAAGGTTTATATATCATATGCAGTCAATGATGAAGACGTACCATATCTTTATGAGCACGAGTATACGCACATACGCCACAGACATAGGGACGATGAGGACTGGAGTAAGAAATATGCCAATATATTGTTAAATAGTGCTTATAAAGGCAATGTGACAAAAGTAAGGGTGCTGGGATTTAATAATGATTACAGAATTACGATTAATAGAATAGGTAATATAATGAAGCCTCAAAGTGCCAGTACCAGCAAGGTGGCAGTATCATTACTGATATTGACGGTTGTTATGGCTGCATTATTCATAAAGCCTACGGTGCAGTATGTAGAAGCCGGTGGTAGTAAAGTTAATAGAAGTACAGATGTCATTGAAAAGATAGAGCAGACAGATAAGAGCGTACAGATAGAAGATGAAGAACAGGCAGAAGATGAGGTAATTAAGACAGAGCAGAAGGAAGTTGATGGGAAAGTATTAGGAACGGGTGGACAATATGTCCAGTCATATCAGGAGTTTGACCCAGCTAATGCAAGAGATAGCGGGGTTACGATATGGATTGTTTTTCCAAGTGAATAACATTTAGATAGGTAATTTAAGGTGAATAGGAGTCTAGAGAGGAGTTAAGTATGAAAAAAAGAGTACAATTTTTATTAGGGTTAGTTTTATTTATAATAATTTCGGTTAATTCTATGATTTGTAATGTAAAAGCAGGAGAAAGTGAATTTATGAATTCATATATTGAAGAGATTGATTTGGATAGGAGACTGTATGAGGATAATGTTACTTATCATATAGAGTTAATAGATAATACAGGAGAAGTATGTGCTTATGTAAAAGTTATTATTTCATATGAATATGCAGATGGAGCTTGGGTAAGTATGGACTGGATATATTTAAATGTGGAATGTTGTGACGGTTATTCAGCTGTAATAGATGAGAATGCTCAAATATATCAAGATTACGGAGTAAGATATTGCACGATAAGCAACTCTGACGGCTTAAATATAAAATATAAGATAAAAGCGTACGCAGATTGTTATGGTGAAACAAGTGTAGATTATGAAATAATAGATAGATATTATGATTAATAACATAATGGGAATGAACATTATGGTAGCTAATATGTAATAAATAAAAGTAAAATTAATTGACAGAATAGGCCTAATGAGTTAGACTGATGGTATAAATACTTTGTGCATTAATTATAAAGAACCAAGAGCTCAGTTCTTAATATTTAGTATTAGTGCAACAAAGAGTTAAATTTAATTAAGAAGGGAGGAGGTATAGATAATATTTAGTTAGTAACCGAGTAACTAAAGATATTTACCGAAAGGAGAAAATATTATGAATATTATGAGAATAAAGAGAATAGGTAAAATGGCAACAGCGGCTATTATAGCATTCATTGCTGTTGTAGTATTTATTAATCCACAGAAGGCATCCGCATCACAGGGTGGTGCAGTAACGGTAACAGCTACTTCCAATTATGTACTTGACGATTCGCATAATGTGGATATTTCTATAACAGCTTATGTTGAATATGCATATGATGAAGGCGCTTATGGTTGGGTTATAAATATCATTCCACAAAGCTGGAGCAAGACAAGTGATAATGTAACAATAGATAATATGGATTATGAAGATGACTATGGATATCAGACATCAACAGCTACATATGTATTCCATTATACAGCTCACGCAGCATTTGGTGAGGGTAATTATGATGGATATGCCACATTTAAATTTTACGTTGATGAATGGGGAGATTTTGATTACTGGTTAGAGTAATTAAATAGTTAAGAGTGGATTATGGAAAGGGGCGTATCGGCTATGAAAAAGATATTATTAATTATGATGACAGTTACAACAGCATTAGTTATGACAGCGTGTTCTGGAAAGACGAACAGTCAGACATCATCTGAGGATTATAAGTATTCCTCATATGTATATGATGACAATGCACCACAGTATTATATGTCGGATAATGCGGCGGCATCAGAGACCGGATATTATTATATAGCCGGTGCGCCTGTTAATAATAATAGGAATTCGTATATATATTATTATGATATGGTGAAAGATATGACCATACCATTATGTTCAAAGATGGACTGTGACCATAGGACAGAAGAGTGTGAGGCATATATGTCTAAGGATGCCTGTCTGGGAAATAAGATATGGTATCATAACCAAAGATTATATATGATTGAGAGGACTACAGAAAAAGATATACTTGTTTCCTATGATAAGACAATGAGAGATAAGAAAGAAGAGAAGACGCTATCAATAAATGGGCTGTCAGTTAATAAAAATGATAACAGTGCCTGTTTAACTAATGGTAAATTATATTATGAAATATCCGGAGATAATCAGATATATCTGTGTGCAGTGCCTATAGATACAGATGGGCAGGCTTATATTGTAAAACAGTATGCGAGTGGGTATTATTATCACGAAGTGATTTCATTATATCCAATAGAAGATAAGCTATATGTTAACTGGCTGAGTGGAATATCAGCTGATGAGTATAGATATTATACAGAGCAGATTGATGTGTCAACAGATAAAGTTGTTATTCAGTGTAATATGAATGAGAAGTATCCAGAAATAGCATCGACCATAATATATACAGAATGGTGTAGACAGTCGCGTTTTGATAGTGATGGAAATATATATTTTGCATGCGTAGGTGATAATAAATATATAGTAAGAAAGCTTAATATAAGTACAGGGGATATCAAAGATATATATTCGCAGGAAATGCAGCACGAAAAAGATTACAGGTATGTGAGTTTGAAAAATTATGATGGTAAGTATTTATATATTTATAAAAATGTCAATGGAGAAGCACTTGCTGAAAAGAGCATTGAAGAAAAATTAAAAAAATACGACAATAATATATACATATTAGATACTGATGGTAATGTAAAAGATACTGTAACATTGAATGGAACAGATGATACAGCCGGTGGAAATATTCCAGGTGAATTTTATGGAGGAGATGACAGATGTCTGCTTATTGTATTCAGCAAGTATGATATAAAAGGTCTGGAGTTATCTGAAGAAAAAACAGCTCTTAGGGCAGAACTTATAGAAGAGGCTAGAAAAAATAAAAAGGGAAGTCCAGTTGTCAGTATTTCAGCCATTTTGGATAAATCTCAGATTGGCAGCGGTGCTATAACTTTGGAGCAGATTACACCTGAATAAGTTATGGGTGAGGTGAAGGCGTATGGAACTTGTAAGAATTGTAAGAAAAAGTTTGCTTTGCATAGTGTGTCTGTTTATAGCAATGATATGTATAAGCCTTTATCAGATTAATTATAATCAGGATAGTAAAGTGTATAAGTATTACAAGGAGATTATCGCAGATTATAATAATATTAAAAATGATAACGTAGCATTTACAGCAGAAAAACTTACTAAAACGTATGAACAATATAAGGAAGAAGACAGCGAATATATAGAGGAAGCTGCTGGACTGATTAAGGAAAAAGAAAAATATATCGAAAGCTATAATGCAGATAACCAGTCAAAGAATTATAACAGAATATTGCAGAGTACACTTTTTGGTAATGACAATAGTTTTTATATACTTAATGCGAATAAACAGATTAAGGATAAGGAAAATCGTCCATCTGTTGATGTAGAAATGGTTAATACAACGGCTGTTGAAAAGCTGGTAACCAACAGAACGATGCCTCTTTTGTATATAATTATATTCACAGTTATTATTATCTATTTTACAGAAGAAACAGATAATGGTGTATTAGTACTTGTAAGAACAAGCAGGCGTGGGCGCGTATTACTTCCGATAGTAAGATGTGGAATTATAATTATATATAATATTGTACTTTCATTTCTGTACAACGGAATATTGTATGCTATATATGCTCGTGTATATGGAATTTCTGGCGGTGCATATATACAGAATTCCAAGTTGTTTAATATGTTTCCATATGCTATAAGCATTAACCAGTTCTTTGTTCTATATTGTCTGGTATATGCACTGGCAATGTTTACTATAGGGTTATTCATATATTTTGTAATTAATCTTATAAGTAATTATAAAGTTGCTGTTACATTGGTTATAGTAATATTTTTGTGTGAATATCTGCTATATAATAAAATTCAGTATAATAGCCAGTTTAATGCTTTGAAGTACATAAACATAATAAATATATTGTTTTCTGGAACATCTTATCTTGTGTATGAGAACTGGGGAACCAATGGTTTTATAGCAGATATAAGTACTACTACATTTGTTATGACTGCGGTTATATTCCTTATAAGTCTTGTTGGAAATATAGTTGTGTATTCATCAAAGCATACTATCAGAAAGAAGAATATTATTGATATTATGCTTGATAAAATACATATATTGATACAGAAACTGATGTATAAAATGTCGCTTCTTTTAATGGAAATATATAAGACGCTTGTAATACAGAAGGGAATTCTATTTATAATTGTATTGGTGTATGTGCTTATGACATTTAAAATTCAACGAGGAGTGGATTACACTAATACCAATTATATGGTTAATAAATTCTATAAGGAATTTGATGGACGTGCGCCGGATGAAGATGTGGAAGCCTATATAACAGATTTAAGAGATGAGTTAGAAGAAGCAAAGCAGGATGAAGCTGCAATGTTATATAAAAAGGAGGAGTTGTTAAAAGAGCAGCGTAACATAGATGTAATGCAGACGGCAGTTGATTATGTTAATGAAATTAATGATAACAGGTCAGCATCAGCAGTTATAGTTAATCCAGCCAATTATAATGATATACTTGGAGAAAGAATGTATTCTAGCAATGAGAGCGTGAATTTTATAAGTATTATTATAGTTATATTATTATTTGCAGGGGACTATGCTTTTGAAAGGCAGAATAAAATGACAGCCCATATACGTTCATCTAAAGGAAGAGTAAGGTTATGGAATAATAAAATGTTAAAGGTCTTCATAATAACCACATTATTGTGGCTGATATCAACTATAATTAATGTACATAATATATCTGACCGTTATGTATATAACCAGCTTACACAAAGTATATGGTGTTTACAGATGTTTAAGGATTTTCCAGTTAATATAAGTATTCTGGCATATATTATCTGGTGTAGTGTATACAGGCTTATATGGATGCTTGTTGTTGCATTTACAGCTTATATTATATCTTATAGATTTAGCTATAAAGTATCGTTAATGGTTTCATTTGTTATGTTAATACCACACGTTATATATATATTAGGTGTAAACTGGGCGCAAAAGTTATCAATAGTTGTTGGTATGGATATTAACAGACTGTTTAATACATATGGCTATAATGTAAAAAGCATAATTCTGCTTATTGTAGTATTTGTAATAATGCTTGTGATAGCCTGTGCAACATACCGTAAAAATATAAAATAATATTTTTAAATATTATATAGACAGAATATCCATTAAATAAAAGCTATTTGGTATGAGAAGTATGGAGGGTTATTATGGAACTTAAGATTACAGATTTAAAGAAAACATATGGAAATGTCAAAGCTTTGAAAGGGATAAATTATACATTTACGCCGGGAGTATATGGAATACTTGGTGCTAACGGTGCAGGCAAAAGTACGATGATTAATCTGATAACAGATAATGTCAGCCGTGATAAGAATGGCGGAAGCATAATGTATAGTGATGGTGAAGATAGTGCAGATAATACAGTATCTAGGGAGCTTGTTGACATATTAAAGCTTGGGGCAAAGTTTCGTGGGGTTGTAGGATATATGCCACAGCAACAGGGCTTTTATGAGGAGTTTTCGCCTAAGGCATTTCTTAAGTATATGGCAGAGATAAAAGGTGTTAAGAGTGTAAAGTCTGTTGATGAAGCTGGAAATGTGACTATTAAAAAGGTTAATCAGCAGATAGATGAATTGCTTGAAGTAGTCAATCTTACATCAGTTGCGTATAAGAAGATAGGAGGTTTCTCTGGTGGTATGAAACAGCGTGTGCTTCTTGCACAGGCGTTATTGGGTGACCCAAAGATACTTATACTTGATGAACCGACAGCAGGTCTTGACCCTAAGGAAAGAATAGGTATCCGTAATTATATTGCCGAATTATCCAGAGATAAGATTATATTATTCGCAACGCACGTTGTAAGTGATATTGAGTGTATAGCGGATAAAGTGCTTTTGTTAAAGGATGGTGAGATAATTGCAACAGGAACACCTTCACAGCTTATAGAGAATATGCAGGGCAAGGTTGGTGAAGTTGTCTGCACTCTTTCAGATGTAGCTGATTTGCAGGGAAAGTACCATATAGGAAATATCAGGCAGAGAAAGAACGGTATGGTATTAAGGCTTGTCGGAGATGAGCTTCCAGAGGAGGCTGTAAGGGTGGACAATGATATAGATTTAGAGGATGTATATCTTTATTATTTTGAATGATAAATAGAAAATATAATCAATAGTAATAAGCGTGGAAGAAGGTTGTATGATTACAATTTTTTTCCACGTTTTTATATAAATAGGTGAGATGAGGTACAATTCACGCCAAAAAATGACAGTTCACGCCAATGGTATTGAAATGTTCGCTTGGATAGATATACTGAAATTAGTAAAAACAGTTGGAAGAAATGTTGTAGAAATTTAAAAGGCAGAAAATATGAAAATGCTGACAAAGAAAATAGTGGATTGTATATATGTTAACAAGATAATAGAACAGGATATGATAGCTGTATGTGAATATGGTGTTGAACTTGTATTGGCAGGAATAGTTAATATAATTGTAATATTATTCGTAAGTGTTTTGCTACATAGTATGTTATATGGAATTATATTTCTGTTAATATTGATATCAACGAGGGCGTTTATGGGCGGATATCACGCAACTACCCATATTAGATGCAATATTTCAATGGTTTGTATATATATAATATCATTACTAATGTTAAATATTAAATACGATGGTTATGTAATGCTTGTGCATATTCTTACACTTACAGGATATATAGTTATAAGCAGATACGCACCATTAGAAAACTCAAATAAAAGCTTATCGGAACAGCAAAAGAAGAAATATAACAAAATAAGTCAGATTGCATATATTGTGTTACTTGTAATAGCAATGGTGGTTAATTATAAAGACCAGGAGCTCAGTCTTTATATTAATATAATAATGGTTATCGTAGTTGTTTTATTGATAATCGGAAAGGAGAAGAACATATATGATGAAGAAAAAGGTATTAAAAGCAGTTGCTAATATATCAATGTACACAGCAAAAGCGGCTTCTAATTCAGCATCATTTTGGGGATTATATCAGCCTAAGGAACCAAAGAAAGTAGAAAAAGATAAAAAATAAGAAAGGGGTAATTTTTATGAAAGTTAAGAAGATTATAAAGACAGTTATAACAGTATTAGCAGTATTTATAGCGGTGATTATTATTAAGAATCCAGATAAGGCATTAGCAACGCAGACTGGTGAAGATGATGTTTATGCAGAGTTAACGGATGTCCAATTAGATGATTCACATTCTATAAATATATATGCACATACACACGTTTCATATGCATATGATGAAGGTGCATATGGTTGGATAGTGGATGGATATGTAGTTGGTAATGATGGTGTTGGAAGTGATAATGTAAACGTAGAGGTGCTTCAATTAGATGAACAATATGGATATGGAACATCACAATTATGTTTTAAATATTATTTTTATGGACATTCATTTATAAATGATTACCGAGGATATATTTATATATATGTATCTATTGATGAATGGGGCAATCTGGATAGTTGTATAGAGTACAAACCGATATAATGAATAGATATATAAATATAACGTGACAAATATTACATTGATTTAGCATATTAGAAAGAGGTGTATCGGCTATGAAAAAAATAATATTAATAATAATCACGGTAGTGACAATGTTGGGAATATCTGCCTGTGGTGATAAGCAATCTAATCAATCAACAGTAACTGATGATTACAGGTATTCTTCATATACTTATGACGATAATGCACCGCAGTATTATATGGCGGGTTCCGCAGCTGCATCGGAGACTGGATATTATTACATAGACGGTGCACCAGTTATTAATAATAGTAATATGTATATATATTATTATGATATGATTAAAGATATGACGATACCATTATGTTCTAAGGTTGATTGCGACCATAGAACAGATGAATGTGAGGCATATATATCACAGAATATCTGTGTAGGAAGCAAGATATGGTATCATAATGAAAGATTATATATGATTGAGAAAACTGAGGAAAAAGATATACTTGTTTCTTATGATAAGACGATGAGAGATAAGAAGGAAGAGAAGACCTTATCAATAAATGGATTGTCCGTTAATAAAAATAGTAAGAACGCCTGTATAACTAATGGTAAGCTGTATTATGAATTATCAGGAGATAATTCATTGTTTATATGTGCAGTTTCCTTGAATTCAGATGAACAGGCATATGTTGTTAAAGAGTATGTGAGTGAATATAATTATTATGAAAGAGTATCGTTATATCCAATAGAGGATAAGATATATGTGAATTGGTTAAGTGGAGTATCTGCCGATAAAAGCTTATATTATATAGAACAGATAGATATCTCTACAGACAAGGTGAGTAGACTGTGTGATATGAATGAAAAGTACCCTGAAATATCATCAACGATTATAAATTGGAATAGTGAAACGTATTTTGATAAGGATGGCAACTTATATTTTACTTGTGTTGATAAAGATAATTATATGGTTAAAAAGCTTAATATAAGTACAGGAGATATCAAAGATTTGTATGTACAGGAATTACAGCACGAAAAAGACTATGGTTATGTACATTTAAAGAATTATGATGGAAACTATATCTATATATATAAGGGTGTTAATCTGATGGCTTTGAGTGGAAAGCCTCTTGATGAGCAATTTAAAAAATATGATAATTATATTTATATATTAGATACTGATGGTAATATAAAGGATACAGTAATATTAAATAATACGGATGAAAAGGTATCAGGAAATATTAGTGCTGAATTTTATGGAGGAGACGAGCGGTGTCTGCTGATAGGATTTTCCACACACGATATAAAAGGCTTGGAATTATCAGAAGAAGAACAAAATCTTAGAATAAAATTAGAAGACGAAGTATTTAAAAATAAAAAAGGTTTCGTGGATGTTAATGTTTCAGCGATTTTGGATAAATCGCAGATTGGTAGTGGAAATATAACGCTGGAACCAGTTACACCAGAATAAGTTATATAGAAAAATGTAGATAAAACAATATATTTATTATTTTGAATGATAATTATAGAATATTACTGTTTAAAACAATTCCTATTAAAAGAGAAGTGTTTTAGACAGTAATATTTTTTGATTTAAAAGTATGTTGTTTTTTTAACAATTTTATGTTGTATTTACACTAAAATAAGTTTATTAAATTGCAATAGGTGTGGTAATCGTGTATAATTTACTTATATAGTATTTCTGGCTGGAGATACAGTTGGAAAGCGGAGTTGATGATTAATTAACTCTTAATTTGGTAATAAAAGGTATACAGATTGGGTATATCTATATATAAGGAGGAGAATACAGTATGACAGACACAGCAGTATCTTTTAGCAAAGAAGAATTTAAGAAGAAGGTCGTAAGCAATTGTAAGTCTTTGTATAGAAAGAACATAGATGAAGCTGACAAACAGCAGGTGTTCCAATCAGTGGCATATGCAGTTAAAGATCTTATAATAGATAAGTGGATAGCAACTCATAAGACATATGATAAGGAAGATCCTAAGGTTGTATATTATATGTCAATGGAATTCCTTATGGGTCGTGCACTTGGCAATAATATGATTAATCTTACTAAGTACAATGAGATAAAAGAAGCTCTTGAAGAATTAGGTCTTGATATCAATGTTATCGAAGATCAGGAACCTGATGCGGCACTTGGTAATGGTGGTCTTGGAAGACTTGCAGCATGTTTTCTTGATTCTTTAGCTACACTTGAATATCCAGCATACGGCTGTGGTATAAGATATAAGTACGGAATGTTTAAGCAGGAGATTAAGGACGGATATCAGGTAGAAGTTCCAGATAACTGGTTAAAGGATGGCAATCCATTTGAGATTAAGCGTTCTGAATACAAGTATGAAGTAAAGTTTGGTGGATATGTACGTTCTTACAGAGATGAAGCATCAGGACGTGATATATTCGTTCAGGAAGATTACCGTTCAGTTATAGCCGTTCCATACGACCTTCCTGTTATTGGATATGGCAATAACACAGTTAATTCACTTAGAATATGGGATGCAGAGCCAGTTAATACATTTAACTTAAGCTCATTTGATAAAGGTGATTACCAGAAGGCTATTGAGGAGGAGAACCTTGCTAAGAATATCGTAGAAGTTCTTTACCCTAATGATAACCACTATGCTGGTAAGGAATTAAGACTTAAGCAGCAGTATTTCTTCGTATCAGCATCAGTACAGAGAGCTGTTGACAGATATAAGAGTATGCACAACGGTGATGTAAGAAAGCTCTATGAGAAAGTTACATTCCAGCTTAATGATACACATCCAACAGTTGCAGTTGCAGAGCTTATGAGAATTCTTATGGATGAAAATGGTCTTGAATGGGATGAGGCATGGGATATCACAACTAAGACAGTTGCATATACTAACCATACTATTATGGCAGAAGCACTTGAAAAATGGCCTATCGAATTATTCTCAAGACTTCTTCCTAGAATTTATCAGATAGTAGAAGAGATTAATAGAAGATTTGTAGAAGAGATTAAAGCTAAATATCCTGGAGATCAGGAAAAGGTTAGAAAGATGGCTGTTATCTATGACGGGCAGGTTAAGATGGCACATCTTGCTATATGTGCAGGCTACTCAGTTAATGGTGTTGCAAAGCTTCACACAGAAATCTTAGAGAAGCAGGAGCTTAAGGACTTCTATGAGATGATGCCAGAGAAGTTCAACAACAAGACTAATGGTATTACACAGAGAAGATTTCTTCTTCACGCTAATCCACTTCTTGCAGACTGGATTACAGACAAGATTGGTGACGGCTGGATAACAGACCTTAAGCAGTTAGAGAAGCTTTTAGTATATGTTAATGATGAAAAAGCAAGACAGGAATTTATGCAGATTAAGCATAAGAATAAAGTAAGACTTGCTAAGTACATTAAGGAGCATAATGGAATAGATGTTAATCCGGATTCAATATTTGATGTTCAGGTAAAGAGACTTCACGAATATAAGAGACAGCTTCTTAATATTCTTCACATAATGTATCTTTACAATGAGATTAAGAAGAATCCAGATATGGATATTGTGCCAAGAACATTTATATTTGGTGCAAAGGCAGCAGCAGGTTACAAGATTGCGAAGCAGACAATCAAGCTTATCAATAATGTAGCAGAAGTAATCAATAATGATGAGTCTATCAATGGTAAGATTAAGGTTGTATTCATAGAGAACTACAGAGTATCTAATGCTGAGATTATATTTGCAGCAGCAGATGTATCAGAGCAGATTTCAACAGCTTCTAAGGAAGCTTCTGGTACAGGTAATATGAAGTTTATGCTTAACGGTGCTATGACACTTGGAACAATGGACGGTGCTAACGTAGAGATAGTACAGGAAGTTGGAGCAGACAATGCAGTTATATTCGGACTTAGCTCAGACGAAGTTATACGTTATGAGAATGAGGGCGGATATGACCCAATGGAAATCTTCAACAATGATCAGGATATAAGAGAAGTTCTTATGGAACTTATCAATGGTAAGTATTCTAAGGAAGACCCAGAGATGTTCAGAGATATTTACAATTCACTTCTTAATACACAGGAAGGCAGAAGGGCAGATACTTACTTTATCCTTAAAGATTTCCGTTCTTATGCAGATGCACAGAAGAAGATTGATGAAAGATATAGAGATGAGAAGAGCTGGGCTAAGGCAGTTATGATTAATTCGTTCAAGGCTGGCAAGTTCTCATCAGACAGAACTATAGAAGAGTACGCTACAGAAATCTGGAAGCTTACTAAGACACCAGTTAAAGTACAGTAATAACAAGAATAAATTCTATCCATAATTCATACTCTTTAATATGCGCCATATAAGTGCAGACATAAAGGAGTGCTGAATGTTGGATAGAATTTTTTTAAGCAATTCATATAGTTATAGAAAGAAAAAATGTGTGGCGGTAATTGCATTTATCGTCATATATCTGCTTATACCGACTATTGTTACACTGAATGTTACAGGAGTTGTGTACACGCCTGTGAATGAAGATTATAGTGACGGAAGAAAGGTAACCGTAAAATATAGAAATGCCACGCAGGAGGTAGGTGTTGACAGGTTTGTGGCGATGGTGCTTGCCAAAAGGCTTTATATGAGCAGTGAAGTAGAAGTTCTTAAAGCAGAAAGCATTATGATAAGGACAGATGTATACAGGCTTATGGGTGAGCAAATGAGTATAGACAGCAGTGAGCTTGGAATGGAATATATGACGACACAGCAGATGAAAAGCAAATGGGGGAAGGATTACGAGGATAATTATAATCTTGTTAAGGACTGCACTGCTGCGACAAGTGGACTTGCAATCAAGTATAACGATAAGTATATTGAGGCAAGATATACATATATAACATCTGGAAGCACGCTTTCAGGGGCTTCAATACTAGGTGATGAGTATGCTTATCTTTCAGCAGTGGAGTGTAATAATGATAAAAATGCACAGAACTATCTTGTTGTTAAGACTATAAGCAATAAAGATTTTGTTAATTCATTTGAGAAAAAATACGACAGCATTAATCTTGATAAAAATAATCTGGCACAGCAAATTCAGATTGTATCCAAGAATGAAGCTGGTTATGTGTTAAAGCTTCAGATAGGGAATGTTGTTATGTCGGGAAGTGAATTTGCATATGTACTTGGTATTAATTCGCCCAATTTTAGTATTGAATATATGCAGACTGGCGTTAAGATAACGACAATCGGTGTTGGAGAAGGCTTTGGTGTCAGCGTATATACGGCAGATTGTATGGCAAAGGCTGGCTCATCTTATGAAGATATTATAGAAACATTTTATAATAAAATAAATATAATAAGTGAATAATACGCAGGATTATGGAAAGCATATTAACATAGAAAGGTTTTGATAACTGTAGGTTTTACCTACAGCACCGGACTTTATGCCCTTTATGGGTAGGAATGGAGGTTAATATGGATAAGAACACAGCCAGTAAGACAAAGATAGTTTCAATCGTTATATCATTAGGAATTATTGCAACACTTATTATAGGAGTAATTTCGGTGGTAAGAAGCGTTAATTCCAATAGAAATAATGAGAATAACATTGTTAATCTTAATGAAACTCAGGAAAATGTTGCAATAAAGACAGAAGATGTGACGGACGATGTGCTGGGGAATATTGATGATGAATTACAGGAAGCTAATGCTGGTGCAAGTATGGCGGTGGATACAGATAATATCAGTAATAAAGCAGATAATACTTATAACACACATAAAGCTGGCACTGACGATGCAGATAAGGAAACTGAGCCGACAGTTCCACCGACTTTATCATCAGAAGAAGTTATGGCTGAGGCAATGAAGAATTTTGCATTTGATGAGAGCAACAAGCTCGCGTGGCCAGTGCTTGGTCAGATTGTACTCGACTATAATATGGACGAGACAATTTTCTTTAAGAGTCTTGGAATGTACAAATGTAATCCGGCAATTATTATACAATCCGAGGTAGGAACTAATGTTGCAGCGGCTGCATCAGGAATTGTAACAGATGTGGCTAATCTTTCAGAAACAGGAACAACAGTTACAGTATCAATTGGAAATGGTTATGAAACAACAACTGGTCTTATAGAGAATGTTAATTTGAAAAAAGGGGATAAGGTTGTAGCCGGACAGCTGATTGGTACAGTGGCAAGCCCAAGTGCATACTATATAGAAGAGGGTCCTGGAGTGTATTTCAAACTTACACAATATGGAGAACCAATAAACCCAGACACATATTTTGTGGAATAGATAAAATAAGCACCCACTTAATTTCTTACAATAGTTTCAAATCATATATTATTTATATACGGCTTACAGTGGGTGCTTTATATATATTTTATGTAATAGAAAAATCCGATATAATTCCCTATTACATAAAAGGGACTAGTGCTAGTGATTAGCACTTGCGTGAAAATGTAGTTTGTCGCAAACGACCGAGCTTAGTGCAGGAATGTGCTTTGCATATTCTTTTTATTTGGCAGTAGAATTAATTAAGTTCATTATTATAGGAATAGCGTGGCTTTCCTTGCTTTCTGACATAGCGTTGATATATGTCTGTCTGTTAGTATAGAGTTCATTAACAGCTTTTAATAAGCTTTCTGGTGTAAGGTCTTCCTCAAATAATACACTTGAATAACCGTGCTCCTGAAATGATTTTGCATTAAGAATCTGGTCGCCACGGCTTGCGTTAGCTGAAAGTGGAATTAAGAGGTTAGGCTTTTTAAGGGCTAATAATTCACATATAGCGTTAGCACCAGCTCTTGATATTACGATATCGCTTATTGCAAATAAATCGCGCATTTCCTCACTTATATATTCAAATTGTACATAGCCTTCAATGTTGTTAAGTGAGTCATCAGTCTTGCCTTTTCCGCAAAGGTGAACAACCTGATAATCTTTAAGAAGTTCAGGAAGAACTTTTCTTACAGCTTCGTTAACGTGAACAGCACCGGTACTTCCGCCGACAACCATAATTATTGGCTTGCTGCTTGTGAAATTGCAAAGCTTAAGTCCGGCAAGCTTATTACCCTGTAAAAGCTCCTGACGGATAGGAGAGCCTGTAAGAACAGCCTTGTCAGCAGGAAGGTACTTAATAGTTTCAGGGAAATTACAGCATACCTTTGTAGCCTTTTTAATAGCTATTCTGTTGGCAAGTCCTGGTGTCATATCTGATTCGTGTATGATAACAGGAATGTGCTTGTGTCCAGCGGCAAGTACAACTGGAACAGATACAAAACCGCCCTTTGAGAATATAATATCAGGCTTAATTCTTCTCATAAGCCTGCGTGCCTGAAAATACCCCTTTATAACCCTGAATGGGTCAGTAAGATTTTTAAAGCTCTTATAACGTCTTAATTTACCTGAAGATATTCCATAGTAGGGAATGTCCAGATTTTCTATTAATGTCTTTTCGATTCCAGTGTATGAACCAATATAGAATACTTCGTAGCCAGCTTCCTTAAGGCTTGGAAGTAATGCTATATTAGGTGTTACGTGGCCGGCTGTACCACCACCTGTTAATATAATCTTTTTCATAGCCAATCCTCATTTTCTTAATTATAATTATTGTTTATGGTAAATTTTAATATTGTATAGCAGTAATTTACTGTTGCATTAGTGAGTGTCAGAATTCACGCGGTGTTATTATATTTTGTGTGAAAACCTTTCCTTGAAACTGCAATGCCTGCATAGCGGTTCAACTGCATATTTGTCATTGAATCCCTGAACAAATGCCTTGCTTTTATCGCTTTTAAGTATATCAGAAAGCGGAGTATCAAGTATATTGCCAAGAGCCATAACGCCGTTGCCGTCAAGACAGCAGGGTACAACTGTTCCGTCACTTAATATGGCAATATGTGTGCGTATTCCCTGACAGAAGCCGCGTTCGTTATAATAACTTCCGTTAAGTTCAGGCCATTCAAATGGACTTTGCACATTGACATAAAGATGACGTTTGATAGTGCAGTTTCGCTCACCAAATAAAAATGGCTCATTTTTCGTGTTCCATAATCTTAACGAAATCTCTGTATCAGTCTTATCAAGAAGTGTCTCACAGGAATAGAACAAATCATTAATATAAGTATCCATATCTATGCAGTCGTTGTCATCGGCACTGTGCATAGATACATTAATCTGGTGTACTGGATATTTAATCAAAGTATCAAGTCTTTGTCTTATAAGAGTTCCATTGGTAGTGAGGTTGACCGTTATGCCACAATCCCTGCACAGGGAAAGTATGTCGGCAAGCTGTGGGTGAAGCAGTGGCTCACCCTTGACGTGAAGATATATATAATTCGTATACGGACGTATTTCATCAAGTATATGTCCGAAATCTTCAATCGGCATAAAATGTGCCGGGCGTTTGGTTTCCTGACAGAAAGAGCATTTCAGATTACAGGAACTTGTTATTTCTATATATATTCGTTTGAAGCGTTTAATATTTCCCATAAATTACTTATTGGCAATATATTGCTTGAGTGCAGTTGCAAGCTGGTCAGGACAGGATGTTGGCTTAAAGCCGCATTTAATTCCTTCCATACGTTTGATAGCTTCATTAACGTCCATACCCTCAACGAGTGCGGCAACACCCTGGGTATTACCAGAACAGCCACCCTCAAACTTAACGCCAGTAACCTTATTATCGACTACATCGAATTCAATAGAACGTGAACATACGCCTCTTGTAGTATATTTCATAATTATCCTCATTTCTACGCACAGTCAGTTAGTACAAAAATATTATATAGACGGAAATGCATTGTGTGCGTTCAACGCATCCGAAGTTTCGAAGAAACATCTAAGTGACTACGAAGTAGTCATATTATATCATAGTTTTTGCGCAGTTTTTCAACGCATCTGAAGTTTCGAAGAAACATCTAAGTGACTACGAAGTAGTCATATTATATCATAGTTTTTAAAGAGTTGTATTATGTAAGATGTAATTAATTCAATATTCAGGTGAAAATCAGAGTAAATCAAATGATTTTCGTTTATGATGTTATAGTAATTAATATTTAAAAATAAAGCCTGACACAATTATTGTTATATTTATAATTAATTGGTACAATAAGTAAAACGCATTTTAACTGTGAAGAATTAACTAATAAAGTAATAACAGGAGATGAGTGTGGAAAATAGATTTTCACACAGTGGATTTGTGTCCGTGCGTACCATACACAAACCAGTATGCGAAAAATGTGCGCAGAAATGAGGATTATTATGATAGGTATTATTGGAGCTATGGACGAAGAAGTAGCTAAGATTGTTGAAGCTATGGAGATTGAAAGACAGGAAGATAAGGCTTGTATGTCATTTAAGGCTGGAAAGCTTAATGGCAAAGATGTTGTTGTTGTAAGAAGCGGTATCGGCAAGGTGAATGCGGCAGTATGCACACAGATACTTGTGGATGATTTCGGTGTTGATTATGTTATTAATACAGGAATTGCAGGTTCACTTAAGGCTGAGATTAATATTGCAGATATTGTTATATCAAGTGATGTATTACATCACGATATGGATGCTTCAGGATTTGGATATCCTTTAGGACAGATTCCAAGAATGGACGTATTGTCTTTTGAAGCAGACAAGCACCTTATAGATGTTGCCAAAGAGGCTTGTGCTAAGGTTCTTCCAGAGATAGGAACACATATTGGCAGGGTTGTAAGTGGTGATCAGTTCATATCAGACAAGGCTGTTAAAGAAAGAATATCAGCTAATTTTGATGGATACTGCACAGAGATGGAAGGTGCAGCAATTGCACAGGCAGCATATCTTAATAAAGTTCCATTTGTTATATTAAGAGCAATCTCAGATAAGGCTGATGACAGTGCGACTATGGATTATCCTACATTTGAGAAGCAGGCAATTGAGAATTCGGTTAAGCTGCTTAAGGAATTGGTGGGACAGATATAGGCAGATATAGTTTCTGCGGAGTGATTGTGACAAACGGACGGGCTGTGGCTAGGGGCTGTGGTGGTGCGTGTGAGACTGCTATAAGATAATTGGATATTACTAAGTCATTCCCGGTGGAGTTGTGGTGCCGGACGCACCGCTCCAAATTCGCCATCGTGGCTCAGTTGTCGCTTGCCCAGACCTCGTGTCTGGGCATTGCTGTATGGTGGAGAGAATGACTAAGAAATATCAGCAATTATCTTATAATGTCAGTCCTCACACGCACCACCACAGCCCCTACCCGCACCCCTGTCGGGTTGCGATGGCAGGGGCACACACTACCGGGGGGGGTGCGGATAATAGGGCAGAAATATGGCTGGGAAGGGGGATAGGAGTGTGGCGGGAGTGAGGATATAAGGGGCGAAAGAATGTGGGCTGATATAGGAGGTGATATTGTAGAGGGGTGCAGATGGGTGCGGTGATTAATAGAGGTGTAGTGGTTGAAAAGCTGTGGCTTAAATAGGAGTATAGTGATCAATAGAGGTATTGATATAGTGGAAGGCAAGATGTAGCGGTTAAAAAGCTGTAGAAGTACATTGTATATTACTTTGTAGCACAGGAATTAAGGCGGACGGCTGGACGGTTGTGTGAGCGTGGGTTGGCGGGGGCTTGTTACGCAAGTATTATAAGTACAATTGAGATACAACTTAGCCTTTCCCCTCACCAAACAGCAATGCCCAGACACGAGGTCTGGGCAAGCGACAACTGAGCCACGATGGCGAATTTGGAGCGGTGCGTCCGTTCTCTCTGCCTATCGGGAAAGGCTTAGTAGTATCCAATTGTCTTATAACTTAAGTAACGAGCTCCCCGCCAGTCCAGCCACACAACCATCCAGCTGTCTGCCTTAATTCCGTCCGTTATAAGCCGTAATTATATAACCTAATAAATCTAATATTACAGAATAATTTACAGCATATCATCTTATAATGCCTTAATAGCGCACAACCGCCTAAATCCCAAGCATCTCACTATAAACCTTCAATGCTCCATCAGTATCGTGTGCCAGCACTCTCTTAGCAAGCACCTTTCCAAGCTGTACGCCTTCCTGATCGAAGCTGTTGATATTCCATAAAAATCCCTGGAACATAACCTTATTCTCAAAATGAGAAAGCAAAGCACCTAAAGACTTAGGAGTAAGCTTATCTCCAGTTATAATGCTTGAAGGTCTTCCACCTTTGAAAGTCTTATTAGGGTTATTGTCATCTTTTCCACACGCAAATGCAACAATCTGAGCCGCTACATTGGCACATAACTTCTGCTGGCTTGTGCTGTCCTGAATAGTAACATCATTTTCAAGCTGGCTGTTCTTAAATCCAATGAACTGTAAAGGAACGATATTAGTTCCTTGATGAAGAAGCTGATAGAAAGAATGTTGTCCGTTAGTTCCCGGTTCACCAAATATTACTGGACCTGTAGGGTAATTAACCGGTTCATTAAATCTGTTGACGGACTTACCATTAGACTCCATATCAAGCTGCTGTAAATGTGCAGGGAAACGGCTTAAGCCCTGTGAGTATGGAAGTACAGCAGTACATTCATATCCAAGTACATTGCGTTCATATACGCCAATAAGCGCATCAAGCATTGCTGGGTTCTTAAGAATGTCTTTGTTTAATGCAAGTTTGTCCTCAGCAGAGGCACCTTCAAGGAAATCTGCGAATACATCAGGACCAAATGCCAATGATAATACAGCACCGCCTACAGAAGATGTTGAAGAGAAACGTCCTCCGATGTAATCGTCCATATAAAATGCATCTAAATAATCATCACTTTTGGCAAGAGGTGAGGTCTCGCTTGTTACTGCAATCATATGCTTTGCAGGGTCAAGACCAGCTTCCTTAAGAGCATTTTTAACAAATGATTCATTAGTTAACGTCTCAAGAGTTGTTCCAGACTTAGATACAAGAATGAATAATGAATGTGCAACATCAATAGAAGCAAGTACAGCAGATGCATCATCCGGGTCTACATTACTTATAAAATGAGCTTCCATTTTAAATGAATTATTTTTTTTAGCCCAGTTCTCAAGAGCAATATACATAGCACGAGGACCTAAATCACTTCCACCGATACCAATCTGAACAACAGTTGTGAACTTCTCGCCAGCACCATTAGTAATAGCACCATTATGTACCTTGTCAGCAAATTCAGCGATACGCTTCTGTTGTGTTGTATAGAATGTACGCTTGTCTACGCCGTCAGCATTAACAGCTTCACCGAGCTGTCCGCGTGTCATATGGTGGAGTACAAGTCTGTTCTCGCCGGTATTAACAACTTCGCCATTGTAAAGAGCAGCAAATTTGTTTGAAAGTTCAGCTTCTGTAGCAAGCTTTTCAAGTGCCTTAAGAGTTGTATCATCTACTTTCTTAGCTGCGAAGTTGTAGTTAAGTCCCTCAGCCATAGGAATATTATATGTCTTAACACGTTCAGCACCAGCTTCGCCCGACATAACCTTATTAAGGTCAACAAGCGGAGTTTCCTTTAATTCCTTAAAAGCTTCAAGTGTGTCAAGATTGTTCCAATTAATCATAAAATATCTCCTCCTAGTATAATTGAGTTGTAGGTAATTGCGAAAACTGCTAAGACCATTCGCAATTACCTATAATAAGTTGCAACATTAAAAGATATAATGCCAGAATATATCGAAATAACATTTAAAATGTTATCCATTAAGGCATTATATTGATATATTGTCGCACAAAATATCTTAATTGAATTATACTATCAATGTCTGTCGAATACAAGGAGAAAAGTCGTTATTATCTATCATTTTCCATCTGCTTAAGTTCGGGGAGAATGGTACACAGCATAGTTATAAAACATATGCTTCCGCCAATTATATTAGATACAGGTTCGGCTGCAAATACACCATTTGTTCCCATATTAAGAGCGTAAGGCATAATATATGTAAGAGGTATTACAATAAATACTTTTCTTAATAAAGAGAAGAATATAGCCTGTTTTTTCTTATTAAGGGATTTGAAAATGGTCTGTCCGATGTATTGCAGGTCCATAAATATAAAGGCGGCAAAATATATCTTCAATGCTGATACTGCATTTTCCATAAGTGAAGTATCAGAGCTGAAAATATTAATAAGCATATGAGGGGCAAGAAGTATTATGCTCCACATAACTGCGGTATATCCTAATATTAATGCCCCCATAGTAAGTCCGGCTTTACGCACCCTTCCTGGCCTTTTGGCACCATAATTATAGCTGATAATTGGTGAAGAACCTTCGTTGATTGCGTATATAGGTGTCTCAACCATTTGCCGTATGCTTGAAACAATAGTCATTACAGAAATGTAAATATCGCCGCCGGTAACTGAGAGAACATTGTTACAGCATATTGATACTAGGCTGTTAGTAAGCTGCATTACAAAGCCGGAAGTACCAAGGCTGATTATATCTTTTGCAAAATTCAGACATTGTGGCAGTTCATTTTTTCTTATAAAGCTTATCTTTAATTCAGCTTTAAATCTTAAGAAATATATTACAAATGAAGCTGACATAAGCTGTGAAATAACAGTTGCCACAGCCGCACCTTTTATTCCAAGATTAAGGATAAATATAAACACCGGGTCTAATATAAGATTGGCAATAGCACCGATTGCAACAGAGAGCATACCGATTGTTGAGTAGCCCTGTGCATTGATAAATGGGTTCATTCCTGTTGCTATCATTGAAGGAAGGGTTCCGATAAGGTAAATGCACAGATAAGGAAATGCGTACTTAAGTGCTGTGTCAGAAGCTCCAAATAGTGTGAGCAGAGGGGCTGCAAATAAGAGGCATATGCACATAAGAATAATTGCGGAGCCGCAAAGCATTGTAAAAGAAGTGTTCATAATGGTGTTAGCATTTTTTTCATCACCCATTCCTCTCTTAATTGAGAATAAAGGTGCACCTCCGCTTCCAAAGAGGTTGCTGAAAGCGGTCATAATCATAATTATTGGAAAGCATAGTCCAACTGCACCAAGGGCATTTGTTCCGACATCGGGAATCCTTGCAATGTACACTCTGTCTACAATATTGTATAACAGACTTAAAATCTGTGCCACAAGCATAGGTATAGCCGCATTTAAAATATTATTGGTTATAGTTCCATTTTCAAAATCAATACGTTTCATATATTTCACTTTCTCCATTTGTGATTAAAAAGTTATTAATAAAGATTATATATTTAATATTACATATATAAAATGTTATTCCTTAAAACGATTGCAAGTATATCACTTTGATATTGTAAACACAAATTAAAACTTATGTAAAATTAAACGATAACATTTACAATTGAATTATAAATTACAGAGAAGTATAATTGAAATGTCAGAAAATGAAGCCGTGAAAAGTTATGTTTTATAGGCATACAAAGGCAGAATGGAGGTATTATTATTATGAAAATTCTTATGCTTGATTCGTCTACATACGGAGAAGATGTTAATGTAGACAAGTTCTATGGTCTTGGTGAGGTTAAGAGCTACCAGACAAGTACAAGGCAGGAGGCACTTGAAAGAACTGCAGGGTTTAATCCGGACGTTGTTATTATCAATAAGATTGTTGCAGACAAGGAATTTATAGATTGTGCACCAGCTTTAAAGATGATAGCAGAAACAGCAACGGGTTATAATAATATTGATATTAATTATGCTAAGGAAAAGAATATAAGAGTAGCCAATGTTGCGGGATATTCAACAGACTCAGTTGTACAGCATACATTTGCATTGGGACTGTATCTTATAGAGAAGATGAACTATTATGACAACTATGTTAAATCAGGTGAGTATGCAGAATGTCCGATTTTTTCACATTTTTCCAATGTATTCCACGAACTTTCAGGAAAGACATGGGGCATAGTTGGTCTTGGAACTATAGGAAAAGGTGTTGCAAAGATAGCCTCAGATTTCGGATGTAAGGTTATATATTATTCAGCAAGTGGAAAGACACAGGATGTGCCTTATGAGAGAGAAGAGTTTGACGAATTCTTGAAAAAATCAGACATAATATCTATTCACGCACCACTTAATGATAAGACCAATAATCTTTTTAATAAAGAAGCATTTGATAAGATGAAGGCAAGTGCAGTGCTTTTAAATCTTGGACGAGGTCCTATCGTTAATGATGCAGATTTAACAGAGGCACTTGAACAGGGAAAGATTGCTGCGGCAGGACTTGATGTACTTGGAAAAGAGCCTATAGAAAAGGATAACCCGCTTCTTAGAATTAAGGATAGCACAAAGCTTGTGATTACACCACATGTAGCGTGGGGCACAGTAGAAGCAAGAACAAGACTTATGGACGAAGTATATGAGAATATTGCAGCTTTCACTAAGGGTGAAGCAAGAAATGCGGTAGTGTAAGTGTAGAAGAAATGGCAGTATAATAAGCGGAATGGAGAAGAGTATGCAGATTTTATCAGTTAATGATGATGAATTTAAGAAATATGGACGTGTAGTTGATAATGTGGATTTTACAGAGCTTATACAGGAATTAAAAAGAACTCCAATACCATCAGGTGTTGTATATGAACCAGCAGTAAAGGAGCTTGAAGCACTTCCTATAAGGCTTGACATTTCCTCAGTTGTATATGGTGAAATGCCAATTCAGATAGGTTACTGTAATGGACATAATTCAAAGCTTAATGCACTTGAGTATCACAGGGATTCAGAGATTAATATTGCGGCTACGGATATGATTCTTATGCTGGGACTGCTGACAGATGTTAACGATGATTATATATATGACACAGCTAATGTAAAAGCTTTCAGGGTTCCAGCAGGAACGGCTGTTGAAGTGTATTCTACAACACTTCATTATGCGCCTTGCGGCATAGATGGTAAGGGATTTCAGGTTGCAGTCGTGCTTCCAAAGGGAACTAACTATCCATTAAAGTCAAAGCATATAAGAATAGATAATAAAACAGCCAGCACCTCAAATGAGAATACTGGCAGTAGTAATATCAATGAAGATGCACTTCTTGCGGCTACTAATAAGTGGCTTATAGGCCACGCCGAAGGCGGTCTTGATGATAGTGCATATATTGGACTTAAGGGTGAGAATATTGAGATTTAATCTTCTTCAATAACCTGAACTTCCATATAAGCAAAGTCAATTGAATCAATAAAATTATCTTTAGTAAATCTTACTTTAGAGTGGCGCTGGAAGTCTGCTATATTAGAGTCAAGCCATATAGGCTCGCTCAGATCGAATGTATAGCAGGCTTCTTTTATGCCATCAAATATCTTTTTGGTTCTGTTAATATCTATATCAGAATTAGCATAGACCATATCTTTCATAAGATGATTGGACTCATCGAAAAGTTTACACCATAATCGAAACATATATTTTCTCCGTTCTTACATTAATATAGGCTGGTAATCTGTGGCTGTATTATATGTCTGTGTCGCAGCTGAATTTTAGCTGCGAGTCGTAACTTGTTGTATTACTCACTAGCACGCTCTGAGAATATTATGTTATATTCATTTGAAGGGTATACCTGACTAATAAATGAAGTAAGAATAGTCTTAGCGTTATCAAGTGCCCTGTCGTACAAGCCGCTGTTTATTGCGTCTGATAAAGCATTTTCTCTTAGCTGGATTAAAGAGTCGTTATGCTCAGTAAGTGTTATAGGAGAGAAAATGTTGTTCTCCTCGTGTAGTACTTTGAAGGAGTCAAGGTCAATGTCAGCCGATAAAGTCTTAACTTCAGGAATGTCTACATATATGTTATGGCTTGTATCGTCAGTGTCGCCGAGCTGCCATTTGACATCGCTGAAATTAATTCCAGCCTTGATAGTTGTATTATATGTATATATGTATTTGGATTGTGTCAAAGGTATGCTTACATTAAACAGCTTAAGGTCTTTGGTTTCAACCCTTACAGTAGTGGTTGTTACTGACTGGGTTGCAAGCTCACCGATATTTTCAAAGCCGATTTCTGTAATCTTTTCATCAGAAACGTAATTGCTTTTAGCTTCTTTTCTTGTGTATACAAGCACAGCACATAATAATATGATGATTATTACAGCGATTATAAATTTAATATCGAGTACCTTTTGTAACTTATTGCGGGACATAGTAATCCTCCATAGTAGTAGTTTTATAATAGCGTTGTTGCATATATATTAATCATATTAATGCGATTTTATCATAATGTAATAAACAGGTCAAAAATATTTTTGTCTTATAGGTTAATAAAGTGCTGGAATTTTAAAAATGGAATTCTGTTATGTGCAATTTGATATATAATAAAGAAACCTGATGCTTACGCACCAGGCTTCTAATATGTGATACATATAATAAAGATTAGCAGAAGACCGGCATATAAAAGAGGGAAGCCAGTCTGTTTGGACTACTAGTCCATATTAACATTAAGATGTCTAGGAAGACCATCAACCATAATTGGTGAAAGTTCAGCCTGAATTAATGGTCTGATATAGTGAATAAGGTCTTCTGTGACAAAATCATCTTCAGTAATCCACTCAAGTGGAACTTTCTTCTCGATGTTGGCAATCTGGTGTACATCGTGTGTTTCTGTAATGCACATATATGGATCATCAGAAACTCTCTTAAGTACAACAACTTTACCAGTCTCGCCTTCAAATGCAGCCTTAACAGCAGCACCACCAACGTTGAATGCTTCTGTGATATCTGTACGAGATGTCATATGAGCTGCACAACGCTGTAATGTTGATAATTCAATAGCTCTTGTCTTGATACCAAGTTCAGAACCGACTTTGTTAGCAAGGAACTTAGCAGAACCAGCTAACTGCTTGTGACCGAAAGCATCAACGAATTCAACGTGGTCAGAAAGTTCAAATACATATCTTCCGTCCATAACTTTAATACCTTCAGAAACGGCGATTACCATTGAACGTCCCTTAGAAGCGATTTCTTTAACTCTTTCAAGGAAGTGGTCAATATCAAATACCTTTTCTGGAAGATAAATGAGGTCTACGCCTTCACAATCCTCGCCTCTTGCAAGAGCAGAAGCGGCTGTAAGCCAACCGGCATTACGTCCCATAATCTCAACGATAGTTACTGTTGGATAGTCATATACAAGACCATCGCGGATAATCTCTTTCATAGTAGCGGCTATGAATTTAGCAGCACTACCAAATCCAGGAGTGTGGTCAGTAACTGCAAGGTCATTATCGATTGTCTTAGGAACACCCATAAACTTGATATCACTGCCTACAAGAAGAGCGTAGTCAGAGAGCTTCTTAATAGTGTCCATTGAATCGTTACCACCTATGTAGAAGAAGTATGAAATGTTGAGTTCTTTAAGTATTTCAAAAATCTTCTCGTAAGTATCTCTGTCATCAGATATTTCTGGGAGCTTATAACGACATGAACCTAAATAAGAAGAAGGTGTTCTCTTTAAAAGGTCGATATCGATATCAGTCTTAATCTTCTCTGAGAGATCTACATACTGCTTGTCAAGCAGACCCTTGATGCCGTGAAGCATACCATATACTTTGTTAGCTCCTCTATCTTTTGCTGTCTTGAATACACCTGCAAGACTTGAATTGATTACGGAAGTTGGTCCACCAGACTGTCCTACGATAACATTACCTAACATAAATGTCCTCCGAAAATTATTATAATAATAAAGATGTAAACAGACCTAAATTCCCTCTAGACTTAAATCTGTCATAAATATTTTATTAAATTAATATTAACATAATTAAAGCAATCATACAACTTAAAAAAGATAATTAATTTAATAAATTCTTCCCACCAAAACAGGAAACTTTCAAAATATTTATAATATGATATAATGAACGCAAAAGAAAAGGAAGCGGCTGCGAAGCAGACATTTACTTTTCTTGCGCCATTAACGAACGAACAGCCATGCGAAGCAGGGCGGGATAGCACGTAGCGCGGGTTCGTGAGTGTACGGGTTAAGAAAGAGTAAATTATGATATAATATGACTACTTCGTAGTCACTTAGAAGTTTCTTCGAAACTTCGGATGCGTGGAAAAGCAACGCAGGGCATATGATATAATGTGCGTAAGCAATGAGCCGTGCTGGACAAAAAAATAAAAAAGAACTGTGCTTGCACGAAGTTCTTTTTTAACTTTTTGTCCAATAGGGCGAACGCCCGACAGTCAAGGGAAGCAAAGCTTTCCTTGACGTGCACGGCGGGGTAAATTGGCAAAACAAGAAGAAAAATAAAAAAGAACCCAACAACCAGAAGAAACGAAAGGACAATTGAAAGATGAGCAAACAGACATGGAAACCCGGCAATATGTTATACCCAGTACCAGCAGTAATGGTTAGCTGTCGAAGAGAGGGTGAGAAGCCTAACATAATTACTGTTGCGTGGGCAGGAACAATATGTTCTGACCCTGCTATGGTGTCAATATCAGTGAGAAAGGAAAGATACAGCCATGATATTATAAAAGATTCAGGCGAATTTGTGGTCAATCTCACAACAAGAAAGTTATGCTATGCAACTGATTACTGCGGTGTTAAATCTGGAAGAAATACGGATAAATTCGCAGATATGCACCTTACACCACAGCAATCGGTTAAGATAGCTGCACCGGCAATAAAGGAAAGCCCTGTTAATATTGAATGTAAGGTTAAGGATATTATAGAACTTGGAAGCCACGATATGTTTATAGCGGAAGTTGTAGCTGTAAATGTAGATGAGAAGCTTCTTGACAGCAAGGGTGCATTAAGGCTTCAGGATGCTGACCTTATAGCATATTCACACGGACAGTATTACACACTGGGAGATAATATAGGCAAGTTTGGATACTCAGTTAAGAAGTAAAGGGTTTATTGCGTAGCACGGAACAATTTGTAGGTATCAAAGTCTGGGGCTTTTGACCCCGGCATCATAATAATGAACAGTTCATTATTATTTCACTATTTATAAGAAGTGTAAGACTTTACAAATAAGCATATGCGTGGTAGTATAAAATTTGTTACGAAAATGTTACAGAAATATTACGTCATTATATTATACGAATAATGACATTAAATATACTATTTGTTGGAGGAATGTATGACACGCATAACGAGATATGGTAGGGAGATGAGAACTACCTTTATCGCGACAATGTTTATTGCATGCCTTGTAATAGTGATAGGTATTCCATTTGTATCAAAGCAGATGTTTGATAATGAGGTGGGATATTACAGTATTTCTATTCAGGGTAATTATATTGGCGCTGCTAATACAGAAGACGAAGTCAATGTTGCACTGGCTGATGCAAGATTACAGCTCTGCAAAGAATTTGCAGATTATATATATATGGACTGCGATGTTAAGATAACAAAGCAGAGAAGAGCGATAGCGAAACGTATGACTACCAAGCAGTTACAGAATGCAATATACAGTTCATTATTTGACTGTATCGTTGATGTTGAAACACAGCTTGCTTATACTGTAAGGGTTGATGATAATATGGTAACTCTTGCTACTAAAGAAGAAGTTGAGGAGTTATTCAGAAAGATTATACAGCCATACAATGTAGCTGATGAGTTTGAACCTGTCATAAAGGCTGGAACATCGATTGATGAACAGTACACAATTGCTATCAATAAGAATGAGGAAGAGTCAGTTCAGGATACACAGATAGTTGCTTCATTCTTTGAAGATAATAATTCGGAAAATGGAACTAACAAGAAATCGCCTGACCAGCTTATGGGAATTGATTTTGCGGAAAATGTATCTGTTAACGCAGTAAGCGGGGATAAGGCAGATGTAGTGTCTGTACAGGAAGCTTATGACATTTTAACAAGAGAGAATAAATCCCAGGTATCTTATATAATAAAGGAAGGCGATACTCTTGAACAGATTGCCAAAGATTATCAGATGACTTTGGATGATCTGCTTAAGCTTAATGACATAGCTTCACAAAATGTGGTTGTTGTACCAGGCGATGAGATTGTGGTAACAGTGCCGGATACGCAGATAACAGTGCTTACAACCAAGCAGCTCTCGTTTGATGAGGACTACAAGGCGGAAGTGAGTTATATTGACGATAATAATAATTCAAGAGGGACTAATACAATTCTTGATGTGGGAACATCAGGAAAAAGAACGGTGGTTGCTAATGTCACATATGCTAATGGCAGGGAAGTGGCAAGAGATATTGTAAAAGAGAATATAACAGAGGAGTCAAAGCCTGAAAAGATTGCAGTGGGAACCCTTACACATACTGATTATATTAAGCCGGTGGCAGGAACTTTTGTTTCGGGTTATGGAACTGGAGAAGATACAGTTAATTACGGCGTTGACTGGACGTGTAGTGAAGGCATAACAGTTGTTGCAGCAAGAGCTGGTAAAGTTACAAGAGCAGGCTGGTATGGTGGATATGGTTACTGTGTTGATATACAGCATGAAGATGGAAGCCTGACAAGGTATGCTAATAACAGCAGACTTACTGTCAGTGTTGGAGAGCAGGTAAGTCAGGGTCAGCAGATAGCGTTAAGTGGAAGCACAGGCGATGTGACAAGTCCGCGTCTGCATTTTGAAATATGGATTGATGGCACAAGGGTTAATCCTCTTAATTATGTTAATAAGAACTAGAATAAAACGTACAAAGGGTGTGGATATTTTCCATACCCTTTTTAAATCATAATAAAATGCGGATAAGACAGATTGACATAATGATATGGTGTGATATAATCATAAGGATATTGAAATATTTGAACATATACCTTAATATATTTAAGGATAACGATAGAGTAATACCATAATTGTAACGGTATAGAATATGAGATTATGGTTAAGATATTTAGAGATTAGTAACTTTTTATGAATTAGTAAGTAGTGACAGAGGTGCGAATTATGGAACAGTATGTTGTCAAGGGAGGAGTGCCACTTCGTGGAGAGGTGTCCATAGGTGGAGCAAAGAATGCCGCACTTGGTATTCTGGCAGCAGCAATTATGACGGATGAGACCGTAACAATAGAGAATGTGCCTAATGTAAGAGACACAAGAGTGCTATTACAGGCAATAGAGGGCATAGGTGCAAAGGTTAAATATATATATAACAACACAGTTCAGATTAACGGGGGTTCAATAAGCGATCTTAATGTTGAATACGAATATATCAGAAAGATAAGAGCTTCTTATTATTTACTTGGGGCACTTCTTGGAAAGTATAAGGAGTCCAATGTGGCACTTCCGGGTGGCTGTAATATAGGAAGCAGACCAATAGACCAGCATTTAAAGGGCTTTAAGGCTCTTGGAGCAAAGGTAAATATTGACCACGGAGTTGTAAGTGCGAAGGCAGAAAATCTGGTTGGAGGTCATATTTATTTTGATGTTGTAACAGTTGGAGCAACAATTAATCTTATGATGGCATCATGTATGGCTGAGGGAGAGACAATTCTGGAGAATGCGGCAAAAGAGCCACATATTGTAGATGTAGCGAACTTTCTTAATGCTATGGGTGCTAATATTAAAGGTGCAGGAACAGATGTTATAAGAATTAAGGGCGTGAACAGGCTTCACGGCTGCACATATTCAATAATACCTGACCAGATTGAAGCTGGTACATTTATGATGGCAGCAGCAGCCACAAGAGGAGATATTGTTATTAAAGATGTAATTCCAAAGCATCTTGAGTCAATAACGGCAAAGCTTCTTGAGATGGGCTGTAAGCTTGTTGAGGGCGATGACTGGATAAGAGTTATAGCTGAGGGTGAAGTGGGAAGCACTAATGTAAAGACACTTCCGTATCCTGGTTTTCCTACAGATATGCAGCCTCAGATAGCAGTAGCACTTGCACTTGCCAAGGGTTCCAGTATGGTTACAGAAAGCATATTTGAGAACAGATTCAAGTATGTTGATGAACTTAACAGAATGGGTGCTAAGATAAAGGTTGAAGGTAATACAGCATATATAGAAGGTGTGGAGAAGTTCACATCGGCTCAGTTATCTGCACCTGATTTAAGAGCCGGAGCGGCTCTTGTTATTGCTGCACTTGCGGCTGACGGAATTTCACAGATAGATGATATTGAATATATTCAGAGAGGTTATGAGGATTTTGAAGGTAAGCTCTCAGCACTTGGTGCAATTATTGCTAAAGTGGATTCAGAAAGAGAACTTCAGAAGTTCAAATTAAAGATTGGCTGATAATAATGGACTGCGGATATTTTTATGATATCTGTAGTTCATTTTATTTTTATATTTTTAATATTTTGTTATAATAATAGTGTGCTAATTTGTGGTATTATTATAAAGTGATTAATATATTTATATAATGATGTCCGATTTATAATAATAATGTTAAGATGTTATAACATTTGGATATTTAATATATAATATTTTATGTGCCGATGATGCACATTCTTTTTTATACACGATATTTAGAGAGAATACATATTTATAGCAAGAGGAATATATGAAATTAAGAGATAAGTTAAAGATTTCATTCTGTGTAATGATAGTACTTCCGGTTATTATGCTGTGTGTGTTTGTCGTAGGAATTTTCAAAATGCAGTCAGACAGCATATGCAAGACATATAATGTTGAAGGTGATACGGTGTTATTATATTTTTATTCGCCTATGACGTTGTTTGGAAGCATAACCGATGATGTGTATGAGCAGGTAAGAGAACAGGCAGAGACCGAACCAGAGAAGTTTAATAACAGAATATATCTAGAGGAGCTTAATGATACATTAAAAGAAAAGTTATCAAAGCTTGTTGTAAGAAAGAATAATAATGTTATATACAATTCGACAGGGTTAAGTTCAACAGAGCTTATTAATATACTTCCAGAGTATGAGATAGATGGAAGTAATATTGTAGATGTTGCAACATATAAAGGTGGAAGCTATCACAGCCTTATAAAGCAGGTTGATTTTACAGATGATTTCGGGAATACATATAGTGTATCAATACTCACTTCTGTTAAACAGAGTGTTCCACAGATAAGACATATGATTGTTGAGCTTATAGTAGTTATAATACTTATTCTTGCAATTACGAGCCTTATTCTTAATCTGTGGATATATAGTTCGATTATTAAGCCGGTTAATAAGCTTAAGCTTGCGACAGATAATATTAAAGAAGGTAATTTTGATTTTGAGATGCCCAAAGTACCTGATAATGAGATTGGAGATGTGTGCAAGGACTTTGAGGAAATGCGTCTTATATTAAAGAAGTCGTCAGAGGACAAGCTCCAGTCGGATAAAGAAGAGAAGGAACTTATAAGAAACATTTCCCACGACCTAAAGACACCTCTTACAGCAATCAAAGGATATGTAGAGGGCTTAAGGGATGGAATTGCAGATACACCTGAGAAGCAGGCAAAGTATGTTAAGACAATTGCTAATAAGGTTAATGATATGGATAAGCTAATAGATGAGCTTACTATATATTCAAGGCTTGATGCTAACAGGGTATTGTATACATTTGTTAAATTTGATGTGTCAGAATATTTTGATGACTGCTGTGATGAGATAGGAACAGAGCTTGATGCGGCAGGTATAGAGCTTAATTACAGAAATCATATTAAAGAGCCGGTCATAATTGCCGCTGACCCAGAGCAGTTAAAGAGAGTTATCAATAATATTATCAGCAACTCAGTTAAGTATATGGCTGAGGGGCGCAAGGGAAAGATAGATATAGATTTGTATGATGAGAGTGATTATGTACACATCATCATTGCAGATAATGGCAAGGGAATAGCTGGAAAAGATGTTTCGCATATATTTGAAAGGTTCTATAGAACTGATGAGTCGCGTAACTCGAAACAAGGAGGAAGCGGCATAGGTCTTGCGATTGTAAAGAAGATTGTCGAGGACCACAAAGGAAAGATATGGGCAGAGAGTGTTGAAGGAGAAGGCACTACAATGCATTTGAATTTACTCAAATATAATGTGCAGAACCCACAGCCTAAAGAATAACAGATTATAGAAAGATGAGGAATGAGATTATGAGCAAAGTATTAATAGTAGAAGACGAGGAAGCAATTGCAGATATTGAAAAGGATTATCTTGAATTAAGTGGATTTGAAGTAACAATATGCAAAGATGGTACAAGCGGACTTGCAGAAGCACTTGACGGAGAATATGACATCTGCATACTTGATGTTATGCTTCCGGGAATTGATGGATTTGAGATATGCAAGAAGGTAAGAGAGACTAAGAATATACCTATTATAATGGTATCAGCCAAGAAAGAAGATATTGATAAGATAAGAGGTCTTGGTGTAGGTGCTGATGATTATATGACTAAGCCATTTAGTCCAAGTGAACTTGTGGCAAGAGTTAAGGCTCACCTTTCAAGATATGAAAGACTTATTAACAGCTCACAGCCAGAGAATGATATAATTGAAATACGTGGTATCAAGATTGATAAGACTGCAAGAAGAGTATTTGTTAATGGTGAGGAGAAGATATTTACAACAAAGGAATTCGATCTTCTTACATTCCTTGCTGAGCATCCTAATCATGTATATACTAAAGAAGAATTATTTAAGGAAATATGGGATATGGATTCTATCGGTGATATAGCTACAGTTACAGTTCATATTAAGAAGATAAGAGAAAAGATTGAGCTTGATACAAGCAAGCCACAGTATATTGAAACAATATGGGGTGTTGGCTACAGATTTAAGTTATAATCAGTTAATGGGAGCCGTCAGGATGGATAACTCCCTGCGTTATGTAAGGAGTATTAACCATAAATTATCACATAAGTATATCATAATATAGAAAGAAGTGTTGAATATGATTATTGAGAAAGATTATTTTGATGCTGAGGAAGTTGATATTGCTAATGCAATGAATGATAAGTCAAGAGCACCTATAAGAAAGATACGTCTTGCAACAACTGATAGTAATAAGTATTATGCAAAGGCAATTCTTGTTGGAGATCAGGAAAATATTCTGTCGGGTGAAATAGTATTCAGACCGGATTCACAGGTTTCCAAGGAAGGTCTTGCTTTCAGTAAAGTCATTATAAAGGAAACAGCTGACGTTGAGGAATATTTTAAAAATCTTATCAGATTTGAAGGCTATAGAATTATAAGTGAGAAAGCTGACAGTGAGAATTTCAGGGCTGGATATGATGAATTATGTATGCAGGCTAATAAACTGTTATTTATGAAAAGTGAATAAACGGAAAGAGAATAGTTAAGATGTTAAATGTCATATATGAGGATAAAGATAAAATAATAGTTAATAAACCGGCAGGGCAGCTTTCGCAGAGTGCCAGAGGCTTTGATATGGATCTGGTAAGCAAAGTGCTTACATATAGAAAGAATAAGGGTGAGGAAGCCTATGCGGCAATTATTAACAGGCTTGACAGACCAGTATCAGGTCTTGTGCTTATAGCAAAGAACAAGAAAGAAGCGGCAAGGCTTTCAGCACTTATGCAAAGGGAATCTTTATGCAAGCAGTATCTGGTACTTGTATGTGGCAGACCTCATAGTGATACAGGCACATTTACAGATTATCTTTTAAAAAATGGCAAAGATAACACATCAAAGGTGGTATCAAAGGAACAGGCAGGAGCAAAAAAGGCTGTGCTTGAGTATAGCCTTATTGACTATGACGATGAAAGAAATGTTTCACGCCTTTTGATTAATCTTATAACAGGACGACATCATCAGATACGTGTCCAGTTATCATCAAGGAATATGCCCGTTGTTGGCGATGGCAAATATGGTGGAAACCCAGCGGTTAAGAAAGCAGAGGAGTACCATATTAAAAGGGGCTGTATAGCATTATGTGCTAAGAGCCTTACAGTTGATGGAAAGGTGTATGAAATTGAGCCTGAATTTTCAGGAGGAAAATAGAAAGACTAAAAACAGAGATTGGACAGCTCAGGAAAACAAGCAATCAATATAGAATTTTTTCAAGTATAATTTGTCGGTAATGTGGAATTATTTCATATATAGATGATGAATTATTACGGAGGAGATTGTATATTTTGCGTGATGAAAAGAGTGGTAAGACCAGAATAAAATTTCTTTTTGGAATAGCTGTTATAGTGGCGGCTGTATATATAAGCTTTAAGTATCTGATAGTGTATGTATGGCCATTTGTTATAGGTGTGTTTATAGCAGTTATACTTGAGAAGAAGGTAATATATCTGTCAGATAAGCTATACATAGGACTAGATAAGCTTTTAGCATGGAACAAAAGAATAACAATTAAGAAAAAGAAGTGTCAGGGGATTGCTGCAACGATTATTGTATCATTGATATTTGTTGTACTGCTGGCACTTTTTAGTTTTATAATTTTTAAGGGTGTAGATGAGTTCAGCAGACTGTTAAGAAACCTTGATTATAACCTGATTGCGGTAAAGCAGCTCACAGCCAGAATGTGTTTTGATGCAGATGCATTTCTGGGACTGGAAGGAGGCTGTTGTCTTGAGTCACTTATTGCGTGTGGACATAAACTTATGAGCATAATGCCTGAGAAGATAATATTGATATCTGCTCCAGTTGTAAAAAATATTGTTATTATTGTGGGTGGAATTGTTGTATGCTTCATAGCAGTTATATATCTTGTGTCTGATTTGCAGAAGTTCAGGGATAATATAAGACAAGTAGTGTTCTATGAAGAAATCCGTATGATATGGAAAGAAGTAAGAAGGCTTATAAATATTTATTTCAAAGTGCAGCTAAGAATTATGCTGATTAACTCTGGGTTATGTATGTTGGCATTTGCGATACTTAAGAATCCATACGCTATTGTGCTGGGAATTATTATAGGGATAATTGATGCACTTCCTGTATTCGGAACGGGTACTGTGCTTATTCCATGGATATTAATAAGCTTTCTTATAAGAAATTACAGATATGCAGTAATTTTGTTAATGGCATATATAATCACGTATTTTGTGCGTGAGATTATGGAGTCCAAGAGTATGGGCGACAGACTGGGAATATCACCATTTACAATGCTTGTGATAATATTCACTGGACTGCTTGTATATGGTGTGGCAGGTTTTATAACAGGACCGGTAAGTTATGTCATAATTAAGGCATTGGTTATAAGACTTAGGTGTGAAATGGGGATAGAGTAGGCATATAAAATATTTAAATAACGGATATCTGTGTTCTACTTGAAAATCCCTGCTGAAAATGTTAGACTATTACAGATTATGTGAGCTTTAATATGTGGATAACCTGTGGCATCTTTTATTGTGGGTTATCTGCTTAGATTACAGGCTTGCGGCACATTTAACAGGACGCGCAGACAGCGCAGGAAATGAGGTATATTTATGGCAGAGGATAAGAAGTTAGTAGAAGCGATTACTTCCATGGATGTAGACTTTGCACAGTGGTACACAGATGTATGTAAGAAGGCAGAGCTTATGTCATATTCAAGCGTTAAAGGATGTATGATATTTAAGCCGGCTGGATATGCAATCTGGGAGAATATAAAGAATGAAATGGATAGAAGATTCAAGGAGACAGGCGTAGAGAATGTATATCTTCCTATGTTTATTCCAGAAAGTCTTCTTGAGAAAGAAAAGGATCATGTAGAAGGATTTGCACCAGAGGTAGCCTGGGTTACTTATGGAGGACTTAATCCACTTCAGGAGAGAATGTGTGTAAGACCAACATCCGAGACACTTTTCTGTGATTTCTACAAGGATGAGATACAGTCTTACAGAGATTTACCAAAGGTATATAACCAGTGGTGTTCAGTTGTAAGATGGGAGAAAGAGACAAGACCATTCCTTCGTTCAAGAGAATTCTTATGGCAGGAAGGACATACAGCACACGCAACAGCAGAAGATGCAGAAGCACGTACACAGCAGATGCTTAATCTTTATGCTGACTTCTGTGAGGAGGTTCTTGCTATCCCGGTTATCAAGGGCCGCAAGACAGATAAAGAGAAGTTCGCTGGTGCAGAAGCTACTTATACTATCGAAGCACTTATGCACGATGGAAAGGCCTTACAGTCAGGAACAAGCCATAACTTTGGTGATGGATTTGCTAAGGCATTTGGTATACAGTATACAGATAAAGATAACAAGCTTAAGTATGTTCACCAGACATCATGGGGAACAACAACAAGACTTATCGGTGCTGTTATTATGACACACGGCGATAATTCAGGACTTGTGCTTCCACCTAAGGTTGCACCAGTTCAGGTTGATATTATTCCTATTATGCAGAAGAAGGAAGGTGTGCTTGATAAGGCATACGAAGTAAGAGATGCTATCAAGGCAGCAGGTCTTAGAGTTAAGGTTGATGATTCTGATAAGAATCCAGGCTGGAAGTTCTCAGAGCAGGAAATGCGTGGTATTCCAGTAAGAGTTGAGATGGGACCAAGAGATATTGAAGCTAATCAGGCTATCGTTGTACGCCGTGATACAAGAGAGAAGATTACAGTTGCAATTGATGAACTTGCAGTTAAGCTTCCGGAAATTCTTGACACTATCCAGAAAGATATGCTTGAGAGAGCAAGAGCGCATAGAGATGCACATACATATGTAGCAGTTAACTATGATGAGTTCAAGGAAACAGCAGCTAATAAGCCAGGCTTTATCAAGGCTATGTGGTGCGGCGAGCAGGCTTGTGAAGATAAGATTAAAGAAGAGACAACTTGTACATCAAGATGTATGCCATTTGCACAGGAGCAGTTAAGCGATGTGTGCGTATGCTGTGGCAAGCCAGCTAAGAAGATGGTTTATTGGGGTAAGGCATACTAATTAAATGCAGCAATTCTGACATATCAGTGAACTGCATAGCAATGGGAGCAATCCGAGGGCATAAGTCAAGGGCAGAGTACCTTTTGCCTCTGATATTAATATATAAGATTATATAGAATACTGATAAGAATGGTAGACAATGCGTAAATACGGCTGGTTACCAGACTTGTCAGTATTTTTTACATTTATTTTATAAATATTAACACTGGATTTACGATTGTATACAAGCAGATTTTATAAACTCCCCATATATTATATATAGTCTTTAATTAAGCTGTTATCTGCAAAATACGTAGGGCAGACAGATTGATAAAGACCAGGCTGAAAATGCAGAACACATAATTACCAGAAGCTTTAACGGGCAGGAATATAATTCCATAAATTGAATACAATATAAATACAGCATAAAATTAAAACAATATATGAATTGCTTAGAACTCGTTGATGTATTAATAAAAGTATGTTATACTTTTAACAATAAATTAACGGACGTAATAACTAAATACGTTATAGGAATAATGGAGGGAAGCTTATGGCGAAATGGGTTTACAGATTTTCAGAAGGCAACGCTTCAATGCGGCCATTACTTGGTGGAAAAGGAGCTAATCTTGCAGAGATGACAGGGCTTGGTATGCCAATTCCACAAGGTTTCACAGTTACAACAGAGGCCTGCACTGAATATTACAGACACGGAAAGCAGATTACAGATGAGATACAAGCTCAGATATTTGAAGCTATTGGCTGGCTTGAGGAGTATAACGGAAAGAAGTTCGGGGATACACAGGATCCTCTCTTAGTTTCTGTAAGATCAGGTGCAAGGGCATCTATGCCGGGTATGATGGATACAATACTTAATCTTGGACTTAATGATGTGGCAGTTGAGGGCTTTGCGGTTAAGACAGGTAACCCAAGATTTGCGTATGATTCATATAGAAGATTTATACAGATGTTCTCAGATGTTGTTATGGAAGTTCCTAAGTCATATTTTGAGAAGATTATAGATGAAGTTAAGGCTGATAAGGGTGTTGTATATGATACAGAGCTTACAGCAGATGATTTAAAAGAACTTATTGTAAGATTTAAGGCTGTATACAAGGAAGCTATGAAGGGTGAAGAGTTCCCACAGGATCCTAAGGTTCAGCTTATGGAAGCAGTTAAGGCAGTATTCCGTTCATGGGACAACCCTAGGGCAATTGTATACAGAAGAATGAATGATATTCCGGGCGACTGGGGAACAGCGGTTAATGTACAGACTATGGTATTTGGTAATAAGGGTGATACATCAGGAACTGGTGTAGCATTTACAAGAAATCCATCTACAGGTGCTAAGGGAATATACGGAGAATATCTTATCAATGCACAGGGCGAGGACGTAGTTGCTGGTGTCAGAACACCTCAGCCAATAACACAGCTTGAGAAAGACCTTCCAGAGTGTTATTCACAGTTTATGGAACTTGCAATGAAGCTTGAGAACCACTACAAAGATATGCAGGATATGGAATTTACTATAGAAGAAGGCAAATTGTATTTCTTGCAGACACGTAACGGCAAGAGAACTGCACAGGCGGCTATCCAGATTGCGTGTGATCTTGTAGATGAGGGAATGATAACACCTAGGGAAGCAGTAATGAGAATAGAAGCTAAGTCTTTAGACCAGTTATTACACCCAATGTTTGATACTGATGCACTTAAGGCAGGGGAAGTTATTGGAGAAGCACTTCCAGCATCTCCTGGAGCTGCCGCAGGTAAAGTAGTATTTACAGCCGAAGAAGCCAAGGAACTTGGAAAAGGCGGCAAGGGAGAAAGAGTTATCCTTGTAAGACTTGAGACATCTCCAGAGGATATAGAAGGTATGCACGCTTCACAGGGCATACTTACAGTAAGGGGAGGTATGACATCACACGCTGCTGTAGTTGCAAGAGGTATGGGTACTTGTTGTGTTTCAGGCTGTGGAGCAATATCTATAGACGAGGAAGCTAAGCAGTTTACACTTGGTGGATATACATTTACAGAGGGGGATTATATATCACTTGATGGTTCAACAGGTAAGATATACAAAGGCGATATTAAGACAGTGGAAGCTACTGTAAGTGGTAATTTTGGAAGAATTATGGCTTGGGCTGATGAATATAGAAAGCTTGGTGTAAGAACTAACGCAGATACACCAGCAGATACTAAGAATGCTGTAAGGCTTGGTGCTGAGGGAATAGGACTTTGCCGTACAGAGCATATGTTCTTTGGTGAAGACAGAATTCCTAAGTTCAGAAGAATGATTCTTTCTGATACAGTGGAGAAGAGAGTAGAAGCATTAAAGCCAATTGGTGAGTTCCAGAAGACAGATTTCAAGGCTATGTATGAAGCACTTGAAGGCAGGCCAATGACTGTAAGATACCTTGATCCACCTCTTCACGAATTCGTGCCAACAGAGGAAGAAGATATTAAGGCACTTGCAGATGATATGGGACTTACAGTAGAAGAAGTTAAAGCAAAATGTGAGGCACTTCACGAGTTCAATCCAATGATGGGACATAGAGGCTGCCGTCTTGCAGTAACATATCCAGAGATTGCAAGAATGCAGACAAGAGCAGTAATGGAAGCTGCGATTGAAGTTTCAGAAGAAAAAGGCTATGAGATTACACCAGAGATAATGATACCTCTTGTGGGCGAGAAGAAAGAATTAAAGTTCGTTAAAGATGTTGTAATAGAAGAAGCGGAAGCTGTTAAGAAAGAAAAGAATTCAGATATCAAGTATAAGATTGGTACAATGATAGAAATTCCAAGAGCGGCACTTCTTGCTGATGAGATTGCAGAAGAAGCAGAGTTCTTCTCATTTGGTACTAATGATCTTACACAGATGACTTTTGGATTTTCAAGAGATGATGCAGGAAAGTTCCTTGACTCATATTATAAGAGCAAGATATATGAGTCAGATCCATTTGCAAGATTAGACCAGAATGGTGTAGGACAGCTTGTTAAAATGGCAGTTGCCAACGGAAGAAAGACAAGACCAGCACTTAAGTGCGGAATATGCGGAGAGCACGGTGGAGATCCATCAAGCATAGAATTCTGTCATAAGGCAGGACTTGATTATGTAAGCTGTTCACCATTCAGAGTGCCTATTGCAAGACTTGCAGCAGCACAGGCAGCAATCGCCAGCGAATTGCAGAATGACAGCGAAGGTGACACTAATGCTGCGGCTAAGGAAGGCATAGATACAGATGAGCTTAAGGAGAAAGCTAAGAAAGCTGCTAATGAAGCCGCCAAGGTAGGCAGGGAAGTAGCTAAAGAGGCTGTCAAGGTGGGTAAGGAAGCCGCCAAGGCCGGTAAAGAGGTGGCATTTGCAGGAGTGGCTGGACTTAAAGCAGGAATAGCAGAAGCGAAGAAGGCTTATAAAGAGAATAAGAATAAAGATAACTAGGTCGGATTATTTACACAGGTATTGGTGTGATTGTGTTATCATAATAGTAAAAGAGCTAATCATTAATATGCAGGCATAGCTTTGTGGCATATAATGGTTAGCTCTTTACATTTTAAAAGATATGGCTGAATTTATATTTGAAATAATAATATGGTATAAAAATTAAATTAAAGTTGGTTTTTTAAGGTAGGCGAAAAGCCAAACATGTGTTATATTATAGAACATATAAGCTGAATATATATTTAGAATGTGAGGATAGATATTACTATGGCTAAATTTACAAAAAGAGCTATAATGTTAAGCCTTTTAAAATTACTAAAGCAGAAATCAGTTGATAAAGTTACGGTTAAAGATATATGTGATGAGTGTGAAATTAACAGAAACACATTTTATTATTATTTTAAGGATATATACGATGTTCTCAATAACATATTTATGGAAGAGATTGAGAAGAATTTAAGAGAAGCTGGAAGTAATGGTTCATTTTATGAGGAGTACAGCAGGGCTGCGGCGATACTTGTGGAGTATAAGGACGTTGTGATACACGTCTATAATTCCAGGAACCGCGATATTATTACCAATTATCTTGAAAAGATGACCGCTGAGGTAGTAAGAAGTTATATTGCGGCTAAGAGTGAGGGCGAGAATATCTCAGAAAAGGATCTGGAATTCATGTCGTATTTTTATGGCTATGCGATAATCGGAAGTACATATAAATGGATAGAAAGTGGTATGCAGGCTGATTTTGAGCATTTTATAGCAAGAATTTCTGAGTCAATAGATGCAACACTTCCAGTTATGATTTCAAAAGCTAAAGCAAATAGTAACTAACATTTATAATAATTTCATTTTCAGACAGATTGAGGGAAGTGTACGAATTTAGGTACACTTCCCTCAATCTGTCTGTATTAATTGATATGAAAATGAGTTATCCTAACTTTAGGTTAAAGAATTCACAAAGATATTTAAGAAAGGAGGCAGCATTATGAATGGCATAAAGAACTTTAAGAATATGTACAGTATTCTTACAATATGTCTTATTCTTGTTGGGGCTGTACTTCTTATAGCACCGGGAATTGCGTTAGATGTTGTGTGTATAATATTCGGGATATATATGATAATATACGGCGCAGTCAAGATTATGGGATATTTTGCAAAAGATGCTTACCAGCTTGCATTCCAGTTCGATCTGGCACTTGGTATAGTTATTGCAATTGTGGGAATTGTATTTGTGTGCAGGACAGCAAGAGTGGTGCAGTTGTTATCAACCTGTATAGGAATTGTAATGCTTGTAGATGCGACATTTAAAATACAGACATCTATAGATTCCAAAAGATTTGGAATAAGCCGCTGGTGGCTGATGCTTATACTGGCAGTTATTGTAGCTGCGATTGGCATATTGCTTATATTAATGCCGGGTGAGACAACAAGGCTTATGGTAAGGCTTATAGGGCTTAATCTGTGTATGGATGGAATTCTTAATCTTGTTATCGTGATAGATACGGTTAAGACAGACAAAGCATTAAGGCAGTGATTATATAGATAATTAACGCAGTAGTTAACAATTGGAATATTAATAAATAATTAATGCAGTAATAAATAATTAATACAGATCATAAGAGTTTATACAATAAAGAAGAAATTAAAAGCGACAGGAGTTGAAAAAAATGGGAACAATTACACATAAAGCAGGAAGAGTAGCCGTAGGAAAAGCGGCAGATGTTGTTATTAAAAATCTTGATAAAGATAGAGAAAAAGAGATATTAAAGCTTGTCGATTTTATGGAAAAATATATGGACGGTGAGAAGCTTGATGTTGATTTTGACAGCGTGAGAAAGAAAATCAAAGATAAGGATAGTGCACTTAATAAGTATATTAATAAGGCATTAGATGAGATAGACCCTGGCGTATTAAAGACTATGGTGCTTAATCTTGGATTTGAGGCATTCTTAAATGGAACTAAGACAATAAGAAAGATGAGAGAAAAGTATAACTGTAATGTTCCTTGGCTCATTCTTATGGATCCTACAAGTGCCTGCAACCTTCATTGTACAGGTTGCTGGGCGGCAGAATATGGCAACAGGCTTAATCTTACATTTGACGAAATGGACAGTGTTGTAACACAGGGCAAGGAGTTAGGAATATATCTTTATATGTTTACAGGCGGTGAACCACTTGTAAGAAAGAGCGACATAATAAAGTTATGTGAGAAGCATAATGACTGTGCATTTCTTTCATTTACTAATGGAACACTTGTTGATGAAGCATTTTGTCAGGAGATGAAAAGAGTAGGCAATCTTTATCTTGCAATAAGTCTTGAGGGATTTGAAGCAGTCAATGACTTAAGACGTGGCGATGGCGTATATGGCAAGGTTATGAATGCAATGGATCTTTTAAAGAAAAATGGTCTTGTATTCGGTACTTCAATATGCTACACATCTAAGAATACAGAAACAGTAACAAGTGATGAATTCATACAGCTTATGGTAGATAAGGGCTGCCGTTATGCAATGTATTTCCATTATATGCCAGTTGGAAATGATGCTTCAGTTGAATTGCTTCCAACACCAGAGCAGAGAATATATATGAAAGACCGCATAAGACAGATAAGAAGTCTTACAACAGGACAGGGCTTATTTACATTTGATTTCCAGAATGATGGTGAGTTCGTTGGTGGCTGTATAGCAGGCGGAAGAAACTATTTCCACATTAATGCAAATGGTGATGCAGAGCCTTGTGTATTTATTCATTATTCAGGTGCGAATATAAGAACTAATACATTACTTGAGATACTTAACCAGCCATTATTTATGGCGTATAGAAAGAACCAGCCATTTAATAAGAATCATTTAAGACCTTGTCCTATGCTTGAAAATCCTGAGATTTTACAGAAAATGGTCAAGGAAACAGGTGCTAAATCAACAGATTTACAGTCGCCAGAGACAGCAGAGCATCTTTGCAGCAAATGTGTTCCATATGCCAATGCGTGGAAGCCATATGCTGATAAGATATGGAGTGAAACTCCTGTAAAGAAGAGTAGCTATGAGAATTATGGACATTGTTGATTGCAGGTCAGCAGATATGTGAAAGGAGAAGCTTATGAGTAAGAAGTCAATCGGAAGCAGGACATTAAAGGCGGGAGCAGCACTCCTTGCAGTAGGAGCAGGAGTTGCGGCTATTAATGCAAAGAATAAGAACGGTACAGAGAAGAAAGAGATAAAAGAAATACAGAAGAAAGAATACGAGCAGTACAGAAATACTGAGCGTGGTAAATATGATAAGAACAGCAAGGGTATATATTACTCAAATGGTAATTATGAAGCATTTGCAAGACCGGAAAAGCCAGAGGGCGTTGATGCTAAGTCAGCATATATTGTAGGTAGCGGACTTGCCTCACTTGCAGCAGCTTGTTTCCTTGTAAGAGATGGACAGATGAAGGGAAGCCATATTCACATTCTTGAAGCTATGGATATAGCTGGTGGTGCGTGCGATGGCATTAATGATCCAACAAGAGGGTATGTAATGCGTGGCGGTAGAGAGATGGAGAATCATTTTGAGTGCCTTTGGGATTTGTTCAGAAGTATTCCATCATTAGAGAAGCCGGGTGCATCAGTGCTTGATGAGTATTATTGGCTTAATAAGCACGACCCTAACTATTCACTTTGCAGGGCAACAGTTAATCAGGGTGAAGATGCACATACAGATGGCAAATTCAATTTAAGCCAGAAGGGCTGTATGGAGATAATGAAATTGTTCTTCACTAAAGATGAAGATTTGTATGACAAGAAGATTGAGGATTTCTTTGATGAAGAAGTGTTTGACTCGGATTTCTGGCTCTACTGGAGAACAATGTTTGCATTTGAGAACTGGCACAGTGCGTTAGAGATGAAGCTTTATATCCAGAGATTTATTCATCATATAGGCGGACTTCCAGATTTCTCAGCACTCAAATTCACTAAGTATAACCAGTATGAATCACTTATCCTGCCTATGCAGAAGTATCTTGAGGCAGCAGGTGTTAAGTTCCAGTTCAATACAAGGGTGGAAAATGTTATATTTGAGTTCAAGGATGGCAAGAAGATTGCCAGGACAATAGAGTGCAATGTCAAGGGTAAGGAAGAAACAATTGAGCTTACAGAGAATGACCTTGTGTTTGTAACTAACGGAAGCTGTACAGAGAGTACAATCTATGGTGACCATACTCACGCACCTGTAGGAGATGCAGAGGTAAGAACAAGCGGCTGCTGGAGTCTTTGGAAGAATATTGCAAAGCAGGATCCATCATTTGGACACCCAGAAAAGTTCTGTGGCAATGTATCTAAGTCTAACTGGGAGTCAGCTACAGTTACAACAAGTGATGAAAAGATTATCGATCATATTAAGAAGATATGTAAAAGAGACCCTAGAACAGGAAATGTTGTTACAGGCGGTATCGTAAGCTGTAAGGATTCAAGCTGGCTTCTTAGCTGGACAATTAACAGACAGGGACAGTTCAAGGAACAGAAGAAAGATGAAGTATGCGTATGGGTATACAGCTTATTTACAGATGTAGCTGGTGATTATGTCAAGAAGCCTATGAAAGAGTGTACTGGTCAAGAGATTACAGCAGAGTGGTTATACCATATTGGAATACCAGTAGATGAAATAGATGAACTTGCTAAGAACCACTGCAATACAACACCTACGATGATGCCTTATATCACAGCATTCTTTATGCCAAGAAGAAAAGGTGACAGACCAGACGTTATACCAGATGGCTGTGTGAACTTTGCATTCCTTGGACAGTTTGCTGAGACACCAAGAGATACTATATTCACAACAGAATATTCAGTAAGAACAGCTATGGAGGCTGTATACGGACTTCTTGGCGTAGACAGGGGCGTTCCAGAAGTATGGGGAAGCGTATATGATGTAAGAGATCTCTTAGATGCTTCTGTTAAGCTTATGGACGGCAAGTCACCTCTTGAAATAGAACTTCCTGGCGTGCTTGATAACATTAAGAAACCACTACTTAGAAGGATAAAGGGAACTGTAATTGAAAAGGTTCTTAAAGACCATAATGTTATTAAGGATTATATGAAGTATTAATATAAGCGATAGTTGTCTGATAAATACGATGTTTTAAGATAACATAGTGTTTAAAAATGCAGCATTTTAAAATAGTGCAGGAAACTGTTGTGCTATATACAGAATATCAAAAATATTTGTCATATAAAAAGCTCAGCCTCAAGCTGATGGATAATTCCAGCAGCTAGGGCTGAGCCTTTTTATGTATTAGGAAAGCACCTGTGATTGGTGCACATATGACTACTTTAAATTATCAAGAAGTGCAATTAAAGTAGCCTTATCATTAAGCTTAGGGTTCTCAATTACAATATCAAGCAGTGTATTAAGTGTATTGCCGATTTCTGCACCCTTAAGACCATATTCGATAAGGTCAACTCCTGTTATATCAAGGTCTTTTATTGTAAAGCAGTCACCTCTTTCAAGTATATCATCTGCCATACGCTGTAATTTATTCAGATGGTTATACTTGGCAGGGTTACTTATAAATGTAATCTCTTCACTTGCTTTAATAGAAGCACGCTGTAATCTTATTACTAACATAAAAATGTCACGTCCACACTGATGAAGTGCTTCCCTTACAGCAGGTTCAGTTTCATCAATGTGAAGCGGGGTGTATGTTAATATCTTTACAACAGTATCAATAGTCTTGTTATCCATTCTAAGATTTCTTAAAGCTGTTCTTGCCTCATCAGGTGAGCATACAAAAAGAATTGCGGCTAATCTAAGTGGAAGCTCATTATCAGTATATTTGCAGGTAAGAAGCAGCTTCTTGGCATATCTGCCGGTAAGATTATCTGCTATTACAGGCAGAATATTATTAAAAAGACCTGTTGTTGCATAAAGACTGCAATAATCAGGGTTATCTGATAAAAGAGTCTTCTTAAGTTCTACGCATACACGTTCCATACTGACTTTATCTATATTGCGGTTAAGCTTTTCAATAGCCTTAAATGTATCCGGTTCAATGGTAAAGCCAAGCTGTGCAGAAAATCTTATGGCTCTCATCATTCTTAAAGCATCTTCTGTAAAACGCTCAATTGGGTTGCCAACGCATTTTATTATGCGGTTATTAATATCGTCTATTCCGCCATATTCATCGACAAGCCCAGTTATATTATTGTAAGCCATAGCATTTATTGTAAAATCACGTCTGCATAAATCGTCTGTCAGCCTGTCGGAGAATTCAACAGAAGATGGGTGTCTGCCGTCTTTGTACTCGCCGTCAATTCTGTAGGTTGTAACCTCATATCCAACATTGTGCAACATAACTGTTACTGTGCCGTGTTCAATTCCGGTATCAATTGTCTTGTTGAAATATTCTTTGATATCGGAAGGGAGTGCAGAGGTTGTTATATCCCAGTCATTAGGAGTGAGTCCCATAATAGAATCGCGGACACAGCCACCTACAGCATAAGCCTGATGGCCGTGGCTTTTAATTGTGTTGATTATAAATTCAACGTCATTAGGCATATCAATTTTAAAATTACTATAATCCATACTTAATTACCAATCTTTAAATTATTATTTTGATTTCATTTTTAAATCTTTAAATCTGTTATTTGGCTATATAAAATTTGCAATAGTTCGCATTATTACTGCCCATAATTTTAACAAAAAAAACTATGTTTGTCACTGAATGGCAAAGCATTTTTTATTGAACACATGCATATGATAAGTAGGCCTAGTTGGATTGGAGGGTATATTCGTGAATGAGAAATCAGAAAAGGTGTTAGAACAATATAATATCAGCATTAACCGTATGATAAGAGGCAGGGGCGGTATTATTATTGCAACTGGACAGGGGTATAAGCTTTTTACCCAGTGTGAGAAGCCTGACAAGTATTATGAGAGGGAGAATAATATTACACAGATATTAAAATCAGCGGGATTTGGCAATACAGATACATATGTAAGAAATAATGAGGGACAGCTTGTGTCGCAGGATGAGGACGGCAGAAGATATATTTTAAAAGACTGGTTTGATGCGAAGGAAAGTGATGTAAAGGATATGGGGGATATGTGCAGAGCGGTGAGTATGATGGCGTATCTTCATATGGCGTTAAGGGAGGCTGGAAGCGAGCTTAAGATTAATCCATGTGGTGAGACAGAGTACAAGGAGTATGCACAGGCAGAGCTTAAGGCATGCCAGAACAGGAAGGAAACAGCACTAAGAAAGACATATGTGAAGCACACAAGGGAATTAAAGAAAGCATACAATTATCTTAAGCAGAAAAAAGGCAGACAGACATTTGAGCAGCTGGCATTTAAGCATATCGGTGACTATTATGAGGAGGCGTGCAATGCAAGCGAGAGGCTTATGGACGAAAGATTTGATGAGAGGCTTCTAGATGCGGCGGTTAATGGAGAGATTTCGCATGGAAGCTATACTTACCATAATGTGCTTATCGGTGGAAAGGATACTTATGTTGTTAATTTTGACAGATATAAGAATGAGTGCCAGATTAGTGATTTGTACCAGTTCATAAGAAAAGTTATGGAGAAGTATAACTGGGAAAATAGTGTGTTCTACAGGCTTCTTGATGAATATGACAGAATATGTCCTCTTGATGATAATGAGCTTGAACTTCTTATGACACTTTTGTCATATCCGGAGAAATTCTGGAAGATAATTAACCAGTATATTAATAGTAATAAATCGTGGATTCCAGATAAAAATGTAGATAAACTAAGGAAGGTTATTGAGCAGAATGAAAGAAGAAGAGAATTAATTGATAAAATATGCTGTGTGTGGTAAAATTCCCATAGGTATAGCCAATAAACGATTATAATCAGGATACAGGGAATGAAACATACATTTATATATAATAAAGCTAATAGAACAAAGAACGAAAGTGGTATTACAAGAAGCAGGACACATCTGTTTAACATAGTTAAGCCATATTCGGTTGTAAAGAGAATGGCAGTTATTATAATGACTGCCATTATGATAATATGCCAGACAGGTTGTGGAACATCGGGAAGTAACGGAGCGATTGTACCGGGCAGTTCAATTACACCAGCGAAGAAAAAGGGCAATGTAACAGACATAGCCAAGAACAGTGACAATGCAACACTAGTGGGGATAGTATCGTCAATAGATACCACGCTTAAGAATATACATTTTATTGATGTTGAAACTGGAACGGAATATTCAGTAATGTATACAGGTGGTACTGATATACAGGATGCTTATGGAAAGCTTAAGGCGGCGACATTGATACAGCCCGGAGAGATATATGATGTATACTGCAACAAATATGGCAAGGCAACCAAGATATATGGTTCAAAGAATGCGTGGAGCAGGACATCAGTTACGGATATAGAGCTTGATGAAAGCTCTAAGAGTGTGGTGATTGGACAGACTACGCTTAATTACAGGGATTATACGGTAGTAACCTCTGGAGGTAATCTTATAAGCATTGCACAGATTGTAAAGGAAGATGAACTTACGTTAAGAGGAATTGATGATAAGCTGTACTCAATATCGGTTGATAATGGGCACGGATATCTGGAACTGACAGGAATAGATGCATTTGTAGGTGGTTATGTGACATTAGGAAGCAGTCTTTTGTATGGTGTTACACAGGATATGATGCTTACTGTCGGAGTTGGTACTTATGATGTTGAGCTTCAGAGTGCAGATATGACAGCAACCAAGAAAGTAACTATTAAGAAAGATGCGACTTCAACGCTTGATTTCTCAGAATATAAGCAGCTTTCAGCTAAAAAGGGTGCAATCAACTTCTCAGTTACACCAGAGAATGCAATTATGGCAATAGATGGAAGTGAAGTTGATTACTCAAAGCCTGTGTCATTAACATATGGTTCTCATACACTTACATTACAGGCTAACCATTATGAAACTTATACAGAGACATTTACGGTTAATTCAGATTACAAGACTAAGGTTATTGATATGACAAGTACAAGCTCGTCAACAACAGCAAAGACGACATCAGCGAGCCTTACTAATGGTTATAGTGTTAATATAACAGCACCATCAGGAGCGGCTTTGTATGTAGATAGTGTATACATAGGTGTTGTTCCCTGCTCATTTAGCAAATCAAGTGGCAACAAGACTATAACATTGTCACAATCTGGGTATAATACAGTAAGCTATACTATATCAATACCTAATACAGCAGGTGATATGACATATGCGTTTCCGGATATGACAAAGACAAGTGAGACTGCGACTGTACAGACGCCAACGGTAACAACGCCTACAGCCACATCTTCTAATTAGATTATGCAGAATGTATAGAAAAGAGGCAGAAGGATAATAATGACAAAAAAGATGAATATACCATTTTCACCACCAGATATATCAGAAAAGGAAATTGAAGCAGTAAGCGAAGCATTAAGGTCGGGCTGGATTACAACAGGTCCAAGAACCAAGGAATTAGAAAGACAGATGGCAGAGTTTACTGGCACTAAGAGAGGTGCGTGTCTTAATTCAGCTACAGCGTGTATGGAGACGGCTCTTAGATTATTCGGAATTGGAGCGGGAGATGAGGTAATAGTTCCGGCATACACATATACAGCATCAGCAAGTGTTGTATGCCACGTTGGTGCAACTTTAAAGCTTATTGATGTGCAGGAGGGAACTTATCATCTTGATTATGATGAGCTTGAAGCAGCCATAACAGAGAAGACCAAGGCAGTTATTCCAGTGGATATAGCTGGTGTAATGGTCGATTATGATAAGATAAGGGCAATACTTGAGAGCAAGAAGGCTTTATTTAAGCCGGCTAATGCTTATCAGGAGGCACTTGGAAGAGTTCTTATACTTGCTGATTCGGCACACGGATATGGTGCGTCAAGAAATGGACATAAGAGCGGACAATGTGCGGACTTTACATCATTTTCTTTCCATGCTGTTAAGAACTTTACAACAGGTGAAGGTGGAGGCCTTGTATGGAGAGAACTTGACGGAATAGACGATGAAGAAATATACAAAAAGATTATGCTTATGAGCCTTCACGGACAGTCAAAGGATGCACTTGCAAAGACTAAGCTTGGTGCGTGGGAATATGACATTATTGCACCACTTTATAAGTGTAATATGACAGATATAACAGCCGCCATAGGTCTTGCTCAGATGACAAGATATGAGGGGATGCTTGCAAGAAGAAAGCAGATGATTAATATGTATACAGAGGGTATTAAGGCAGATGATGTTGAGTGCCTGTGCCATTATACAGATGAATATTCATCAAGTGGACATCTGTTTCTTACAAGACTCCTTGGAAGAGATGTAGAAGACAGAAACCAGTTTATAATAAGAATGGCAGAAGCAGGAATTGCAACGAATGTACATTTCAAGCCGCTTCCTATGCACACAGCATATAAGCAGCTTGGCTTTGATATAAAAGATTTCCCAAAATCTTTTGAAATGTATCACAATGAAGTCACACTTCCACTTCATACTAATCTTACAGATGAACAGATAGAATATGTTATAGAGAATTTTAACAGCCTTAAATAACAGGTTTAACAGACTGGCAGAAAAGAGGTTGGTATGCAGCTTAGAAAATGGAATGAGCTTCCAAAGTTTATGAGAACAAGGGAAGTAAGAAAATATTACAATATAGTTAATAAACGTAGAGCTTCTTTAATGGTGAAGAGATTATTTGATATCGTAGTTGCATCAATAATGCTTGCTGTGCTTGCATTGCCGATGTTAATAATTGCAATACTTATAAAATGTGATTCAAGAGGACCTGTATTTTTCAGACAGGAAAGAGTTACACAGTATGGAAGAATATTTAAGATATACAAGTTCAGGACAATGGTTGTTAATGCTAATGAGCTTGGTGCTTCTGTGACTGTGGATAATGACAGAAGAATAACAAGAATGGGAAAGCTTTTAAGAAAGATAAGAGCTGATGAATTCCCACAGTTATTTAACATTCTTGCAGGAGATATGACACTTGTCGGCACAAGACCGGAAGTGCCTGAGTATGTAAAGCAGTATTCTAAAGAAATGTATGCAACACTGCTTTTGCCGGCTGGGCTTACATCAAGAACAAGCATAGCTTATAAAGATGAAGATAAAATATTAGGCAATGCCGCCAATCCGGATAAAGCGTATGTTGAGGAAGTACTTCCTGCGAAGATGAAGTATAATCTTGAGGCATTAAGAAAGTTTGGTTTTGCAGAGGATTGCAGGGTGCTTTGGGATACATTTGAATCTGTTGTTGGAAGCGAGAGGCTTTCAGTGACAAAGAGTAGAAGGAGATAATAAATGTCTGATATGCTTATTACTATGTGTGTTATTGCATATAACGAGGAACAGAATATTAATGGAATATTAGAATGTATTAAAAATCAGGATTATGACCATAACAATATGGAGGTTGTGCTTGTAGACGGAGCATCAACTGATAATACAAGAGCACTTATGTGTGAATTTGCACTTGATAATAAAGATGAATTCAGAAGGGTTGTAGTGCTTGACAATCCTAAAAAGACACTTCCATCAGGCTGGAACGTTGCATTGAGGGAATATAAGGGTGATGCGATAATAAAGGTAGATGCACACGCTGTAATTCCAGAGGATTTTGTCAGTAAGAATGTGAGGGTGCTTGAAACAGGCGAATATATATGTGGTGGACAAAGACCTAACATAATAGACAAGCCAACTCCATTTAAGGAGACACTTCTTCTTGCAGAGAGCAGTATGTTTGGTTCAAGCATTGCTTCATACAGGAATAATCCTGGAAAGACTTATGTTAAATCGTTATTTCACGCAGCATATAGAAGAGAAGTATTTGAAAAGGTTGGTTTCTTTAATGAGGAACTTGTGCGTACAGAAGATAATGAAATTCATTATAGAATGAGAAAAGCTGGATATAAGCTGTGCTTTGACCCTGATATAATATCATACCAGTATACAAGAAGCAGTCTTAAGGCAATGCTTAAGCAGAAGTATGCTAACGGCTACTGGATAGGAAAGACAAGCAAGGTATGTCCTAAGTGCCTTAGCATATATCATTTTGTACCATTTGCATTTGTCAGTGCAATAATAGCTTCAGGTTCGGTTATTGGAGCGACAGGACTTGCAGAGTGCATTAAGAAAAGGCACAACCATACACTTGGAAAAGGTATTTCGGCATTAAGAAAAGTAACAGTAGTGCTTACAACTGTTATGTGGGTGCTCTATGCTTTAATGGCATCTGGTATGGCGGCAGTATCTGCATTTAAAGCTGAAGATAAAAGAAATATAACTAATGCCTGTCTTCCTGTATTATTCCTGCTTCTTCATTTAAGTTATGGAATAGGCACAATAGCAGGACTTATGGATAAATCAAAAAGAGGTTAATTATGGAAGAGACAAGGAAAGATAAGCTACAGTTAATAGTCAGACGCTTTTTTCTTATAATAACAGATATAATTCTTGTTAACGGCTGTGTATTTATATCGCTGGTAATGAGGTTTAACGTTGATCTGGCGGCGATAGAGTCACAATATATACAGAATTTTAAGAGTACCTGCGTACCATTTACACTTATAACACTGCTTATATTCTGGTGTTTCAGAATGTATCACAGTTTGTGGCAGTATGCGAGTATAGCCGAGCTTTATAAGATAGTTGAGGCTTGTATTGTATCGGAGGTGGCACACGTCTGTCTTACAACAGTTATGGGAACACCGCTTCCTAGAGCCTGTTATTTTATGTCAGTAGTATTTCTTATAGTTGCAATGTGTGCGAGCCGTTTTATGTACAGGCTTATAAGAACACTTTTACAGGAATACAGACATACATCAGAGCAGATTAAGATTATGATAATTGGTGCCGGTGAGGCTACCAATGTTCTTATGAGAGAGATTGCTAATTCAAGATACCTTGATAATTCCAAGGTTGTATGTATTATTGATGATGACCCTAAAAAGGTTGGAAAGTATATACGAGGCGTTAAGATTGTTGGAACAAGGGAGCGTATTAAGGAATATGCAAGATACTATGAGATAGATGAGATAATATTTGCTATTCCATCAGCATCGCAGGAAACTAAAAGACAGATACTTAATATCTGTAAAGAAACTAACTGTAATTTAAAGATTATACCTGGCGTGTATCAGATGATGGACGGCGAGATTAATGTTCAGGATATCAGAAATGTTGATGTGGACGATTTACTTGGAAGGGATCCTATCAATGTTGATGTGGAGTCAATTCTTGGATATGTATCGGGCAAGACTGTTCTTGTAACAGGCGGCGGTGGTTCAATTGGTTCTGAGCTTTGCAGGCAGTTAGTCAAGCATAACCCTAAGTGCCTTATTATATTTGATATATATGAGAACAGTGCCTATGATATACAGCAGGAATTAAAGATGAATTGTCCTTATGCCAATGTGGTGACGCTTATTGGTTCAATAAGAAATAACACAAGACTTGAGTGGATATTCTCACATTACAGACCGGATATTGTATATCACGCAGCGGCACATAAGCACGTTCCGCTTATGGAGGGAAGCCCTAATGAGGCAGTTAAGAATAATGTAGCCGGTACCTGGAATCTTGCAAGAATGGCAGACAAATATAATACCAAGAGATTTGTAATGATAAGTACAGATAAAGCCGTTAATCCGACTAATATAATGGGTGCGACAAAACGTATATGTGAGATGATAATTCAGTATTATAATGGAGTATCTAATACAGAATTCGTAGCCGTAAGATTTGGTAATGTACTTGGAAGCAATGGCTCTGTAATTCCTCTTTTTAAGAAGCAGATTGCAGCAGGGGGTCCGGTTACAGTTACACACCCTGATATAATAAGATATTTTATGACAATACCGGAGGCCGTGTCGCTTGTTATTCAGGCGGGTGCATACGCCAAGGGTGGTGAGATATTTATTCTTGATATGGGTGAGCCGGTAAAGATAGATGACCTTGCAAAGAATCTTATAAGACTATCAGGTTACACACTTGGTGTGGATATGGAGATTAAATATACTGGTTTAAGACCTGGTGAGAAGTTATATGAAGAACTTCTTATGGCAGAGGAAGGGCTTCAGGATACACAGAATAAGCTTATTCATATAGGCAAGCCTATTGAATTTGATAAAGACAATTTTGAGGACAAGCTAGAAGTCCTTAAGGAAACAGCTTACAAAGAAGATGCGATGGCAGTAAGACGGCTTGTAAAGGAATTCGTTCCAACTTATAAGCCTGACCATGTATCGGATAATGATATACAATAAGAAACTGCAAAAAGAGGTTACTATGAAATATATTATTGATGGAAGCTTTTTGTATGGACATATTAAAGGTGTCCAGAGGTACGCAAGACAAATAACAAAAGAACTTGATAAATATATGGCGGATAAGCCTTACGAGGTTGAGATAGCTGTGCCCGAGATTGATTCAGAAGGTACATCTGCGGAGATTAACAGCTATAAGACACACTATAATAACATTAAGATTGTTATATTGGCTGGAAAATCTGGAAGAATGTGGGAACAGTTCACGTTTCAGAGATATGTGGACAAGCAGAAGGCTAAGCCTGTATATTTATGTAATGAAGTATCACTGTTTATGAAAAATGGAATAGTTACGGTACACGACATAGCATTTAAGACACATAAGGAGTTCTTTAGAGAGCCGGGTGACTGGCATGAGATATTGTTCAGAAAGCTTATGTATCTTAAAGCCTTTAAGAGTGCTGATGCGATAATAACGGTCAGTGGGTTTTCCAGAAAAGAAATCATTGATAATTATAATACCCATGGTAAGGAAATAGTAGTTGCAGGCAATGGCTGGCAGCACTTTGATGTGAACAGCATAGACGAGAGTATATTTGACAAGTATGCTTCAAGAATAAAAAGACATAAATATTATCTGTATATGGCTTCATTAGCACCTAATAAGAATCTTAACTGGATTCTTAATAATGCGAAGCTTCACCCAGAAAGTACATATGTAATAGCAGGTGAAAGTCTTGGGGACAGGTCTGGAATAGAAAAGCTTGGCAATGTAGTGGCGATTGGTTATGCCAGGGATTCAGAGGCGAGAGCACTTATGAAATACTGCAAAGCATTTTTATTCCCATCAACCTATGAGGGCTTTGGAATACCACCTATGGAGGCACTCTGTATGGGAGCTGAGATTGTTCTTGGTGATATTCCGGTGCTGCACGAGATTTACAAAAATGCGGCTACATATGTCAACTGTCATAAGCCTGATGTGAATATAGATGAGCTGTTAGAAAAGAATAAGGTGAGTGACGAGGCAGTGCAGAATGTACTTTCAAATCATTCGTGGGACAGGTCAGCCCATATAATTGCAGGAATTATGGACAAATATGCAGAATAAGGATTAAAAAGATGAAGATAGCGGTTGATGCAAGAACGCTTGGCAGCAGACCAAGCGGAGTGGGAATGTATCTTAATGACTTTCTTAAGCAGCTTATGAAATATGAGGATTTGGAATTCGTTCTTATATCAGATGTTGCAGAGAGTGAATATATTAAGTCATTTATTAAAAATGGAATAAAAGTATATACAAAGGGAAAACAGGTGTATAAGAGTGCCGGAGTTTATGCTTATTTTGCATATGTGAAAAAGCAGCTTGATATTATTAAGCCTGATATATTCTGGGAAGTTAATACGATAATTCCGATTAACCTCGGCGGTAGCTTTAAGACTATGATTACAATACACGATATGTTTCCAATAGAATATGTTGAATATTTCGGACAAGTATATAGTATGTATTTTAAGTACAATCTTAAAAAGACACTTAAGAATACAGATATGATTCTATATAATTCAGAACAGACCAAAAGTACAACGGAAGAATTTTTCCCGGAAGCTAAGAGCATAGCGAATGTTAATGCTTATATAATATCTAATCCTGTTAAGAAACAATGGGATAATAAAGATGATGATTATTTTCTTTATGTTGGCAATATGGAGAAAAGAAAGGGCGTTGACCTTCTTATAAAAGGCTATTTGCAATATAAGAACCGGGGCGGAAAGAAGAAACTTATTCTTGGTGGAAAAATGCAGGAAGAAGAGATTAACCAGATTGTAAGGTCGGCAATGATGTTAGATGAAGATATAACTTATCTTGATTATGTGACCCACGATAAAAAGCACGAGCTGTATGCCTCAATGTCAGCTTTTGTGTTTCCGTCGAAGGCCGAGGGGTTTGGTATGCCGATTATTGAGGTTATGCGTTTTAAAAAGCCAATTATAGCAAGTAATCTTCCTATATTTGATGAGATTACAGACGGCAATATTAATACATTTAATATAAGATGTAATGAATATGAGCAGATAAACAATCTTGCAGATGAATTATTGTCATATAATACAGAGGTTGATACAGAAGCATATGCAAATGTAGTTAAAAGATATGCACCTGATAGACTTGGGAAAGTTGTGTATGATTTCATTACAAGTGATTAAATTATTTATATTGTATATAAATAATATTTGTAATAGTATTAATGCACTGGATTATAATTAAATTGAAAGATAATAGAAGACATTAAGGAGAAAGTATGAAAGTATTAGTAACAGGAGTGTCAGGTCAGTTAGGTCATGACGTTATGAATGAACTCGATAAAAGAGGGTACACAGGAATAGGAAGTGATATAGCTGATAATTACAGTGGTATTCAGGATAATAGTGCTGTTACAACAATGGAATATGTCAAGATGGACATAACAGATGAGGCTGTTGTAGATGAGGTTATAAGCAGTGTATCACCAGATGTTATTATACACTGTGCGGCGTGGACGGCAGTAGATATGGCAGAAGATGATGACAAGGTTGAGAAGGTAAGAGCTGTCAATGCCAAAGGGACAGCTAATATTGCAAAGGCGGCTAAGAAGCTTGATTGTAAAATGGTATATATAAGCACAGATTATGTGTTTAATGGGCAGGGTGAGAAGCCTTGGGAGCCGGACTGCAAGGAATACAAGCCGCTTAATGTATATGGACAGACTAAGCTTGAGGGTGAGCTTGCGGTTGCTGATACACTTTCTAAATATTTTATAGTAAGAATAGCATGGGTATTCGGTGCTAATGGCAATAATTTTATAAAGACAATGATTAAGGTTGGAAAGAACCACGAGACTGTAAGAGTTGTTAATGACCAGATAGGAACACCAACATATACACTTGATCTGGCAGTATTATTAGTTGATATGATAGCTACAGAGAAATATGGATATTATCATGCAACTAATGAGGGTGGCTATATTTCGTGGTATGATTTTGCGTGTGAAATATACAGACAGGCCGGAATGGATATTAAGGTTATTCCGGTATCCACAGAAGAATATGGCCTTTCAAAGGCGGCAAGGCCATTTAATTCAAGATTAGATAAATCAAAGCTTAAAGAGGCAGGATTTACACCGCTTCCAACCTGGCAGAATGCTGTGGAAAGGTATATTAAATATTTAAAAGAACAGGAACAGGCTACAGGTAACGAATAGAAATGATTATAATGTCAGGGTCAGAACCCAACAACTTTAATGTTTCGTTATTGTGTATCCGTATTTACTAATTAAGAAGAAAGGTAAACGTATGAAGGAGAAGGCGGTTGGATTATGGAACAGGATTGCTACTAAAGAGAATAAGCAGATTGCGAAAAATGTTCTTTTGATTTTGCTTGTATCAAGACTATTTTATATATTTATTGGCTGTGTTACCAATTCAGCATTTGGCAATAATATTACATTTGCTAAGATGTTTCTTGGTGGCGATGCAGATTGGTATATTAAGATTGCTGAAAAAGGATATAGTCTTTCTGGAAGCATAAAGCCGGGAGATGGACAGGCTAACTGGGCATTCTTTCCATTATTTCCAGTATCAATAAGATTGTTTAAATACATATTTTTCTTCCTTAATTATGCACAGGCAGGAATATTTCTCAGCTTAATATATGTGTATATAATGGGGATATTTCTTGTTAAGACAGTAAGGCTTTATAAGCCTGACAGATTAGGATATTTTGCAGTGGTTCTTGTCTATATGGGACCATACTCATTCTATCTTCATTGTGTATATTCAGAAACATTATTTATGATGCTTATTGCAGTGTTCTTTTACTATCTAAAAAAAGAAAAGGGCAATATTAATAATTACTGGATTTCAGCAGCTGCGGCTATGCTTGCAAGCTGTACAAGAATAGTTGGTGTTATACTTGTATTCCCGCTCGTATTGCAGATGTACCTTGATTTATATGAGGGCAGGATAACATTTGGAAAGCTTGGCAGTTTTATAGTACATATGTTTAAAAATCCAGTTAAGATATTGCAGGTATTCTTATGTCCGGCAGGCATATTTGTTAATATGATGCATCTGTATTATGTGACAGGAGATGCGTGGGCGTTCAGAAATGTGCAGGCAGCATGGAGAGAAGATGGTGCTGGCTGGATAGGTAATATGATATGGGATTTCTTTAATAATATATATGCAGAAAGATACTGGATTCCGCTGGTTATGATACTGGCAATAATCGTGTATGTATATATGCTTAAATGTAGATATTATTCAGAAGTTCTATTTGCTGTCATAACACTTATAATTCCTTTTACGGGCGGAGTTATGTCAATGTGCAGATTTATAGCTGGAAGTTATGTTGTATACATTGGTTTATATGATTATTTTGCAGATAAGAAAGACTTAAAGTGGCTGGCGGTATTTCTTGCAGTAGTTATGGAAGCATTTCTTATATGGTTATGGTTTACAGCAGGTGTCAACGCATTTACGGCGTAGAAAAGGAGAGTTGGGATGAATAATAAGAAAAAATGTATTAATATAATTGCATATATTATTGTTGTGATTCTTGCAGTGTTCTATCTTGCAACGCTTGTGCTTGGCAGTAAGCTTGATGTATCAGATGAATATAAGCTTTACTATGTAGATGGTGAATTGTCTAAGTGGCCGGGTGAAAATGGTCTTGACTATTACTTTGGTAATACAGAGATATATGATATATCAAAGCTTGAAGAATATAAAAAGTTATTAGAAGAACAGAAGCTTTATGGCGATATTATAACAGATGATGAAGAAGAGGCTGATGAGGTTAATGAGGATAGTGTGGAGTCTAACAGAGATTCTGCCATTGATAAATATTTCCAAAAAATGTTAGCAGCAGAGAATAATTATGTATCAGAAGATGCTGATGATAATTCTACAGCTGATAAAGATGAGGATAAGACAATAGCTTCTGCATTGAACATTCCTTACAGATACACAAAGGGTTTCTATTCACTTCATACAGGGATATATACTAATAAAGGTAATGAGGCAGCACTTTATTACAGATTTGTAACAAGAGTTGAGAAAGACATTGTGCTTGAAGTGTATGGTGCAAGCTATAATACAGATACTAAAGTATATGCTAATGATGAATATATTGGAACTATAACTGCATATAATGAAACAGAGGGAGCGGTTAAGTACCATAAGAATGAATATGGTGACAGGGAAAGAGAAGATAAGGTGAATGATAACCTTAATACTTTAAAGATACCAGCAGATATTGTAGGAAATGATGGTATTGTAAAGATATCTTTCGTGCCAGAAGAAACTGTTAATATATATGATTACACATCAGCTATTAGCAATGATAATTTTAAGAAGTATAAGGGATTTCGTATTACTTCGGTTAATATGTTTTATTAATTAATAAATATTGTAAAAAACACTTGCCAAGATAAGATATATATGATAAAATGCAAAAAGTTTCCTGAGTTAGCAGACTGACTTAGGAATTATGGGTGGATTCCCGAGTGGCCAAAGGGGACAGACTGTAAATCTGCTGGCACTGCCTTCGAAGGTTCGAATCCTTCTCCGCCCATTCTACATAATACTGGCTTGCAGGCAGTAAAGTGCAACTTAGGCTGCACCAAGTTTGGATTATGTATTAAGATATACCAAAGAGCCGGTGTGGCGGAACTGGCAGACGCACAGGACTTAAAATCCTGCGGGACTTATACTCCCATACGGGTTCGATTCCCGTTGCCGGCATAGGACTTCCTACAAATGAGTAGGAAGTCTTTTTTGTGTAATAGGAATTCTTTATTACACAAAAGGCACTATGTGCCGATGATGCACACCCACAATAATCTGTAGTTAGACGCAGATGACCGTGCATGGTGTTGGAATGTGCTTTGCACATTTTTGTATTAATAATCAATTTGTTGTTTAGAAATGAGGGTGCAATGGTAGAATTAGATGGAATGTTATCCATAGTAATGCCAGCATACAATGAGGAAAAATTAATATATCAAAGCATAATGAAGACACTTGATATAGTATCAGGCTTTGTCAGGGAAATTGAACTTATAGCTGTTAATGACGGAAGTAAGGATAATACCAAGGCGGAGATATTAAGAGCGGTAAGAAAAGACAAAAGAGTAAGGCTTGTCACTTCTGATAAGAACAGAGGTAAAGGTAATGCCATAATATCGGGCGTGTCGCAGGCTGAAGGAAAGTATATTGCATTTGTTGATGCAGATCTGGAACTTAATCCGGCACAGCTTGAGGGTTATCTTAAGAAAATGCTTGATGATAACGCAGATGTTGTTATCGGGTGTAAATTTCATAAGGGGTCAAAGCTTAAATATCCATTTAAAAGAAAAGTAATAAGCATGTGTTACTATATAATGCTTATAATATTATTTCATCTTAATGTAAAGGATACTCAGACAGGACTTAAGGTGTTTAAGGCAGAAGCTATTAAACCGGTAGGACACCTTATAAGAACGTCAGGCTTTGCATATGATATAGAGCTGCTTGTGGCGGTGCATAGAAGGGGCTTTAAAATAGCAGAAATGCCAGTTGAGGTTGTCTTTGTAAGAGATAAGGGTGCTAACAGAATTGGAATGAAAGACTGTGTAAGAGCATTCGCTGATACATGGGCAATATTTGGAAGAGTGTATTTTAAACATTATTATGATTAATAGTCAGTATAATATTACAATAAATAAATTCAGGCATTTATGTGTGAATTGGTGGACTTAAGAAAAGAGGAATACAGTTGAATAAGTTTAAAGAATTATTAGAAAAAGCAGGAGATTTGCAATTTATAAAAAAAGCAAAAGATTACATTGCACTTCATAAGATAGCGGCAGTAACAACGGCAACAACTGCTGCGGCAGGAGAGAATATAAAGAGTGGTCTGTAATGGTCAGACAGTGAAATTACAATTAAATAAACTATAAGTATGCTTTAGTGATTTCTGCATAAAATAATTCTGACAGATAAAATGTTACATTTTTTGGTGAATGGAGGAATTATGACAGGAAATATTAAAGTGAATTGGAAAAGGCTGATTTTAGCGATGGTGATAAGTATAGGAGCAGGAGTAATATCGTGGCTTCTTACAGGTAATTCAATGGAAATTTACAGAGATTTGAATAAACCTGTACTATCACCTCCTGGTCAGCTTTTTCCTATTGTATGGACAATTCTTTTTATACTTATGGGACTGGCATCTTATATTGTATGTGAGACAAGGGATGATGACAGAACAGAAGCACTGATATTATATGGAGTACAGCTTGTAATCAATATAGGCTGGTCAGTTATATTCTTCAACTTTGGTGCTTTCTGGCTGGCGTTTGTATGGCTTATGATATTGTGGATTTTAATAATATTTACAATATGGAGATTTTTTAATGTTAACACAGTGGCAGCGTGGCTTATGGTTCCATATCTTTTATGGGTAACCTTTGCAGCATATCTTAATATTGCGATAGCGATTATGAACTAGTCAGATGCCTTTGGCATTTGGTGTTAATTAATGTAGTCATTGCGTAATTTTAGTGTAATAATTTCGCAATAAATTCAAAAATAGTTAACATATTGTTAACAATTTAAAGCTGTATAAGTGGTATAATTACAAAAATCTGCACAGTAGTAAGCATTAATGGAAAGAATTACCGGATTGTAAGAGTAGTGCAGATAATAGATGAAATATACAAAAAGTACAGTTTTACTGTATTTATTCGTTGGAAATGAGGAACAGAATGAAAAAGGCATGGCCACACATAAAATGTGTATTATTTATCGTTGTTCTGGCAGTGGTTATACTTGTGTGCGATTATCTGTTTGCTGAGAGTGGATATATACGTTTTGTGTTAAATGATGTGAACAGTTCAAATGAGAGCTACGACACAATAGTGCTTGGAGCTTCGCATACAAGATGTAGTATAGATACAGAATATCTTGATAAATATATGAATGTTAATTCGTTTAATATGGGAATACCAGGAGAGACGGTTGATGATTTCTATTATGTATTGAAATCAGTTGTCGATTCAGGTAATAATGTTAAACAGGTAATTGTGGATGTAGACTATTTCTATTGGATGAATGGGCAGTCCCAGAATCATTTTTCCAAGTCATTTATATACCAGCAGATGAAAGATACTTGGGTTAAGGCAGAATATCTGTGGAATAACAGGGCTGAACTTGATATAAGAAATGTATTTTCAAGAAGGCTGACCTGGAAATGCACGATAAAGAAGGCAAAGACTAATATTGCACTTAAAAAGACAAAAGAATATAAGAATTATGATATGTCAGCAGGACTTGATACAGATGGATATTTTGCAACCGCAGGTGGTCCATATCTTGGAAAAGGATTCTGCTACAGATATAGAATTAATGAAGTACCAGGTAATCCATCATATGTTAATACAATGAAAGGAAATGCTGCTAAAAGCCTTGATAAAACAGTTATATCACAGTTTGAGCGTTTTCTTGATTATTGTAATGATAATGATATAAAGGTTGTATGTGTGTCAACACCTATAACACCAGATGCATTTAAGGAAGCACAGGTGGACAGGGCGTCCGAAAAGCTTAAAGAATTATTTGATAGCTACAATATTAAATATTATGATTTTAATAAGACGCTTATGTCTGTGCTTCCAAGAGATGATTCGGGTTATGTGGATACAGAAGGACATATGTATGGAGAACTTGCTGTTAAATATTCAGATGTATTAGCAAAAGTACTTGCAGATGATGCAGAGGGAAATGTTAATGAGGAAGAATATTTCTACAAGTCATATGAAGATATGTATGAGACAATGAAAGACGATTATGAGGCGGCTACAGGACTTGAGTGGAAGTCTTATTAACTGCCATATATATTATATGAAAATACATAGGAATGGAGAAAGATATGTCATTTACGACTTTTGAGTTCTTTCTGTTTATAGCAGCGGCAGTTATTATATATTATGTGATACCTAAAAAGCTGCAATGGATATGGCTTCTTATAATAAGTTATGTATATTATGCTTCTTATGATATCTCGACAGTGTGGATGTTATTACTGACAACATATGTTACATACAGGGGCGGAATTCTTCTGGACAGATTGAATGAGCAGAAACCGCAGGACGGAATAAGCAGGGAAGAAAAGAAAGATTTCAAGAAAAATATTGTCCGTAAAAAGAAAAAAATAGTACTAGCTATGGTACTTATAGCATTTGGAATGCTTGGGATTATGAAGTATACCAATTTTATGCTTGGAAATATAGATGCAGTTTTAAGACTTTTTGGAAGTGGAAAGCAGATAGGAGTTCTTAATCTGACACTGCCGCTTGGCATATCGTTTTATACATTCCAGTCAATAAGTTATGTTGTTGATGTATACAGAGGCAAGCATAAGGCTCAGGGCAATTTCTTTAAGCACGCATTATTTGTTTCATTTTTTCCGCAGCTTTTACAAGGTCCGATTGGAAGATATGAAAGACTTGGAAGCCAGTTGTATGAAGGACACAGCTACAATTTAAAAGAATTGCAGTTCGGTGTCCAGAGAATACTATGGGGCTTTTTTAAGAAAATGGTACTTGCTGACAGGGTAAATGCGGCAGTCCTTCTCATATTCCATAATTACTGGAATTACGGCGGATGGTACAATGTGTTAGGAGTGCTTCTTTATAGCATACAGCTTTATGCAGATTTCTCCGGTGGAATTGATATTGTCATAGGAATTGCACAGATGTTTGGAATTACGATGGATGAGAATTTCAGACAGCCATATTTCTCACGCTCAATAAGTGAGTTCTGGAGAAGATGGCACATAACGCTTGGTACATGGATGAAGGACTACATATTCTATCCATTTTCTTTATCTAAGAGTATGGCTAAATTCGGCAAGTGGAGCAAGAAGAAATTTGGTAACAATGTTGGAAAGCTTCTTCCTGTAGGACTTGCTGACATTTTGGTGTTCTTTGTTGTAGGTGTATGGCATGGAGCAGCGTGGAAGTACATAATGTATGGTATATATAATGGCGTAATTGTTGCAGGAAGTGGAATGTTAGCACCTGTATATGCAAAGATACAGGAAAAGCTTCATATCAATCCTAAGAAATGGTGGTATCAGGGCTTCTGCATTATAAGGACATTTATTCTTGTCAATATAGGCTTTTATTTTGATATGGCAAATGATTTAAGAGCTGCTAATGCTATGTTGGTACAGACAGTTACAAAGGCACATATATCACAGCTTTCAATGGCGGCTGTTAAAGCTGTAGGGCTTACAAGTCAGGATTTGCTAATTGTTATAGCAGGCTGTATTATTATATTTGTTGTCAGTCTGTTAAAAGAAAAGGGGATTAACATAAGAGAAACAATAGCATCATATAATATTGTAATAAGATGGATTATATATATAGGATTTATAATGTTTATACTTATATATGGAAGTACAAGCACAACATCAGATTTTATATATGCTAATTTTTAATAATTACAGTAAATGAGTGGCGAAAATCAGGTTATAGCCGCTTATTTGCTGTTTTTTTGTTGTAGTGACAATTATTGTGGGAGGTGGTATAATAATATGTGAATGCCTAAGTGGAGCATTTTCACATTTATTCTGTTCATAACGGAGTAGATAGTGAAGGCACACATAAAGTGTTCTTATTTTAAGGTTTGGTACGTTAGTAAGAATATTATATCAGGAGATGAATATGAGTAATAAAGATGACGGGCTTTCACAGTTAGTACAGGATGTGATTGACGGAAAAGCTGAGAAAAAGGAACTATGCAATAAGATTTACAAAGAGGTATACGCTTTAGCATACCCTGTATATCAGAACGAAGAAAAGAGTATGACCCAGGCAAAGAAGGCACTTATTGAGATATGTAAGAGAATAGGTGATTTTAACCTTGAAAGAAATATTCATAAGCAGGTTGCAACAATTGCATCTGCGTTCTTCTTTACAAGTGTGGTAAGTGAGAATGCAGAAGAATTAAGGAATAATGCACCAACAGGAGAATATGAATATACTCATATTAAGGATGATGAAGAATTCGTTACATATATGAAGCAGAAGGCAATAGCCTTCAGAAGCCCTAAGTCATTTGACCAGCAGGAGGAGAGCTTTAGAAATTTATCAGAGATAGAAATGTCGCTTACAGAATTATATGCTTATGAGATGCTTTCTGTTGATGCGATTGAGAGCGTAACCGATGTTGACAGTTCTTATATAAGCGGCTGGTTAGCAGGCATAAGAAGTTATGTATTAGGTTATGAAACAGCTGGTAATGCCGATAATAATGATATGGCAGCAGTCGCTGATAATGATTACAATTCATTAGATGAAAGTGATTATTCTGATGAAGAGTATGATGACAGTGATTATGGTTATGATGAGAATAATAATAATGATGATTATAGAGAAAGAGAAGCTGTAAGTTCTGTATACAGAAAGACAGGAAAAAGATTAAAGGAAAATGCTGTTACATTATTCATTAAAAGACTTTTTCCAGCACTCACACTTCCGGCAAGAATGATGGTTTCATGGATTGCAGGTGGTGTAATAGTTATTATTCTTATTATTATTCTTGTTGTATCAGTTAAGGCTGGCAAGAGCAATAAGAAGAGTGCTTCTTATGAATACCAGAATATGCAGTATACAACAGAACAGGCTGCAACGAAGAATAATAAGAAGAATGAGGCGGCAACAGCTTCAACTGAGGCAGGCACAGAAGAACAGACTACACAGAAGCAGACTGAGAATGTAACACAAAGTACTACTGGCAGCAGTTCTAATAATACAACCAATAGGACAACAGCTAATACATCTGATGATGATAGCATCACAGGAAATACTAGTTCAGATAATAGTGGAAGCACAGACAATGATACCAATGGAAGTGGTGACACAGGAAGTACAGATAACGGAGCAAGCGGAAGCGGCACTACAGGCGGAAGCACAGATAACGGAACAAGTGGAAGTGGTGACACAGGAAGTACGGATAACGGAACAAGCGGAAGCACTACTACAGGCGGAAGCACAGATAACGGAACAAGTGGTACTACAGGCGGAAGCACAGACAGCGGAACAAGCGGAAGCGGCACTACAGGCGGAAGCACAGACAGCGGAGCAAGCGGAAGCGGTACTACAGGCGGAAGCACAGACAGCGGAGCAAGTGGAAGCGGCACTACAGGCGGAAGCACAGACAGCGGAGCAAGCGGAAGCGGCACTACAGGCGGAAGCACAGACAGCGGAGCAAGCGGAAGCACTACTACAGGTGGAAGCACAGATAACGGAGCAAGTGGAAGCAGCACAGGAAGCGGCAGTTCAAGCAGTTCAGGTTCATCAGACACAGTTAAATCAGCAGCTTCTGGTGTATCAGCTAATTAAAATGATGGGCAAAAATAACAATTATGGAGGAACATTTGCATGAAGTGTGTAATTCTTGCAGGTGGAAGTGGCGATAGTTTATGGCCATTGTCCAGAAAAAATTATCCTAAACAGTTTATGAAATTTAAGGAAGGCCGTTCACTTTTACAGGAAACGGTTGTCAGAAATCTGCCTTATTGTGATGAATTTATTATAGTAACTAATGAGGCATATAAGAATATTGTAAACGGACAGATGAAGGCGTTCCAGAGCCTGAAATACAGAGTTATTCTTGAGGGCACAGCTAAGGGCACAGCAGCGGCAATTATGCTTGGAACAATGTTTGCCAATCCAACTGAATTTGTATTAGTTGTTAATTCAGACAATTTTATTGATGGTGATGGATACAAGGATGCCATCATAGGAGCTAAAGAGATAGCAAAGAAAGGCGTAATTGCGGCAGTTGGAGTTAAGCCTGAATATCAGGCGAAGAATCTTGGATATATCAAGAGAGATGGAAATGATGTAATTAAGATATTATCAAATGTTGATTTTGATGATGCAACATCTGAGATTGCAGACTGCTATTCATATGAGGAGGGGTATCTATGGAATAGTGGAATACTTGTGTTCAGGGCAGGTGATATGGTTAATATCACAAGAAAGAAATGTCCGGAATTGTATACAGCCTGCCGTACAGCTAAGAGAAAAGTTCCAGCTATAAGAAGGGCTATACGTTTCTCAGAAAATGTAATGAAGGACATAGTTACAGGAAGCATAGAAACACTTGTTCTTGAACACTGTGACAATCTCAAAGTAGTAGAGGCTGACATTTTATGGAAAGATATCGATAATGTATGTGATATTGAAATGCACCATAGTGATGATAAGCCTGACAATATAATTAAGAATGACTGTAGTAATATATCAGTAATTAACAACGCGCAAAGACAGCTTGTAGTTGCTAATGACTTAAGAGATATGGTAGTTGTCAATACAGAAGATGCTGTATACATTTCATCAAAGAAATCTGCTGATAATATCAAAGAGATTATTAAAGACAATCTTGACCAATATGAAACATACTTTGATTATAATCGTATCTCCTACAGGGAATGGGGTATACACGAGCTTCTTAATTATTCTAATGGTTATAAGGTTAAGAAGGTTACAGTATTTCCAGGAATGATGATGAATCTTCACCAGCATGAATTAAGGGCAGAATACTGGTCAGTTGTTGAAGGTACAGCTACTATTACAATAGGTACAGAAACTAAAGATTACCATAAGTATGATAGCGTATTCGTGCCAATCGGTGTTAAGCATAAGGTTGCTAACAAGACAGACTCTAATGTTGTCATTATAGAGGTTGGAATTGGTGATTCAATCCTTGATAATGATATGGTTAAGATATATGGACAGGATTCATCAGATAATGGCGGCAATTATGTAAGAAAAGATAATTGTCCGATTGTCAAGCTTGACCCGGCATTTAAGGATAACCTCTGGGGCGGTACTAAGATAAGAGATGTATATGGCAAGAAATGTGATTATGATGTCATAGGAGAAAGCTGGGAGCTTTCTGCACACCCAGACGGACAGAGCCGTATTGCAGAAGGATATTATAAGGGTATGCTCTTTAATGATTATCTTTCAATAATTGGCAAGGAAGCATTAGGCTGGAAATGTCAGGCACAGGACAGATTCCCAGTACTTATAAAGTTTATTGATGCCAAGCAGGCATTATCAATACAGATACATCCGGATGATGAGTATGCACTGGAGAACGAGAATGAATATGGAAAGAACGAAATGTGGTATGTGCTTGATGCAGAACCTGGTGCATATCTGTATTGCGGACTTTCAAGAGCTTCTTCTAAAGAAGAGATAGAAGAACGTATAAAGAACAATACAATAACAGAAATTCTTAACAAGATAGAGGTTAAAAAGGGTGATGTTGTTATGGTAAAGGCTGGCACCATCCACGCGATAGGTGCAGGTATATTTATATGTGAAATACAGCAGAATTCTAACTGCACATACCGTATGTATGATTATGACAGACGTGACAAATTCGGTAATCCGCGTGAGCTTCACATTGCCAAGTCATTAGATGTCGTTAATCCGGTTAAGTATGAGAAGGATAACAAATGTAATGTTATGCTTGCACATAATGAGCATTATATGTCAAAGCGACTTGTACAGTGCAAGTATTTTGAAGTTATCAAGTATGAAATAGAAGATGAAGCTAAGATACCAGTTGATGAAGCTTCATTCCTGTCAGTAATTGTAATTGACGGTGAAGGAACAATTATGACAGATGACAATGACAAGGAACTTAAGTTTAAGGCTGGAGAAAGCTTCTTTATTAATGCAGGCAAGAGAAATGTTGTCGTAAATGGCAGATCAACCTGTATAATTACACATGTATAATCAGATGGGAACGGAGGATTTGAATGAATAACAGTTCTGATAAAAAGGGAAGAAAGATAGCTTCATATCTTATTCCTGGAATTATAACACTACTTGTTATGATATTTGTTCTTATTGTAAAGGGAATATGGCCTTTTGGAAGTAACAGAATAGATTTATTTGATAATATGCAGCAGGTTGCTCCACTGTATGCACATTTGTGGGATGCTATGCATGGTGATGCAAGTGTGTGGTTTGACTGGTATACAGGACTCGGAACTAATGTGAGTATGAGTATATCAGCGTTCTCAATGTTCAGTCCATTTAACCTGCTTTTATATCTATGTCCAAGAGATTATATATTGGAATTCATATCAATTCTTACACTTGTTAAGATGTTTGTTATGTCAGTTACAATGTATGCATTTCTTAATAGAAGATATAAGAAATTAACATATAAGACTAAAGTTATATTTGCACTTGCATACACATTTTGTGGTTATGTGCTTTTATACGCTTCATGTTTTACACCTTGGATGGATATAGTTGCTTTATTTCCACTTCTTATGATGTCTTTAGATGTTATGGAAAAGACAGGAAAGAAGTTTTTCTATATTCTTATGCTGGCATTGTTATTTGTTATTAACTATTATATCAGTGCAATGTCAGTTGTATACATACTCCTTGCCGGTGGAATGTATATTATATTCAGATGTGACAAAGAAGAGAGAAGAAAATGTGCGTGGAACTTAGGGATAGGTACATTTACGGGAATTGGACTTTCAGCCTTTGTGCTTCTTCCGGTATTCTCGCAGCTTTCACAGTCACAGAGAACCGGTAACTCATTAAGCCTTGTACAGCAGTATATGTCATGGATTTCTAATCCGACATTCAGAAGCTTCAGTCTTGGCGAATTTGAAAGAATAATGATGTTCTATGGTATGGGAATATTCCTTGTGCTTATATTTACAGGCATACATAGAAGCAGAAAGTTACCGCGGTATAAGATGGATATAGATTTAAGAAAGCGTAACTGGTATGCAGTATCACTCTTTGCAATAATGGTTATTCAGGCAGTTGCAGAGGGTACTAACATTATGTGGCATTTTGGTTCATATAATGGATATACATTAAGAAATGGATTTATTATAGCATTTACATTCATATGTCTTGCAGCAATGTATGCAGATACTATAGTTGCAGATAGCAAAGAAGATAAAAAGAAGAATATAATATTAAGTGCAGTGTGTGTGGTAGTATGCGTTGCATTTGCACTTGGATATAAGTATATTCCAGTTAATTCCTACGAGAGGGCATTTGCATTTTTTATAGCAGTATTCGCAATTATGCTTGTTGTGCATATAATTAATGTAATAGTTAGAAAAGACGGATATGGAATTAACAGTATTATAAGATTAATGGCTGTTGAGATAATTATAGGTGCCATCGCTATGACAGGTCCACCTAAGTTCTATACTTATACGCCATATCAGTATGGAGATTATGTACAGCTTGCAGTGGAAGCGGCTAATAATCTTGAAATAGCCTCATCACCGGTAGACAGAATAACTAATCCGGATTTAAGCTTTAATGCCAACTACCCTCTTGTTATGAAGAGAGGTGCAATGTCAAGCTTTACGGCAGCTCTTCAGAAGGACAGCCAGAAGCAGACAGTAAGATGGGGACATTCAAAGTATTTCCTCTGGATGCTTGATTCAGGTAATACGGTATTCAGCGATGCTCTTATACACATTACGGAGGCTGTTAATGTCAACAGATTAGACAGTTCATTGTATACACTTAAGAAGGTTGGAACTGATGGCTGTCAGTATAAGCTTTATACAGCTAATTACCAGCTGCCATTTGCAATGGTTACAGACTCATCTGTAAAAAATGTAGATTTTAATAAAGATTTTACTAAGAATGAAGCAACAATGTCTGTAGAGTCAGAAGATTATAATGATAATAACTGCTCAAAGGACTGGATATATATGCACAATATTATGTATAGTGCATTAAGCCATGATTCAAGTGGTATTGTTACGGAATATGGTACTCTGACAGATACTAAAGAGATTACTGTAAATAATAATCATGTTGCAGAAGATAATATAGCTTCTGATAATCTGGAAGATTACAGAACAACACAGAATAAGCATATCATACAGACTTATAAGGATTCTGTAACAGGAACAAAGGCTGTATATATGAGTGTTACTGACCGTAATATAGGCGACTCGGATGCCAATGTATCTAATCTTTTCAGAAGTGTAAAGATAACTGTTAATGGTAAAGAGATTGCAATACCGACAATAGGGAATGTAAAAAATAAGTATTACACAACGGATTATAATAACGGACTTATATATCTTGGAACATTTTATGATGAAGATATTGAGGTTCAGGTAGAATATACAAGACCATATGATTCAGCAGGTAATGCAATCACGGATAAGTCGATTGTCACAATCGCAGGAATTGACCTTAATAAAATGCAGTCACTGTGCGATAAATACGCTGATAAGCAGAGTGATGTAACATATACTAATAACTCAGTTACTATAAAGGTTGACGGAAGCGGTAATGATAATTATGCAATAATTCCAATCATTAAGAGTGATAACTGGACAGTTACAGTTAATGGAGTAAAGTGTGATACAGACGAGATTGCTGGAATATTTACAGGAGTTAATATTAATGATGGAAGTAATGAGATTGTATTTACATTTAAACCATCAGGAAGAAACGCAGGAATAATTATATCTTTGATTATTCTTATTGTTATGATAGTTCTTATGGTTATTGACCATAAGAGAGGGATAAATGTTCCTCAGTGGTTAGGAATGTGTGCAAGTGGTGTATATCTTGCAATAATTGCAGTGCTTGCAGTTGTTATGTTTGCAATTCCACTTGTTGCCAGCGTGATTGCGAATATACAGTATATATTGTAATAACAGATATTGGGGTTGTGAATGTTTAAAGCAGTAGCAGGATACTATAAAGATAATGAACGGTTAAGGCTTTTGGTGAAGATAATAGCAGTATGGCTTATTTCAAGGGCAGTTATGCTTCTAATGGTTCCGGTGATGAATCTTATTGCTGATGAGCCGCACCAATGGCTGTATTATATGAATCCGTGGGATGCAGAGTGGTATAAAGGGATTGTGGAGAATGGTTACCAGCCTCCTAAGTCATCAGGTATGGCAAGCTGGGCTTTTTTCCCGCTATACCCTCTTGTGTGTATGGCAGTAAGACTTGTCACAATGGAAAGTATAGATACATATGCCGTTGGAATGACAGTTTCCAACATATGTATAATTATAGCAGTGTATTATGCGGTTAAGTATGCAGATATAGAGCTTGATATGAAGAAATATAATAAAAAGACTGTTGAGGATATTATTATATTTCTTATGCTTGCAGGACCATTTGCCGTGTACTATGGTGCTATGTATACAGAAGCACTATTCATATTGTGTGTTATACTCTGCTTCTATAACTCTGCCAGACATAATTATATGGCGGCAGGAATAGCGGCGGCGATGGCAAGTGCAACACGAATTGTTGGCTGTATGCTTGTGTTTGTGCTTATAACATATATGTTTATGGAGACCTGTGCAGAGTGCAGGGCTAAGCATAATTCAGAAATGAAAGATAATAAAGAAGCTGGTATAATAGATAAGTGTATGCTTACAGAAGAAGCTGGTATTCTGATAGCTGGAAATATAAGCTTAGCCAGTGTTATAAGAACTTTTATTAAAAATGTCATAAAAGAACCAAAGAAGCTTGTGGCTATTATGATAAGCCCTCTTGGCATATTCATATATATGAATTATCTGAGATACTTTTGTGGTGATTCGTGGGCATTTTACCACGTCCAGAGAGCGTGGAGGACACAGAAAATGTTTCCGGTAATCGGAGTGTTGTTTAAGTCGTGTACAGGGCAGCTCTCAGCGGCATCAGGAGTTAAGACACTCAATGGAATAATACTTGGCTGGCTCTGCGTTATAACACTTATGCTTTATGCAGCGATGATAAGAAAGAAGCATTATGCACTTGGAATATTTGGAATAATAGTACTTCTTATTCCGCTTACATCAAGCGTTATGAGTACGTTGAGATTTATAATGGGTTCATTTGTAATATATATAGGAGTGGCAGAGATAATCGCAGGCTGTAACAGGTATGTACGGTATGGAATAATTACGTTGTTGTCTATAGTTGAGATTGTTGTAATATCGGCATGGTACTTCTGGGATGGTCTGCTTATGTGAAAAGACTTGCTATCTTTATATATTGGTATTATAATTAACACGCTTTTTAAATTACAATTATATATACTGGAGTTAATCTGGTATAAGAATATTAAAAGGAGAAAATATATGTTATCAGTAGTTGTACCTACATTTAATGAGGGAAAGAATATTAGAAATCTGGTGACACAGATAGATGATGCACTTAAGGGAATTGATTATGAAATATTATTCGTAGATGATAGTAAAGATAATACACCTGATGTAATCAGGGAAGTAGCTAAGGATTTTCCACAGATAAGGCTTGAACACAGAACAGGTGAAACAGGTCTTGCAACAGCAGTTCTTAAGGGATTTGAACTTGCCAAGGGTGAGTATATGGCTTGTATGGATGCTGATTTACAGCACCCACCAATTGTACTTAAATATATGTATAAGGCTATGGAAAGCGGTGCTGATTTCTGTATACCAAGCCGTCTTATACCTGGTGGAGATGACGGTGGACTTAACTGGTACAGAAAGTTCGTATCTGGCACAGCAAGAAAGATAGGACAGTGGATGCTTCCTTGTCTTAGAAAGATATCTGACCCAACAAGTGGTCTTTTTATGTTCAGACGTGAAGTGATTGAAGGAGCAGACCTTCAGCCAATTGGATGGAAGATTATGGTCGAAGTTCTTGCAATGGGTTCATATAAGAAGGTAGTTGAAATTCCATATAAGTTCCAGCAGAGAACAGAGGGCGAATCTAAGCTTTCAGGTAAGGTTACAATGGAATATTTAAAGCAGCTTAAGGATCTTAGAAAGAGATACAACAAGGCTAATAAATATGAAGTGGAAATCTGGTCAACAGAAAAGATGATGGCAGAATAAGCTTTTGTAACTGGAAGGAGTAATAATGGGTAAGTATTTTGGTACAGATGGATTTCGTGGTGAAGCTAATGTAAACCTTACGGTTGATCACGCATTTAAAGTAGGAAGATTTCTTGGCTGGTATTATGGCAGGGATAAAGAGGATGGCAAGGCTAAGATTGTAATAGGCAAGGATACAAGAAGAAGCAGCTATATGTTTGAGTATTCATTAGTTGCAGGTCTTACAGCCTCAGGAGCTGATGTTTATCTTTTGCACGTTACAACAACACCAAGCGTATCTTATATAGCAAGAACAGAAGATTTTGACTGCGGAATTATGATATCTGCAAGCCACAATCCATTTTATGATAACGGAATAAAACTCATCAACAGCAAGGGTGAGAAGATGAGAGAAGATGTCATAAGTGAGATTGAGAAGTATCTTGATGGCGAACCGGAGAACATACCTTATGCCACTAAAGAAAATATAGGCTGTACAGTAGACCATACTGCTGGACGTAACAGGTATATGGGTTATCTTATGAGCCTTGCAATATATTCATTTAAGGGTATGAGAATAGGTCTTGATGCGGCTAACGGAAGTGCCTGGACACTTGCAAAAGCAGTATTTGACGCACTTGGGGCTAAGACTTATGTGATTAATGCCAGTCCAGATGGTACTAATATTAATACTAACTGTGGTTCTACACATATAGAAGGCTTACAGGATCTTGTTAAGAGGGAACATCTTGATGCAGGCTTTGCATTTGACGGCGATGCCGACAGATGTCTTTGTGTAGATGAGAATGGCAATGTTATAACAGGAGACCATATATTATATATTTATGGATGTTATATGAAAGAAAGAGGAAAGCTTATAGACAATACAGTTGTTACAACAGTAATGTCTAATTTCGGACTTTACAAGGCATTTGATGCGGCTGGAATAGACTATGCGAAGACTAAAGTTGGCGATAAGTATGTATATGAATGTATGGTTAATAACGGATATCGTCTTGGCGGTGAGCAGTCAGGACACATCATATTCAGCAAATATGCGACTACAGGTGATGGCATAATAACAGCACTTAAGATGATGGAGGTTATGATAGCCAAGAAGATGACACTTTCACAGCTTGCAGCTCCACTTCAGATATATCCACAGGTGCTTAAGAATATCCGTGTATATGACAAGACAGCAGCACAGGACGATACAGATGTTAAGGCGGCAGTTGACAAGGTAGCAGAAAGTCTTGGCAATGATGGACGAATTCTTGTAAGAGAAAGCGGAACAGAGCTGGTTGTAAGAGTTATGGTTGAGGCTGGCACTCACGAAGAATGTGAGAAATATGTTGATGATGTAATAGCAGTAATCAAAGAAAAAGGTTATGCGGTAGAATAAATTAACGACCCTGTTAATAAGATGATAACAAGTCTTATTAACAGGGATTTTTTATGGGAAGTTATCAGCAGTTTAAGTATAAGAAGCATTTTATTAGGAAAAATGTCTTTATGAGAAAGCATATGTTTCTTAACATCACGGTTGTAGTGGCACTTATGCTTGCAATAAGCTTTTGTATGGCGTGTTCAGGTGGTCAGGCAGATAATCACGAGAAGATTGACTATACAGTTGTTGAGAACGAAGATTTACCAACAGAATTAAAGAAGCTAATAGACAATAAGAAGCAGTCCACCTTAAGACTGACTTATACAACAAAGGACTATACCTATATTGTTGCAGGATATGGAACTAAGGAGACGTCTGGATACAGCATAAGAGTAGATGATGTATATGTGAGTGGTAATGCGGTATATGCAGATTTTAAGCTTATAGGACCAGCAGAGGGCGAGCAGGTAAATGAAGTAAGCACAACTCCATATATTGTGTTGAAATATGAAAAACGTGACGAGTCAGTAGTGTTCAAGATGTAGATTATAATATGCAGATGAAAAATTATAGATTAAACGATATATAAACACTTTGCAGTCAGATTATTAATAAAAGAGAATAACAGCAGATTAAGTAATATGCTTAGGAAAGAGTGCATATATTGAATAAGAAATGTATATTGGGAGGTCTGTTGTGAATCTTAAACACGAAAATATTCACGAATATGTTATAAAATGTACTAATACAACCCAGATTACTCTTGATGATGATTTTAATGTTATGGATAGCAAACCGGATATTGATTTAATTGTCAAAGAATGGGGAATGGCAGTAGTTAACGGTGTGAGGGTTAATCAGGATAAAGCCCAGATTGACGGAACACTTGTATTTGCGATTATGTATACAGGAAGCAGTGAGAACGATAAAAGATTTATACCAGTAAGAATGGATGGTTCACTTAATTTTCTTGAAAATGTCAATCTGTCGTGTGATGCTACAGGGCTTGATGTAAATTGCAAGGCACAGCTTGAGGATCTGACAATTAAATCCATTAATTCAAGAAAGATAAGTGTAAAGGCAATTGTGGCTTTGACGGTAACATGTGAGGAGATTAAGAATATTTCCATATCAACAGGAATTGAGGACGGTGACTGTAACGCAGAACTTTTGTTAAAGGATTTTGAATATGTGCAGGCTGACGTTAATATGAAAGATAACTTAAGAATTAAGGAAACTGTGTCAGTTCCTAATGGAAAGGCAGATATAGGAAGTCTTGTATGGGACGATGTAGATGTAAGAAATGTCAACACAAGAATGACAGAGGACGGACTAAGTGTAAGCGGTGAGCTGAATGTATTTATTATGTATATTGCTGATGATGAGGCAGGACAGGTGCAATGGTATGAAACAAGCACACCATTTACTGGAATAATAGATGTGAGCGGCGCAAATCCTGATGGAATATCGTATGTTGGTTACAATGTAATAAGTAAAAATGTAGAGGTAAGACCGGATTATGACGGCAATAACAGGGATGTTGCTGTTGAGCTGGTACTTGATATGGATATTAAATCTTATGAGGAGTGCAGTCGCAATGCTATGTGGGATATGTATATTCCGGGCTTTGATGTTGATATTAAGCAGGAAACACAGCAGTTAAAGAAGCTTATTATAAGAAACAATAATAAATGCAGGGTTTCAGGTAATGTCAAGGTAGAAGATTACATTAATCTTATGCAGATAGTCAATGCAACGGCTAATGTACAGATTGACAGTTACGAATGTATTCCTGAGGGAATAGAGATAATGGGTGCTGTGATAGTTAATATATTCTACATAACTTCTGATGATAATTCTCCAATGGGAAGCATTAATTCAGTAATTCCATTCACAACGGTAGTTGAATTAAAGGAATATAATAAGAATCTGATAGAATATACGATAAGACCGTCAATAGAACAGCTTCAGGCATCAATGAACAGCAGTGCACAGATTGAGGTTAAAGCAGTAATCGCATTGGATACGATTTGCTTTGAGCCATTTAATATTAATGTCATTGACGAGTGTGAGTGCAATAAGAGAGAAAATGTTGATTATTCGGCACTCCCTTCAATGGTGGGTTATATATCTGATGGTAAATGCACAGTATGGGATATAGCCAAGAAATATGACACAACAGGGGATTTGATGAGGGAGGAAAACAGCACTATACAAAGACTTGTTGATTCGGATATAATTCCAGCAGGAACAAAGCTTTTACTTGTGAGAAAAGCAATGGTATAATATGACTACTTCGTAGTCACTTAGAAGTTTCTTCGAAACTTCGGATGTATTCATAAGGATTGCACGAATTAGAAATGGAGATTAATATGAAGAATAAAGTACCAATGATTAATATTATCATTATTGCATTATTTAATTATGTATTCCTTGGTACAGAATATATGTATGATAATATGATGTTATATGTTATAAATTCAAATGGAGTAGTAAATGCACAGAATTATATTCTGGGTGTAAGTGTTGCCGGATTTCTTATGTATCCGTTGTTAAAGCGTGTATACAGAAAGAATAATAATATGCTGTTACTGCACATATTTAAAGTATGTGTAGTAATAACTGGCATAATATGTATAGCAGTTATGGGTACACACAGCTCTTATGTCTCAATATTCATAAGCGGTTGTGTATTCTTTGCGATAATGGGAATTGTAGGAAGTGCTGTGCACTATTCACTTGCAGTTAATATAAGCAACTATTCTATGCCGGTATCCTATGCGATAGGAATTGCATATGCACTTGGAGTGCTTATACAGTTTATTGCTAATAATATCGTTAATAATAACTTAGCTGAAAGTATAATGCTGTGCGTGGGGCTTATAGTGCTTGTGTATTACGGCTTTGGAACTGACAGCATGGCTGCTAATAGTGCCAGAGCGGCTGATGGAAGAGCTTCGTATATTGTCTATAAGAATGAGAAAACAGCAGGGATAACGCTTATTATTATAGTTGCACTTATGACTTGTATATTTTCAACACTTGATAATGCCGTAACACTTGTACACGCGGAAGGAAGTGTCGATATTGGACAAACACCAAGAGTTATCCTTGCTGTAAGCGGTCTTGTTGCAGGATATGTGTTTGGAATTAATAAAGGAGCGTTTATTAATATTATTATGTACTGTGTCACACTTCTTTCAGTTATGTGTGTGGCAGTAATAGAACTTGGTGGTCCGTTTATGATAGGACTTGTTGCATTTTATATGTCGGCTGGATTTTTCGTTGTATACTTTACAACAATGTTTATTCAGTTCTCATACAATACAGATATTCCAGAATTATGGGCTGGAATGGGCAGGGCAGTCAATAATGCAGGAGCAGTTATAACAAGCTTTACATCAGTACTGCTTTTATCAAGTGCAAACACAATGATAATAAGCGTTGTCGCACTTGTTTTATTTGCATTAATAAGCGTTGCTATTTATGCTTATTCTACACAGCTTGTAATTAGTGTTAAAGAGCCGGTTAGTACTGAACCTGCTGTAAATTATAAATTAGAAAGATTTGTTCAGGCATATTCACTTACAGAGCGGGAAAAAGAGGTTCTTCAGGTATTAACAGAGTCGGACGGAAATGTATCCGAACTTGCCAGCACGCTGTGTATGTCAAGGTCTGCATTGTACAGGCACATTTCAGCTATCAATGAAAAGACCGATACAAGTTCAAGAATAGGACTTATACAGTTCTACTATTCGTGGAGTGAGAATTAGATTATCAATTAAAGAAAATAAAAAGGCAGGAATATGAGAAACTTTAAGTTATTGCTTAAGAGGTTCTTACTTTCCTGCCTTTGTTATTATAATATTATTCTGTGTTGGTTATGATTTATTCTGTGTCAGTTGATGTCTTCTTGGAAGCAAAATAATCATCGAACTTGTCCATAACAGCACTGTATGTATTCTTGCTTATGTCTGGAAGTTCTTTGCCCCATGATTTGGTTGCAAGCTTAAAGCCTTTTTCTACAGCGGCTTTCATCTTTTGCATCTTTTCTTCATCATCACCAGCAAGAGCCATTGCAAAATCAAAGATTCTTGATGATGTCTGTTTAACTCCCCAATATCCGTCCTCTGAAATATCTTCTTTAGCCTTGGCAATTGTATCAGCATCTGCTGTGAAGTTGCCGCTGGCAAGTACTTTCCACATATCATCAGCAGTTCCGATTGTAATTCCCTGCTTTTCAAACATCTTGCTTACGAGTGACTGTAACTGCTGCATACGATTGTCAGAGTCAGCTTTTAACTGTGCTACTAAAGAAGGATTGGTTGATTTTGATGTAGCAGATGAAACAGTCTGGCCTTTAGAAGATTCATAAGTGGCAGCAGTATCTGAATAATTATTAGCAGAAGCTGTTCCTGATGTCTTGTTGTCTTTATTAGTCTGGCTGGCTGTTGAAGCATAGCCTGTGTAATAAGAATTAACTCCGTTTAATTCCATATTATTCCTCCGTTTCTGTGCATACGCACAATTTGTAATAATTAATAGTTAAATGCTTATAAAAGCAATCTGATAAAACCATCCGTGGCTTTATATATATAATCGGCTGTTTGTAAGGCTTTATTTACATATGTTCTTTATTTTTTCTGTATTTATTAGGTGAAATACCCTTGGTACGCCTGAAAGCATCGCCGAAATAATTACTGTCATTAAAACCACACTCAAATGCAATATCAGTTATTGATTTGTTAGTGTTAAGAAGAAGTTCGCAGGCGTGTTGTATGCGGACATTTATTATATATTCTTTAAAACCAAAGCCGGTAACGCTCTTGAATTTCTTTGAAAGATACGAACGGCTGAGATTGAATTTTTTCGCCACATCTTCAAGTATAAGCCTTTCGCTGTAATGGTTGTAAATGTAAGTTGCAACCTCCTGCATAATTCTGTTATTAACGTCAATCTCTTTTATTACATTTTCTTCATAATTCTTACAACGGGTTATAAAAAGCATAAGCTCGGCGAGTGCAACGCTTACAAAGCCGGGAGATAAAGGATCCTGTCCTTCATTTTCAAAGAGGAGCTTTTCAAGAAGGCTTTCTATATAATCTCTTCGTTTTTCGGGTATTGAGATAACACCTGCCTGCATAACATCAGACACGATATCCGTGCCGACAACATTGTTGAGCCATTCTGTGACGGTTGGCTTAAAGCTTATTACAATTCGCTCGTGCATACCTTTTCCTGTATAATCAGTCTTGTGGATTGTTCCGGCAGGGACGATTACAATATCTCCGTGGTGGAATTTGTATATATTGTGGCTGATAAATGCCGTACATTCACCGCGGGCAAGATAAAAAAGTTCGTGAAAAGGGTGTGAGTGAACCTTTTTAGCTTTAAATGCCGAGCGTTTAATTTTTTTGATTTCAAAATTCTTCTGCATATCCTGTATCATATGAAGCCTCCAGTGTAAAAAAGTATATATAAAAATACTTATGTAAGAAATTAGGATACATTTTCTGTAAAGTTAATTAAATAATAGTATTTATAAGTGGAAATCACTGTTTTTTATGCTAATATATTATATAAAAAAGAGAAAAAATGCAATAGATTATTGGGAAAGAAGGGATTAAATATGGCACGACCAATAAGTGCTGGCAAGAGAGATATGATTCTTAACGGGAATCTTATCAGGGCAATTCTTACATTGGCAATACCAGTTATGATTAACAGCTTTATACAGTCAATGTATAATCTTACAGATACGTTCTGGCTTGGAAAGATAGGAACAGCTAATCAGGCAGCTATAACGCTTGTGTCACCATTCCAGAATATTCTTATTAACTTTGGAGCAGGCATAACGACAGCGGGTGCTATTCTTATATCGCAGTACCTTGGTGCGAAAGAAGACAAACAGGCGAACTCTATGGCTAATCATATATGTATAACATCGCTTGGATTTTCGGTTGTATGTGCATTTATATGCTGGCTTGTGTCACCAGGACTTGTAAAATGGCTTGGTGCTGAGGGTGAAATATATAGATATGGACTTACATATATAAGAATTGTAGTGTTAGACCTTCCATTTCTTTTTATGATTAATCTGTTTACTTCGGTCAAGCAGGCACAGGGCGACACAGTAAGACCTCTGCTTCTTAATATACTTGGGGTATCTATCAATCTGATACTTGACCCATTATTCCTTGTTATATTCAACTGGGGAATAGGTGGTGCGGCACTTGCTACACTGCTTGCTAAGATACCGAGTGCGATTATTGGAGTTCTTGTACTTAGGGGAAATAACCAGCTTGTCAGAATTAACTTTAAGAACTTCAAATTTGATAAAAATAAAGTGCTTGCTATATTAAAAATTGGTCTGCCAACTGCAATAGGTGGAAGTACAATGCAGTTCGGATTTCTTCTTATGACTAAAAATGTTAATGCCTATGGTCCGACAGCTACAACAGCTTATGGTATCGGTAATAAGATTAACAGTATTATTACAATGCCGGCAAGTGGAATAGGCTCTGCAATATCTACAATAGTCGGTCAGAATATGGGTGCAGGCAATATTAAAAGAACTGATAAGTCATACCATATTGCACTGAGAATAGGAGCTGTATTCTTATTCATATGTGGAATGATACTTTCAAGAAGATTCATAGCAGAACCAATGGTTAGATTTTTCACATCAGATGAACAGGTAGTGCCTCTTGCGACACAGTTCCTGTCAATTATGGCAATATGCTGCTGGACGAATGCATTTTATAATGTAACGCAGGGGTTATTTCAGGGCTGTGGACATACCATGATAACAATGGCAGTTGATGCGACAAGAATATGGATATTCAGGTTTCTGACATTGTGGGTATGTGCTAATGTGCTTGGAATGGGTGTTGAGAGTGTGTGGTATGCGGTAGTTGTAAGTAATGCCACATCAGCATTGATACTCTACATACTCTATTGGACAGGAATATGGAAGAAATCAACTATTAAAATAGAAAAGACACAGGATGAAGGCAATAATTCAGACGAAAAGGTAAAGTCTCTTAATGAGGCTGATTCAGATATAAAAGTTTCTTCAAATATACAGACAGTTAATTAATCAGATTACAAGTAAATATTGTGCTCCCTATAAATGTTCCCGAAGCCAGCCGGATTGTTCTGGTTTCGGGAATTTTTTGTTAATAAAAATGGCATCATAGTTATATATAATTCATTCTGCAGGATATATTTTCTGGTGATTAGTAATAATCATATGAAAATGCAAGTATGTACTTGATTTTGTACAATCTGTTTTATATAATAGATGTATGTATACAATATTGGAGATATGAATATGGACTCAATTAGATTAAAGGCACGTGCCAAGATTAATCTTGGACTTGATGTGTTAGGAAAGAGAGATAATGGATATCACGATGTAAGAATGGTTATGCAGACAGTAGGTATATATGACCGTCTTATAATTAATAAGATACCAGAAGACGATATAAGGATTGATATTAATCTTAAGTTTCTTCCGGTTAATGAGAATAATCTCATATATAAAGCATACAAGCTTATGAAAGATGAGTATGGCTTTTCGGGGGGAATAGAGGTAGACCTTAATAAGTTCATACCGATAGCAGCAGGTATGGCTGGAGGAAGTACAGATGCAGCTTCTGCTATGTTTGCTATCAATAAGCTGTTCAATCTTGGACTTTCTAACAGGGAGCTTATGGAGCAGGGAGTTAAGATTGGAGCTGATGTTCCATACTGTATTATGAGAGGAACTGCACTTGCAGAAGGGATAGGAGAGAAGCTTACAAGACTTGCACCTATGCCATTTTGTCATATGGTTGTAGCAAAGCCACCTATTAATGTATCGACTAAGATGGTGTATGACAGTCTGGATTCAGGTGCAATCACAAAGCATCCTGATATAGATGGAATTATAGAGGCAATTAATGAGGGCAGTGTAATAAAGATTGCCGAGCGTATGGGCAATGTGTTAGAAGATGTGACTATTCCGTTGTATCCGGTTATAGATAAGATAAAGAAGGATATGATAAGTCAGGGTGCATACAATGCTATGATGAGTGGAAGTGGTCCTACAGTATTTGGAATATTTCCTGATGAGCAGACAGCACTTAATTGTAAAGAATATTTAAAGCGTCAGGGAGATGCAAGACAGGTATATATAACAGAGACATTTAATTAAATTACTACACGGAGGATTAGACAATGAAAGGCGAATTAAAAATGGATGTGAACGAATACCTTCCATTAAGAGATGTTGTATTCAATACATTAAGACAGGCTATTCTTACAGGAGAGATGGAACCTGGCGAAAGACTTATGGAGATACAGCTTGCTAACAAGCTTGGAGTAAGCCGTACACCTATACGAGAAGCAATCAGAAAGTTAGAGCTTGAAGGCCTTGTTATTATGATTCCAAGAAAAGGTGCTGAGGTTGCACATATAACTGTAAAGGATATGAGAGATGTCCTTGAGGTGCGTTCGGCGTTAGAAGAACTTGCTGCAACACTTGCCTGCAAGAATGTAACACCTGAACATATAGAGGAGTTAAAGACGGCTAACAGGGTATTTGAAGCCGCTATTGTATCTAAAGATGTAGTTGCTATAGTTAATGCAGATGTGGCATTCCACAATATTATATATTCTATGACAGACAACCAGAGACTTATCCAGCTTGTCAACAGTCTTAGTGAGCAGATGTACAGATATCGTCTTGAATATGTTAAAGATGCAAGAACACATTCTATACTTATAAGTGAGCATAACGATATAATCAGGCAGCTTGCCGATAAGGATGTCGAAAAAGCCAAGGTTATAGTAAGACAGCATATTACTAATCAGGAAAGGGGAATTATAAGACTTCTTAACATATAATTAAATAAAAATTGTGATTTATTGAAAACTGAAAGCTGTATTCACCATACTATGAAAATGATAGGGGTGGGTATAGCTTTTTATTTTTTGGGGATAATTTCCATATAAATTATCTGGTACATCTTAAAGGTTGTGGCGGGGATGTTAAAAAGCAGCAAAAGCAACGGCGACCCGCTTTTGTTTAAGTGTAGCACGCAGCGGTACTAAAGCGCTTAAGTGCCGGCGGCTCCCCAACGTCTTCTTATGCTTTAGCAGCTTTCAAACATCCCCGCAATGCACGATTGAGTATGCCGCAAGGGTGAAAGTCTTTAGGTGAGTGGATAATTTAATGGAAAGTTATTTCTGGTGGCAGGTTGTCGGAAGTGTGGCTTGAAGGATAGCCGTTAGGTGGAGGTGAGAGGCGGCGGTTGAAGGACAGTCGCCACACGACTGAGGAAAGTTGCAGTTCAGTCGCTACCCAGTTGTGAGAACTTACTATATTGCAAGCTGGGTACTGTTGAAACCGTCGGCACTTAGCGGCTGTTCCTTAGCCGCTTACGTGTCCGCTACGGTTTCAAGTAGCGGGGGCGTGCCCAGCGGTAATATAGTAAGTCCTCACAACGTCCGTATGTAACAACGTCCGTCCGTCACACTAACACTATCCGTCCGTCACACTATCCGAGCATAAGCATTTCCGCTTCCCACCACCATCCAGAAACTACCAGCAAACAAGGGGGTATATATGTTAAAATTAAATGAAAAAAGTGCAAAATCAACTTATATTATACTGGCATTAAGCATTATTATGCTTGTAATTGTAGGAATACGATTGTATAGTGATACTTATGCAGCATTTATGCAAAAAGATATAGCTTCGCAGATTATAAGATTTCATATAAGGGCGAATGACGACTCTGAGGAGGCACAGAATAATAAAATGCTTGTTAAGGCAGCGGTGCTTGATTATATAAGTCCGAAGCTTTCACAATCCGTATCATTAGAGGAGTCAAGACAGATTTTAAGTGATGAGAGTGATAATATAAAGAATGTTGCTGTTGATAAGCTTAGGAGCCTTGGAAGTAAGGAAGATGTAAGCGTTTATTTTGAAAATTGCTATTTTCCGATGAAAAGCTACGGGGATATGACATTTCCGCCAGGGGAATATGAGGCATTTAGAATAGATATAGGAGAGGCTTCAGGCAGGAACTGGTGGTGCGTATTATATCCACCATTATGTTTTGTGGATGCAGTATATGGTGTTGTGCCGGATGAGTCAAAGGATGAGCTTAAAAATGTACTGACAGAAGATGAGTACAGGGTAGTGTCTGGAGAAAAGGTACAGTACAGATTCAAGTATCTTAAATTTTTAAATAAGAAATAAGCTGTAAATGTAAAATAACCTGTAAAATTAATTATAAACATAAAATAATTGTAAGTATCAGAAGATTATGGATATAAGGCGATTGTTGACATTCAGTAATTATAAGCATAAAAAGATTGTAAGTATCAGGAAATTACTGATATAGGGTGATTATATTTATCAATAATCAGAGAATAAGAAAGGGAGTACACACGAGAATATGAATGATAAGGTATATGTTAAGATAAGAGGACTGTCGGCACAAGAGGCGGGCGATGCTTATAAAGAGGCAGAAGATATTGAGATAATAAGCGTTGGAAGATACACTAGGAGGGCAGGCAAGGAATATATACGCTATGAAGAAGTGTATGATGGAGAAAGTGCAAAATCTGACACGCTTATTAAAATATCAGAGGACAGAGTTGAGATAAGTAAAAAAGGTGCAATAACAACAATTATGGAGTTCATACAGGATAAAAAGACTGTAAGCTGTTATAACACACCTTATGGAGGCCTTGCGATGTCTATATATACAAGCATGCTGGATATAGAAAGGGATGAAGATAAGATTAATATAGCACTCGAATACACCATGGATGTTAATGGGCAGCAGATGAGTGAATGTAAGGTAAGAATTGAAATATGTAATCAGGGAAAGCTTGAATTGTAGAGATACATTTATAAAATTATATTTAAAGAGCTGTATTTTATAAATTATATTTTGCAAATTGTATTTTAATTCAGGTATTGCCTTAAATAAAGTGTCGTGGTACAATGACAGACAGATTGAATAAATAAAAGCAATGACGGAAAAAGTAGTATATGCGGAGCATACAGAGAGAGCTGTGGTGGTGAAATCAGCTTATGTGACTATTATATGAAGACCATTCCTGAGCTGTGCGTAGAAGAGATTATAATATATAATCTTGAAGCGTTACCGTGTGGCATACGTTACAGGCTGTAAGAGTGAAATAATAAGGTGGAACCGTGCAAATGCACCCTTAGGTATATGGCAGAGTGTACCTTGTGGGTGCTTTTTATATGTCAGGTAAAAAGCACATTTAACAGGTAACTAAGTCCGGACTAATACGCAAAGGAGATTAATAATAATGGTTAATTTTAAAGAAGATGAACAGTTAAGCACATTAAACCATTCTTGTGCACATTTAATGGCACAGGCAATTAAGCATCTTTATCCACAGGCTAAATTCTGGGTAGGACCAGTTGTAGCAGAAGGTTTTTATTATGATGTGGATCTTGGAGATGATGTTATCAGAGATGAAGATATTCCTAAGATTGAAAAGGAAATGAAGAAGGTAGCTAAGTCAGGAAAGAAGATTATCCGCAAGGAAATCTCTAAAGAAGAAGCTATGGAAATGTTCAAGGATGATGAATATAAGTTAGACCTTATCTCTAACCTTGAAGATGGAACAATAACTTGCTACGAGCAGGGAGATTTTACAGATCTCTGTCGTGGACCACACGTTGATAATGTTAAGTTATGCCGTAATTTTAAGTTGCTCAGACATTCAGGCGCTTACTGGAAGGGCGACAGCAACAATAAGGTTCTCCAGAGAATATATGGTGTATGTTTCCCAACACCAGAAGAACTTGAAGCACACCTTCAGGAACTTGAAGAAGCTAAGGAAAGAGATCACAGAAAGATAGGTAAGGATATGGAACTCTTTATGGTTGATGACCTTATCGGACGTGGTCTTCCAATGTTCTTACCAAAGGGCTATATAATATGGCAGGAGCTTGAGAACTATATTAAGGACAAGGAAAGAAAGCTTGGATATCAGCACGTTATGACACCTTGTGTTGGTACAGTTAATCTTTATAAGACATCAGGCCATTGGGATCATTATAAGGAAAATATGTTCCCGGCAATGGAAGTTGATGATGAAGCATTTGTATTAAGACCAATGAACTGCCCTCATCATATGATGATATATGCTAACAGACTTCACTCATATAAGGATCTTCCTATAAGAATTGGTGAGATAGCACACGATTTCAGATATGAGTCAAGTGGAACATTAAAGGGTATTGAAAGAGGAAGACATTTCTGCCAGAATGATGCCCACCTTTTTGTAACACCGGAGCAGATTAAAGATGAAATATCTAAGGTAGTTGACCTTATATTCTCAACATACAAGGATTTTGGAATTACAGATTACCGTTGCGTTCTTTCACTTAGGGATCCAGAAAATAAGACTAAGTACCACGATGATGATGAAATGTGGAATAAGGCTGAAAATGCTTTAAGAGATGTTATGAACAGTCTTGGTATTGAATATACAGAAGAAATCGGTGAAGCTGCATTCTACGGTCCTAAGCTTGATGTTAATGTTAAGCCGGCTGTTGGTAATGAAATCACATTATCTACATGCCAGTTAGACTTCTGTCTTCCAGCTAAGTTCAACCTTTCATATGTTGACAAGGATGGCGAGAAGAAGACGCCGGTTGTACTTCACAGAGCTATACTTGGTTCTCTTGACAGATTTATGGCATATATACTTGAAGAAACAAAGGGTAACCTTCCAACATGGTTAGCACCAGTTCAGGTAAGAGTAATGCCAGTTAAGACAGATAATGATGAGATTATGAATTATGCACATGAAATCGTTGATGCTCTTGAAGCTAAAAATGTAAGAGTAGAACTTGATGACAGAGCAGAAAAGCTTGGTTATCGTATGCGTGAAGGACAGATCCAGAAAGTTCCATATCTTCTTGTTATTGGATTTAACGAGCAGGAGAACAAGACAGTATCATACAGACTTCACGGACAGCAGGATACAACAACACTTGGACTTGATGAGTTCGTAGAAAAGATTGATACAGAGATAAAGAATAAGGCAAGATAATGACAGAAATGCATAATGTGCATGCTAAGAGATTTACTAATGTGTAGATATTGGCTGTAGCTATAATACTTGGATCTTAGAAACATATAATAAATAATAGGTGAAAACCAGCAGTGGCTTTCGCTGGCATTGAAGGTTGGCTTATGAAGAGCTTGTTTTAGTGCTGGGGAGGTGCTGCTGGTTTTCTTATTTAATAGATATATAATATGTTGGTTATAGACTTTTGGTATTGTGCTTTATATAATTGTATTAAAATATTGATGTAACTTATATATTTGTACATAGGGATGGAGGAGAAAGAAAATGACTAAAACAGAACTTTTTCTTAAGCTTGCCGCTCCAGATAAGAATGGTGTAAGCAGATGGGTGTATGTGTCTGAATTTGTGGGTGAGTATGCAGATTTAACATTTGGAAATGGAGCTTCATGGGCAAGAAAAGAATCAACATTGGCAAAAAAATATAATGTTGAATTTTATAAGAAAGATACACCGGGGAATAGCATCGACAGAATAAGACTTAATGGATTTAATAATGGAGATTATTCACAGCACATTAATGCGTCTATAAAAAGAGAGATAAAATCAAGAAGATGTGTGGTGCTTGGAACGTCAAATCCAGAGGTTGATCATAAAAATGGAATGAAAAATGAAGCAATGGTTATGAAAAATGAAGCTCAGAGATTATCAGATTTTCAGGCGTTGAGTAAAGCAGCTAATGATGCCAAAAGACAGTTCTGTAAAGAGTGTATGAGAACGGGTATAAGATACGATGCTAAACAACTTGGTTATCCAATGTCATACTATAAGGGAGGAGCGAAGCATAATAATGAGGAGAATGCATGTATAGGCTGTTATTGGTATGATCCTATAGAATTTAGGAGACATCTTCAGGAGAAAAAATAAAATACACAGAGTTATTAATGGGGTGATATTATGAATATTCATGTATTTGTTGTTAATCAGATAACATTTAAGCAGCATTTAGAGTATATGTTTGCAGGTACAGGGGCAAAAAATAGAATGAGCCTGTTTTTAGAAAAATCAGACATTAAATTTCAGCCAACTACAGAAAGAAATTTAGTTGGAATGATAGCAGATATTTCGCGGATAAGACCAGATGATAAGATTATTTTTTATTTACAGGCAACGGTTAATAATCCGGGGATGTTCTTTGGCATATTTAAAGCAAAATCAGCAGCTTTTTTTGATGAAAATGATAATAAGAATTATTTATCGGATGAATTGGGGAAGGGCTTATCATATCGAATTGAAATAGAGGCAGATACAGTTTATTCTTATGGTATAACCGAACATGAGTATCTTGATGATCTTACAGGAAAAGAAGCACCATATGAATTATGTTGGAGCTTGATTTATCGTAAGCTTAAAGGTAATAGGGGCTGTACTATGATTACGCCATATGAATTTGAAGATCTATTATGTAAAATTAAGAAAAAGAACCAGGATAATCAACTAAAAGGAGCTGGATTTACTTTTGATGAAGGAGAGGTAAGAATTATTACTGCCAAGGGAACAAAACAGTATAATGGTAGAAGGAAAAGCCTGGATATTAAACCGAGATTATTATATAAAGCCGGTAAGAAAAATGCTTTTGAAACACATTTACAGGCTTATGTTATGCAAAAATATGATGATGGCATACTAAAGAAGCTTCTCCTGCCATTAGGAAATGGAAGTGCTTGGGTGGGAAATGAAGTGGCTTGTGGTGTCGGGATGCAGAAGATTGATACTTTGATTATTGAGCAGAATGATGAAGAAATACATGTTAAAGTTGTAGAGCTTAAAGATGAAGAACCATATGAATATATATTGAGTCATCAGTTACGATGGTATTTGCAATGGGTATCTCAATATATAGTACCTAATTTGTTAAAATATAAAAAGCCTGTGGTTATTCACCCTTGTATATTAGCAAGAAAAACAGACAATATAGATATTATTGAAAAAATTAGAAGTGTAGATCTTATAAATTCTAGTATTCAAAATGTAAGTATTGCGGCAACTGAATACATAGCATTTGACATTGTAAATAATGATATAACATTTGAAAAAGTTGTATAGAAAAAATATATAATGAAAAGGTGAGGTGGTCAGAGTGATATGTACTTTCTTTACTGAACAAACCAGTAAGAACAGTACATATCAGTGATTATTTTACTTTTTTAAATATAAAAATATATTCGTGTTTAAATATATAGAAATCATTAGTGATAGCACGGTAACGCCATATGCCCTGTTGGTTAGATTTACCTTTTGTTTCACCAAAATTCTTAACAAGAATAGCCTTTAATAAAAATCCTCTTTCAAGGAATTGGTTCATACAATAAAATCCTAGAGGAATAACCTGGCTATTGGCATATTTGTCACCAATAACACATGCACAGTATCTGTTCTTTTCAAGATATTTAGTTGTATTATCTATAACCATTCCAAATGAATCAAGAAATTCATTAAGCGTGTGAGAATTTGAAAGGTCATTGATGTTATCAGAGAATTTGATAATATCCCAATAAGGAGGGTGCATAATAACAAATTGAAATGCGGGAATGTTAAATTGTTCCATTAGGCTGTTGATATTATAGCAACGACTGTCGCCGGTTATCACTTTGGTTATGCAGTTGTCATTATGTTCAATATTAATTAGTGTTTCGCTATTTCTTGCGATATCTGGCTGAAGTTCTATCCCAATCGAATTACGTCCCATGCGTTGGGCTTCTATAAGTGAAGTGCCTCCACCCATAAATGGATCAAGTATCCAGTCCCCCTTTTTGGTATATCTTGTAAACAACTGGTGGGGGATCTGTGGAACAAAGTTGCCATGATAGTCGGGTGAATGAACACCAGAGTTGTCACGTTTGTCTATTATCCATAGAGAATCAGTATTAATATCAGTATATTCTTTCCAATATTTTGGATCTAAATCGTTATATCGAGCCATTAAAATCTCCTATTGTTTAATTAAGCAATGTAAATATTCTGTTGTGGAGGAAGCAGCAATATTTCTGTTGGTTTCCTTGTCTGCTTTAAACCTTTTATATTCCTTGGTGTAAAAGGAATATTTGCCGTATTGAGACATTATATCTTTAATAGTGTCTAAAGACATAAGACCTTCGTTATTGTAACTTAAGAAAATGTATTTAAAATCGGAATGTCTTATTAAGTCATCAAATGCGTTACATACAGTACGTTTAGAACAAAAAAGGCTTTTCTGGTCACTAGAATCACGCAGTCCGGTCTTTCCGCTTAGTACAGGATTGTCATATCGTGCAATAGTTTCTAAAACGTGATAATTAGAACAATATTGTCTTGAATTGTATGGCGGGTCAAGATACAAAACATCGCCTTTAATGTCGCGTATTAATCGGTTGATGTCCTGATTGTATGCTTTACCAGCAGTTCCGTTAATAACAGGAAGCAATTCTAATTTAAAATCCTTTTGAGCTGATTTTTTAATCTTTTTAAGGAAAGCACCGTAAACAGATGCAGTGTTGGCGTATTTGTCTATTGAATTAATAAGACTGGCAAGATAATAATAATATGTATGCGAATCAATTTTATTATTATCCTTAAGGCACTCTAATTCTATTCTTATGGCATCACATTTTTTACCATTATAATTAGTGAAGTAATTGCGGCCAGAGCCAGATCCTTCACAGTAGTTATTATATATAAATCCTTCGACTGGTTCTAGATTATTAAAATATGACAAAAGCTCTGAATTCAATTCGGGAGTGTTCTCAATATAATGCTTGCTTAGAACATAGCTGTAATACTGAATATCATTGGAAATGACTGAGCACCCCTTAGCTTTATATGTCTGTCCTACGATTCCTGTTCCGGAAAATAAATCAGCAAAAATGTAATTATCGCCATTATGATATCCGGTTACATCTGCAATAGTTGTTTCTAAAAAGTCTAAAAGAGAATATTTAGAACCTATATAATTCATGACTTTGCTCCTTTGTTATTGTTGGAGTTATTATCTGGATTATCAGGTAAAAATACTAATATATCGTTAGGTGTGCAATTCAAAGCGTTACATATACTTTCGACTTTATCAAGCGCAATATATTGTCCAGTCTTAATCTTACTAATAATATTCGCAGATATATGAGCTTCACGCATTAACTGAGAGTGAGAAATCTCCCGTTCTATTAACATATGTTGTAGTTTTTTGTAACATACTGACATTAGAAATACTCCTTAAATTAATATTATACAGTATATCATAGAAGTATGAAAAACACAACTAATATATGAAAAAAAGTATGGAAATGTGAATAATGTGAAGCGATTTTAAATGGTGTTGTATGTGGAGATATGATAAAATGTTAGGAGTGATTAGTGAGGAATGATTTATGGAAAATGGTCGGCAGACTAAAAAAGCACGCAAATGCTTGAAAAATAAGGAAAAACCGAGATAAGATAGGAGTTAAAAATATATGATACGAGTACTTTTCATCTGCCACGGCAACATCTGCCGCAGCACTATGGCAGAAAGCATTATGACATATTTAGTTAAACAGGCAGGAGTTGAAGATCAATTTTACATCAACTCGGCGGCAACAAGCTGTGAAGAAATAGGCAATCCGCCACATAGCGGAACCGTGGCGAAGCTTAAAGCGGAGGGAATACCTGTAATTCCTCATAGAGCAGTGCAGATGACACTTAATGATTATGAGGAGTATGATTACCTGATTGGCATGGATACAGAGAATATCCGCAATATGCAGAGACTATCTGGTGGAGATCCTGACGAAAAGGTATACAAGCTTATGACATTTGCAGGTTCAGGTTCGGATGTGGCAGACCCTTGGTATACAGGAGATTTTGAGGCAACATATAAAGATGTAAGAAAAGGCTGTGAAGGATTACTAAAAGTTCTTATGAATCTTTAATTAAATAGTATATTTTCCCCACCCCTGCATAAACTGTACAAACAGATATGCAGGGGTTTTTATTTGAAAACTTATATTGAAGAAAGGGTTATAGATATAGCTGATTATATAATCGACAATAATGCAACAGTGCGCAAGGCGGCTAAGCAGTTTGGGGTGAGCAAAAGCACAGCACATAAAGATGTTACGACAAGACTTTTGGAGATAGACCCACAGCTTGCAGCGAAGGTCAGGAAAATACTGGATATTAATAAGCAGGAACGCCACATAAGGGGTGGACTTGCAACCAAAGAAAAATATTCACATATGACAAGATAAAATAATTTTTATATTTTACATTTTATATTTCGCACTTTGTATTTTACAATTTGCACTTTGTACGTTATACATAAAAAGAAAATTGAATAAATCAGACATAACTACCAATAATATAACTGGAATTATAAATGTGACAGACACACATTTTATTAGTAAATATTAGTTGTTGTATTAATGGAGGTTGTAGAATGAATTATAATTCGTCTGACTTTGCAGGTGGTGTACCAATGAATGAGCCGGATGCAGTAAGGTGCTGTGCACCAGCGGCAAGTGCTTATAGTGATGGAATTTCGGCAGGATATCTTGATAATCCGTGCATTCCAGCAGGAAGCCATAACAGGTCACATAAGGTTATGGAACATAGAAAGCTTGAGATAAGAAAGGTTATAGGCAGGGAAATTCTTGACTCAAGGGGCAATCCGACAGTTGAGGCACAGGTTATGCTAAAAGACGGAACAGTTGGAATGGGAAAGTCACCAAGCGGTGCATCAACAGGTGCGTTTGAGGCGGTAGAACTCAGGGATATGAATCTTAAACGATATGGTGGTAAAGGTACGCTTAAAGCAGTTAATCACATAAATGTCGAGCTTAATAACAGCGTTCTTGCGATGGATTCGTCAGAAACATATTCAGTTGATAAAGCGATGATTGACGAAGACAAAACGCATGATAAGGCACGGCTTGGAGCTAATTCGATACTTGCAGTTTCAATTGCGGCAGCAAGAGCTGCAGCACAGTCGCTGCATATGCCGCTGTATCGTTTCCTTGGAGGAGTGGCTGGTACTACATTGCCGGTTCCACTTATGAATATAATTAATGGTGGAAGACATGCTGTTGGAAGCGATTTTCAGGAGTATATGATAGTTCCAGCAGGAGCACCTTGTTTCAGGGAAGCTTTAAGGATGGGAACAGAAGTGTTTCATTCATTAAGGGACATACTTTCACAGAGGGGATATGTTACAACTGTTGGTGACGAGGGCGGATTTGCACCTGCCATAACAAAGGCAGATGAAGTGTTTGCTGTGTTGCAGGAAGCAGTTATGGCAGCAGGATATGAACCGGGTAAGGATGTGTATTTTGCTATGGATGCTGCGGCATCAGAACTTTACAATACAGAGAGCGGATTATATGAATTTGCAAGAGAATACGCAGCTCTTGGAAACTCAGCCGATGGCGGAATAAAAAGGAGTACTGAAGAATTAATTAATTATTATGAAATGCTGGTTAATAAATTTCCGATTATTTCAATTGAAGACCCTCTTAATGAGGAAGATTGGAGTGGCTGGAAAAGCATTACAGAAAGACTTGGGGAAAAAGTACAGATTGTGGGAGATGATTTATTCGTAACTAATACAGTAAGATTAAAGAAAGGAATTGAGATGGGTTGTGCGAATTCAATTCTTATAAAGCCTAACCAGATTGGAACATTATCAGAGACATTAGAGGCAGTAAAAATGGCACATAGATACGGGTACACAGCAATTGCCAGCCATCGCTCAGGTGAAACAGATGATACAACAATAGCAGATCTGGCAGTTGCTCTTAATATGGGTCAGATAAAGACAGGTGCACCATCAAGAGCCGAGCGTATCGCCAAATACAACCGACTCCTACAAATAGAAGACGAACTAGGCGAGTCCGCCACATACGCCGGCATAGAAGCTTTTGGAAAATAGTCAAACAAGACATAAAGAGATTAAATAAAAAACTGTATACAATATTAGCATATTGTATACAGAAAATCCAAAGTATGGTTATGATGCGAACGTGCCCGGCGGTAATATAGCAGTCCTTGCTGCGTCTGTTGTCAATCCACAAATTAGCAAAACTGTAATTGAGTTATTTCTCAATCCTTTAATTGGTTAAATCTGTAATTCGGCAATATCTTCATACTTAGATGAGACATTTTCGGAACGCTTCTATAACAGTGCCGTAATATTCAAATCCTTCTTCTTAGAAAGATCAATATATTCCCCATCAACCTGCACAACTGGCTTGTGAAGTGCACTGTCATTAATAAGTATGACCTTTCCTACACGTCCGTCAGACAGACGTACATCAGTGTGAATGTAAGATGAAGCTACATTTTTAAGGAAAGGTATTGCAAATACAGGGTCAAACTTGGTAAATGCGTCTTCATACATAAGGCGTACTACCTCAAATGGACATATAGGAGCTCTGTATATACGGCTTGAAGTCATTGCATCATATACATCAGCTATTGCAATAATCTTGGCTGTTTCAGGTATTTTATCGCTCTTGAGTCCGAAAGGATAACCAGTTCCGTCACATTTTTCGTGATGGAGAAGAATAGCTTCCTTAACAGACATAGGCATAAACTTGTTCTTAACCTGCTCGTAACCTAAGTTGACGTGCTTTTTCATGATTTCGTATTCGTTATCAGTAAGATTTCCGGGCTTGTTAAGAATCTTCTCAGGTATAAGGAGCTTACCAATATCGTGCATAAGTCCAGCGAGTGTAAGCACCTTAATCTTCTCCTGATTGTAGCCCATCCATTTGCCAATGACAGAAGCGATTAAAGCGACATTCATAGAGTGGACATATGTAAGGTCATCAACGTCACGCATAGCGTGAAGCATATCAAATAACTGTAATGAGTTGTTAGACTCAGCAACGATGTCAATAGTATTTTTGACTAAAGATTTTGTGTCAACTTCATCATCAGATGAGATTAACTTCTTTAAGTCATCTTTGAAAGTGTCAATATGTTCATTGTAATGTTCTTCAAATGTCTTGAATTCTTCTGAATTACGGACAGTTTCGTAGTATTTGGTGTTCTCATCATCAGCGGCTTTGGCAGCTTCTTTAGCTTCGTCTACAGCAGAAATGCTACTTATAGTACGATTATCTATGGCAGAATCAGCCGCAGTCTTATCATATACAGATATTTCAAGAATATGATGTCCTGAAATTCTTGAAATGAGGTCAAGATTAAGGACAGTTCCTTTTGTCAAAAGGACAGAACCATCATTAAGTATTACGTCACGGGAAAGTTCCATTCCTTCTTCTGCATCAAATATAAATATTGTAAGTTCGTTCATTAGTTAAATCCTCTTATATGGCTTGAATATTAGTAATCATAATACGATTAAATGATAAAAATATTATAAATTTAATATATAAAAAAGTCAATTAGACTTGACGTATTAGCATCAATTGTGTAGTATCTATATGCAGTTAATTAAATAATGATTATATCCCTTATTTAGAGCGGTGGAGATACATAGGATCTATGAAGCCCGGCAACCCCTTTTTAGGAAGGTGCCAACCTGAGCGAGAGAATTCGAACAATGAGAGGATTTCGAGATAAACAATCGGGGTCCCTTAGGGGGCTCCGGTTTTTGCTATTACATTTAAAAAGTCGGAAACACCAAGGATGATAAGTGATATTAATCACAGTGACTAAAGGATTAGATATTAAGAAGGAGAAAGACAAAGAATGGAAAAAAGATTATTTACATCAGAATCAGTAACTGAAGGACATCCTGACAAAATCTGCGACCAGATTTCAGATGCAGTGCTTGATGCACTTTATGCACAGGATCCATATTCAAGAGTAGCCTGCGAGACACTTACTAACACAGGTTTCGTTATGGTTATGGGTGAGATTACAACTAAGGCAAATGTTGATATTCCTCAGATTGTACGTGATACAGTTGTAGAGATTGGTTATGATAGTTCAGAAAAAGGCTTTGATGGTAATACTTGTGCTGTTATGGTTGCACTTGATAAGCAGTCAGCAGATATAGCTATGGGTGTTGATAAGGCACTTGAAGCTAAGGAAGGTGTAGATAAGGAAGATGATGACCTTGGTGCTGGAGATCAGGGTATGATGTTTGGTTATGCTACTAACGAGACAGAAGAATATATGCCATACTCAGCAGCACTTGCACAGAAGCTTTCCAAGCAGCTTACAAAGGTTCGCAAGGACGGTACATTAAGCTACTTAAGACCAGATGGAAAGACACAGGTAACTGTTGAATATGATGAGAACAACAAGCCAATCCGTCTCGATGCAATTGTTGTTTCGTCACAGCATGCACCGGATGTAACACAGGAACAGATTCACGAAGATATCAAGAAGTATGTTATCGATGCAATCGTTGACCAGGCTATGGTAGATGCAGATACTAAGATATTCATCAATCCAACAGGACGTTTCGTTATAGGTGGTCCAAATGGGGATTCAGGCCTTACAGGTAGAAAGATTATCGTAGATACTTACGGTGGAGCTGCAAGACATGGTGGTGGAGCTTTCTCGGGTAAGGACTGCACTAAGGTTGACCGTTCGGCAGCATACGCAGCCCGTTATGTAGCTAAGAACTTAGTTGCAGCAGGTATCGCCGACAGATGTGAAATCCAGCTTTCATATGCTATAGGTGTTGCACATCCAACATCTATATGTGTTGATACATTTGGCACAGGTAAGTTAAGCGATGAGAAGATTGTAGAAATCATAAGAGAGAACTTCGATTTAAGACCAAACGGAATTATCAAGATGCTTGACTTAAGAAGACCTATCTACAAGCAGACAGCAAGCTATGGCCACTTTGGACGTACAGATCTTAACCTTCCTTGGGAGCAGTTAGATAAGGTTGATGCACTTAAGAAGTATCTTTAATAAAGATATAATTGGATGGATTAAATTAGTTAAATTATAGGAATTAATATAATTATAATGGATATATGGCGGATACATTTTAGAATTAATAAAATGTATCCGCCATATTTTGATTTTTTGTAAGAATGCAAATGTAAATTTTCTGCTATGTAGGTTTTGTCAATAATGTGAGTTTTTCATTATTTCGGTGTTATATCAAGAATATCGAACACAAATCTAATGCTATTTTATGCTTTTAAAAAAATTTTTCTTTTTTTAGCGTTTAGGACTTTTAAAATTCTGTATTTATGTATATAATGTTGATTAGCTATGAAAAATGTTTTTGATAGCAGGTATATTAACAAGATATAATTGTTGGAAAAGTTAAAGTGTGATGCTGGTATATAGTATTTTATACTTAATATAGTATAGCATTTTACAATGTATAGTACTTATAGTATTTAATGTATAGTGCTTTAACAGAATTATGTAATAGATTGGATAATTATAGAAGATTAGGGAGGAGAACAGTATGTTATCTACTGATATTGGTATTGATTTAGGTACTGCAAGTATTCTTGTATATATAAAAGGAAAGGGTGTTGTGTTAAAAGAGCCATCAGTTGTTGCCTTTGACAGAGATACTAATAAGATTAAAGCTATCGGAGAGGAAGCAAGACTTATGCTTGGTAGAACACCTGGTAATATTGTCGCTGTACGACCTCTTCGTCAGGGCGTTATTTCTGATTACACAGTAACAGAAAAGATGCTTAAATATTTCATTCAGAAAGCAATTGGTAGAAGAATGTTAAAGAAGCCTAGAATAAGCGTATGTGTTCCATCAGGAGTTACAGAAGTTGAGAAGAAGGCGGTTGAGGATGCAACTCTTCAGGCAGGAGCAAGAGAAGTTGCAATTATCGAAGAGCCAATTGCGGCAGCTATTGGAGCAGGTATTGATATTTCAAGACCTTGCGGTAATATGATAGTTGATATCGGTGGTGGTACTACAGATATCGCTGTTATTTCACTTGGAGGTACTGTTGTTAGTACATCTATAAAGATTGCAGGTGATGATTTCGATGAAGCACTTGTTAGATATATGAGAAAGAAGCACAATCTTCTTATCGGTGAAAGAACAGCCGAAGATATTAAGATAAAGATAGGATCAGCGTATCCAAGACCAGAAGTAGTTACAATGAATGTAAGAGGACGTAATCTTGTTACAGGTCTTCCAAAGACAGTTGAAGTTACATCTGAAGAGACAGAAGAAGCATTAAGAGAAGCTACTTCACAGATTGTTGAAGCTGTACACAGCGTATTAGAAAAGACACCTCCAGAACTTGCATCTGATATTGCAGACAGAGGTATTGTTCTTACAGGAGGCGGAAGTCTTCTTTCAGGTCTTGAAGATCTTATAGAGTCTAAGACAGGAATTAACACAATGACAGCAGAAGACCCTATGACAGCAGTTGCTATAGGAACTGGTAAGTTTATTGAATTCCTTTCAGGATACAGAGAAGAATAGATTTAAGAAAAGGGGTCAGGTATGGTAAGAGGTTTATATACTGCTTATACTGGATTGGTGAATCAGCAGAAGAGACTGGACATTGTATCTAATAATCTGGCAAATTCTACAACAACAGGTTACAAGAAAGAGGGCATGACTACCCAGAGCTTTGATTCAGTATATGGGATTAAGGTTAAAGATGAGACAGTTGGTTATATGAATCAGAATATAGGCAAGATGAGTCTTGGAGTAAAGATAGGAGAAACTTACAGAAGCTGGGATCAGGGTTCTTTAAAGAATACTGAGAGTTCTTATGATTTTGCACTTGCAGGCGATGGCTTTTTCTCTATATCATTCACTAACAAAGCAGGTGAGACATCAACACTTTATACCAGGGATGGATCGTTCCAGATGAACAGCGAAGGCTATCTGGTTACCAAGGATGGTGATTATGTGCTTGGAGAGAGTGGAGATCCAATCGTTCTTCCAACAGACATATCCAAGCTTACAGTTGATTCTACAGGAAGAATATATGCAGACGGACAGTATGTAGATACATTTGGAATTGTAGATTTTGAAGATTATAATTACATAGAAGCATATGGAGAAAATCTTTACAGAGCTGTAGACGGTGCAACATTTAAAGATTCAACAGCAAGTGTTAATCAGGGGTATCTTGAAACATCTAATATTAATGTTGTATCAGAAATGGTCGATATGATTAACATAGCAAGAGAATTTGAAAGTAATCAGAAAATTGTTAATTCGATTGATGAAATGCTTGGCAAGATGGTAAGTATTTCCGAATTGTAATCACATAGGAGGATAAGATTATGATGAGATCATTATGGACTGCTGCATCAGGAATGATGGCACAGCAGACAAGTGTAGATACAATATCTAATAATCTGGCTAATGTTAATACGGTCGGTTATAAGTCAGAATCAACAGAATTTAAATCATTATTATATCAGAATCTCCAGTCGAGAACAACATCTGCGAATGGAGAATATAAGCCGGTAGCTGCACAGGTAGGACTTGGTGCAAGAGTTGCGTCAGTTACATCACATTTTACACAGGGTGCTATGAATGCAAGTGACAGCTCAACTGATTTTGCGATTAGTGGTGACGGATTATTTGCTGTACAGAATGAAGAAGGTGAGACAGTATATACACGTAATGGTAATTTCTACTTCTCAACAGCAACAGAAGGAATGATGTTATGTACAGCAGATGGTTATCCTGTACTTAGCACAGATGGACAGCCAATCGTATTATCATCAGATTACAATGCGGCTAATATTAAGGTATCATCAGAGGGTGACCTTATGTATCCAGGTGAAGATGGTAATCTTGCTAATATAGGTGTTAAGATAGGACTTTTCCAGTTCGCTAATCCATCAGGTCTTGATAAGCTTGGTGGTAACTATCTTGCAGAGACTGAAGCATCAGGAGTTCCAATGAATGAGGAGACTGACGGAGTTGCTAAGAAGAGTCAGTTAAAGCAGAATTATCTTGAAGCGTCAAATGTACAGGTGGCAACAGAGATGGTTAACCTTATTACAGCACAGAGAGCATATGAGTTATGTTCTAAGGCAATCACAACATCAGATACAATGATGGAACAGGCTAACTCATTAAAGAGATAAATAAAATAGATATGATTTGCAGTAATGACAAGGGAGAATAGGTATGGATTATTCAACATCAATAAGTACAAGTTATGCAGATACATATGATAAAACTTCATCACAGCTTAGTGATAAGCTTACAAGTACAGATTTCTCACAGGCATCAGACGATGAACTTATGAGCGTGTGCAAGGACTTTGAAAGCTACTTTGTTGAGCAGATGTTAAAGTCAATGCAGAAAATGGCTAAGATAGATGCAGATGATGACGACGACTCATCTTTATTCAGCAGTATGGCATCTATTTCAGGCAGTTCGGATTCGGCTATGAGTACAATGGGAAGTTACTTTGGCGATGAGATGATAAAGAACTACGCAGAAGTATTTACAGAGTCTAATAATGGGAAAGGACTTGGAATAGCCCAGACATTATATGAACAGATGAAGCGTAATTATTCTTCGGATTTATAGATTGCAGTGTGTTTTAAGTGGACGGTTTTATTAAACACAATGTGGTTTTAATATTAATATATTATTAAAGAGAGGGAAGCAGATTGGATTACGAGTCTGTTAAATACGTTGAAGGATTTATAGATAATATAATTTATCGTAATGAAGACAATGGATATACAGTATTTGAGATAATATATCAGGGTGAAGATGTCACCTGTGTTGGTACGTTAAGTTATATCAACACAGGTGAATTTATTACTGCGAATGGCGAATTTGTCAAACACGCAGTATATTATATGCAGTTTAAGATTTCTTCTTATGAATTCAAGGCGCCGGCGGACAAGGAGTCAGTGAGGCGTTATCTAAGTTCTGGTGCAGTTAAAGGAATAGGCAGCAAGATGGCTGAACGTATAGTAGATACATTTGGCGATGATACATTCCGCATTATGGAAGATGAACCAGAACGTCTTGCAGAGATTAAAGGAATAAGCATAGCTAAAGCAATGGACATTGCTAACCAGCTTGCGGATAAGCACGATATGCGTCGTGCGATGATGTTTCTGCAGAATTATGGAATCCAGATGAATTTAGCCAATAAAATATTTAAAAGATATGGCAATGATATTTACACAATCATAGAACAAAATCCGTACAGGCTGGCTGATGATATTGAGGGCGTAGGCTTTAAGACGGCTGATGAGATTGCTTCCAGAGTTGGAATTAAGGTTGATTCGGAGTTCAGAATAAGAAGTGGAATGTTCTACTGTCTTAATCAGGCGGCATTGCAGGGACACGTGTATCTTCCTTATGAAGAATTAAAGAGGCAGGTGTCATCACTTCTGCTTATTGACATTGGTGATTATGATAAGTTTCTTATGGATCTTGCTATAGATAAGAAGATTGTTGTAAGAACAGAGGGGGAATCTAAAAATGTGTATTCTGCGATGTATTTCTATATGGAACAGAATGTTGCAAGGGCATTGGCAGGACTTGATATAAAATGCGATGAAAATATCAACGAGGTCAATAACAGAATAGCAGGGATTGAACGATCAGAGGGCATTGTGCTTGATGACATACAAAAAGAAGCTGTTGTAAAAGCTGCACTTAACGGACTTGTTATAATAACAGGTGGACCGGGAACCGGTAAGACAACAACAATTAATACGATAATTAAATATTTTGAGATGGAAGGTCTTGAGATAAGGCTTGCGGCACCGACGGGAAGAGCTGCCAAGAGAATGACAGAAACGTGTGGTTTTGAGGCACAGACAATTCACAGACTTCTTGAAATAGTTGGAAGCACTATGGTTGATAAAGAAGACAAGAAAAATCAGACATCAAGCCTTGGAATGAGCTTTGACAGAAATGAAGACAACCCGTTGGAAGCAGATGTAATAATTGTAGATGAGATGTCAATGGTTGATATTAATATTATGAATTCGCTTCTTAAAGCAGTAGCAGTTGGAACAAGACTTATACTTGTAGGTGATGTTGACCAGCTTCCAAGTGTTGGACCAGGAAATGTTCTTAAAGACATAATAGCATCTGAGTGCTTTCCTGTTGTTAAGCTTGAAAAGATATTCAGGCAGGCGGCTGAGAGCGAGATTATAACTAATGCCCATAAGATTAATAAAGGCGATAAGGTGACACTTAATAAATACAGTAAGGATTTCCTGTTTATACATAGAAATGGACCAGATGCAATAATTGCGGCTATGAAGACTGTTATAAGTGAGAAGCTTCCAAAGTATGTTAATGCAGATGTGAGTGAACTTCAGATTTTGACACCATCAAGAAAATCATCTGTCGGAGTTGACAGGCTTAACACTGTAATGCAGGAATATCTTAATCCGCCGGACAGTGGCAAAATGGAGAAGAAAGTTGGCGATACAATATTCCGTGAGGGCGATAAGGTTATGCAGATTAAGAATGACTATCAGCTCGAATGGGAGAAAAAGAGCCGCTATGGCATTGCGGTAGAGCAAGGCAGTGGAGTGTTTAATGGTGATACTGGAATTATTGATGATATCAACAATTATAATCAGAGTGTTACTGTCAAATTTGAAGATGGAAGATATGTTGATTATGAGTTTACACAGCTTGACGAGCTTGAACTTGCATATGCGATAACTGTACACAAGGCACAGGGAAGTGAATATCCTGCGGTTATAATACCGATGTATCAGGGGCCAAGGATGCTTATGAACAGAAACATACTTTATACGGCTGTTACAAGGGCAAGAAAGTGTGTATGTATGATAGGTGATGAACGAATTTTTAACCAGATGGCAGAAAATGTATCTGAAACAAGAAGATATTCGTCTTTAGATGAGAGGATAAAGGAAATAAAAAATATTGAATAAATACGACATAATATATAAAAGGATAGCAGCGGGTGTGAAAGATATATTGTTTCCGCCTGCGTGTCCGATATGTTCAAATCCCAGGCCTGTTATTGATAACAGGAAGATGAATATATGTCCGTGGTGTCTTAAATATATAACATATATTAAAGAACCTGCATGCCTTAAATGCGGCAAAGCATTAGAGGACGATAACAGGGAATATTGTAAGGACTGCACGGATAAACAGCATTTGTTTAATCAGGCAGTGAGTGTGTATGAGTATTCAGAGGGGATAAAACAATCTATCTATAATTTTAAATATCATAATAAGCGTGAATATGCAGAGGTATACGCAGATGAAATATCAGGCAGGTACGGTGATGTAATAAATATGTGGCAGCCTGATGTGATTATGCCGGTCCCAATTCATGTATCCAAATTAAAGTCACGAGGCTATAATCAGGCAGGACTTATAGCGGAAAGCCTTAGTAAGAAGCTTGATATAGAATACAATGAACATAGTCTGATTAGAACAAGGGCCACAAGCCCGATGAAAGATCTTAATGATATCCAGAGAACTAAAAATCTTCAAAAGGCTTTTAAAATAGCTGATAATGTTATAATATATAATAAAGTATTAATAGTAGATGACATATATACAACGGGAACAACTATTGATGCGTGTGCAGAATGTCTTAAGAGGGCAGGAGTAAAAGAAGTATATGCTGTTACACTCTGCGTTGGCAGAGGATTTTGACTACAGGTAACAAGAACGGAGGAATATTATGGAAGTAAGAAATTGCAGAGGCTGTGGCAAATTATATAATTATATAGGAGGTCCATATCGTAATCTTTGCCCTAATTGCATAGAGAAGATTGAAGAAAAGTATCTTGAAGTTAAGGAATACATACAGGATCACCATAATGCAACAATGACAGAGGTTGCAGAGGAATGTGACGTAAGCACAAGACAGATTGAACAGTGGATAAGAGACGAGAGGCTTGTAATAGCTGATGATTCTCCGATTGGAATTACATGTGAGAGATGTGGAGCATCGATAAAAAGTGGACGTTTCTGTGAAAGATGTAAGAATAAAATGGCAAATAATCTTGGCTCAATGTATGGTGAGTCTAATGCCGCTGTTGAACATATGGAAAAGAGATTATCGTCAGCTGATGCCAAGATGAGATTTCTTGATAAGAACTAATTGTATTTGTATCTAAATTAATTATAAAATGGGGTTAAGAGATAACAGATTATTACCGATAACTTAATCATAAAGCAGAGAACTGAGCTGTAATAAGGCAGTTAAGGGCTGGAATGTTTGTTACAGACACCTTTGATAATGGTTCTTACAAGACTTTGAAGATAGAAAGTGAGGCGGTAAGTATGCGTATAGATGCTTATAATGCTGTAAGTCAGATATATAAGACAAGTTCTTATTCTAAGAATAATAAGGCTGTTACTAATAAGAAAGAGAATGACAAGTATGAGATTTCAGATACAGCTAAGCTGTATCAGGTAGCGAAGTCAGCAGTGGCTTCTACATCAGATGTCAGAATGGATATGGTTAATGATGTTAAGGCACGTATTCAGGCCGGAACATATAATATAAGTTCTGAAGATGTTGCAGATAAGATACTTGACAGAATTTCAACATTAACATTTTAGTGAGGTTAAAGCATGGCAAGTTTAATAGATCTATTAATCGATGATTTGAATAATGAGGATACAGGATATAATAAGCTTCTGGACTTGTCCAATGATAAGACTTCCGCAATTGTTAAGGGAGATGTTGATGAATTACAAAAGATATTCCTACAGGAACAGAAGTTAATAGAAGAACTTGAAACCGTTGAACAGAAAAGACAGGAAGATGTGAAAGAGATATGCTCGATACTAAGGCTTCCATATGAAGAGATAAGAGTAGAACATATAGTACAGATACTTGAGAAGAAGCCTAAAGAGCACGATGCACTAGAAGAAGTATATCTCAGACTTAAAAGAACTTTGAACCAGCTTACAACAGTTAATGATAATAATAAGCTGCTTCTCAAGGAATCAATGGATATGATACAGTTTGAGCTTGATCTTGCCAGGAATTCAGTTATGGATCCACAGACTTCCAATTATGGAAGAACAGCTTATGAGGAACAGGGGATTACTGGAGCGACAGGATTTGATGCAAAACAATAAATATAATCCGGACTAATAATCAGAAGAAACGGATTGACTCTGATTATTACACAATATAGATTAAGTAATATTATTCGGAATTAAGGGTCACATTTTCAAAGGAATGAATTGGGATTTTTCTTTGAGAATGTGATTTTTTTCTGGGTTTAGGATATGGAGGAATTATGGCTAACGGAATGGCATCGCTTATGGTAGGAGCGTCAGGACTTAAAACATCACAGACAGCACTTAATACAACGGCACACAATCTGTCAAATGTTAATACAACAGGATACACAAGACAGCAGATTACATTTGCAGACAGTACGTATGTTAATGTGTTCGGAACAGGAAACAGCACAGGCAAGTGTGGACTTGGTGTTGATGTTGATGCTATAAGCAGAATAAGAAATGATTTTATAGATAAGTCATACAGAACAGAGAATGCAAGACTTGGATATTATGAAAGCCAGTATAAGGCAGTAGAAGAAGTAGAAGATTTATTTGGAGAAATGCAGGGCGTTACATACCAGACACAGATAACGAATCTGTATAACGCAATTAATGAACTTACTAAGAATCCAACAAGTACAATTGCAAGATCTTCACTTATCCAGAATGCAACAGCATTTATAGACAGGTCTGAAGCAATATATGCTGGGCTTAAGGATTATCAGGTAACTCTTAACACAGATATTAATAATATGGTAAATAAGATTAACAATCTTGGACAAAAGATATATGACCTTAATAAAGAGATAGCCAAGGTTGAATCTGGAAGTGGTGAACGTGCTAATGATTTAAGAGATACAAGAGATAATGCGTTAGATGAATTAAGTGGTTATATTGATTTTGATTATTATGAGAATGAACATGGTGAGGTGATTGTAACTGCTGAGAATGTACCATTTGTTACATCGGCACAGGTTACTGAGATGGGAACAAGACAGGTTGATAATAGTGCACTGTTAATCCCAATCTGGCCAGGTTATGACAGGGATGTATTTAATCTTTCTAATATTAATAATATGAAGGATACAGACAAGGGAGAACTCAAAGGTCTTTTAGTAGCAAGAGGTTCTATAGAAGTTAATTATACAGATGTACCTGTTATGCCGGAGAAGGAAGATTACGATCTTACAACAGCAGACGGACTTCAGGCTTATAATGATGCAATGGATGCATATAACGAGAAGCAGGAATATTACAACAAATATATTGAACCATCAGCAATACTTAGTGCGATAGCTGGATTTGATAAGCTTGTTAATGGAATAGTTACTTCCCTTAATGATATTCTTTGTCCAGAAAAGACAATAGAAACAACAAAAGAGCTTACAGATAATGACGGTAATGTATTACAGGCTGATGAGTACATATATAATGCTTCGGTTAATGCAACACTTTATGACAGATATGGTAAGGAAGTTAAAGGTGTTGCCAATGGTGATGGAACTTACAGTTATTCATCAGGTGAGAAGCTTTATGTTGACCAGGCAGGAACAACAGCTGAGACTATTGATAATATGAAGTATTCTGTACTTGATACAGACAAGGCTGGTTTCGGTATGGATAAGGATATGACTATGGGTGTTGAACTGTTCAAGAGAGAGGGGACAGAAAGATATATCCAGATAACAGCGGCAGACGGAACTAAGACTTATGTCCGCAATAATCTTAATACAGCAGATTATGAGACGGACTATACACTTGGTAAGCTTTTAGTTAATCCTGAAGCATCACAGCATGTTGACAGAATTCCATTATCAACAATACAGGGCAAGGAAGATTTTTCTAAAGCTAATGAACTTATTGATGCATTCAGCAAAAAGTTCGCATCGCTTAATCCTGATTCATATGCCAAGGCAGACTTTAATTCATTCTATAATGATTATATAGGTGAGTTTGCTACAGTTGGTAAGGTACTTTCAAGATTTGTTAATAACCAGACATCAATGGTTGATGGTTATGATAACCAGAGATTACAGACATCAGGTGTATCTTCAGATGAAGAACTTGAGAAGATGATAAAATATCAGCACGCATATAATGCGGCATCAAGATATATTAATGTTGTAAGTGAGATGATAGAACATCTTGTTACATCACTTGGTTCTTGATTATATTAATTACAGATTATATTGAATTATAATTGATGTTTAATACAACAATGTAAATAATGCACTGGTATAAAGGTGCAGAATGGAGAGTTAATATGGCATCTACATTTTTTGGATTATCAATCTCATACAAAGGACTTCAGGCGGCACAGACATCTATTACAACAACAGCACACAACCTTTCTAATATTAATACTGATGGATATACTAAGCAGAGCGTGCTTTTACAGGCATCAGATGCTTTAAGAACATATTCAACATACGGAACAATTGGTTCAGGTGTTAATGTTGTAGAGATTAAACAGACAAGAGATTCTTATTATGATGAGAAATATCGTAACAACTGTGCTAACTATGGACAGTACGAAGCTAAGAATAATTATATGACACAGGTTGAGGATTATCTTAATGAATTTCTTCTTTCAGGTTTCTCAAAGGAATACGGCAATTTCTTTGATGCAGTTAACCAGCTTACAATTACACCAGCTGACACTTCTGCAAAGAACCAGCTTATTAATAATGCCAAGAGTATGACAGATTACTTTAATACATTAGCTAATAACTTAAGAAATGTACAGGCAGATGCCAATAACGAAGTAAAGGATACTGTTGAGCATATTAATACACTTGCACAGAACATAACAGCACTTAATAAGCAGATTAACCAGATTGAGGCGTGCTATGGTGATGCTAATGATCTTCGTGACCAGAGAAATGCATTAGTTGATGAGCTTTCAAAGGCAGTTAATATAACAGTAAGCGAGACAGAAATCCAGAATGGTCTTACATCATTCCAGATAACAATTAATGGACAGTCACTTGTTAATGATTACAGTTACAGGACATTAGAGGTTGTGGCAAGAGGTGAAGTAAGAAATACAAGCGATGCAGATGGACTTTATGATATAAAGTGGAATGACGGATCTGATTTTAATATATACAGTGACTCACTTGGAGGACAGTTAAAAGCACTTATAGATATAAGAGATGGCTGTAATGGAGAGATTGAGTCTTATGCTAAGAATGATGATGGAACATACAAGACAGATATTGATGGTAATATCGTAACAGAGACTAATGCACAGGCAGGCGAGAATATTAATTATAAGGGTGTTCCATATTATCAGGTACAGCTTAATACGTTTATACAGACATTTGCACAGGCAGTTAACAGCATATTTGAAAGTGGCTATGTATCAGATGCGGATACAACTGATGCTAAGAATAAAGGTATACCACTTTTTGTTGTTCAGGATGGTTCTGGAGTTCTTACAGCAACAACAGTATCTGTTAATTCGGCTCTTTTAGAGGATGCTGATAAGCTTGCGACAAAGTCAAATGTAGGGGACGGCGAATCACAGTGCGATCTGATTGAACAGATTAATGCACTTCAGAAGAAAAAGATATTTGATGGTGGTACAGGTGCTTACTTCCTTGAAAGTATTGTCAGTGATGTATCAATTGATTCAAGTAAGGCTAAGACATTTCTTTCTAACTATAATAATATGAAGACAACAATTCAGAACCAGAGATTATCGGTTATGGGTGTTGATACTGATGAAGAAGCTATGGATCTTATGAAGTTCCAGCAGGCTTACAATCTTAACTCTAAGATGATGTCGGTTATGAACGAGATATACGACAAGCTTATTAACCAGACGGGCTTATAATTAGTTCACATAGCATATCTGTAAATGAATGGAGGAATAGTATGAGAATAACTAATCAGATGATGATAAACAGCTCTATAGCTAATATACAGACTAATAAAAGTCAGATTAATACAATGGATACACAGTTATCTACACAGAAGAAGATTAACAAGCCTTCTGATGACCCAATTATTGCAATCAGAGCATTAAGACTTCGTTCAAGTCTTGATCAGGTTACACAGTATATTAATAAGAATATACCAGATGCTTCATCATGGCTTTCGGTAACACACGATGCTCTTGACCAGAGTTACAATATAGTATCACAGCTTTACAGCTATTGTAATCAGGGTGCAACAGATTCTTATTCTCCTTCGGAACGTAATACAATTGTTGAGACACTTAATAAGCTAAAGGATTCATTCTATACACAGGGAGATGTAGATTATGCTGGAAGATATGTATTCACAGGTTATGCAACAGACAAGCCTCTGACATATCAGTCAGATGCAGATGCTAAGGATGTGGACTATACAATAACACAGAACTTTACAAGAGATGCACTTAGCAGTAAGACTGTATATACTAATGCCTATTCTAATGATGATATTATGAATCTGTCAGTTAAAAAAGATGCTAATGGCAAGATTATTACACCAAATGTGCAGACAGTACACAGATTACAGCTTGCTTATTCAGAGGTTGATGCTAATGGAACATTTAAGATTACAGACAGTCAGGGCAATACGGCTTCAATAACTAAGAACACAGACGGAACAATATCAGTAACAGATGCAGATGGTAATGCAGTTACAGGTGTTACAACTAATACAGATGCCAATGGTAATATAACAGGCGTTACAGGTAACTTCTTTAGTGATGGAAGTGGCAATGCAGTTACAGTATCATTTACATCAGATACTAATTATATACCAGGTGATGATGAGATAGTTATTAATTCACAGGTTGGTGAAGTTCTTCTTGGAGAAAATGTATATAAGGACGTATATACAAGCAATTCATTCTCAGTGCAGTATGATAAATCTAATTTTAAAAAGGGTGATGTTAATCCAACAATGTATTTTGACTGTGTTGATAATGTTACAGGCGTTACTTATGTTAAGAAGGATGAAGATATAGAGTATAATATTAATTTTACACAGAAGTTAAAGGTTAATACTCAGGCAGATGAAGCGTTTAATATATATTTTGGAAGAAATATAGATGACCTCACATCAGCAGTACAGAATGTTCTTGATATAGAGAGCCAGATGTCAAAGGTTGAAAGTATGATGAAAGAGGAAAGATATTCATCAGATGCAGACCAGAAGAGTTTAAGTGATATTCTTGAAGGACTTACTAAGCAGCAGGAATTAGCAAAAAGCCAGATGACTAAAGCTTTTGAGAGTGGTATCGGGCAGATGCAGGGATATCAGGAACAGATTTCTAATGCCAAGGCTGATGTGGGTAACAGAATTACAAGACTTGACCTTACTAAGTCAAGACTCACAGAACAGAAGACTAATTTTACAAGTCTTAAGTCTGAGAATGAAGATATTGACCTTGAGGAGGTTGTTATATCTTATACTTCTGCCCAGCTTGTATATAATGCGGCACTGTCAGCAGCAAGCAAGGTAGTACAGCAGACATTACTTGATTTTATTGGATAGAAAATGATAATCAAAGCGTTTTAATGGAGGGTATTAAGGTGAAGGTAGATACTAGATGGTTTGGAACGATTGATATTGATGATGAGAAGATTATAACATTTGACCTTGGGGTTATTGGCTTTGAGGACTGTAAAAAGTTTACACTTATATACGATGTGGATAAGGGAGACGAGGCATCAATAATGTGGTTACAGTCATTAGATGAGCCAGAACTTGCTCTTCCAATGTTAAAGCCGGAGCTTATTAAAGAAGACTATGATCCGATAGTTGAAGATGAGATGTTAAAGGCTCTTGGAAGTGATATTAAAGAAGCTGATCTTATAGTGTTTTGTGTACTTACTGTTCCGGCAGATATTACTAAGATGACAATTAATTTCAAAGCTCCAATCATTGTCAATGCTGATACATTAAAGGGTGTACAGCTTATAGCCGACAACAATGATTATGAAGTCAGATATCCTATTTATTCAATTCTTGAAGAAAGGAAAGGTGAGTAGAATGCTGGCATTATCAAGGAAAAAAGATGAAGCTATAATAATTAACGATGACGTAGAAGTCACAGTTATCGAGATTAAAGGAGATCAGGTTAAGCTTGGAATAACAGCACCTAAGTCTGTTCCAATCTACAGAAAAGAAGTATATGTACAGATAAAGGATGCTAATAAGGAAGCTACACAACAGGCAATTGATGTTAAGGCACTTAACCAACTCTTTAAGAAATGATAGTTACATTTGTTATAACAATTGTAATGATTTATAATGAATATAATTAATATATAATATTATATTATGGCATTAGAATGCCGATATAGGGTTTAGAAACTGAGTAAAGTGCAATAAATACGGGAAAAGGATTTCTTTACTGCACTAGGATATATATTGCAGAATTGTAATATTGGTTAATATCGGTTTGAGAACATTTTTTATAACCACACGGAGGTGAAGGATAATGGGAATTGATAAAATGAGCATAGCTGCCAATTACCATAATCAGGCAGTTCAGGCAACACAGATTAATAAGGTTAATGTTCAGACTTCTTCTGATACAGCAGCAAAGGAGATGACAGCAGATAGTAAAGTCAGTACAGCATCGACAGTGCAGATAACCAATACACAGAAGAGTGGTACTGACAATGGCGAATCTAATCTTGCACAGCAGAATGAGAAGAAAGAAGCAAGTATCAAGGAACTCAAAGATATACAGAAAGTAATTAATAGAAATACAATAGCAGAATTTGGTTATAATGAGCCAACTAACCGTATTACTATTAAGATTAAAGATAAGGACACTGATGAAGTCATCAAGGAGATACCATCAGAGAAGGCTCTTGAAATGCTTGCAAAAGCCTGGGAGCTTGCTGGTATCCTTGTTGATGAGAAGAGATAGGAGGTAATATTATGCCAATAAGATTATCAGGTATGGTTTCAGGTATGGATACAGAGTCGCTTGTAACAGCACTTGTATCAGGATATCAGTTAAAGAAAGACAATCTTGTAAAGGCTCAGACTAAGCTTTCCTGGAAACAGGAAAAGTGGAAGACTATGAATACAAGCATATATAGCTTTTATAGTGGAAAGCTTTCAGCAGCGAGATTTAGTAAGGCATACAGCCTTAAGAAGTCAACTGTATCTAATTCAAGTGTAGCTACAGTTACAGCAAGTTCAAGTGCGGTAGCTGGAGACCAGACATTAAAGGTTAAAGAACTTGCATCATCGGGTTATCTTACAGGTGGTGAAGTTACTAATAAATCAGACAGCGCATCAAAGATAACAGGTTCAAGCAAGTTATCAGCTATAACAAATAAGACGTCTGGACAGGGAAGTGTTACACTTTCTGTTGATGGTAAGTCAACTAATATAGAACTTACAGATGATATGACAGTTAATCAGTTCTTAGTAAAGCTTAAGGATGCTGGTGTACAGGCAAGCTTTGATGAGGCGAACCAGAGATTCTTTATAAGTTCCAAGACTTCTGGTAAAGATGGCGATTTCTCATTAGTAGCTAATGATACAGCTGGCAGAGACTCTTTGTATGAATTGGGACTTTATACAGATGATAAGACATCTACAGCAGAGTATACAAAATGGGCTGGCTATTATAATGCTGCGGATGGTACATATACATCAGCACTTGATGATATTATTAATAGTGCTTATGAGAGTAATAAGATAAGCTTTGATACAGTAGCACAGGAAAAGCTTGCAGCATATAGTAAAGCTTCTGCTACAGTTGATAGCTTTAATACTAAATATATGTCAGATACAGGTGTCAAAGCTGAAGATAATGCTAAAGCACAGCTTACATCAAAACAGGCACAGCTTGATGCACTTATTTTAAAAGGCAAAGGCGGAGATAATGATAGTGATTTTGATGAAAGTAAACTTACAGACGAAGAAAAAGAACAATATAAAACTCTTACAAGTTCTGTAGAAACACTTAAATCAGACATAGCTAACTACGATACAGCTAAGAAATCAATGGAAGACCTTAAAGATTATGTTAATATTGAGGTGAAAGATGGCAAGACAACTGTATCAGCTCTAAAAGAGACAGATTCAGCTGCTGGAGTTGCCAATATAGTTGCTGATACTGCTGACAGGAATACTAAGATTAAGGCAGACCTTACAACACAGTATCAGAACAAAGCAAAGAGTAGCTATGATATGATTAACGCAACACATGAGTTTTCTAAGGGCGCATCAAGAAAAGTAGGACAGGATTCAGAAATTGAACTTAATGGTGCTACATTTACAAGTAATAGCAATAACTATTCGATTAATGGCATTACAATACAGGTAACCGCTAAGACTAAGGATGATGAGCAGGTTACAATAACAACAGATACCGATGTAGATGCAATCTATAAGTCTATTAAGGATATGTTTACAGAATATAATAAGCTCATCAAGTCAATGGACGAAGCTTACAATGCAGATAGCTCTAAGGGTTATGAACCACTTACAGATGACGAGAAGTCAGCGATGACAGATGATGAGGTTGAAAAGTGGGAGACTAAGATTAAGGATTCGCTTCTTAGAAAAGATGATACATTAAGTAGTATTATTAATACGATGAAGAATGATATGGCATCATCAATAACTATTAATGGCAAGTCATATGCCTTATCAAGCTTTGGTATTGCAACACAGGGATATTTTGCATCTGGTGAGAATGAAAAGGGTGTATATCATATAGATGGAGATTCAGATGATTCTGTAACATCTGGTAATGATGATAAGTTAAGAGCTGCAATAGCAGGTGACCCTGAGACAGTAGTTTCATTCTTTTCACAGTTATTTTCAAAGGTATATACTGACTTAGGTAATAAGATGGCAACATCTTCTGTAAGTAGTGCGTATACAGTATATAATGATAAGCAGATGAATAAGCAGTATTCAGAATATACAACGAAGATAAGTGATGCTGAGAGCAAGATAACTACATGGGAAGACTATTATTATAGTAAGTTCTCAGCTATGGAATCTGCTTTATCTAAGCTTAATTCACAGACATCATCAATGTCTGGCTTATTTGGAAATTGATAATTGGGTATTGATTTAATTCTATATTAAGGATAATATGGTAATAGGAATATAAGGTGTTTATGACATCAGGAGAGAGGACAAGTTATGATATATAATCAGAATATGGCACAGCAGTATAACCGCAATAAGATATTAACAGCGACACCGGCTGAGCTTACGTTATTATTATATGAAGGTGCAATTAAGTTTTGTAATATTGCTCAGGTTGCAATAGAAAAGAATGATACAGAAAAGGCACATACTAATATAGTAAAGGCAGAGATGATTATAGAAGAGCTTCAGTCAACACTTAATCGTAAATACCCGGTAGCAGAGGATTTTGATAATGTGTACAAGTATATCTACAGCCTTTTAGTTGATGCTAATATGAAGAAAGATACACAAGTTCTTGATCAGGCATTAGTTGAATTAAGAGGAATGAGAGATACTTGGAAAGAAGTTATGGCAAAAGCCGGTAATTAATAATATAAAGGTATAGTCAAATAGTGATTTAACTATACCTTTATGATATCAAGATGGTGGTAATAGTATATGATTACAGAGAATTATCTTCAGATAATGATAGACAGTCTTCTTAAGAAGATAGAGATACTTAAGAAAGTATCTGAGCTGAATGAGCAACAGAGTGCTTTACTTGATGATGAAGAATTTGATGGAGATAAGCTTCAGAGTAATATGGAGAGTAAAGCTGCATATATAGATGAGCTTAATTCACTAGATGAGGGCTTTCAAGCTGTATTTGACAGAGTAAAAGAAGATGTAGAAGAGTATAAGGCTGATTATAAGGAATTAGTAATTAGATTACAGGAGCTTATAAGAGAAGCTACATCCTTAAGTGCGACTATACAGGCACAGGAATCAAGGAATAAAGTAAGAGTTGATATGAAGTTCAGACAGTTAAAGTCAGAAGCTAAGACAGCTAAGCGCAGTGTTAGTATGGCTAACAGATATTACCAGAATATGAGCAGAGTCAGTTCTGAGCCACAGTTTATGGATCAGAAGAAATAGTTTTATATAAAAGAATGTATAATATTATTGCCAGATAATATAAGTATGGTTACAGCACGCAATAATAAGCTGTAATGTTTTTGACACTTATAAAAAAATATATTAAAATAAGTTTATATCAGGGCTAAAGTTAATAAACAATAGTCCGATATAATATATAACAGGAGCAATCCTGAACAATTTAATTATGGGTGGCAGGGACGCCACCAAGAATTCAAGGAGGAAACTATTATGGTAGTACAACACAATCTTACAGCAATGAACGCTAACAGACAGTTAAGCGGAGTTCAGAGTGCACAGCAGAAGTCAACAGAGAAGTTATCATCTGGTTACAGAATTAACAGAGCTGGTGATGATGCTGCAGGTCTTTCAATTTCAGAGAAGATGAGAAGCCAGATTAGAGGTCTTAACAAGGCTGCTTCTAATGCTCAGGATGGTATCTCATTAGTACAGGTAGCTGAAGGTGCTCTTAATGAGACACATTCAATTCTTCAGAGAATGAACGAATTAGCAACACAGGCAGCTAACGATACTAATACATCAACTGATAGAAATGCTCTTCAGCAGGAGATGGATCAGTTAACATCTGAAATCGATAGAATTCGTTCAACAACACAGTTCAACTCAATGAACTTACTTGATGGTTCATTCACAGGAAAGAACTTACAGGTTGGTGCATTATCAGGACAGAGTATTTCAATTTCTATTGGAAATATGAATTCTTCTACACTTAAGATTAGCGGTCTTAAAGTAAGCTCATTCTCAGCAGCAGGAAAGGCTATGACAGCTATCCAGAGCGCTATTAATAAGGTTTCAACAGAGAGATCTAAGCTCGGTGCTCTTCAGAACAGACTTGAGCATACTATCAACAACCTTAATACAACAAGTGAGAATACATCAGCAGCTGAATCTCGTATCCGTGACGTAGATATGGCTACAGAGATGGTTGAATACAGCAAGAACAACATTCTTGCTCAGGCTGGACAGTCTATGCTTGCACAGGCTAATCAGGCTAACCAGGGTGTTCTTTCACTCTTAGGCTAATTAGGTAGTTGAAGTTATAATACTATCATAAAGGCTGTGACTTTAACAAGTATTTGTTATTGTCACAGCCTTTTTTAAAATTTTTTAATTAAGGGGTTAAGTCTATATCAAAATATCCGATATATATTGCAGTTAAGTTTTGGAAGACTTATATACAGTTTATTAATTACAATATATATTTAAGGATAAGTAAGACATTCAGGGAGGAATTATAATCATGGTAGTACAGCACAATCTTACAGCGATGAACGCTAACAGGAATTTATCAACAGTAACAGGTGCGCAGCAGAAGTCAACAGAGAAGTTATCATCTGGCTATAGAATTAACAGAGCGGCAGATGATGCAGCAGGACTTTCTATATCAGAGAAGTTAAGAAGTCAGATAAGAGGTCTTGATAAGGCGGCTTCTAATTCACAGGACGGTATTTCATTAGTGCAGGTAGCTGAAGGTGCCCTTAATGAGACGCATTCAATCTTGCAGAGAATGAATGAGTTAGCAACACAGGCAGCTAATGATACTAATACATCAACAGATAGAGAATCTATCCAGCAGGAGATGGATCAGCTCACATCAGAGATTGATAGAATACGTTCTACAACACAGTTCAATTCAATGAATTTGCTGGATGGTACATTTACAGGAATGAGATTGCAGGTAGGTGCATTATCAGGACAGAGTATTTCAATTTCTATTGGTAATATGAATGCGGCTACTCTTAAGGTTAGTGGACTTAGAGTAAGTTCATTTTCAGCAGCAGGAAAGGCTATGGCAGCAATTCAAGAAGCTATTAATTCGGTATCTAAGCAGAGATCAGCACTTGGTGCTATTCAGAACAGACTTGAGCATACTATTAATAACCTTCAGACAACAAGTGAGAATACATCAGCAGCAGAATCTCGTATCCGTGATGTAGATATGGCTACAGAGATGGTTGAATACAGCAAGAATAACATTCTTGCTCAGGCTGGACAGTCTATGCTTGCACAGGCTAATCAGGCTACGCAGGGAGTTCTCTCACTTCTTCAGTAATTTATAATTATAATAAAGATATATGTTATAGAGGATTGTCATATTATATGGCAATCCTCATTGATTATATGGAGAAATTAATGGCAAAAGTATCAATAGTTGTACTGGTATGTAATGCTGAAAGCATATAGAAATTTGTGCGGCTTGCGATATTATAATGAACTGTCAGATGAGAAGTTCTTAGCAATAGGATATAATTGGTGTAAGAATTGAGGAAAAATGAAAGTATTATATTGTAGCTGGTATGAGAATTCGAGGGAAGATCTGGAATGTGCCCTTAATAAAGCCGCTGATGAGGTTATAGTTATTGAGCATAAAGTTAAAGAGTATTTAGGGTTGAATGAGAATATAAGACAAGAAATAATAAGTATTGTAGATAAAGGTATTGATATAATAATCTCCTTTGACTTTATTCCAATGTTATCCGAAATATGTAATCGTTATAATATTCAATATGTATCGTGGATATATGACTGGCCTAACTATACGTTATTTTGTAAAGAAGTATATAATAAATGCAATAGGATTTTTCTGTTTGAGAGAAATGGTATAGAATTATTGTCCAGATATAATATTGGAAATATACAATATTCCAGTCTTGCTGTGGATACAGACAGACTTGACAAGCAATTAGGGAAGGATGTTATCAATACTAAATATGATTATGATGTAAGCTTTGTTGGTAATATGAATACTAACCTGAATAATATATTGATGTCAGATGAAATTCCGTCATATTATGAGGGATATATTAATGGTCTGGCGCAGGTACAGCAAAAAATATATGGATATAATGTTGTTAATGAAATTGTGGATAAGGAATGGGTTCGCGGATATTTAAGAGCTTCATGTGCCGATATGGATAATATTGTTATTCCGCATGAATGTGTGTTAGCGGCTCAGATTAATAAATACATAACAGGTCTTGAAAGAACTAATCTGTTAAATGCAATTGCTGATAAATATAATTTAGATGTATTTACTGGCAACGAAGAATTAAACATAGAAAAAGCAGCTATGCACAAAAGCATAGATTATTATAGCAGAATGCCAGAAGTATTTAGAAAATCAAAGATTAATCTGAATATAACATTACGTTCAATTATATCAGGTATTTCATTAAGAGTATATGATATATTAGGTGCAGGCGGCTTCTGCCTTACTAATTATCAGGAGGATATAGCTAAGCTTTTTAAAGATGGTGAAGAATTAGTTATGTTTACTGATGAGAATGATATGCTTAATAAGCTGGAGTATTATCTTTTGCATGAAGAAGAAAGAATGGCAATTGCTTTAAATGGACATAAAGCAGTTAAAAAATTTAGTTATGATAATGTGCTGGAATATATATTGAAGTATATAGCTTTAACATAGTATTGAAGGAGTGATTGGGTGAATATATCAGTATGTATAATTACAAAGAATGAAGCATTAAAATTAAAAAAATGTCTGGCTTCTTTAAAGCGTTATGATGTTGAAATTGTAGTCGTAGATACTGGTTCAACAGATGAAACCTTACAGGTTATTGAGGAATATGCAGATATAAAAGGTAATTATAAATGGAATGACAATTTTGCTGAGGCGAGAAATTACTCCATAACGCTTGCGAATAATGAATGGATTCTGGTATTAGACAGCGATGAATGGATTGAAAGTGCAGATATGAATTTAATAAATTCAATACTATTACAATCTGATGGTAATATTGTTGGACGTATTGAGCGTATTAATGACATAAATTTGAGTGATGAGAATGTCAAAGGAACAGAAAGAATAAGCCGCTTGTTTAATAAAAAATATTGTCATTATGAAGGAAGAATTCACGAACAGGTTGTAAGCATTAATGGAGATGAGATTGAAACCATAGATGTTCCGATAACAGCAGGACATTCAGGATATGCAGGAAGCGCTGACGATAAGAAGAGAAAATCGGAACGTAATATAAAGCTGCTTATGATGGATTTAATGGAAAATGGTGCTTCTCCCTATACATATTATCAGCTTGGTAAAAGCTATTATATGCAGAAGGATTATGAGAAGGCATCAGAATATTTTGAGAAAGGTCTGGAATATGATTTGAATCCGAAGCTTGAATATGTTCAGGATATGGTTGAGACATATGGGTATTCGTTACTTAATCAAAAGCGGATACCAGAAATGATGTTTCTTGAAAATGTATATAATGAATTTGCAGTAAGCGCAGATTATGTGTTTCTTATGGGACTGGCATATATGAACAATGGTCTGTTTGATAAAGCAATAGATGAATTTAATAAGGCAAAATTGTATAAGCTGTGTAAGATTGAAGGCTGTAATAGTTATAAGGCTGATTATAATATTGGTGTGATATATGAGTGCCTTGGTGATAAAGAAAAAGCGCTGGAAAGCTATAAAAAATGTGGCAGATATGATCTGGCGTTGAAAGGAATAAAAAGGCTTGGCTGTAATTAATCAGCCAAGCCTTGAAATTATACTATCAATATTATTTATAAGGTTAATGTCTTTGCTGCTCATTTTATTCTGTATATATTTATTGTCCGTTATTGGAAGTTTTATGTAGTTATTCAGATAATAATTTATTGTATTAAGTCGCTGCTTCTGTATAGAAGTGGGAGCAGCCTGTCCTAGGTTAAGACAAGTGTTAAGTGTCAAAGCACATAAATTATATATAGAATATTCTACAGCATATTGGATTTTGGAATAATCAGGTAAAGATGATAATTTATTATAGATAGCTTCTATTGCGGCAGAAGCATTGTTATAATAACTATCGGCATTGACACATTTGGAAATTGATGTTGGATAATTTTTATAACAATAAAGTATTTCTTTAACATTTCCAATGCTGTCAGCGGTGGCAAATAAGTATATTAATGTTTCAAAATCCTCAAGTATACAATGCTCTCTGAATTCAAGACCAACCCTGTCAATAAAAGATTTCTTTATAAGCTTAGACCAGAAATATCCCCCGCTAGCAATTAATTCGCTTCGCTTATAACCATTAAGAATTCCAGTTAATTCATCAGAAGCGTGAACAATAGCAGTGTCAGTTGCTTCATTATAATAGCCGCAATCTACAATGTCATAATTACCAGATATGGCTTTAGAATACATTTTCTCAAACATATCAGGAGTTGCAATATCATCACTGTCCATAAATCCGATATAATCTCCAGAAGCGTATGATAAACCGATATTTCTTGCACCCCCAGCACCGTGGTTCTCATTAAGATTGACTAGAAGAACTTTATCAGAAAATTGTGCTTCGCAATCAGTAAGTATATTAAATGAGCTGTCAGTTGAGCAGTCATTAACAAGAATCAGTTCCATATCGGAAAGGGTCTGGTTGACCAGACTGCTTAAGCTGTCAACAAGAGTTGGTTCAGAATTGTAAACGGGCATAATAACCGATACTTTTGGCATATTAATCTTTATCCTCCTTGATATATGTGATAATATTATTATTATAACATAGATTGGTGTATAAAAGGAGTGTATGTATGGGCATAGTCAGGATTTATTGTATGGCGCATAAAGAATATGAGAAATTAAATAATGATATATACATTCCACTTCAGGTAGGAGCTGCACTTCATAATTCCTTAGGATATCATGGTGATAATACTGGTGATAATATTTCGGGAAAAAATCCTTATTACAGTGAGCTTACAGGGTTATATTGGTTATATAAGAATGATTCAGATTGTGATATAACAGGGCTGTGCCACTATAGAAGATATTTTCTTAATGAGCGTAATGAGGTGCTTTTAAAAGAAGATATAGAACATATATTAAATGAGTATGATATTATTGTATCAGAGCCTTTGGAGCTTGAGAGTCAATCATTATATGAAAGTTATGCTGTTAAGCACAATAAAAAAGATATGGATTTAACAAGAGAGGCAGTTTCAAAGCTGTATCCAGATTATCTTGATACATTTGATGAGGTAATGAATGGCAGTAAAATGTATTTTGCCAATATGTTGATTGCTTCAAAAGAGAAAGTTAATGCTTATTCTAAGTGGCTTTTTGATATATTATTTGATGTTGAGAAGCAGCTTGATATGACAGGATACGACGAATATAATCAAAGAGTATATGGCTTTATAGCAGAGCGGCTTTTAAGAGTATGGATTGTCTATAATAATTATAAACCATATGAATGTATTGTTGGTCTTACGGAAAGTAAGGCAGAAACTAAAAATGCAATTGAACACGCAGCAAAATTATTAAAAAATGGTAATTATAATCAGGTGTTGCAATATCTGGATGAAGTTAAAGAGAAAAGACCAGATGCGTTCTATCTGGATTCAGATATAGATAGAAGTCTTGGATATATCTATACATTTGCTAAGATAATGCAGACAGAGGAACAGGCGGGGATTAATAATCTTTGTGGATTGTCGCTTGATTATAAGGGACTGATTAATGTTGGTAATGAACTTGCTGATATAATTGCAGGTGCGCCGGGGAAGCTTTATGGTTATATTCAGACAAAGAATTTGTCAATATATTATATGCTTGTTATGCTGCCTAAATTGTATGAGAATAAAGAAGACTTAATTAATATTTATAACTATCTTGCTAATGAATATCTTAATCGTAATGATTTGAATACGGCAAAGATATATGTTAATCAGGCACTGGAGCTTGAATAAGATTATTGGCAGATGGTTATAGGTGGTACTATGGAAAGATGTGTATGGCAAATAAAGATATACATATGATAAATAAAGGTATATATGTTAAGGATAAATAGAAGATAATTGTGATTGCATATAGTAGAAAAGAGGGAATATGAAAAAGATAAGTGTTATTATTCCGTGTTATAATTCTGTTAAGTGGCTGCCTAAGTGCTTTATGTCGCTTGTTGAGCAGAGTATAGGTATAGATAACCTTGAGTTGATATTTGTTAATGATGCCTCCACGGACGATGGACAGACGTGGGATATGCTTAAAGAGATGGAAAAAGCATATCCAGAGTCGATTATTATAATAGACCTTCCATATAACAGAAGACAGGGTGGGGCAAGGAATGAAGGACTTAAGTATGCTTCGGGTGAGTATATTGCATTTGTGGATTCCGATGACTGGATTGAAGAAGTCTTATACGAAAAAGCATATTTGAAAGCAAAAGAGAAAGATGCGGATATAGTACAGTTTAATTATAACTATTATTTTGATAATGTAGGAATAGTCTGTAATAAGAATGAGATGAAAGATGAATATATTGAAATAAAGTGTGCAGATGATAGAAAAAATATGCTGATTATGGAGAAATTCACATATGGCTGTTGGAATAAGCTGTATAAAAGGTCGATGGTTATTAATGCCAACACAGCATTTGCAGAAAATGTTATATATGAAGAACCATTATTTGTCTATCCATTACTATTTTATGCTAATAAATTAGTGAAAATGTCCGATAAATTATATATATATAGACAGAACAACTACGGAACCATGCGTAATGATATGAAAGCGGTGGAAACATTATTTCAACATGCACAGGTTCAGTTAATGGTCTGGGAGTTTATGAAGAATACTTCATATTTTAAAGAGTATTATGAGGAGATTAAGTTATATTTTCTTCATACATATTTATATGAAATTCTTGATTTTGCAAAGCAAAGAGAGATAACAATAGATTATGAACAGTATGTTCCACTTACAAGCAGGGCATTGAGTGAGGTGAAAGATATAACAGAATCACCTTATAGTTCGATTCTTGTAAAGCAGATGCCATTATATAAGGCAATCGCAGAAGGACTTACAAGACAGCAGTATATTGGATATATTGATAAGATTTAAGAGGTAGCAAGGATGCTGGAATTGGATGATAATTATTTCAAGGAAGAAGAAAGATGTGGGTTTAAGATTCCATCAATGATGAAGCGCGCATGGGCGGTTGAGATGGAGCTTACCTGTGAATTATTAAATATATGCAGTCAGTATGGACTTAGAATATATGCATCCTGGGGAACGCTTTTAGGGGCGGTAAGGCATAAAGGTTTCATTCCCTGGGACGATGATATGGATTTTGATATGCCAAGAGAAGACTATATGAAGTTGATGGACATATTGAAACATAAGGATATTTATACTGACTTCTATGTAAGCAGTCTATATACAGAGGGAACACATTGTCAGCCTAGTGCTACAATTATGAATTATTATAAAATTCCACTCCCTTCTGAAATTCAAAATAAATTCTATAATTTTCCGTATGTTGCAGGTATTGATATTAATCCTATGGATTATGTTCCAAGAGATAAAGAATTTGCTGAAACACAGTTACTTATTTATGGAATTATATATGATGTTGCACAAAGGTATGAAGAGTTAAATAAGAATGGTGAATTGGAATCAAGGTTAATTAAGATAGAGGATATATGTAAAACTAAATTTATAAGAGATAATACATTAAAACAGCAATTATGGAAAATGTCCGATAATATTGCAATGCTATCAAATAGAGATGAGTCGGATTACTTATGCGAAATGGGACGAAGAATTCGTGGGCAAATGAATTATATTATGCCTGTTGAATGGTTTGATGAAACGGAATGGGTTTGGTTTGAGTATTTCAAAATTCCCGTGCCTAAAGGGTATGATGGAATATTGAAACTTAATTATGGTGAAGAATATATGAAGCCAAGAAGAACGGGAGCAGCGCATAGTTATCCGTTTTATAAGAAACAGCAGGAATATCTGGAGCAGAATAAATATAAGCTGTAAATTGTTATGGGAATACATTTAGTTAAGATGAATGGATAATCATGGAGGATTATTAATGAAGAAGGTTATTACATATGGAACATATGATTTGTTTCATGAAGGACATTATAAGTTACTTGAAAGAGCTAAGGCATTAGGAGATTATCTTATAGTAGGTGTTACAACAGAACATTTTGATGAGTGGCGTGGAAAGATAAATGTAGTTGACCCTATTATGAAAAGAATAGAAAACGTCAAAAAAACAGGCTTTGCGGATATGATTATAGTTGAAGACCATGAAGGACAGAAGATAGAGGATATTCAGAAATATGGAGTGGATATATTTACGGTTGGTTCTGACTGGGTAGGAACATTTGATTATTTAAAGGCATTCTGTAAAGTTGTTTATTTGGATAGAACCCCCAATATATCTTCAACTATGCTTAGAGGAAGTAATTATAAAATTACTAAAATGGGTATAGTTGGAACAGGCCGTATTGCAGAAAGGTTTGTTGCCGAGGCAAGGTATGCAAGTGGTCTTATTGTTACAAGTGCTTTTAATCCGGATATAGAGAGTGTTAATAAATTCAAAAAAAAGTGTTCTGAATACGACATTGCAATAGAAACAGAACAATATGATAGATTTCTGGAAAATGTGGATGCTGTATACATAGCATCTACACACGAGACACATTATGATTATGTGAAAAAAGCATTGCTTGCGCGTAAACATGTTCTGTGTGAGAAGCCGCTGGCATTTACCAAGCAGGAAAGTGAAGAACTGTATGAGATTGCCTCTGGTAATAATGTGGTACTTATGGAAGCTATAAAAGCAGCATATTGTCCGGGATTCCAGCAACTGCTTAATGTTGTTCAAAGTGGGAAAATAGGAGAAATACGTGATGTAGAGGCCTGCTTTTCAAGAATTGCATCGGTTAATTCAAGAGAAAGGACAGACGTAAAGTATGGTGGAGCATTTCTTGAATATGGTGGCAATGCACTTATGCCAATAATAAAAATATTAGGCAAGGATTATAAGTCAGTGTCTTTTGACAGTATTAATAATGAATTGGGTACAGATGATTATACAAAAATTCAGATAAGATATGAAAATGCTATGGCGACTGCAAAAGTTGGTATGGCGGTTAAATCAGAAGGACAGCTTATAGTTGCAGGAACAAAAGGCTATGTTATAGCACAGTCACCTTGGTGGCTTACAGAGAAATTCGATGTAAGGTATGAGGATGAAACAATAGTAGACCATTATGAACCTAAATTTGTTGGAGATGGTTTGAGATATGAGATTAGTGAATTTATAGCTAAAATTCGTGGATTTGGAGAAAAGTCATACAAGCTTACATCGGGTGAATCTATTGCTATAACAGGAATAGTAGAAGAATTTGTAAAGCAAAGAAACATTATTTAGGAGGAAATAATAAATGTATTACGTTAATCAAAACCTTGTAGATTTACATCGTATTGTATATCAGAACAATAGAAAAGAATATTTAAGATTGGATTTAAATGAAAATCCAGGAGGGCTTCCACAGGAATTTATAGACGAAGTGTTAAACGATATAACACCTAAGTTTGTATCACAATATCCTGAGACATTAGAGTTTGAGAACTGCTTAGCTAAATTTTTAAATGTAAATAATGATAATTTATGTCTTGTTAATGGTTCATCAGAAGGAATAAGGCATATTATTGAAGCATTTTCTGCACCAGGAGGAAAAATAGTTGGTGTAGTTCCATCTTACGCTATGTATCAGGTATATGCGCAGATGTATGGAAGAGAATTCATACAGGTTAAATATAATGATGATTTAACTATATCGGCAGATACAATAATAGATGCGCTTAGCGAAGATGTTGATTTATTAGTGCTTTTAAACCCTAACAACCCGGTAGGAAATGCCTATAGTAATGAAGAGTTTGAAAAGATACTTGAAGCAGCTAAGAAATACGAAATTACTATTTTAGTTGATGAAGCATATATGTATTTTTATGATAATTCTTTTATTCAATATGCAGTTAATAATCCACATATATTATTGACAAGAACATTTTCAAAGTTGTTTTCGCTTGGAAGCTTAAGACTTGGCTATGTTGTGGGTCAGCCTCAGGAGGTAAAGATGATTGCTAATCTTTGTACACCTCATAATACGAATGCTTTTGCAATGAAATTTGCCCAGGCAATAATAGAAAAAGATGGAATGTTAGATGACCTGATTGAAAAACAGCTAACAGGAAAGAAATATATAATTGAACAGTTAGAGGCTAATGGATATAAAGTTAATGCAAAAGAAGGCAATTTTATATTTATAAAACCAAGAAAAGTAGATGCTGATGAAATAGTGGATCAAATGAAAAATGAAAAGAAGATATTAATAAAATCTTATTCAGGTATAGGCTCATTTGGAAAATGCTTAAGAGTTACTACGGGCGAACGACAGTATATGGAACAGTTCCTAGAGGCGTTATTAGACATAGACAAATAAGATTGTTATTAAACAAAGTTTAAATATTTAATGAGAAAATATAGTTAAGGAACAATATTATGTCTGAAATTGTGTTAGATAAGTCATTTTATAATGCTGAGGAACGATGTGGATATTATGTATCTGAAAAAATGAAACATATATGGGCGGTAGGTCTTGACCTGTGGTACAAGTTTGATTCAGTCTGTAAAAAATATAATCTTAAGTATTATGCAGCATATGGAACATTACTTGGGGCTGTAAGACATAAAGGATTTATACCTTGGGATGATGATATTGATTTATGTATGATGCGTGATGATTATGAAAAATTAAAATTAGTTGCAAAAGAAGAGTTTAAAGAACCTTATTATTTTCAAGACTGGTACAATTCCTGTGGCAGAACCTGGTGCTTTTCAAAGCTTAGAAACAGCAATACAACAGCTATAGAATTTCCAGATAAGGGTAAAGAGTTTAATCAGGGCATATTTATAGATATTAATGCACTTGATGAGTTCGATGATGGAGTTAATACGGACAAAGTATTTAAGAAAGTTCAAAGAGAATTATTTGATTGTATAAACAACCCTATAAAAATGCTAAAAGGAGTGCTTGCAGGAGAAAAATATACAATGGATACAGATATGGTTGTCCAGTTGTCAAATGATTATATAAGTGCAGAGCATATATTTGAAAAATTAACATTAGACAATTGGGGACAATCAGATATAGTTGGATATTATGTGGATGAAGTAAGAGGTAATGACAGATTTTTTTCTAAGGCGGCATTTGATAAAACAATATATATGGATTTTGAGGGCTTTAAAATGCCAGTACCAGCAGGGTATGATGAGGTGTTAAAGAAATGGTATGGAGATTATATGCAGCCAAAACAAGGTGGTGGTTGTCATAAAGGAGCATTGATAGATCCATTTAAACCATATGTAGATTACTTACAGTGAATTATATTAATAATATAAAAGGATTAATAGACATTTAAGTATTAATATTGATTCTAAGAGGAATGTTTATGAGCTTTAATTTAAATGATGAGATAAGAGATGGCGTATTGGTGTCTTCTAAGATGAAACGTATATGGAAGGTTAATATGAATTTATTAGCAGAGCTTGATAGGGTATGCAATAAATATAAAATTAAATATCATGTGTGCTATGGAACTCTTCTGGGGGCAGTAAGACATAAAGGGTTTATACCATGGGATGATGACATAGATGTGTTTATTATGCGTGATGATTATAACAGATTATTAAAGGTAGCACCTGCTGAAATAAAGACACCATTTTTTTTCCAAAATTCATATACAGATGATATGATATGGGGATTTTCAAAATTAAGAGATAGTAATACAACAGCAATAGAATTCCCAGACATGAGAGAATCATTTAATCAGGGAATTTTTATAGATATATTTCCATTGGATAGCTCAGATGATGGTACACCTAATATGAAGATGGTAACCATGATAAAACAAAATATATGGGATTGTATATTTAACAGGGAAGCTATAATAAATAACTTTAATAATGAAGAAATTTGGAAAATGTTTGCTATAGATAAAGATATGGTTAAACAGCTTATTAATATGAGCTATAAGGATACACTTAAAATATTTGAAGATTTTTGCGAAGAACATTTATATGATACAGATACAATAAGATGTTGGTCATCTGAGGTAATGGGAAGAGTAAGAAAATATTATAAAAGACAATGGTACGATAAGATTGAGTATGTTCCATTTGAAGATACACAAGTTCCTATACCATCTGAATACGATAAAATATTGCAGATGGAATATGGTGATTGGCGTACACCAGTAAAACAAAAAACGCTTCACAGTGGAATGATTATAGACCCAGATATATCTTATATAGAATGGTTTAAAAGGAATAGAAGTTAAAAGGAATTATATGAAGATTCAAGAAAAAAAGGAATTGTTACAACTGATTGAAACGGTTAGAAATTTACAGGAAAAAATAAAAAATAATATTTCATCTGAAGATGAAAAGAATGTATTAATTAATTGTCAGGAAGCTGCAATTGCTATAGGAACAGAAATTGAAAAAAAGTATAGTGATAATATACAAATAGTTCATGAACTTGAGCAATATTGTGAATTAATATATGAAATATCACAAATAAAAGAAAATGTTAATAAAAATATAGTTTATATAAAACTGGAAGAAAAATTAAGACTTATATTACAGATGGTAGAAAGAATAAAAACAAAATATAGAGTTGCCTTTTTTCCATATAAGGCAGATATGTGGGATAGTCTGGAAAGTATATGGGAGGAATTCAGTAAAGATGAACGATTTGAAAGTGCAGTTGTTGTAATTCCGTATTTTTCAGCAAACAGACAAAATGGAGAATGGGAGTATCATTATGATGCTGATAGATTTCCAAAGAATGTGCCAATTGTATCATTTAAAGAATATAGTCTAAATGAAATGAAACCAGATTTAGCGTTTATACATAATCCATTTGATAAATATAATCTGGTTACATCGGTTCATCCAGATTATTATTCATCAGAATTAAAGAAGTATATAAAAAAATTAGTATATGTACCATATTATGTAAATTCTGGTTTTATATCGGATCAATATAAGCAACTACCAGCATTATTAAGGTGTGATAATATAGTTGTTCAATCGCAGTTAGCAAAAAAATCATGTGAGGGTGAGTTGTTCTATGATAAGGTAGTAGCTTTAGGTTCACCCAAATTTGATAAAGTCATAAATAATAAAGATAAACATAATATACCCCCAATATGGAAAGACAAGGCACGAAATAAGAAAATGGTTATGCTTAATACAACCATTGCAGATTTGTTGAAGTTTGATGATGGAGATATGTCCTTAATATATAAGTTGAAAGATTTGTTTAACGTAGTATCTAACAGGAATGATATTGTTGTTATATGGCGTCCGCATCCATTACTCGAGGCAACCATAAAATCACTCAGAGTTAAAATGATGGAAGACTATAAAAAACTTGTGGAAGAATTTATAAATGGTGATTATGGAATTTATGATGATACAGCAGATGTTTCAAGCACAATTGCCTGTACGGATGCCTATATAGGTTCTGACTATAGCTCGATTATAAATATGTTTGAGGTTTTAGGAAAGCCAATTTATTTATTAGATAGCAGAACAGTATACGGTAATTTAAGGGGAAATATATCAGCAGAACAAGCATTTAATAAACCATTGGTGTATCAGTATTATGCTGCAAGAGAATCGGCAGATTATACTTTAAATAATTTTTTGGATGATTTAGTAAATGATAATCTTGAAAAAGTAATTGCTGATGAAATAATTGCAAGTAAAGAACTTGCTGAGAATATTGACGGAACAAGTGGAAAAGCAATATACAGATATTTTGCAGAGGAGCTTATCAAGGAGGATATTTATAATGGCTGAATTTTCAAAAGCTTATTTTGAAACAGAGATTCGTGAAGGATTTGAAGTTCAATCAATGATGAAAAGAGCGTGGGCGGGTCAGATAGAAGTTATTGAAGAAATACGAAAGGTTTGCCAAAGACATAATATTAAATGGTTTGCAGATTACGGAACATTATTGGGTGCAATAAGACATAAAGGTTTTATACCATGGGACGACGATATAGATATAGGAATGAAGAGAGATGATTTGCAAAATTTTATAAAATATGGAAAAGATGAGTTGCCAGAAGGCTATAAAATTCTATGTATGGATTTAGAACCTGAATATGACTCGTTAATTGTAAGAGTTGTTAATTCGACAAGTATATCAAATGATGCAAAAAGAATGGAAAAATATCATGGATGCCCTTATGTATTAGGAATAGATATATTTCCATTAGATTACATTTCAAGAGATAAAGATGAATGTCAATTCCATTTGGAAGTAATTAATATTATTCTCGGGGCTATTGATGCTGTTACTTCTTCTGACATAACAGAGCAGGAACTTGATAGTTATTTAGTTCAGGTTGAACAATTGACAGGTGTTACAATTGATAGAAAAGTACCAGTAAAATTGTCATTAATGAGATTAGCAGAGAAATTATGCAGCATATATGGAACTGATGATGCAGATGAGGTTGCCGGTATATGGAGATTGATATGGCAGGAGAATTTCCATTTTCCTAAGGAGTGGTTTGATGACTTAATAGAAGTACCATTTGAAACGGTTACAATACCTGTTCCAAAAGAATATGATAGGATTTTAAAAATAAAATATGGGGATAATTATATGACACCGATTAAAAAAATTACGCATGATTATCCATTTTATAAAACACAGGAAAAAATCATTCAGGAAATGTATAAAAAATAATGTGAAAATTATATACATATGTGAGGATAATAGTAATGGGTATAAGATTTTCAAATGAAGAGTTAAAAAAGATTCATAAAATTCAATTGGCAATGCTTGTGGAATTAGACAGAATATGTAGAAAGTATGACATAAAATATATAATATCGGGAGGTACATTGCTAGGAGCAGTAAGAGCTAATAGTTTCATACCATGGGATGATGATATAGATGTCAGAATGGAAAGAAATGAATATGAACGTTTTTGTATGGTATGTGAAAATGAATTAGATAAAGAAAATTTCTTTTTCCAAAATCATAAAACAGATTCAGAGTACCCTTGGTATTATGGAAAGTTGCGATATAAACATTCCAGATATGTAAGAGAAGGACAAGAGCATTTAAAAATGAATGATGGCATTTTTATGGATATATTACCATCTGATGGATTGCCGGAGAATGATTTTTTGAAAAAAATAATTATTAAAAAATGTTTTCTGTTAAAAAAATGTCTTTATGCTTCTGTTGGTAGAGTAACAGAGAAAAATACTATAAAAAGAATAGTGTATAAAGTTATGTATAGAATACCAAATAAATGGATTTTTAAGAGCTTTGACAAAATGGCAAAAAAATATTCAGATAACAGGTATACTCAGCTTTGCACTTATGCCTTTGTAAAAGATAATCCTAAAAAATTAATGAAAAGAAATTGGCATAGAGATAGAGTCGAAATTGAATTTGAAGGAAGAAAATTCTTTGCACCGAAGGCATATAAAGAATGGCTTACATATACTTATGGTAAGGATTATATGACACCGCCACCTATAGATAAGCAGATAGGTGATAATGCTATATCATATTTTTGCATATACAAAGAATTATAGCTGTCAAGCATATATTTTCGTATAAAAACATAACATATAATACACTAGGAGCTAATATTATGCAAAGGAACATAACAACAGAAGAAGTAAAATTAATACAAAAAATACAATTGGATATTTTGAAAGAAGTTGATCGTATTTGCAAGTCTGAAAATATACGTTATGGAATAGATGGAGGAACATTGCTTGGTGCAATAAGGCATAAGGGGTTTATTCCATGGGATCCAGATGTAGATGTGATTATGTTAAGAGAAGATTATGAAAAATTTTATAATGCTTCTTTAAGGTTGATGAATAATAATAAGTATTTTCTTCAAGAAGAAAGAACAGATTCATATTATAGATGGGGATTTACAAAGATAAGACGAGTCGATACTAATTTTGTCAGGGTAGGACAAGAACATTTAAAAATGCAGAATGGAATTTTTATTGATATTCTGATTATGGACAATGTTCCGGATAATTACATAAAAAGAAAATTATATGAAGCATTTTGTTATTGCTGCCGTTTTGTTATGTGGTCAGAGGTAGGGAAATATGAAGAAAAAAATAAATTTAAGAAATTTTTATATATATTAACAAATCATATTTCAATAAAAAAAGTATTTGCTATATTAAAAAAAGTTCAGGATAGATGTAATAGCAGGAAAACCAAACTTGTAAGATATATGACTTGCAGGTATACATATAATAAAAAGCTTGAAGGTATAGATAGAAGTTATTTTGATAAATTTCAGGAGTATACATTTGAGGGTTGTAAATTTCCAGGATTTTATGATTATGATAATTATCTTACATTACTTTATGGTGATTATATGAAGCTTCCGCCAGTAGAAAAGAGGGTCAGTCATATGCCGGTATCGTATATAAAGCTGGTGAAAGAAGAAGATATATAAGGTGAAAGGATTCTTTTAAATAATTTTATTTTGTATATATGAAATAGAATATTTCTAATTATGTAAGGAGGGAGAGCTTGGAATGATAAACGAAAAGAAGGTAATAACAATCATTGGAGCAGGAAATGTGGGAACAGCAATGACTGCAATATTATCACAAAATAAAGAGTTAAGAGTTATTGTATATTCTTCAAAAAAAGAGCAATGGTGTAAAGAATTAAAGTATAGAGTTATGGATATAGATAAATGGAATGTTATAGAAGGATATGAGGTGACGGATAATTTAGAGTATGCAGTTATTAATTCTAATCAGATATTTATTACACTTCCATCTTTTATGCGTCCTGATATGATTAAAAAAATAAGCGCATATGCTCAACCCAATACGCTTATTGCATTTGTTCCAGGTTGTGGAGGAATAGAATATTTTTGTCGTAATTTAATTGAAAATGGCTGTGAGATAATTGGATTTGACAGAGTACCAGCGGTATCAAGGCTTGTTAAATATGGTGAAAGTGTTGAATATGATAAAAAGAAAAGTCTTAAAATAGCAGGATTAAATGTTGGATATGACAGGTTGTTAAATATTTGTGATATGTTAAAAGATGAGTTGGGGATTGATTTTAAAAGTATAAAAAATTATTTATCAATTACACTTACGCCAGCTAATCCTATAATGCATCCTGTACGACTTTATTCAATGTTTAAAAATATGAATAGGGAGTCAGAAATAGATCATAATATATTGTTTTATGGAGAATGGAATGATGAAACATCTGAATATTTATTTAAATGTGATGATGAATTGCAGGATTTATGTAGAGTTATAGGAGTAGAGGATATTAAATTTTTAAGAGAACATTATGAATCATATACGCCAAAGGCAATGACAGAAAAAATGCATTCCATTTTATCTTTTAAAAAGGTACAATCACCATTAATACCTATGGATAATGGTTGTTATAAAATAGATTTTAATTCAAGATATTTTGTGGAAGATTTTCCGTATGGACTATTTATAATAAAAGGATTAGCGGATATATGTGATGTAGTTACACCAATGATAGATGAAATTATAAGGTGGTATTTAACGATAACCAATCAATCAGGAGAATATAGAAATATTCCTTTTGAGAATGGAATTAAGACTATAGAAGATATACATAGTTTGTATAGAATGAATTAAAATCAGAGTGCAAAGGATTGTTATATGGACAATAAGACATGGGATAATATTGCTGATTATATATATAATATTTCAATTAAAACGATAGATAATAGGAAAGTGGTTATGTATGGATATAGCTATAGAAATTCCGCAATAGCTAAAAAATTATCAGAGAGAGGAATAACTATAGCATTTTACGTCGATGGAGCAATTGGAAAACAGATGGTAAAGGGTGTATATAAACCAGATGTTTTAAAAAATGCAGCTTCACAATATTACATAATTATTTCTATGTTGTGTTGTGATGAAATTATTGAATTATTAAATTCATATGGTTATATGCCAAATGACTATATTTATCTTGGAAATTTAAGGTATGAAATCAAGAAAATGAGTGAAGCATATTTTGAAGATAATTATGGGAATAGGATAATTATAGAGAGTAAGAATCAAGAAGATATAAAAGAACATTATATAGACAGGTTGAGACAAAATATCAAATTTAAAGGCTTTGATTCTACAGTTGTAGTAAATGATAATTGTGTATTAGGAAAGCAATTTAATTTATCAATGAAAGATAATTCATATTTTGAACTTGGTGAAAATACTAAAATAAATTGTCTGATTAGTATAAATGATAATTGTGAATTTAGATGTGGTAATAACTGCGTTTTTTCACAGAGTGGTTTGATAGAAATGTATGACTCAAAGATAATTATAGGTAATCAGTTTACGATAGAACCAGGGTATACGTTTAGAACCTTAAGAAAGTCAGCAATAACAATAGGGGATGATTGTATGTTTTCATATAATATAAATATGAGGACAAATGATGGGCATTCAATTTTTGATGTTAATACAGGTAATAATATAAATTCAACGGACAAACTTAATGAAAGTAGAAATATATATATAGGAAATCATGTATGGCTAGGTATGAATGTTACAGTTTTATATAATAGTAACATAAATGATGGAAGTATAATTGGTGCAATGAGTCTGGTTAAATCAGAAGTACCTAATAATTGTATAGCGGCAGGTGTGCCAGCACATATAACACGAAAGGATATAGCTTGGAGCAGGAATAACAGTTCGCTAGACATTGATGAATGTGGAATGGAATATGTAGGAAACACTAAGTTATAAGGGGGATAGTATGCGTGATAGAGTTATTCTGATGGTAGGTCTATATGATACATTAGATATATTTACTTATGAGCTTAAGAAAGAATTTGAAAAAATCGGACTTGAAGTTATGGTATTTAATTCACAGGATATGGAAGGCTCAATGATAAAGCTGAGTGAATTCATAAAAGAACCAGTAAAAGCAGTTGTGACTTTTAATAATCTTGGGTTTAATATGGAGCTTATAAAAGGTCAGAATATATGGGAACAGTTACAGATTCCATGTATTAATATTCTTATGGATCATCCGTTTATACATAAGAAGGCATTGGATAATGCGCCAGCTAATGCTGTTGTTATATGTCCTGATAGGAATCATATGAAATTTGTTCAAAGATTTTATCCTCAGATTCCGATAGTTGGATTTCTGCCACATGGAGGTAAAGCAAAGGATATATCAATAAAGCCTATCTGCGAAAGAAGTATTGATATATTGTATGCAGGCGGTATCTCATATAAATTTATTGAACAGAGCAAACCTGACTTTAAGGAATTTACATTTGACGCAAAGAAAATTGCTAATGAGACATATGAGGAGCTTATTAATAATCCCGATAGGACAACAGAAGATGTGATAGAAGAAAGGCTGCTTCATAATGGAATTATTCTGTCAGATAATGAGTTATTAAATGTTATTGAAAAGTTACATTATATTGATATGATGGCAGTATCCTATTATAGGGAGAAGACAGTAAAGACTCTTGTAGATGCGGGTTTTAAGGTTACATTATACGGAACTGGCTGGGAAGTCTGCGATTGGATAGATAATGAAAATCTTGATTATAGAGGAAGAGTGTCAGCAGATGAAATTGTTGATTTGATGTATGATAGTAAAATTGTACTTAATACAATGACGTGGTTTAAGGACGGAACACATGACCGTGTATTTAATGGAATGCTTGCAGGAGCTGTTGCTGTTACAGATTCCTCCATCTATATGAAAGAGAATTTTACAGATAATGAACTTGTTATGTTTGAACTAGAAGATATAGACAAGCTTCCACATATTATTAATGATTTAGTTACAGATAAATATAAAATGCAAAAGATTGCTGATGAGGGACGAAAAAAAGCATTGCAATTTCATAGCTGGGAGAAGAGGGCGGATGAGTTGTACTATGATTTAATATCCCAGTTATAGCACTCGTAAGATTATATAATCACAGTGAGGAAAGGACATAATATGCGCTTCGTACTTTTTTATTCTGGTGTAGAATCCTTTAACTATTTTACAGACAGAATTGTAGAAGAATTAGGAAAAAGAAATCACCAATGCTTTATATTAGACCTTAATAGAAGTAATCAGGAGGGAGAACATTCCTTTAAAGCGTTTACAGACTTTTTGGCGGTAAGAGCAGATGCAGCTATAGGTTTTGATGGCATAGGTCTGAAGGAAGATATGTTTATAGAATTATGGGATTCTATGGACACAGTGGCACTTAATATTCTTATGGATCACCCATTAAGATTTCACCCGACTATGCAGAACCACCCAAGGAATTATGTGCAATTCTGCTGTGATCATAATCACGTTGATTATGTTAGAAAATATTTTAGTGATACTGTATACAAAGTGGAATTTATGCCACACGCAGGCACATATAGGAAAGAATTATGTCTTGATGATTATGATAGCAGGCCATATGATGTATTATTTTCTGGTACATACTATAGACCACAGAGCTACTTAGACCAGATAGATAGTGCATTTAAAGATAATGAACTGCTCAGGGTATTTTATCACAATCTTGCTGAGTATATGATTGACAATAATAGTATAACAACTGAGCAGGCAGTGCTTGATGTTATTGATATGATGGAGCTTTCATTAGCACAGGAGCAGGTTAAGCAGTTGTTTAGATTTTCTGAACCAATAGACTGGCTGGCGAGAATGTATTACAGGGAGAAGATTATTTCAATAATAGCCGAAGCAGGACTTGATATATGGCTGTTAGGAAGAGGCTGGGAAAATCACCCTTCTGCTAATTTAAGCAATGTGCATATTATTAATGACCGTGTTCCATTTGCAGATACGCTTTCAGTTATGGAAAAGGCAAAGATTAATCTTAATGTTATGCCGTGGTTTAAGGCGGGTACTCACGATAGAATATTTAATATCCTGCTGTCAGGTTCTTTACCATTGACGGATTCAAGTAAGTGGCTTAAAGAGCATTTTCAGGATAAGAAAGATATTGTTTATTATAAACTTGATGCGTGTGAAGAAATACCTCAATTAATAAAGCATTATCTGGATAATTCTGATGAAGCGAAAGCGATAATTCAGAATGGCTTCGATATTGTGGCAGACAATTATGTGTGGGGTAATATTGTGGAACAGCTGATAAGAAATGTGTAGAATTTAAAGCGTTGATGATAAATCAAATATGTATGGTGATTATTACAGCTGCAGGTTATTAAACAAAACCTGCAGCTGTAATGTTATTTAAGTCCAAACGCAATCTCCAGCATCTGAGTAAGCCTGATATCATAAGTATGGTACTTTTTAACTTTTTCAAAGCCATTATGTGCTATTTCCCTGCGTTCTTTATCGTGTGAAAGGTAGTATTCACATTTTCCCATTAAGTCATCAAGACTTGTATATGCTTCCAGATCTTCACCTATATTAAAATGTTCTGGCAGTTCTGCCTGATAGTTAGTTATAAGAAAACCTTCACAGCCAAGTACGTCAAATATGCGAAGAGACAGACCACTTCGTATTGATTTGGCTGTTAAGTTAAGGTTGATTTTGCTTTGGTGGAATATAATAGGCATTTCTGTGTTTGTCTTAGCAAAACCACGATTATGAATTAGTGGCATTGAGTATGTATCACTGCCTGTATACAAGTCTACGTTGAAATGTTCAGATAAAGCTTTCAGGTAACGAAGCCGCTCCTGTTCAGCCACCTTTACACTTATAATGTGCTGTGCAATTACAGCTTTTGTATCAACCTTCATACTGTCAGGAAAGTTGATAAGCTCAGGTCTGACTTTGCAAAATGCTTCTATTAGTTCAGGGGTTACACATTCCTCGATGAAGTTATATCCATATACAAGTAGCTGCGCTTCAATAAGTCCGTCTACATAGCCACGCATTTTTTCAGGAAGAGTAATTTGGTTATATAGACATTTCTCTGAATATAAAGAGCCGATAAATGATATATCTGATGAAAATCTGGCTCTGTCAGCAGCACTTGCCATAGTTGCAGTAGCGTAATTGTCACGGACGTTGGTAGCAAGTGGAATATGAAATATTCCGTCAGGGTTGATGTGGTGGAAATCGTTGTACAACTGTCTGTCGAATAAGAATACCTTATTGCAGGGATTAGCTAATGAAGTTGAGAATAATTCAAGTACAGGGCTGTCCACGATAAGGCACAGATACGGAATACCCCATATATTACATACATCAGATACTGAAGGAAAAAAGTTAATTGAGAATATAAAAGAATAAGTGTCCTGCTTTAAAAGCTCGTTAAGCCCCTTAATGCAGTCTGATGGAAGAAGCTGTTTGTTGTATACTTCTCTTGTATCTTCTGTTATATTGAAACCAAGGTGTTTAAAGGAAGCGATAATGTCGGGTTCGCATATACTTCCATATCTATAAAAAAGTATGTTCATAATTCTCCTTTGCATATATACTATATAAGTAATTGAGAATTATATTTTATCATAAACAAAGACGTGTTGCCAGTAAGAAAGCGTAAAGCAGCTGGCGAAGTTATATACATAAATATAAGAATTCTTATAGGAAAGATAAGAAAGTGAGATGGATAATATGGAAAACAGCAGTTATCACAATGATATAATTAAAGGGTTTGATTTTAATAGAGAGGATTTTAAAAGTCCGGCTAAAAGAAATCTTATGATTGGGGCAGAAGAGGCAGATTATGTGATACTGGCTGATGAAAATGTAACAAGTGAGGAAGAGATAAGACAGATAATCACGGAAAATGATTTCCTGCTGGATTATGGTATGGTTGTATTTGGAGAAAATGTGCCTGACGGAGAAATAGATTTTAATAACATAATTGATTATTTTAAAATGAATGTATATGGTGTGCTCATTAAGAAAAGCATACTCGTGTATACAGGCTGTTATAATGAAGAATTAACGGCTGGCATAGATTATGAGCTTGCGGTAAGAGTGGCATATTATGCAGAAAAGTATAATTACAATGGAATATATGGCGTGCTGTGTTCAAGCGAAGAGAACTTATTTTCACAGGAAGCAGGCTCATCAGACATACAGGAAGCAGATAATGCAGCGGGTTCATCAGACATACAGGAAGCAGATAATGCAGCGGGTTCATCAGACGTACAGGAAGCGTATAATGTGACAGGCATATCAGATGAACAGACAGCTGCCCAATTCCATACATATGCTTATGTTTTAAAGCTTTATATGAAAGAATTGACACACAAAGGACTGCTTGAAAATGCAATATATGCAATGAAGGCATATGCTGACAGTAAAGGGTGTGCAGATTTATACAACGGACAGTTATTGGAAATTCTTAATAATGATGAGCTGTTTGCAAAGATTAAGATTAATACAGCACCATTTTATGTAATTATGGGCGATAATACGTGCCATGGAGTATTAAGAAGATTTGCAGGTGATATAACCAGGTCTCTTATCAAAAAAGGACAGGCTGTAATAACATCTGATGGAAGTTATGGAATGACTGTAAATCTATCTGATATTGAGGATAATTCATTAAAGGGTTTTATAGGTTTTCAGTCTATTGTGTTATTTAAAGACTATTTTAGAAAGATGAAATGTCCTAAGTACATTTTCTGGTTTGATAATCCAATGTATTTTGGAAATCTGTTTGAAGGAATAGATGATAAATATTATCTTTTGTGCCAGGATAGATATTATGCTGAATTTATAGAGGAGCATTTTGGTGCAGTCAATGCTATGCAGCTTCCACCAGCAGGAGAAGATGCTGGCTGGGCGGCTAATAAGGACAGACCATTTGATATAGTGTTTATCGGGGCGTGTAATTATGTAGATGAGAGTGTTATTAAAGATGAGTTTCAAAAAGAATATTATGAGTATATGAAAGCACATCCTAATATAACATTTGAACAGGGGCTTAAAGAGCTTCTTGTATACAAAGATTTTAATATTGATGAGCAAAAGTTTCTTTCACTGCTTGATTCTTTGCAGGATGTATGCCGCAATATAGTTAATTACTATAGGACGAAGGTGCTTGAGACACTTTTGGCAGCAGGTATTAAGATTGATGTATTTGGAGATACCTGGGACAGATATTCGGGACTTGGCAAAGATAATCTCATAAAGCATGATGCTGTAAATGTAGATGAGTCCCTTGAAATATGGGGCAGATCTAAGATAGGACTTAATGTGATGACCTGGCATAAGGCAGGAATGACGGAAAGAATAGCTAATATATGCCTGTCTGGTGCGGTATGCTTAAGTGAGAGAACAGAATATCTGGATAGAGAATTTAACAATTATGAGGATATTGTTACGTTTAATCTTGAACATCTTGAAAAGCTGCCAGATGTAGTAAGAGAATTACTTGCAAATGACAGCTTAAGAGAGAGTATAGCACAGAACGCATATATAAAAGCCTCTAAAGAACATATTTGGGATAATAGGGCAGAGAGTATCTTAAGAGGCTTATAAATTACAATTATGATATTAAATCAACCCAGCAATTTTGAATATATCATTTAACCTGACCTTATAATTGTGGAATTCTTTAACTTTATTGTAACCATTTAGCGCGATAGCCTTACGTTCATCTTCGTGCTTTATGTAGTAATCACATTTTCTGATAAGGTCATCAATTGATTCGTAATATACAAAGTCCTTATCAGGTGTGAAGTATTCAAGGAAATCTGCCTGATAATTAGTGAGTAGAAATCCACCGGCACCCATAATATCCATACAGCGGAGCGGAATACCTGATTTAATGCTTCTCAGAGTGATATTCAGGTTGATTTTGCTGCATTTGAATACATAAGGCATATTGTCGTAGAAATCAATAGGTCCTTTGTTAATCACATCAGGAAGCTCTGGAGTGGGGTTGTGTGTATAAAGTTTGGTTGTAAAATGGTCAGATACAGCCTTTAATATCTCAAAGCGTTCATTCCGTGTGACCTTTCTTGCAAGAAAATAATTCGCATATACATAAGAAGGAGTTTCAATGCCATCTTTATTAGGTGTGTAAGGTGTTATTTCCTGTATGGCTTTAATTATGTCAGGAGAAAGTACATCTTCAAGGAAATTAGCACCATATATATGCTGTTGTGCATTTATTACAGCATCGAGGTAGCCCTTAACATATGGAGATATATTCTCTAGTCTTTCATAGAAATTGCCTTTTTCGTTGTACATAGAGCCGACAAATGATACATCACTGTCAAATACCTGATGAACCATGGTGTTCATTGGCATACGGTCAAGACGTGCAGTGTTGACAGCAAGAGGCATATAATATACTGTATTTATTCCCCCATTCTTAAGCTGTAGATATTGTTCACTGTCGAATAAGAATATGTAATTGCAGGGGTTGGTTATAGTGTATGAATACAGTGTAAGAAGCGGGCTGTCGTATATCCATGATATGTATGGAATGTTGTGGCGGTTGCAGTTAGTAGATACGGCGGCACTGTAATTAAAGCTGAATACGGCATCGTAGTGCTGTCCTGTAATCTGTTCTTCAAAAAGCTTATCAAACTCTTCGCTTGCTCTTTCCAGAAAAAGTGGAGTTGATACAACTGTTAATTCATGCCCCATCTCAGTAAGGGCTTCTTTAATATCTTCAACACCAAAGTGGTGGTTCTCAAATTCAAGAATTCTCATAGTATTCCTCGTATTATTTTTATTTTATCTCTGATATTATATCATAAATTTTGTGCAGTTTTTCAGCGAATATAAAGTTTCGTAAGGAACTTTTAAGATGAGCACTTTAGTGCTCATTATATCATATGCCCTGCGTTGCTTTTCCACGCATCCGAAGTTTCGAAGAAACTTCTAAGTGACTACGAAGTAGTCATATTATATCATAAATTTTGCGCAGCTATTCAGCGCATATAAAGTTCCGTAAGGAACTTTTAAGATGAGCACTTTAGTGCTCATTATAACAGCATATATCAGTTGGAATGGTTTTGAATATTTCGGACATAAGTCTGTTATTGATTGCTAATAAGTGGTGTAATATATTATAATTCAGGTAATTATTATATCGGCAGAGGAGATGTGCTGTGAAAGTACTATTTTTTCAATGGGATGCATTTATGCAGAAGGGCATAGAGGCAGCATTAAAGGAACTTAATATAGAATATGATACATTTTATTACACGATGAAAGACTGGGATAATGACAGTGAACTTGAGAGTAGTCTTGACAGATATATAACGGTGTCCAAGAATGTATACGACTGTGTGTTTTCAGTTAATTTCTCGCCGGTTATCTCGGACTTGTGTAATAGATTAAAGCTTCCTTATATTTCGTGGGTGTATGACTGCCCTATCAATATAAGAAGGACAGAGGTATTAAAGAATAAGTGTAATACAATTTATTTCTTTGACAGAATACAGGCACAGCATTATATGGAAAATGGAGTAGAAGGGGCGAAGCATTTGCCGCTGGCGGCTGATATAGATACATTTCGGCCGGCTTTAGCTAAAGATGATAATTATGCGTGTGATGTTGCATTTGTTGGAAAATTGTATAAATCGGACTATTCTTATATAAGTAATTATCAGGATGTATACACGAAAGGTTATCTTGAAGGTATTGTTGAAACACAGCAAAAGCTGTATGGAGGATATATTATAGATGACTGCATTAATGATAATATAATGAAGCGTATTAATGAGAATTTTGCCAATGTATCCAATGGCAGTTATTCGGTTATTAAGCCGGAGGTTACATATGCACTGGCAACAGAGGTCACAAGCAGGGAGAGGTTTATGGCACTTGCACTTTTGCAGAACAGGTGCAATGTTAATCTATATTCTACAGATGTGGATGAAAGATTAAATAATGTCAATAATAGGGGATATATTGATTATTATTCCCAGATGCCCAAAGCATTTTATAATGCAAAGATTAACCTTAATATATCGCTTAAGATAATACAGTCAGGAATTCCACTGCGTGTGCTTGACGTACTTGCCTGCAAGGGATTTCTTATAACTAACTACCAGGCAGAGATAATGGAATATTTTACGCCGGGAAAAGATCTTGTGGTATATGAGGATATTAAAGACCTTATAGCGAAAGTACAGTATTATCTTGATAATGAAGATGAAAGATTATGGATTGCGGATAATGGCTATAAAAAGGTTAAAGAGAACTTTAAGGTGAAAGACAGAATTGATAGTATATTAAGAAATTAGATATACATTTTTGCATATGTGCATTGTTTGTGCTTGCGGCTTATGTCACCTAAAGAGTATAATATCAATGTGACACCAATATTATGCGATTGGAGAAATTATATGGATAAGATTAATTCATTTTATAAGATGTTAAAATACAATGCTGAGAAGTATCCGGATAAAGAGGCAATTATATATGACACGATGACGGTTACTTATCAGAAGCTTTTTGAGGACTCATATAAGAAAGCACTTCATCTTATGAGGTTTGAGGGCAGCAGGATTGCAATATATGGACCAGCTTCATACAGATGGATAGTTAATATGTTTGGAACAATCCTTGCTGGTAAGGACGTTATGCTTGTTGATTTTTTCCTTCCCCAGAATACAAGAAATGATATATTAAAGAAGGTGGGTGTTGATTACATTTTATCATCTACTAACCAGTATATACTTGCAGACAATGAGGCAATTATAATAACTGATGCGGAGAAGGATGAGGTAAATGGCCTTATATATAATGAAGAAAATGTAAAAGAGGGCAATATTCTTATGCTTACAGCCGTTCCACAGGAGTGTGACAAGGCGGTTGTGCTTACAGTTTCCAATATACTTAATACAGTAAGTGCAGTTAATGAATGTTGTATGTGTGCACCAGAGGATAAGGTGCTTGCACAGATTGCACTTCATCATATATTTGGATATATATACAGTCTTATATGGCCAATCCATAATGGTGCGTGTGTATGTATTGGAAGAGGCTTAAGACATATAGATGCAGATACTTATTATTACAATCCTACAATCCTGCCTGGAACACCATCTATGATTGAATATCTGAAGAGAATAAAAGCACTTAATGAAAATCTTAAGACTATAATTATAGGAGGTGCAAGCTGTCCGTTCAGATTATTTGAGGCGTTAAAGGACAGGGATTTGAAGGTATACAATGTATTTGGAATGACAGAGGTGTCAGGATGTATTGGAATTAATGATACTATGGATGGCACTTACAAGATATTTGCTAGTTCTAAGGTTGCAATTGAAGCTGATGGTGAGATTGTGGTAAGTGGTGACTGCGTTATGAAAGGTTACGATAAAGATGAGGCATATACTAAGCGTGTCATCAGGGGCGGAGTATATCATACAGGTGATATAGGAAGAATTAATGATAAAGGGCGTCTTGTACTTTTAAAACGTAACCCTGAGATTATTCTTCTTCCAACAGGAGAGAAGATAAGCAGGACGGTTACAATAAGGCAGATTAGTGCACTGGATGGAGTTGCAGAAAGCTATGTTACTTTATATGATGACAAGCTTACAGCAGTTATTGTGCCAATAGATAAAGATGTAAGAGAAGAAAGATTTGTGAGGCTTATTAATAAATATAACGAAAAGAAGGGTTACCGTTGGGAAATCCAGAAGACAATCATAAGCAAAGCACCACTTCCAAGAATGGATAATGGAGATATTGACCAGAATTCAATAGAAACACTTATTGCTAATGAAAAGTAAGGTGTTAAGTAAATGCGGTGAGTGCCGATATATTTATTAGACTAATTAAGGATGAGAGGTAATGTCATGGAGGATATGAAGAAAGAACAGTTAGAAGTATTAAATGAAGCAAAAGGATATTGCACAAATGTACTTCACTGTATAGATACAGTTGTTCCAGAACTTAAAGGCGACAAGAAGGATGATACAGATGAGTATCTTAGAATGACTGTTGACGGAGTTAATGTAGCTCTTGAGATGTATAATGCAACAAGAGATTTAACAGCAGGTGTGCAGCCGGCAGTAGATGAGGCTGATGGTAATAATGCTGTTAAAGAGTTATCAGCTGCATTAAAGTTAAGTGATGATTCAGCTAAGGCTGATGCTCTTGTAAAGGTAAGAGCATTCATTGCACAGTTTAAGGACTGTGCTGAGGCTGTCTGCAAGTAATAGAATATATTGATGGATTATGTATTGATAGATTAATCCAGTTCAATACGCCCTGATATATAATATATGTAATTTAATAAAAGATAAAACCCCTGTTATAGAAGAAAACAGCAGATAATGAATTGTTGTTTTCTTCTATAACAGGGGTTATTTATATGTTCTTCCAGATATGGTTTCTATCAACACATTTTGTCCTATAACAATTTTTGTCAAACACGGTTGCTGTAAACACATCTTGTCTTATAAGTCTAAATATATCCGTTAAACATCATTCCGGTATAAGCCGAAAGGTTATAAGGATCAGGGAATGACCTTAATGGATTCTTGTATGCAATAATCTTATTGTTGACATAGTCCATAGGGTTGAGTGCAATATTCTCAGCCTTTTCTTTAATGGAATTCTTAAACGAATTAAGGCTTTCATAAATGTGGCTTAAGGCGTCTTTGTTATCAGCGTTAATAATAACTTCCTTGTCAGCACTTATAGTTCCGTCTTTATTAAGCGAAAGTCCGCTGTCTGCAAGCTGCTTCTTGTATGAGCGTGCAATTGATGCGATTTCATTCTGGAGCTTTTCTGTTCCCTGAAAATGATTATTATTCTCATCATTAGTAACAGAGATAAGGTTGTTGTAACCAGCTACAAGTTCGTTAAGACTTTCCACAATAGAGTCTGCATCTGCCTTGAGGCTTATTGTTACAGGTTCTTCTGTTACCTTTGATAATTTGACATCATATGCTTTGTTGATTGTTATTGAATTGCTCATAGATGAGCGTTCATCACCATCAACATCAAATATGGCGTTGGCTGGATATTGTGTAACCCGGTCAAGTCCAAGAGTATCAATGAGCGGCTGGTTGTTAGCATCATCTGACTTTATGGAGAATATAACAGGAGTTGTTCCATTAATGCCGGTTGATTCTGATTCAATATTAATAGCTGTATTGCCTAGACTATCTTCCTTGATATTAGCTGTAAGTCCTATGTTGGAGCGGTTGATAAGTCTTGCAATCTTGTTCTGTATATTATTAGTTGTCTCGGAGTTGTCCACTTTAAACTGGAACTCATATATAACATCATTGATTGATAAATCAAAAGAATATTCGCCAGGTTTTATATGCTTTGAACGTGGCTGTAGGTAGTTACCTGTATTAAGCTGTGAACAGGCTAACTGTTTAACATTTATATCAAAGCTTTCATCATCTGATGCTGCACCAAAGTCGGTAATGTAACTGGCATTGACGGCAGAAGCATTGCTTGATACAGCAGACTTCTTAAATGTCATTGTACCATCAGTACCGTCAGATAAATCCTCAGTAATATTCTCTAACGCTCTTGCATGTTCTTTTAAATCAATGGCGTATTTCTGGGCAGCAGTTGATAAGTCTAATTTGTACACAGGAGTCTGGCTGTTAATCTTAACAACCTTGCTATATGTGTTCTTAAGCTGAGTTCTTGTATGTGAGTCATACTTGGAATTAGATTTGTTCCCGTACTGGGATAAATAATAGCTGTATACACTACTAATCATAACAGTCACCTCCCTGTCTGTATGTATAATTGGTATAATGTGTATCGTCACAAAATATTTAATATATTACTATAATTACATATAAAACACATAAATATATAACTTTAACTGTCATCAGTTGCAGATACAGTAACTCCATTTGCTATATCCATAAACTTTATTATATTTTATAAGGAATGGCTTGATTTTGCAATATACATATAGTAGAATGTTTAAGGTTTTTTGAAAATATTTATATAAATAATGTATAAATTATAAAAATCTGGTTGACGAAATATCAAAAAATATGTTATATTAGGCTGGCTATGGAAGCGGTCTTTTTTTTATGCCCGAAACTTACCCAACAGTTCAGGTATTAAAGAAAAACCAATTGGTGTTAATAACACCTGCAAAATAAATAATTGGAGGTGGAAGTTGTGCGAGTAAAGATAACATTGGCATGTACTGAGTGTAAACAGCGCAATTACAACATGACTAAGGAAAAGAAAGCTCATCCGGACAGAATGGAAACAAAGAAATATTGCAAGTTCTGTAAGTCACACACATTACACAAGGAAACAAAGTAATTGGTATCAGTGAGGTATTAAGATGAGTGAAGCTGTTAAGACAAAAAAACAGAAAAAGAGCTGGTTCAAGGGCTTAAAGGCAGAGTTCTCTAAGATTATTTGGCCAGACCAGAAGTCACTTACAAAGGAAACCATCGCTGTATTGGTTGTATCCGTATTATTAGGTGTAATTATTTCAGTTGTGGACTTGATTGTTCGCTTTGGAATTGAATTCATTGTAAAGTAAGGAAAAGGTGATCAGATGGACGAAGCAAAATGGTATGTTGCCCATACTTATTCAGGATATGAGAATAAGGTTAAGGCTAATATCGAGAAAACTGTTGAAAACAGAAATCTTCAGGACCAGATTTTTGAAGTTCTTGTTCCGCTTGAAACAGTAGTGGAAGTTAAGGACGGCAAGAAGAAGACGGTTCAGAGGAAGACGTTTCCTGGATATGTCTTTGTAAAGATGGTGATGAATGACGACAGCTGGTATGTTGTCAGAAACACCAGGGGCGTAACAGGGTTTGTTGGTCCTGGATCTAAACCAGTACCATTATCTCCAGCTGAGATAAGATCATTCGGAATCAGCTCTGATGATGAAGAAGCTAAGCCAGTAGTTGAGTTTGCTGGTAAGGTAGGTGATCAAATCAAGATTCTTTCAGGTGCCTGGGAGGATACAGTAGGAGAAATTGTCAGCATTAATGAAGGCAAGCAGTGTGTTACAATTAATGTTGAGATGTTCGGTCGTGAAACACCGGTCGAGATTGATTTCACAGACGTGAAATTACTGTAAGATTTAGGTCTTACAAGAAGTGGGAGGCTTTAAAGCCGCCATAAACCACATTATATTTAGGAGGTGCCACAATGGCAAAGAAAGTAACAGGTTATATTAAATTACAGATTCCTGCCGGCAAGGCTACACCAGCTCCACCAGTTGGTCCAGCACTTGGTCAGCATGGTGTTAACATTGTAGAATTTACAAAGCAGTTTAATGCAAAGACAGCAGATCAGGGCGACTTAATTATCCCTGTAGTAATCACAGTTTATGCTGATAGAAGTTTCAGCTTCATCACAAAGACTCCACCTGCTGCAGTTCTTCTTAAGAAGGCTTGCAATATTAAGTCAGGTTCAGGCGTGCCTAACAAGAATAAGGTTGCTACAATTAAGAGAGCAGAAGTTCAGAAGATTGCTGAACTTAAGATGCCAGACTTAAATGCAGCTACAATCGAAGCAGCTACTTCAATGATCGAAGGTACTGCTAAGAGTATGGGTATTGTTGTAGAAGACTAATTCTATAACGAGGCTTTGAATAAAGATTGCTAAAGGTCTTTAAAGACATTTAGACAAGATTTTATTTTATAATTTGTTGATTTTCATAGAAGAACATGTGGCTGAGAATTAATCTCGGGATTGTTCAATATGTGGGAGGAAAGATGAAATCCTTCCGATAATACCACTAGGAGGTTTATATAATGAAAAGAGGAAAGAAATACGTTGAGGCAGCCAAGAATATTGACCGCCAGACATTATATGAAGCAACTGAAGCTGTTTCTTTAGTTAAGAAGAGTGCAGTTGCAAAGTTCGACGAGACAATTGAAGCTCATATCAGAACAGGTTGTGATGGACGTCACGCTGAGCAGCAGATCAGAGGAGCTGTTGTTCTTCCACACGGAACAGGTAAGACTGTAAAGGTATTAGTATTTGCTAAGGGTGCTAAGGCTGAAGAAGCTGAAGCAGCAGGAGCAGATTTCGTTGGTGGCGAGGAATTAATTCCTAAGATCCAGAATGATAACTGGTTTGATTTTGATGTAGTAGTTGCTACACCTGATATGATGGGCGTTGTTGGTCGTTTAGGACGTGTACTCGGACCTAAGGGCTTAATGCCAAACCCTAAGGCTGGTACAGTTACAATGGATGTAACAAAAGCTGTTAATGATATCAAGGCTGGTAAGATCGAATACAGACTTGATAAGACAAATATCATTCATGTGCCAATTGGTAAGGCTTCATTCACAGAGGAGCAGTTATCAGACAACTTCCAGGCTATTATGGATGCAATCGTTAAGGCTAAACCAACTTCACTTAAGGGACAGTATTTAAAGAGTGTTGTTCTTACAGCTACTATGGGTCCTGGTGTAAAGGTTAGCACAGCTAAGTACGTTGGTTAATTATAATTAATTAATCATATGTAAGCTGATGAATGGATTAGCTTATTGCAGGATTTGGGTTATACAACGCAATATTACGAAGAATTAATATATTCTTTGTGAATAACGGTTGACAACCAATATATTATGATAGTATACTATCAATGTTTGTGTTACTATCTGGTTGATTTGGATATAGATTTATAATCTGTATCAGATTGATGCGATGGTTTCATAATATAATTAAAGTGAAAGTGATTTCACATTTTGCCTAAGACAGCAGGTCCCGAAAGGGTTAAAGGTAATACGCCTACCGAGGACAGACTTAATGCGTAAAGCATTGATTATCAGTTTATTCAGTCCTTCTGTCTTATAGATAGAAGGACTTTTTTGTTAGAGCAATGAAGCATAATACTTAAAGTGTTATGGTTGTTGTTGAATGAGCCTGATACATGTACGTCTGGGCAGAATATTATCTGGCGACAGATATAATCCAACAGGAGGTAAATATTCATGGCAAAAGTAGAACTTAAGCAGCCTATCGTAGACGAAATCAAAGCAAGCTTAGAAGGCGCTCAGGGCGTTGTGGTAGTTGACTACCGTGGCTTAACTGTTGAGCAGGATACACAGCTTCGTAAGCAGTTAAGAGAAGCTGGTGTTGTTTACAAGGTTTATAAGAATACTTTAGTAAAGAGAGCAATTGCAGGTACAGAGTTCGAGCCAATGGCAGAAGTTCTTGAAGGACCTAACGCTATTGCAATCTGCAAGGAAGATGCTACAGCTCCAGCAAGAGTTTTAGCTAACTTTGCTAAGACAGCAGATGCACTTGAACTTAAGTGTGGTGTTGTTGAAGGTACTTACTATGATGCTACTGGAATCGCAGCTATTGCTAACATTCCTTCAAGAGATGAACTTCTTGCTAAGTTCCTTGGAAGCATCCAGTCACCTATTACAAACTTTGCTCGTGTTATTAAGCAGATTGCTGAGAAGAACGAAGAGGTTGCATAATTACGCGGCATAATCAGTATGATTATTGACGGACAGGTGTGACTATGTCAGCCTGCCACGAAACTTAATTAAAAGACTATTAAAAAGGAGATTATAATAATGACTACTCAGGAAATTATCGAAGTTATTAAAGGTTTATCAGTATTAGAATTAAATGATTTAGTTAAAGCATGTGAAGAAGAATTTGGTGTTTCTGCAGCAGCAGGTGTTGTTGTAGCAGCAGGTGCAGCAGCAGGCGCAGCAGCTGAAGAAAAGACAGAATTTGACGTAGAACTTACAGAAGCTGGTGCTAACAAGGTTAAGGTTATCAAGGTTGTTCGTGAAATCACAGGTCTTGGATTAAAGGAAGCTAAGGAAGTTGTTGATGGCGCTCCTAAGGTTGTTAAGGAAGGTGCTTCTAAGGAAGAAGCTGAAGAAATCCAGAAGAAGCTTGAAGCTGAAGGTGCTAAGGTTACTCTTAAGTAATTCAGATTGTCAGTTTGATACTTGCTTGACATATATATGCCGTATGGCATAGCATATATGAACAGAATTTTTAATATATTGCGGTATGCTGAATAATCGCTTGATTTTTTAAAGCATATTTGGTATATTATATAAAATATGAAAAAGTTCCAGTTGTTGTATTGACAGCTGGAACTTTTTTTGTTACTATGAATAATGCACTATTATGGTATGGTGTGCATAGTATTTGCACGCATATCGATAATGTAATAAATTAATGTAAAGTAAAGAAAACTAAGGGGTGAAACGTCAATGGAGAAAAACAGAATACGTCCAGTAAAGTCAGGCAAATCGATGCGTATGAGTTACTCAAGACAGAAAGAAGTTCTTGAGATGCCTAACCTTATTGAAGTACAAAAAGATTCTTACCAGTGGTTTTTAAATGAAGGCTTAAAGGAAGTCTTTAGCGACATCTCTCCAATTGCAGATTATAACGGAAGGCTCAGTCTTGAATTCGTTGATTTTGCATTATGTGAGGAAGAGAGAAAGTACTCTATAGAAGAGTGCAAGGAAAGGGATGCTACATATGCAGCTCCACTTAAGGTACGTGTAAGACTTCATAATAAAGAGAGCGAAGATATAAGCGAACATGAAATCTTTATGGGTGACCTTCCTTTAATGACTAAGACCGGTACATTTGTGATTAATGGTGCAGAACGAGTTATTGTCAGCCAGCTGGTACGTTCACCTGGTATTTATTATGATATACAGAAGGATAAGTATGGAAAGATATTCCTCTACAGTTCAACAGTAATTCCTAACAGAGGTGCGTGGTTAGAGTATGAAACAGATGCTAACGATGTATTCTATGTTAAGGTTGATCGTAATAAGAAAGTACCTATTACAGTTCTTATAAGAGCACTTGGTTTTGGTACTAACGCAGAGATTCTTGACATATTTGGTGAAGAGCCTAAGCTTCTTGCAACAATGGAGAAGGATACATCTACTAACTATCAGGAAGGTGTACTTGAACTTTATAAGAAGTTAAGACCAGGAGAACCATTATCAGTAGAGAGTGCAGAAGCACTTATTTCTGGTATGTTCTTTGATCCTAGAAGATATGACCTTGCAAGAGTAGGCCGTTATAAATTTAATAAGAAGCTTTCATTCAGAAACAGAATTGCAGGACACATTCTTGCAGAAGACGTTGTAGATGGCAATGGTGAAATTCTTGCTAATGCTGGTGATAAGCTTACAAGAGAAACAGCTGAGAAGATTCAGAATGCAGCTGTTTCAGCGGTATTTATTGCTGCTGAATTAAAGGGTGCAGAAGGTGCGGTTACTAAGAGAACAGTTAAGGTTCTTTCTAATCTTGCTGTAGATATCACTAAGTGGGTAGATATCACAACAGAAGAAGCTAAGGAATTAGGAATTAACGAAGCTGTTTATTATCCGGTCCTTGCACAGATTTTAGCTGATAATGAGTCACTTGATGATATCAAGGATGCTATTGCTAAGAATACAGCAGACCTTATGCCAAAGCATATTACAGTAGAAGATATTCTTGCATCTATTAATTATAATATGCACCTTGAGTATGGCATTGGATACAAGGATGATATTGATCACCTTGGTAACAGAAGAATAAGAGCTGTTGGTGAATTATTACAGAACCAGTTCAGAATTGGTATTTCAAGAATGGAAAGAGTTGTTCGTGAAAGAATGTCAACTCAGGACTTAAGCGGTATTTCACCACAGTCATTAATCAATATCAAGCCTGTAACAGCAGCTATCAAGGAATTCTTTGGTAGTTCACAGCTTTCTCAGTTTATGGATCAGAATAACCCATTATCTGAGATTACACATAAGAGACGTCTTTCAGCACTTGGTCCTGGTGGTCTTTCGAGAGATCGTGCAGGTTTCGAGGTTCGAGATGTACATTATACACACTATGGTAGAATGTGTCCTATCGAAACACCTGAAGGTCCTAATATCGGTCTTATTAACTCACTTGCTTCATATGCAAGAATTAATGAGTACGGATTTGTTGAAGCACCTTATCGTATAATCGATAAGACAGACCCTAAGAATCCTAGAGTTACAGATGAAGTACATTACTTCACAGCAGATGAGGAAGATGATTTCCATGTAGCACAGGCTAATGCAGAGATAGATGAGAATGGATACTTCGTTAAGAATACAGTATCAGGACGTTACAGAGAAGAAACATCAGAATTCGATAAGAGTATGATTGATCTTATGGACGTATCTCCTAAGATGGTGTTCTCAGTGGCTACATCTATGATACCTTTCCTTCAGAATGATGACTGTACACGTGCCCTTATGGGTTCTAACATGCAGCGTCAGGCGGTGCCTCTTCTTATGACAGAAGCACCAGTAATCGGTACAGGTATAGAGAATAAGACAGCATGTGACTCAGGTGTATGTGTAGTTGCAGAAGAAGATGGTGTTGTACTTTCATCAGAATCTAACAGAATTCTTGTAAAAGAGACAAGTGGAAAGGTTCACGAGTACAAGCTTACAAAGTTCTCAAGAAGTAACCAGAGTAACTGCTATAACCAGAGACCTATCGTATTTAAGGGTGATGAGGTTAAGGCAGGAGATGTTATCGCAGATGGTCCTTCAACATCTAATGGTGAGATTGCCCTTGGTAAGAACCCTCTTATCGGTTTTATGACTTGGGAAGGTTACAACTACGAGGATGCTGTACTTCTTAGTGAGAGATTAGTAAGAGATGATGTTTATACATCAATTCATATAGAAGAATATGATACAGAAGCAAGAGATACTAAGTTAGGACCAGAAGAAATCACAAGAGATTTACCTTCTACAGGTTCAGATGCAGTTAAGGATCTTGATGAAGATGGTATCATCCGTATCGGTGCTGAGGTAAGAGCCGGTGATATCCTTGTTGGTAAGGTTACTCCAAAGGGTGAGACAGAGCTTACAGCAGAAGAAAGACTTCTTAGAGCTATCTTTGGTGAGAAGGCAAGAGAAGTAAGAGATACATCACTTAAAGTTCCACACGGTGCTTATGGTATCGTTGTAGGCGTTAAGGTATTTACAAGAGAAAATGGAGATGAATTAGCTCCAGGTGTTAACAAGAATGTCCGTATCTATATCGCACAGAAGAGAAAGATTTCTGTAGGTGATAAGATGGCTGGTCGTCACGGTAACAAGGGTGTCGTTTCAAGAGTTCTTCCAGTAGAAGATATGCCATTTCTTCCTAATGGCCGTCCACTTGATATTGTACTTAATCCTCTTGGTGTGCCTTCGCGTATGAATATTGGACAGGTGCTTGAAATTCACTTAAGCCTTGCTGCCAAAGTATTAGGTTTTAACGTAGCGACACCTATCTTTGATGGAGCTAACGAGAATGATATTATGGATACACTTGATATGGCCAATGCTTATGCTAATCATCCATTTGATGATGAAGAGCTTGCACGCGAAAAGGCAGATGCAGAAGCTAATGGTGAAGAATATCCTGCTGATATGACAACATTTACTGCTGAATACAAGGATCTTTTAAGAGATGACGTATTCCAGTTCCTTTCAGATAACAGAGCTCACAGAGCTGAATGGAAGGGCGTTCCAATCGGAAGAGATGGTAAAGTAAGACTTCGCGATGGTAGAACAGGTGAATACTTCGATAGTCCGGTTACTATCGGTTTCATGCACTACTTAAAGCTCCATCACCTTGTTGATGATAAGATCCATGCTCGTTCAACTGGTCCTTACTCACTTGTAACTCAGCAGCCACTTGGTGGTAAAGCCCAGTTTGGTGGACAGAGATTCGGAGAAATGGAAGTATGGGCTCTTGAAGCTTATGGTGCATCTTATACACTTCAGGAAATCCTTACTGTTAAATCTGATGATGTTGTTGGTCGAGTTAAGACATATGAAGCTATTATTAAGGGTGAGAACATTCCTGAACCAGGAATTCCTGAATCATTCAAGGTTCTCCTTAAGGAACTTCAGTCACTTGCTCTTGATGTAAGGGTTCTTGATCAGGACAATAACGAAGTTAAGCTTCTTGAAAGTTCGGAATATGAAGTTACAGATTTCAAGAAGGTTCTTGATGATGGTGGTTATAAGAGAAGTAGCCGTGATGAAGAAAATGAATTAAAGAACGCAGGTTATCACGCAGAAAAGCAGGGTGATGACGGTGAGGCAACCATAGAAGAACTCGGAACAGAAGATGACGATTTCGATTATGACAGCTTAGATGATGACTATGATGATTACGGTGACGGAAATATAGAAGAATAATAGAAGGGAGCACTATAATGGCAGAAGAGATTAAGTCAAATAAATCAATGAAATTTGATAAAATTCAGATAAAGCTTGCTTCTCCTGAGAGTATTTTAGAGTGGTCTCACGGCGAGGTAACTAAGCCTGAGACTATCAATTACAGAACTTTAAAGCCAGAAAGAGATGGTCTGTTCTGTGAAAGAATATTCGGACCTAGCAAAGACTGGGAGTGTCATTGCGGTAAGTATAAGAAGATTAAAGATAAAGGCATCGTATGTGATAAGTGTGGTGTTGAGGTTACTAAGGCAAGTGTACGTAGAGATCGTATGGGTCATATCCACCTTGCTGCTCCAGTTTCACATATCTGGTATTTCAAGGGAATACCTAGCCGTATGGACCTTATCCTTGATATAGGTCCTAAGAATCTTGAGAAGGTACTTTACTTCGCTTCTTATATCGTAATTGATCCAGGCGAAACAGATATACCATTCAAGAAGATTCTTACAGAAACTGAGTACAGAGATCTTTATGATCAGTATGGTAATACATTCAGAGTTGGAATGGGTGCTGAGGCTATTTTAGAGCTTCTTCACAACGTCAACCTTGAAGAAGAAGTAGCTAAGCTCAAGGAAGAGCTTGCTACTACTACTTCACAGAAGGCTGCAAGACTTATTAAGAGAATTGAAGTTATGGATGCGTTCATTGCTGCTGGTACTAAGCCAGAATGGATGATTCTTACAGAAATTCCAGTTATCCCTCCAGATTTAAGACCTATGGTTCAGTTAGAGGGTGGACGTTTTGCAACATCTGATCTTAATGATCTTTATAGAAGAATTATCAACAGAAATAACCGTCTTGCAAGACTTATTGATCTTGGAGCACCGGAAATCATTGTTCGTAACGAGAAGAGAATGCTTCAGGAAGCTGTTGATGCACTTATAGATAATGGACGTAGAAATGGCCGTCCTGTAACAGGACCTGGTAACAGAGCTCTCAAGTCTTTATCAGACTTATTAAAGGGTAAGCAGGGACGTTTCAGACAGAACCTTCTTGGTAAGCGAGTTGACTACTCAGGACGTTCAGTTATCGTTGTTGGACCAGAACTTAAGATTTATCAGTGTGGTCTTCCTAAGGAAATGGCTATTGAGTTATTCAAGCCATTTGTTATGAGAGAATTAGTAAGGCGTGGTCTTGCTGAGAACATAAAGAAAGCCAAGAAGAGCGTAGAGCATCTTGAGACAGAAGTATGGGATGTACTTGAAGATGTTATCAAAGAGCATCCGGTTATGCTTAACCGTGCTCCTACACTTCACAGACTTGGTATTCAGGCATTTGAGCCAATCCTTGTAGAAGGTAAGGCTATTAAGCTTCATCCACTTGTTTGTACAGCTTTCAATGCCGATTTCGATGGTGACCAGATGGCGGTACATCTTCCATTGTCTGTAGAAGCTCAGGCAGAGTGTAGATTTATGCTTCTTTCACCTAACAACTTACTTAAGCCATCTGATGGTGGCCCTGTTGCTGTTCCTTCACAGGATATGGTACTTGGTATCTACTACCTTACACAGGAAAGACCTGGTGTTAAGGGGGAAGGTAAGATATTCAAGAGTGTTAATGAAGCGCTTCTTGCTTATGAGAATGGAATTATAACACTTCATTCTAAGATTAAAGTTAAGATGACTAAGACTAATGCAGCTGGAGAAGAGATTTCAGGTGTTGTAGAGTCTACACTTGGTAGATTTATTTTCAATGAAATACTTCCTCAGGATTTAGGATATGTAGATAGAAGCAAGGAAGAGAATTTACTTCTTCCAGAAGTTGATTTCCATGTAGGAAAGAAACAGTTAAAGGATATTTTACAGCACGTTATCAATACACATGGTACAACAAGAACTGCTGAAGTTCTTGATGATATTAAGGCTATGGGTTACAAGTATTCTACTAGAGCGGCTATGACAGTTTCTATTTCGGAGATGACAGTGCCACCGGTTAAGAAGCAGCTTATAGCTGATGCTGAAAAGAAGGTTGAACAGATTAACATTAACTACAACAGAGGTCGTTCAACTGATGAAGAAAGATATAAGAATGTTATCAGAGTATGGCAGGAAACAGATAAGACATTGCTTGATGCACTTCTTTCTGGTCTTGATAAGTATAATAACATCTTTATGATGGCTGACTCAGGTGCCCGTGGTTCTAACCAGCAGATTAAGCAGCTTGCAGGTATGCGTGGTCTTATGGCAGATACTTCAGGTCATACAATCGAACTTCCAATCAAGTCTAACTTCCGTGAAGGTCTTGATGTACTGGAATACTTCATTTCAGCCCATGGTGCTCGTAAGGGTCTTTCAGATACAGCCCTTAGAACAGCCGATTCAGGTTACCTTACAAGACGTCTTGTAGATGTTTCTCAGGATCTTATTATAAGAGAGACTGATTGTAGCGTTGGTAAGATAATACCTGGTATGTATGTTTATTCATTTGTTAACGATAGAGCTACTAATTCAAGTGATGCCAAGGAAGATATTCTTGAGCCATTACAGGAACGTATTACTGGAAGATATCTTGCAGAAGATATCAAAGACCCGGCTACAGGAGAGATTATTGTTGCAGCTAACCACCTTGTAACTCCTAAGAGAGCCGCAGCTATCATTAAGACCGGTGTAACACAGGTTAAGATAAGAACTATTCTTACTTGCCGTTCACACATCGGTGTATGTGCTAAGTGTTATGGTTCTAACCTTGCAACAGGTCAGGCAGTTCAGATTGGTGAAGCAGTTGGTATTATCGCTGCCCAGTCTATCGGTGAGCCTGGTACACAGCTTACTATGAGAACTTTCCATACTGGTGGTGTTGCCGGTGATAACATTACTCAGGGTCTTCCTAGAGTAGAGGAACTTTTCGAGGCAAGAAAGCCAAAGAGCCTTGCAGTCCTTGCAGAATTCGGTGGTGTTGTTAGCTTCTCTAAGACAGAGAAGAAGACAGATATTGTAATTACTGATGATGAGGGTAACTCAAAAGCTTATCCTGTATCAAGGGATACAAGAGTTAAGGTTCAGGAAGGACAGGTTGTTGTTAAGGGTGAAGAAATCACAGAAGGTTCAGAGAACCCACATGATATCGTTAGAATCCTTGGTGTAAGAGCTGTTCAGGATTATATGCTTCGTGAAGTTCAGAAGGTTTATCGTATTCAGGGTGTTGATATTAATGATAAGCATATTGAACTTATTGTTAGACAGATGCTTAAGAAGATAGTTATTGAATCTGCTGGTGATTCAGATTTCTTACCTGGTTCACAGGTTGATACTCTTGAATTCACAGAGGTTAATGAAAAGCTTGAAGAAGAAGGTAAGAGAAAAGCAACTGGTACACCAATTATTCTTGGTATTACTAAGGCATCACTTGCTACTAATTCATTCCTTTCAGCTGCTTCATTCCAGGAGACAACAAAGGTTCTTACTGATGCAGCTATTAATGGTAAGGTTGACCCACTTATCGGTCTTAAAGAAAATGTTATCATTGGTAAGCTTATACCTGCTGGTACAGGTATGAAGAGATACCAGAATGTTGAACTTGACACAGCAACAGCTTATGATGAGATTGAAGAGTCAGATGATGAAGTGTTAAGCTTTACTGAAGATTCAGATGAAACACTTGATTTTACAGAAAATGTAGATACATTAGATGCTGATGTCGAAGTTAGCGATGATGCTGATGTAACAGAAGATACAGAAGCGTAAGATAATAAATATAGAAGCCGTTATCCTTAGGAAAGCGGCTTCTTTTTTGTTTTATAAAATATCAATAACAAGGACAGCATAGTAATGTGATATTTTAGTAATATTTCTAATAATAAATTTTTGAAAAACTCTTGACGAATTTATTCTAAAAATATATACTAAATAAGCGTGCGAATAAGCAAGTTCTTATTTATGTACGCTGATTATAAAGATGAGCAGTTTAAGAGGACAGGCTCACGCATTTTCTTAGTGATTATACTAAGTGCAACCATTCATTATTCTAATTCCGGGAGGTGAAAAAGGAATGCCAACATTTAACCAGTTAGTAAGACAGGGAAGAAAGTCAACAGTTAAGAAGTCTACAGCACCAGCTCTTCAGAAGGGATATAACTCACTTCAGAAGAAGGCTACAGACGTATCTGCACCACAGAAGAGAGGTGTTTGTACAGCTGTTAAGACTGCAACACCTAAGAAGCCTAACTCAGCTCTTAGAAAGATCGCCAGAGTACGTCTTTCTAATGGAATTGAAGTTACTTCATATATTCCAGGTGAGGGCCACAATCTTCAGGAACATAGCGTTGTTCTTATCAGAGGTGGTAGAGTTAAGGATTTACCAGGTACAAGATATCATATCATCAGAGGTACACTTGATACAGCAGGTGTAGCAAAGAGAAGACAGGCACGTTCTAAGTACGGTGCTAAGAGACCTAAGGATGCTAAGTAATTCATAAAGAATTAAGCATCATAAGTCTGTGATTGATTTACAGGGTAAGTCAGAATATTTGCAGATTATTGCATACAATAATTTACGAACAATTAAATTAATTAGTGCCGGAGTTAGATTAATCCGAAGGTTGCAGGTTTAAGATATACGGCGCGAACACAATTTAATTTGTGAGTACCGATGAATTAATGAAACGTCGTGATGTGTCAGGCTGATGAAGCTGTAAGGCGTTCATTAGTGCTAACAATGACGACAATACAATGTTAAGGAGGGAAGAACCGTGCCACGTAAAGGACATACTCAGAAGAGAGATGTATTAGCAGATCCTATTTACAATAACAAGGTGGTTACTAAGCTTATCAACAACATTATGCTTGATGGTAAGAGAGGAGTAGCACAGAAGATTGTATACGGAGCATTTGACAGAGTCGCAGCTAAGACTGAAAGACCTGCTTTAGAAGTATTCGAAGAGGCTATGAACAATATTATGCCAGTTCTCGAAGTAAAGGCTAGACGTATCGGTGGAGCAACATACCAGGTACCTATCGAAGTTAAGCCAGATAGAAGACAGGCTTTAGCTCTTCGTTGGATGACAACATTCTCAAGAGCAAGAGGCGAGAAGACTATGGAAGAAAGACTCGCTAATGAGATTCTTGATGCAGCTAATAACACAGGTGCATCTGTAAAGAGAAAAGAAGATATGCACAAGATGGCAGAAGCAAACAAGGCTTTTGCTCATTACAGATTCTAATAATAATTATAGGAGGTTTTATCCATGGCTGGAAGAGAATATCCATTGGAGAGAACCAGAAATATCGGAATTATGGCTCATATTGATGCTGGTAAGACAACATTAACAGAGCGTATCCTTTATTATACTGGTGTTAACCACAAGATTGGTGATACTCATGAAGGTACTGCTACTATGGACTGGATGGCCCAGGAGCAGGAAAGAGGTATCACAATCACTTCAGCTGCTACAACATGTCACTGGACACCTGAAAAAGAAGGTAAGCCAGATAAGACACAGCCAGAGTACCGTATCAATATTATTGATACTCCTGGTCACGTTGATTTCACAGTTGAAGTTGAGCGTTCACTTAGAGTACTTGATGGTGCTGTAGGTGTATTCGATGCACAGAACGGTGTTGAACCACAGTCAGAGAACGTATGGCGTCAGGCTGATAAGTACAACGTACCACGTATGGCATTTATGAACAAGATGGATAAGATGGGTGCAGATTTCTTCGGATCATGCAACCAGCTTATTACTAAGCTTGGAAAGAACCCTGTACTTGTACAGATTCCTATCGGTAAGGAAGACGAGTTCAAGGGTATCATCGACTTATTTGAAATGAAGGCTTATATCTTCAATGGCGATAAGGGTGATGATATTGAAGTTGGTGAAATTCCAGCTGATTTAAAGGATCAGGCAGAAGAATACCACGATAAGCTTATCGAGCAGTGTGCTGAACTTGATGAAGACCTTATGGAGAAGTTCTTTAATGATGAAGAGCTTACAGTTCCAGAATTAAAGGCAGCTTTAAGAAAGGGTACTATCGAAGGTACAGCTATTCCTTGTCTTTGCGGTACAGCTTACAAGAACAAGGGTGTTCAGAAGCTTCTTGATGCAGTTATCGAATATATGCCAGCTCCTACAGATATCCCAGATATCACAGGTGTTGATGAAGACGGTAATGAAGTGACTAGAAAGTCATCTGATGATGAACCTTTCTCAGCTCTTGCATTCAAGATTATGACAGATCCATTCGTTGGTAAGTTAGCATTCTTCAGAGTTTACTCAGGTACATTAAACGGTGGTTCATATGTACTTAATGCTAATAAGAACAAGAAGGAAAGAGTTGGACGTATTCTTCAGATGCACGCCAACCAGAGAAAAGAAATAGATAAGGTTTACTCAGGAGATATCGCTGCTGCAGTAGGTCTTAAGATAACAGTTACAGGTGATACAATCTGTGATGAGCAGCATCCAGTTATCTTAGAGTCTATGGAATTCCCAGAGCCAGTTATCGAACTTGCTATTGAGCCAAAGACTAAGAATGACCAGGGTAAGATGGGTGAAGCTTTAGCAAAGCTTGCTGAAGAAGATCCTACATTCCGTGCTCATACAGATCAGGAAACAGGTCAGACAATCATCGCTGGTATGGGTGAGCTTCACCTTGATATCATCGTTGACAGACTTCTTCGTGAATTCAAGGTAGAAGCTAATGTAGGTGCACCTCAGGTTGCTTACAGAGAATGCTTTACAAAGCCAGTTGATATCGATAGCAAATATGCTAAGCAGTCAGGTGGACGTGGTCAGTATGGTCACTGTAAAGTACGTTTCTCACCACTTGAAGCTAACGTTGATAAGTTCGATGTTGAGACAAAGAATACAGTATTAATTAATGAACCTCCAGTTCTCTTCTGTGAGTCTTCAGTAGTTGGTGGTGCTATTCCTAAGGAATACATTCCTTCAGTTGCTGATGGTATCAGAGAAGCTGCTAACTCAGGTATCTTAGCTGGATTCCCAGTTCTCGGACTTAGAGCAGATATCTATGATGGATCTTACCATGAAGTCGATTCATCAGAAATGGCATTCCACATTGCTGGTTCTATGGCATTTAAGGATGCTATGGCTAAGGCAGCTCCAGCACTTCTTGAGCCTATTATGAAGGTTGAAGTTACAATGCCAGAAGAATATATGGGTGATGTTATCGGTGATATCAACTCACGTAGAGGACGTATTGAAGGTATGGAAGACATCAGTGGTGGTAAGATGGTTAAGGCTTTCGTTCCACTTTCAGAGATGTTCGGATATGCTACAGACCTTCGTTCTAAGACACAGGGTCGTGGTAACTACTCTATGTTCTTCGATAAGTATGAGCAGGCTCCAAAGTCTGTTCAGGACAAGGTTATCGCTTCAAGAGCTAAATAATTAGTTATTAAGTGATAGATGATAGTTAGAAGTGTCTGGCTGATGTCAGATGACTTAATAATTATCTTGATTATATAATGTACTGCGGAATACGGGTTACTGTATTTCGCAGTGGTATATATCAGGCAGATTTGTGTATATAATAAATATGTAAATTTGCCGTATAATTCAGAGGAAAGTATTGGTTTACTATGCTTTTACTCAAAATATAGTTGAAATATTCTTTAAAAGATAATATAATAGATTTCAGCTATGAGAAGTCTGCTTGCAGACAAATATTCTATTTAATTAATTAGGAGGATTTTAAACAATGGCAAAGGCTAAATTTGAAAGAACAAAACCACATTGCAACATTGGTACAATTGGACACGTAGATCACGGTAAGACAACTCTTACAGCTGCTATCACAAAGACTCTTCATGAGAGACTTGGTACAGGTGAAGCTGTTGCATTTGAAAATATTGATAAGGCTCCAGAAGAAAGAGAAAGAGGTATCACAATCTCTACAGCTCACGTTGAGTACGAAACAGAGAAGAGACACTATGCACACGTTGACTGCCCAGGCCATGCTGATTATGTAAAGAACATGATTACTGGTGCTGCTCAGATGGATGCTGCTATCCTCGTTGTTGCTGCTACTGATGGTGTTATGGCTCAGACAAGAGAGCATATCCTTCTTGCTCGTCAGGTTGGCGTTCCTTACGTAGTAGTATTCATGAACAAGTGTGATATGGTTGATGATCCAGAACTTCTTGAATTAGTTGATATGGAAATCAGAGAACTTCTTAACGAATATGATTTCCCAGGCGATGATACACCAATCATCCAGGGTTCAGCTCTTAAGGCTCTTGAAGATCCAAACAGCGAATGGGGTGATAAGATTCTTGAACTTATGCACACAATCGATGAGTATGTTCCAGATCCACAGAGAGATACAGATAAGCCATTCCTTATGCCTATCGAAGATATCTTCTCTATCACAGGTCGTGGTACAGTTGCTACTGGTAGAGTAGAAAGAGGTGTTCTTAAGGTTAACGAGGAAGTTGAAATCGTTGGTATCCACGAAGACATCCGTAAGGTTGTTGTAACTGGTATCGAAATGTTCAGAAAGCTCCTTGATGAAGCAGAACCAGGTGATAACATTGGTGCTCTTCTTAGAGGTGTTCAGAGAGATGAGATCCAGAGAGGACAGGTTCTTTGTAAGCCAGGTTCAATCACACCACACCACAAGTTTACAGCTCAGGTTTACGTATTAACAAAGGACGAAGGTGGACGTCATACTCCATTCTTCAACAACTACAGACCACAGTTCTACTTCAGAACAACTGATGTTACTGGTGTTTGCGAACTTCCAGCTGGTACAGAAATGTGCATGCCTGGTGATAACGTAGAAATGACAGTTGAACTTATCCATAACGTAGCTATGGAGCAGGGTCTTCGTTTCGCTATCCGTGAGGGTGGTAGAACAGTTGGTTCTGGTGCTGTTGCTACAATCATTGAATAATTGTTATTTAATACAGTAATTTTAAGGGTTTCCGAGATTTTTCGGAAGCCCTTTTTTTGTTCTGAAATAAATGAAAAAATAGCAAAATAAGTTTAATAGCGGTGACTAAACGATGTCATAAAACAAATAATCTTTAAACAAAATTGAAACAAATAATATTCTATTTTGTAAATACTATGTCTTCTTCGGCATAGATCCTAATAAGCGATGATTACTCTATAAATTTAATTTTGTCATTTTTGATACAAGAAAGGATTGCTGTTACAGCATCAGACTCATTTATAAAATCTACAGTTTATCGATAGTAGGTCTTATATATAATATGGTTGGTTGTTAATAGAGTATTTCAACAGGAAATCACACAGGTGCTATTGTCAATTTACGAGGAACAAGTTAGAAAAAATTTATCATAATAAATAAGTGAAAGTAAAATTATTAAATATTTTTTTAATGTTTATAAGACTATATAAATGATATGATGTGAGTGTCAAAAGTGAATTTTGTCACTCACCGTTGTATCGGGATTGCTACATTGCTATGCAATTCACACATACGTCATAATATAACAGACAAAAAAAGAAGCAACTGTAAAACAAGTTGGTAGATAAAATACAAAATAGAATAATAGATTAAAGGGGTAAAAAGGTATGACTGCTAAAGAACTTATGAAACAATGTGAAGCTGAAGAGAAAGAATTGAAATTCAGAGAGTTTTCATCAGAAACAGCACTTGCAATTGGGATGGCACTTATAGAAGAAGCGAAAAAACGTGACAATAAAATATGTATAGATATTGCAATAGCCGGAAGAAGATTGTTTCATTATTCCAGTGATGGTAATGCTGTAAGTAATGATATTATGATTGAGCGTAAGAAAAAGACGGCGATGCATACTGGACATAGTTCATTATGGGCACACTATATGCTTGAGGATTGCGGTATGAATATTAAAGAAAAATGGGCTTTAGAACCATCAGAGTATGCACAGGTAGGAGGCGCGTTTCCAATAAGACTTGAGAATTGCCAGACAGTAATAGGTACAATAACATGCTCTGGTTTTAATCATGAACAGGATCATAGTATTATTATAGATGTTTGTAGAAAACTGAAAAGAGAAAGTGTTTTGTAAATTAATTGATATTATTTATTTTCAGGAGGTATGAAGCTTATATGGGTAAGTATCATTTTATAATAATAGGCTCAGGCTGGCGTTCACTTTATTATGTCAGAATAGCAAAAGCAATGCCGGATATATTACGTCTTGATGCGATGTATTGCAGGACACAGGAAAAAGCAGATAAGATGGCAGAAGAATTCAGTATACACACTACAACTTCTATAGAAGAGTGTGTAGGTTATAAACCAGATTTTGCTGTTGTAGCAGTGAATAAAACAAGTATCTGTGATGTTTCAATAGAATGGATGGATAGAGGAATAACTGTTCTATCTGAGACACCAGCAGCATTGGATATGGATTCGCTTAAAAAGTTATACAGATATCATATGTCTGATGATAAAACAGATAAGAAACAGGTTGTTGCTGAACAATACAGGGAATATCCATATAATAAAGCACGGATTAATCTTGTTAATAGTGGTGTACTTGGCGATATCAGTTGTCTGAATATATCCATTGCACACGAATATCACGGTTTCAGTCTTATAAGAGCATATCTTGGTATAAAACCGGATGAAAACTACACGGTGTCAGGTAAAATATATGAATTTCCGACAACTCAGACACTTACGAGATATGACAAATTTACAGATGGCAGAACAGCTCCTAAAAAAAGATGTGTAGCAGTATTTGAGTTTGAGAGCGGAAAGGTTGCATGGTATGATTTTGACTCTGAGCAGTACCGCTCACCTATAAGAAAGAATATGATAAAGGTGCAGGGGGTCAGAGGGGAACTTATTAACAATGAGCTGTATTATCTTGATGAAAATAATGTCGGTAGAAAAGAAACAATAGTAACGGATATTAATAAGGTTATGACGGGTAACGGCAATCCTAATTTGGCACAGGTCAATGAAATTAAGAAAATAGCATTTGGTGATAAAATACTATATGAACCGGTATGGGGGTTAAGAGGTCTGTCAGAAGATGAAACAGCAATTGCCACACTTATGTGCAAAACAGCTGAATATAGCAGAGGACAGGCATTGCCGCCTTATAGCTTGGAAAATGCCTTGGCAGATGCGTATGCGGCAATATTGCTTGATGAAGCAGTAAGGACAAGTAATAAGGTAAGTAGCTGTATTGAAAAGATATGTATAGCTAAAAATAAATAAATATTCTAATAATATATTATGAATTCAGAAAATATTTGTTAAAGAAGTAGAAAGGAATATTACATATTATGTCAGATAAAATATTAAGAGCAGCTCTTATAGGTGTTGGAAATATGGGAAAAAAATATGTACAGATGATAGTATCAGGTGAGGTATCCAATATAAAACTAACAGCAGTAGTTATACGAAGAGATGAACTTATGGAATGGGGAGAGACTCTTGTAAATACTGATGGTGAATATGTGAAAATATTCAGAAGTGCAGATGATATGTTTAAAGCAGAAGATGTAGATACATTATTTGATGCAGTAATTATAGCAACTCCTCATAAAACGCATGCTAAGCTTGCGATACAGGCATTTTCGCTAGGAAAGGATGTCTTGTGCGATAAGCCGGCAGCATCAGATATAGGAGAAGCACTTACTATGAATGAAGCAGCTAAAAAGAGTGGAAGAATATATGGTATGGTGTTTCATCAGAGATTATATCCTAAGTATATGAAGATTAAGAGTATGATTGATGCAGGTGAGCTGGGAGAACTAAGAAGGGTGAATCTTATTAATTCAAGATATTTAAGAACATCATATTATCATCATTCTGGCGCATGGAGAAGTAGTTTTACAGGTGAAGGCGGCGGCGCACTTATTAACCAGGGACAGCATATTCTTGATATGTTCCAGTATCTTTTTGGTATGCCGCAGAGAATGTTTGCACTTATACCATTTGGCAAATATAATGATTTTGCAGTAGATGATGAAGATACTATTATTATGGATTATGATAATGGCATGACGGCTTCATTTGTACTGACAACAGGAGAAGCGTGTCATGAAGAAAGACTGGAAATAATAGGAACAAAAGCAAAGCTGTTGCTTGAAGATAATACACTTACTATAACAAGACATCAGGATGTAGAAGAGTATATAAAAACGGAGATGGTTAATTCAAGGGAAAATATGCAATATGTGAAAGAAACAATTGAGTTTCCAAAGGCACCAGAGCCATATATAGAGCTGCTTGAAAGATTTGCCAGAGCTTCCTTAGAACATAATGATACATATCTTGTGGCGAAAGGAGATGAAGGAATCAATTCCCTGATGTTGTGTGCAGGAGCTTATTATTCAGCATGTAATGGTATCCAGGTTAAGCTTCCGGTTGGCGCGGAGGATTATAGCAGACTTATGGAAGAACTGATTATGAAGGAAAAGAGCATAAAGAATAATATATAAAAAATAATACAAGAAAAATAATATAATAAAATATAGTATAAAATGCTGCCACATAAAATGGCAGCATTTTAATTGGTAATTAATATTCAGAACCGCACCATCTTCCAGAAGCTCCACAAGGAAGCACAAGTCCGTTAGCGGATACAGGAAGTCCGACTTCATTAGAACTACAGTAGCCGTCAAAATCTTTAAGTTCTGTGCTTAACATATAAGTAAGAACTGCTGGCTGAAGTCCTGTTGTGTAGGAGTTGATAAGGAAGAATAATGGCTTGTCAGAAAGAAGCTTTGCACACAGCTTAACAAGTGGGTGTATAGCTTCTTCTATTTTCCATATCTCGCCCTTAGGACCTCTGCCATATGATGGAGGGTCCATAATAATAGCATCGTAGTGATTGCCACGTCTTATTTCTCTTTCAACAAATTTAACACAGTCATCGACTATCCAGCGGATAGGCTTGTCAATAAGTCCTGATGATGTGGCATTTTCTTTAGCCCACGCAATTATTCCCTTAGAGGCATCAACGTGTGTAACATGAGCACCAGCGGCTGCACAGGCAAGAGTAGCACCACCAGTGTAGGCAAACAAGTTAAGAACCTTTATCTGTCTGTCAGGTTCATTATCTTTAGCTTTCTTTATAATTTCAGAGAACCAGTCCCAGTTGGCTGCCTGCTCAGGGAATATTCCTGTGTGCTTAAAGCTGAATGGCTTTAAGTTAAATGTAAGAGGAACATCAACAGAAGGACTTTCGTATTTTATTGTCCAGCTTTGTGGCAGGTCGAAGAATTCCCATTCGCCGCCTCCCTTAGAGCTTCTGTGATAATGTCCATTCATATGTTTCCATCTGTTGTCGTTCTTAGGAGTGTCCCATATAACCTGTGGGTCTGGGCGGACAAGAATGTAATCGCCCCAGCGTTCAAGCTTTTCTCCACAGGATGTATCTATAACTTCATAATCTTTCCAATTATCTGCAACAAACATATTGTAATTAAGTCCTTTCTTGTTTAAGCATATATATTAAGTATATAACAGATTGTATGGTTGGGGCAATCAAAAAGTACAGCGATTAGGATATAATTAATGTGCGGCGGTATGTAATATGTTAAATGTATAGTTGTGCATATATTGCGTAACTTGAAAAATATACCATTTTACTGTAACATATAACAGACAAAAAATATAAATTGTTATATGGTATTAGTGTTAAAAGTAACTATTGATAATTGCATAATATATATAAGGAAAGGAAAATGCACATTTGAAAAATATATCTTTTAAAACAGCAAAGAATGATATTATAGCAGGAATTATTGTGGCGTTAGTGTCAATACCAATATCTATGGGGTATGCCCAGATAGCAGGGCTTCCAGCGGCATATGGACTGTATGGTTCGCTTATACCAGTGCTTATATATGCTTTTACAACAACATCACCACAGTTCGTATTTGGTGTAGATGCAACGCCGGCGGTGCTTGTAGGTGGTACGTTATCGGCACTAGGCGTTACTTCAGGCTCTGAGGAAGCGATGAAGCTTGTGCCGGTCATTACATTTGTTGTTGCAATATGGCTCTTGATATTCAGTCTTATTAAAGCAGGACGAATAGTTAATTACATATCAACGCCGGTTATGGGAGGTTTTATAAGTGGAATTGGTATTACAATAATACTTATGCAGGTTCCAAAGCTGTTTGGTGGTTCTGCAGGTACAGGAGAACTTATTGAACTGGGTATCCACATATGGGGACAACTTCAATATTTTAATGTGTTATCGGCAGTTCTTGGATTTGGAACAGTTGTAATTATACTTGTTGCAAAGAAATATATTCCGAAGTTTCCAATGTCAGTTGTGCTTATGGTGCTTGGTGCAATGGCAACAGCATTTTTACACATTGACAGATTAGGGGTTAAGCTTCTGCCTCACGTTGATTCGGGATTTCCGAAGCTTATGGTACCCGATTTTACATTATTAAAGACAGATACATCAGATATAATTATACTTGGACTTACCTGTGCACTTGTTATTATGGCACAGACACTGCTTGCCACTAATAACTATGCTAACAGATATGGATATAAGGTTGATAATAACAGAGAGGTGCTTGCTTATTCTTTAGCCAATATAGCTTCTTCGGTATCAGGAAGCTGCCCTCTTAACGGAAGCGTATCAAGAACAGGTATAGCTGACCAGTTTGGCTGTAAATCACAGCTTATGTCAGTTACAGCTTCAATTACAATGCTTGTTGTCGTGCTTTTTGCAACACCTGTGCTTGAATATCTTCCTGTGCCTATTCTTACAGGAATTGTCGTTGCTGCACTTATCGGAATAGTTGAATATAAGCTTGCTGATAAACTTAGAAAAGTCAACAGGGCGGAGTTCTTTATATTTCTTGCGGCTATGTTTGGCGTATTATTATTTGGAACTATATATGGCGTTATTATAGGTGTTATTCTTTCATTTATAGCTGTAATAATAAGGGCAGTTGTTCCTCCAAGATCATTTCTTGGCTGTATACCAGGACACGAGGGTTTCTATAATCTTAACCGTAACAAGAACGCTTTGCAGATAGAACACACATTATTATATAGATTCAGTGGTAATCTTTTCTTTGCAAATGTGTCTACATTTTTGCAGGATATAGAAAATGCCATAAATGATGATACAAAGATTATAATAGTTGATGCGAGCGGTATCGGAAGCATAGATATAACAGCAGCAGACAGGCTTGTATCATTTAATAAAATATTAAAGGGTAAAGGAATACATTTTTATATAACTGAGCACGTTGACCATGTAAATGACCAGTTAAGGCAGTTGGGTGCTGGCTGTCTTGTTGAGGAAGGTGTCACAAGAAGAACAATATCGCTTGCTTTAAGAGATGCCGGTGTTGACAGGCCTTATCCGCTTGTTGGCAGTCCTGAGCAGGTTGCTGTACACGAGGATTTTATTGAGGATAACGAAAGGCTTGCAGAGATAGAGTGGGCATTTGGCAAGGACGCCGCAGAATGGCTTGATAAATATGCCGTACAGGTTACAGATGACATTACAAGCAGTATTGATGTGGGGTCATCTGAGTTTGCGGAAAATGTTCTTGATAAGGCGGAAAGCAAGAATGCCTGGGGTAGAATTGGCTTATTTGATGAAGATGAACTTCTTGAGAGAGTTGAAATGCACTTATCTGAGCTTGCACAGAACAGCAATGCAGAAGAGTTAGAGGAGCATATTGAACAGAGAAGATTAAGGCTTGAGGCTAAGATTGCGAAGTTAAATCCGGATGCGTTAAAGCATTTAAGGGAACATAGAAAAGAAGTGTTACAGAGATTTAAAGAGAACAATTCAGAAGCGTATGCTCATATGATACAGCATAGAAAGGAACATATAAGCAGGCTGGAGAAAGAAAAGCCGGAGCTTGCTGCTAAGATGAAGGAATTCTATAAGCTTGATGATTAAACTGTCATATATCATTATATATAAGGGAAGGTTTTTATTGTGAATATATTAAATGTTGAAAAAGTGAGCAAAGCATTTGGTGAGAAAGTGCTTCTTGACAATGTCACACTTGGGATTAATAAGGGTGACAAGATCGGAATTATAGGAGTTAATGGAACTGGAAAGTCTACACTGCTTAAAATAATTGCCGGCATTGAAGAACCTGATGAGGGCAATATTATAAAAGGAAGAAAAGTTACTGTTACATATCTTGCACAGTCACCAGATTATATTAAAGATGAAAATGTACTTTCATATGTGCTTCGTGGCAAAGATTCATCGAATGAGCCAAAGGCGAAGGAAATACTTAATAAGCTGGGCATAGATGTATATGATGCTCCTATGGACAAGCTATCTGGTGGACAGAAAAAGAGGGTTGCATTGGCAAAAGTGTTAGCTGAACCTACAGAGGTACTTATACTTGATGAGCCGACTAATCATCTGGATAATGATATGGTTGTGTGGCTTGAGCGGTATATCAAGGCATTTAAGGGTGAACTTCTTATGGTAACGCACGACAGGTATTTCCTTGACAATGTAACTAACAAGATAGTTGAGATAGACCACGCAGCTCTTTACAGTTATGACTCTAATTATTCAGGATTCCTTGAATTAAAGACTGAAAGAGAACAGATGGAAAGAGCTACAGAGGCTAAAAGACAGAACACATTAAGAAGAGAACTTGAGTGGATAAGGAGAGGCTGTCAGGCACGTTCAACCAAGCAGCAGGCAAGAATAGATCGTTTTGAAGATATGAAAGAAGCTTCAAGACAGGCAAGAGCTAAGTTTGACAAAAGCCTTATGGATATGAGCTCTGTAAGCAGACGTCTTGGAAGAAAGACAATAGAACTTAACAATATAACTAAAGCTTATAATGGACATACATACATTAATGATTTTACATACATTTTCTTAAGGGATGACCGAATAGGTATAATTGGAAGCAATGGCTGTGGCAAGTCTACACTTATGAAGATAATAACAGGACAGATACAGTCTGACAGTGGAAGTGTTGAGATAGGCGATACAGTTCATATAGGCTATTTTATGCAGGAGAATGAGCCTCTTGATGAGAATCAGACAGTGCTTGAGTTCGTAAGAAGCATAGGCGAGTATGTGCAGACGGTTGATGGAAAAGCAACAGCAAGCCAGATGTGTGAGAAGTTCCTGTTCCCGCCTAAGCAGCAGTGGACACCAATAAGAAAGCTGTCTGGAGGAGAAAAGAGAAGACTGTATCTTTTAAGTGTGCTTATGAGTGCACCTAATGTACTCATACTTGATGAGCCAACCAATGACCTGGATATTGAAACGCTTGAAGTATTAGAGGATTATCTTGATGGGTTTGCAGGAATTGTAATTACTGTTTCTCACGATAGATATTTTCTTGACAGGACGGTTGATAGAATATTTGCATTTGAGGCTGGAGGCCACCTTACACAGTATGAAGGAGGTTATTCAGACTATAAAGAAAAATGTGTTTCTTCTATATATAATGCGTCAGAAAATGGAGTTTCAAAAAGTAATTTATCATTAGGCAGTAATAGTGTAGTGGCAGGTGTAGATGTAACAGCAGGAGGCACGGCAGCAGGAAGAGTATCAGGTGGCGATACGGATAGTGTGCAGAAGGCTGTATCTGGCAGTAAGACACTTACAAGCAAGGAATATAATAAGTCAAGAAGCGAACGTCTTAAGTTTACTTATAAGGAACAGAAAGAGTACGAAACTATTGATGATGACATAGCGGCATTGGAAAAAGATATAGAAAGAATAGATGCAGAGATGTCTAAGTGTGCAACTGATTACGGAAAGCTTAATGACTTATCAAAGGAGAAGGCTGAAAAAGAAAAACAGCTTGAGGAAAAGATGGACAGGTGGGTTTATCTTAATGACCTTGCGGAAAGAATTGCAAACCAGTAAAAGGTGTGTGTAAATAAAGCAGAAATGTTTATAAATATTCATTAAATAATGCATATTGTGGATAAATAACAACTAAAATGGATAATAATTAAACCAGAAAAATATTACATGATTGTACTAAAAAAAAAACAATAAAATAATATTTTTCTGGTTGATTTTATAGTAGGGGTAGTGTATATTAATACTTGCTGTGACATTGATAGCGTAGAAGCGTGAGGTTGCTATCCGTGAGGGTAGGTTTTCCGTGGAGCGAATGTCAAGGCCGGTAAGTCCGGCGAAGAATCTGGCGACAAGTCACTGTACCTAATATCATCTGCAAGATGCAGAAATGACACGTTGGTTAATCGGGATATACCAATAGCGGTTTCTCGATACGCGTGGGAGTGTGTACAGTCACCGCTTGTCGTGCTTAAACAATAAAGTGCGAAGGAGGCGACTTTTTTTATGGCAAATCAGGTAATAAGAATTACACTGAAAGCTTATGATCATCAGTTAATCGATCAGTCAGCTAAGAAAATCATCGAAACTGCTAAGAAGACAGGAGCAAATGTGAGTGGTCCAGTACCTCTTCCAACAAAGAAGGAAGTAGTTACAATACTTAGAGCTGTTCACAAGTATAAGGATTCAAGAGAACAGTTTGAACAGAGAACTCATAAGAGACTCATCGATGTATTATCACCATCTCAGAAGACTGTAGATGCATTATCTAAATTAGAAATGCCAGCTGGTGTATTCATCAACCTTAAGGTAATGAACTAATCATTACACAATTTTTCATTATTATTTAAGAGCAATAATCCTAAGGGTTTAATATAGAAGTAACGATACACGAAAGTGTAGCACAGTGGTGCGGGTTCCACTTATATTAGCTGTTCTAGGATGACAGGATGCGCTTATGACGTATGATTTTATGAATATAGAGAATTCCGGACTGAAACCGGAAGAAAATCCGTCAGGATTTTACTTCCAGATGATGATGCCGGGAACGGCATAATCATCTTGTCCGCTGTAGATTAAACAGGAGGAATATCAATGAAGAAGGCAATTTTAGCTACAAAAGTCGGAATGACTCAAATCTTCAATGAAGACGGTGTTTTAACACCTGTAACTGTTCTTCAGGCTGGTCCTTGTGTTGTAACACAAGTTAAGACAGTAGAGAACGACGGTTACGATGCAGTTCAGGTTGGTTTTGCTGACATTAGAGAAAAGTTAGTAAACAAGCCTGTTAAAGGACATTTTGATAAGGCAGAGGTTCCTTACAAGAGATTCTTAAGAGAATTCAAGTTTGAAAATGCTTCAGAATACTCAGTAAAGGATGAAATCAAAGCTGATATCTTCGCAGCAGGCGATAAGGTAGATGCAACTGCTATTTCAAAGGGTAAAGGTTTCCAGGGCGCAATCAAGAGATTAGGCCAGTCAAGAGGACCTATGGCTCATGGTTCTAAGTTCCACAGACATCAGGGTTCAAACGGATCAGCAACAACACCTGGTAGAGTATTCAAGGGAAAAGGAATGCCTGGACATATGGGTTCTAAGAGAATCACAATCCAGAATCTTGAAGTAGTAAGAGTTGATGTTGAAAACAACGTAATCTTAGTTAAGGGTGCTGTACCTGGACCTAAGAAATCATTAGTAACACTGAAAGAAACAGTAAAGGCTAGCAAGTAGTTTTTACTAAGGAAGGAGGACCACACAGATGGCAAACGTATCTGTTTACAATATTGAAGGCAAGGAAGTTGGCTCAATCGAATTAAACGATGCAGTATTTGGTGTTGAAGTTAATGAACATCTTGTACACATGGCAGTAGTTAACCAGCTTGCAAATAATCGTCAGGGAACACAGAGCGCTAAGACACGTTCAGAAGTTTCTGGTGGCGGAAGAAAACCTTGGAGACAGAAGGGAACTGGTCATGCAAGACAGGGTTCTACAAGAGCTCCACAGTGGACAGGCGGCGGTATCGTATTTGCACCAAAGCCAAGAGATTATTCATTCAAGATGAATAAGAAGGAAAAGAGAATCGCTCTTCTCTCTGCATTATCTTCAAAGGTTGCAGAAAGCAAGATCGTTGTACTTGATGAGTTCAAGTTAGATGAAATCAAGACAAAGAAGTTCGTAGAAGTTATGAACAACTTAAAGGTTGAAAACGCATTAGTAGTTCTTGAAGGAGAGAACAAGAACGTAGTTCTTTCAGGAAGAAACATTCCTTCAGTTAAGGTTACAGCTACTAACGAAATCAACACATATGACGTACTTAAGTACACAACATTAGTTGTTACTAAGGCCGCTGTAGAGAAATTAGAGGAGGTGTATGCATAATGGCAAACGTACAGTATTATGATGTAATCCTCAAACCAGTTATAACAGAAAAGTCTATGGCTGATATGGCAGACAAGAAGTATACATTCTTAGTTCATACAGATGCTAACAAGACTATGATTAAAGAAGCTGTTGAAAAGATGTTCGAAGGAACAAAGGTTGCCAGCGTTAACACAATGAACAGCGTTGGCAAGAAGAAGAGAAGAGGAAGAACAGTTGGTACAACTGCTAAGACTAAGAAGGCAATTGTTCAGTTAACAGCTGATAGCAAAGATATCGAAATCTTTGAAGGACTTTAAGATTTAGCAACATTTAATAGTGTAGAAAACAATATTACACAAGCTCGAAAGGAGAGAATATAATGGGAATTAGAACTTATAACCCATATACACCTTCCAGAAGAAACATGACTGGATCAGATTTCTCAGAAATCACAAAGACAACTCCTGAGAAATCATTACTCGCTAAGAAGAGTAAGACTGCTGGCCGTAACAACCAGGGTAAGATCACTGTTAGACATCATGGTGGTGGAAACAGACAGAAATATAGATTAATAGATTTCAAGAGAAATAAAGAAGGCGTTCCTGCAAAGGTTATCGGTATCGAGTACGATCCTAACAGAACAGCTAATATCGCACTTATCTGCTACGCAGATGGTGAGAAATCATATATCCTTGCTCCACAGGGATTAACAGATGGCATGACAGTACAGAATGGTGCTGGTGCTGAAGTAAGAGTTGGTAACTGCTTACCACTTACAGAGATTCCTGTAGGTACACAGGTACACAACATTGAGTTATATCCAGGTAAGGGTGGACAGCTTGTTCGTTCTGCTGGTAACTCAGCTCAGTTAATGGCTAAGGAAGGCAAGTATGCAACATTAAGACTTCCTTCTGGCGAAATGAGAATGGTACCAATTATCTGCCGCGCAACAATCGGTGTTGTAGGTAATGGAGATCACAACCTTATTAATCTTGGTAAGGCTGGACGTAAGAGACATATGGGTATCAGACCTACAGTTCGTGGTTCTGTTATGAACCCTAACGACCATCCACACGGTGGTGGTGAAGGTAGAGCACCAGTTGGTCGTCCAAGCCCAATGACACCTTGGGGTAAGCCTGCTATGGGTCTTAAGACTCGTAAGAAGAAAAAAGCTTCTAACAAGCTTATCGTAAGAAGAAGAGATGGAAAGGCTATTAAGTAATTAATAGTACATTTTAATTAACATTTAACTAAGATTTGATAGATTATAAGGAGGTTTCAACCTATGGCTCGTTCACTTAAAAAAGGACCATTCGCGGACGAAAGCTTACTTAAGAAGGTAGATGCATTAAACGCATCAAACGACAAGCAGGTTATTAAGACATGGTCACGTCGTTCAACAATTTTCCCTTCATTCGTAGGCCATACAATTGCAGTTCATGACGGAAGAAAGCATGTTCCTGTATATGTTACAGAGGATATGGTTGGTCATAAGCTCGGTGAGTTCGTTGCTACAAGAACTTACAGAGGACACGGCAAAGACGAAAAGAAGAGTAGATAATTTGTATTATTTGAAAGGAGGTTTAATCGATGGCTAAAGGACATAGATCCCAGATTAAACGTGAAAGAAACGCTGTTAAGGACACAAGACCAAGCGCAAAGTTATCTTACGCAAGAGTATCTGTTCAGAAGGCTTGTTTCGTATTAGATGCTATTAGAGGCAAGAGCCTTGAAGAAGCACTTGGTATCGTTATGTACAACCCAAGATATGCTTCATCACTTATAGAGAAGTTATTAAAGTCAGCTGCTGCTAATGCAGAGAACAATAACGGTATGGACCCAAGCAAGTTATATGTAGAAGAATGCTACGCTAACAAGGGACCAACAATGAAGAGAGTCCATCCAAGAGCACAGGGTAGAGCTTATAGAATCGAAAAGAGAATGAGCCATATCACTGTAATATTAAATGAAAGATAATTGCATTTCCTAAAGAATAGAAAGGAGATTTTATGGGACAGAAAGTTAATCCTCATGGTTTAAGAGTCGGCGTTATCAAAGACTGGGACTCTAAGTGGTATGCAGAAGAAACTTTTGCAGATAACCTTGTAGAAGATTATAACATTAGAAAATTCCTTAAGAATAAGTTATATGCTGCAGGAATTTCAAAGATTGAAACAGAAAGAGCTTCAGATAGATTAAAGATTATCATTCACACAGCTAAGCCAGGTGTTGTTATTGGTAAGGGTGGTGCTGAAATAGAAGCACTCAAGAAGCAGGTTGAAAAGCTTACAAGTGCTAAGAGACTTAGCATTGATATTAAAGAAGTTAAGAGACCAGATAAGGATGCTCAGTTAGTAGCTGAGAACATCGCACAGCAGTTAGAGAATCGTATCTCTTTCAGAAGAGCTATGAAGTCTTGCATGGGAAGAACAATGAAGCAGGGTGCTAAGGGTATTAAGACATCTTGTTCAGGTCGTCTCGGCGGTGCTGATATGGCTCGTACAGAGTTCTATAGCGAAGGTACAATTCCTCTTCAGACACTTCGTGCAGATATCGATTACGGATTTGCAGAAGCTAACACAACTTATGGTAAAGTTGGTGTTAAGGTATGGATCTATGAAGGTGAGGTACTTCCAACAAAGACTAACAAGGAAGGGAGCGATAAGTAATGTTACTACCTAAGAGAGTTAAACATCGTAGACAGTTCCGTGGTTCTATGGCAGGTAAGGCAACAAGAGGTAACAGAATCACTAATGGTGAATATGGTATCGTTGCAACAGAACCATGCTGGATCAAGTCAAACCAGATAGAAGCAGCCCGTGTAGCTATGACAAGATACATTAAGCGTGGCGGTAAAGTATTTATAAAGATTTTCCCAGATAAGCCGGTAACAGGTAAGCCTATCGGTGTTCGTATGGGTAAAGGTAAAGGTAACTTAGAGTGCTGGGTAGCAGTAGTTAAACCTGGACGTGTTATGTTCGAGATTTCAGGTGTACCTGAAGAAACAGCAAGAGAAGCATTACGTCTTGCAACTCATAAACTTCCTTGCAAGTGCAAGATCGTTTCACGTGCAGACTTAGAAGGCGGTGATAACAGTGAAAATTAATAAGTATGTAGAAGATTTAAAGGCAAAATCAGCTGCAGAATTGAATGAAGAATTAGTAGCTGCTAAGAAGGAACTTTTCAATTTAAGATTCCAGAACGCAACAAATCAGTTAGATAACACTAGCAGAATTAAAGAAGTTAGAAAGAACATTGCTAGAATTCAGACTGTAATTGCTCAGAAGAATGCTTAAATTACATTTATAAATGTGTAAGTATTTCCTAAGAAAGGAGAATAACTGTGGAAGAGAGAAATTTAAGAAAAACTCGTACAGGTAAAGTTATCAGCAATAAGATGGATAAGACAATTGTTGTTGCTGTAGAAGATAACGTTAAGCATCCACTTTACAACAAGATTGTAAAGAGAACATACAAGTTAAAGGCTCACGATGAGAACAACGAATGTTTAATCGGTGACGTTGTTAAGGTAATGGAAACTAGACCTTTATCTAAGGATAAGAGATGGAGATTAGTTGAAATTATCAGCAGAGCTAAATAATTTTAACAATTTAGAATTAGAATTGATATTACTGAAAGGGGTAGTATTATGGTACAACAGGAAACCAGACTTAAGGTTGCCGATAACACAGGTGCTAAAGAAATTCTTTGCATCAGAGTTATGGGTGGATCTACAAGAAGATATGCAAATATCGGTGATGTGATTGTCGCTACTGTTAAAGAAGCAACACCAGGCGGCGTTGTTAAAAAGGGCGATGTTGTTAAGGCCGTTGTTGTTCGTTCTGTAAAGGGCGCACGTCGTAAAGATGGCTCATACATTAAATTTGATGAAAATGCTGCTGTAATCATCAAGGATGATCAGACTCCTAAGGGAACTCGTATCTTTGGACCAGTAGCTAGAGAGTTAAGAGAAAAGAAGTTTATGAAGATCGTTTCTCTTGCTCCAGAAGTATTATAGGAGGTACCACAATGTCAGCTGTAAGAATTAAAAAAGGTGATACTGTTAAGGTAATCGCAGGTAAAGACAAGGGCAAGACAGGCAAGGTTATGTCTGTAAATGCTAAGAACCATACAGCATTAGTTGAGGGCGTTAACATGGTAACAAAGCATGCTAAGCCAAGTGCAGCTAATCAGCAGGGTGGAATTCTCCACCAGGAAGCACCAATCGATATCTCTAACATCGCTTATGTAGTTAAGGGTGATAAGACATCTAAGATTGGTTATGACTTCAAGGATGGTAAGAAAGTTCGTGTTGCTAAGGCAACTGGCGAAGTTATCGATTAATAAAGGAAGGAGGCAATAATTTTGAGTAGACTTAGAGATTTATACGAAAACGAAATCACTAAAAAAATGACAGATAAGTTCGGTTACAAGAACCCAATGATGGTTCCAAAGATCGACAAGATCGTAATAAATATGGGTGTTGGTGAAGCTAAAGAAAATTCAAAGCTTCTCGATGCAGCAGTTAAAGAACTCGAGACTATTTCAGGTCAGAAGGTAGTTCTTACAAGAGCTAAGAATTCAATTGCTAACTTCAAGTTAAGAGAAGGTCAGGCAATCGGATGCAAGGTTACACTTCGTGGTGAGAAGATGTACGAATTCCTTGACAGACTTGTTAATCTTGCATTACCAAGAGTTCGTGACTTCAGAGGCGTAAGCGCTGAATCATTTGATGGAAGAGGTAACTATGCTTTAGGTATCAAAGAGCAGATTATCTTCCCAGAAATCGAATACGATAAGATTGACAAAGTAAGAGGTATGGATGTTATTATTGCAACAACAGCTCATACAGATGAAGAGGCACGTGAATTACTTAGAATGTTCAACATGCCTTTCAAGAATTAATTATAGGAGGTAAATTTTAATGGCTAAGACTTCAATGAAGGTTAAGCAGCAGAGAGCACCTAAGTTCTCTACAAGAGCTTATACACGTTGTACAATATGTGGTCGTCCACATTCTGTTTTAAGAAAGTACGGAATCTGCAGAATTTGCTTCCGTGAATTAGCTTACAAGGGTCAGATCCCAGGAGTTAAGAAGGCATCTTGGTAAGATGAATTGATAATTACAATATGTAATTAATCAACAGTGGTTTGCCACTATTACCTTGATATATATGCATTAACATAGTTATACGGCGTACTGCCGTATGCTATATATGCATGAACAATTGACGTAGTCCCGGTAAGGGAAACCAGTGAATTATTTAAGGAGGAACATTTAAAATGACAGATCCAATTGCAGATATGCTTACAAGAATTCGTAATGCAAACACAGCAAAGCACGACACAGTTGATATCCCATCTTCAAAGATGAAGCTTTCTATAGCTAAGATTCTTTTAGATGAAGGTTATATCAAGTCTTATGAGCTTGTTGAGAATGGTAATTTCAACGACATCCGTGTTACATTAAAGTACGGTGCTGATAAGAATGAAAAGATTATCTCAGGTCTCCAGAGAATTTCTAAGCCAGGTCTTAGAGTTTATGCTAGCAAGGATGAACTTCCAAGAGTTCTCGGTGGTCTTGGTGTTGCAATTATCTCAACAAACAAAGGTGTTGTAACAGATAAGGAAGCTAGAAAGCTGGGCGTTGGTGGAGAAGTTCTCTGCTTCGTTTGGTAATTTATAATAGATACTCACTCACAAAGAAAACACGTTCCTATTTTTAAAGTGTTTTCTTAATCAAAATTAGGAGGTGCACGGCATGTCACGTATAGGAAGAATGCCTATCGCTGTCCCAGCAGGTGTTACTGTTGAGATTGCAGAAAATAACAAAGTGACTGTAAAGGGTCCTAAGGGTACACTTGAAAGAGTTTTACCTGCAGAGATGGACATTAAGATGGAAGGTTCAGAAATCGTTGTTTCTAGACCTAACGACTTAAAGAAGATGAAGTCATTACACGGATTAACAAGAACATTAATTCATAATATGGTAATCGGTGTTACAGAAGGATATGAGAAGAAGCTTGAAATCAACGGTGTTGGTTACAGAGCTCAGAAGCAGGGTAAGAAGCTTGTATTAGCTTTAGGTTACTCTCATCCAGTTGAAATGGAAGATCCAGAAGGAATCGAAACAACTGTTGATGGTACTAACGTTATCATCGTAAAAGGTATTAGTAAAGAAAAAGTTGGCCAGTACGCAGCTGAAATCAGAGCTAAGAGAGCTCCAGAGCCATATAAGGGCAAGGGTATCAAGTACTCTGATGAAGTTATTAGACGTAAGGTTGGTAAGACTGGTAAGAAATAATTAAAGGAGTGAATACAAAATGGTTAGTAAGAAGTCAAGAACAGTAGTTCGTGAAAATAAACATAGAAAATTACGTAATCGTTTCAGCGGTACAGCAGAAAGACCACGTTTAGCTGTATTTAGAAGCAATAATCATATGTACGCTCAGATTATTGACGACACAGTTGGTAAGACACTTGTTTCTGCTTCAACACTTGATAAGGACGTAAAGGCAGAACTTGAAAAGACTAATAACGTTGAAGCTGCTACAGTAGTTGGTACAGTAGTTGCTAAGAAGGCATTAGAAAAAGGTATTACAACTGTCGTTTATGATAGAGGCGGATTTGTATATGAAGGTAAAGTAAAGGCATTAGCAGAGGCAGCAAGAGAAGCTGGCCTTGAATTCTAAGCGGAAGGGAGAAACAAACAGTATGAAACGTACAATAATTGATGCTAGCAATTTAGAATTAAGAGATAATGTAGTATCAATCAAGCGTGTAACAAAGGTTGTAAAGGGCGGACGTAACATGCGTTTTGCAGCTTTAGTTGTTGTTGGTGACGGCAACGGACATGTTGGCGCTGGTGTTGGTAAGGCAGCTGAAGTTCCTGAAGCTATCCGTAAGGGAAAAGAAGATGCCATTAAGCATTTAGTAGAAGTTCCTATGGACGAGAATTCATCAGTTCCACATGACTTCATCGGAAAGTTCGGAGGAGCAACAGTTCTTCTTAAGAAGGCTCCAGAAGGTACTGGTATCATCGCAGGTGGTCCAGCTCGTTCAGTACTTGAACTTGCAGGTATTAAGAATATCCGTACAAAGTCACTTGGTTCTAATAACAAGCAGAATGCTGTATTAGCAACAATAGAAGGTCTTAAGTCTATGAAGACTCCAGAAGAAGTTGCAAGACTTCGTGGAAAGTCTGTTAGCGAGATCCTTGGCTAATTAACAAATAAACATTGATATAGTCGTTATTGACAGATGGAGGTTAAAATGGCTGATAAGAAGTTAAGAATAACTTTAGTTAAGTCTCCAATCAGTGCTGTTCCAAAGCATAGAAGAACTGTTGAAGCTATGGGTCTTACAAAGATGCATAAGACAGTAGAACTTCCAGACAATGCTGCAACAAGAGGACAGATTCAGCAGATTGGTTATATGTTAAAGGTAGAAGAAATTTAATTAATAAATCGGATAAGGAGGTGCAAAGATGGATTTATCTAATTTAAGCCCAGCAGAGGGCTCAGTAATGAGTGATAATTTCAGAAGAGGTCGTGGACATGGCTCAGGTAACGGCAAGACTGCTGGTAAGGGTCATAAGGGACAGAAAGCTCGTTCAGGAGCACCAAGACCAGGTTTCGAAGGTGGCCAGATGCCATTATATAGAAGAATTCCTAAGAGAGGTTTCACTAACAGAAACCGTAAGGAATTTGTTGCTATTAACATCAGCACATTAGAAAGATTTGATAATGGTGCAGAAGTTACAGTTGATACATTAATTGAATCAGGTATCGTTAAGAATCCTAAGGATGGTATCAAGATTCTTGCTAACGGTGAACTCACAAAGAAACTCAACGTTAAGGCTAACGCTTTCAGTGCTTCTGCAAAGGAAAAGATCGAAGCTCTTGGTGGTTCTTGCGAGGTGATCTAATATGTTAAAGACACTTGTAGGCGCTTTTAAGAACAAAGACATAAGAAAAAAGATTTTATATACTCTTATGATTCTTGTTATTGTTAGAGTAGGAAGTTTGCTTCCTATTCCAGGAGTAGATACAGAGTATTTCAGTAGCTTACTTAGTGGAATTAATACTGGTGATTTGAGCTATCTTAGCGCATTTACAGGAGGTTCATTCGAAAGAATGTCCCTCTTTGCGTTAAGCATAACGCCATATATTACTTCATCTATTATTATGCAGCTTCTTGCTATTGCAATTCCTAAGTTAGAGGAAATGCAAAAAGAAGGTGAAGATGGTAGAAAGAAGATTGCAGCAATTACAAGATATGTAACAATTGCTCTTGCTCTTATAGAGAGTATAGCTATGGCTGTAGGTTTTGGTAGATCTGGACTTATCAAGGGATATCAGGGCTTTAGTACATTACATTATATTGTAAGCATAATCGTAGTTGTTGCAGCACTTACAGCAGGTTCTGCAATGCTTATGTGGCTTGGTGAAAGAATTACTGAAAATGGTGTTGGTAATGGTATATCAATTGTACTTTTAATTAACATTATTTCTGGTATGCCAAGTGATTTTGCTACATTGTATAGCACATTTGTTGCACCTAGAACTATTGCAAAGGGTGTATTAGCAGCTGCAATTATTATTGCAATTCTTGTTGTAATGGTAGTTTTAGTATGCTTCTTACAGGATGGAGAGAGAAGAATTCCTGTTCAGTATTCACAGAAGGTTAGTGGCAGAAAGACATTTGGCGGACAGTCAACTAATATACCTTTAAAGGTTAATACTGCAGGTGTAATGCCTGTTATTTTCGCATCATCACTTATGCAGTTCCCTGTAATTATTGCACAGTTATTTGGAAAGTCATACGAATGGACCAGATATTTAAGCTCTTCATACTGGTGCAGAATATCAGCACCTAAGTATTCTATCGGGTTAATATTGTATATTGTATTGCTTATAATATTTGCATACTTCTATACATCAATTACATTTAATCCAATTGAAGTAGCTGATAACTTAAAGAAAGCTGGTGGAGTTATCCCTGGTATAACACCTGGTAAGTCTACTAGTGATTATCTTAATAATATATTAAACTACATCGTATTCGTAGGTGCAGTTGGATTACTCATCATCGCATTAATACCTATTATGTGTACAGGGTTCTTTAATGCAAGCGTTTCATTTGGTGGAACATCAGTAATCATCATCGTTGGTGTTGTACTTGAAACATTAAAGCAGATTGAATCGCAGATGGTTAATCGTTATTATAAAGGATTCTTAAGCGAATAGCTTATAAGTATTAGATGACTTGCCTGACAGTAATGTTGGGCGAGTCCTTTGTATATAAAAAAGAAATGAGGTAAACATATGAAGATTATTATGTTAGGAGCTCCTGGAGCTGGTAAGGGAACACAGGCAAAGAAAATAGCTGAAAAATACTCAATTCCTCATATTTCAACAGGAGATATTTTCAGAGCAAATATCAAGAATAATACAGAACTTGGCAAGAAAGCTAAGACATATATGGACAAGGGTGAGCTTGTACCAGACGAATTAGTTGTAGACCTTATAATGGATAGATTTAAGGAAGCTGACTGTGCTAATGGATATGTATTAGATGGTTTCCCAAGAACAATACCTCAGGCAGAAGCACTTGATAAGGCACTTGCTGCTAATAATGAAACAGTAGACTACGCTATTAACGTAGAAGTTCCAGACGAAAATATTATCAATAGAATGTCAGGAAGAAGAGCTTGCGTTGGTTGTGGTGCAACATACCATATCGAGTTCAATCCTACTAAGGTTGAAGGCATATGTGATGCTTGTGGTGAAAAGCTTATATTAAGAGATGATGATAAGCCAGAAACAGTTAAGAACAGGTTATCTGTATATCATGAGCAGACACAGCCATTGATTGATTACTATTCAAAGAAGGGTGTATTAGCTGAGGTTGATGGTACACAGTCAATGGAAAATGTATTTAATGCAATTGTTGATGTTTTAGGAAAGTAGGCTGAATATGTCTGTAACAGTTAAATCACAACGCGAAATCGAATTAATGAGAGAAGCTGGCAAGATACTTGGAACAGTCCTTAATGAACTTGAAAAGGAATGTAAACCGGGTGTTACAACTTATCATATTAATAAGATTGGTGAGGAAATGATAAAAAGCTACGGATGTATTCCTTCATTTAAGGGATATCAGGGGTATCCAGCCGCAATATGTGTATCAGTTAATGACGAGATAGTACACGGAATTCCATCAAAGAAGCGTGTACTAAAAGAAGGTGACATAGTAAGCCTTGATGCAGGAGTGATACACAAGGGTTATCATTCTGATGCCGCAAGAACTTACGGTATTGGAAAGATAAGCGATGAAGCGGCTAAATTGATAGAAGTGACAAGACAAAGTTTCTTCGAGGGTATTAAATATGCCAAAGAAGGATGCCACTTATATGAAATCTCCAATGCAATTGCACAATATAATGAGTCGTTTGGATATGGAGTTATCAGAGATCTTGTAGGTCACGGAATAGGAACAGAACTTCACGAAGAACCAGAGATACCTAATTTCAGACAGGACAGAAGAGGTATCAGGCTTTATGAGGGGATGACACTTGCGATTGAACCTATGGTATCAGCAGGCGATTATAAAGTCAGATGGTTAGATGATAACTGGACAGCATCAACATTTGACCATTCATTATCAGCACATTATGAGAATACTGTGCTTGTAACGAAAGCTGGACCAGAAATACTATCATTAGTAGAATAACTGATAATGGAGGGCAGGATTTGAATAATTATATAGGATATTTTGCTACATCATTAGCAGGACACGATAAGGGATTAACATATGTTATTACAGGTGTTGATAATGAATATGTATATGTAACTGATGGCAGGCTCAGGCAGGTTGATGAGCCTAAAAAGAAAAAGTTAAAACATATTCAGCTTATCAAAATATGTGACGATACAATAAAAGACAAGATAAGTCGTAATATTAAGCTGACCAATGAAGATATTAAACTTGCAATTAAGAAGTATAATAACCGGTAAAGCAAACAGAGATTTAATAATAAGGAGGCAAATATGTCAAAGGCAGATGTAATAGAAATCGAAGGAAAAGTTGTTGAGAAGTTACCTAATGCATTTTTTAAGGTTGAACTTGAGAATGGACATCAGATACTTGCAACTATCAGTGGAAAGTTAAGAATGAACTTTATCAGAATTCTTCCAGGCGATAAGGTAACAATAGAGCTTTCTCCATATGACCTTACTAAGGGAAGAATTATCTGGAGAGATAAGTAATTATTTCAAAAAACATCTAAAAATATATAATATTTTTGTGCAAATTTTTTTGTTTTAAATTGCAATTTTAACTTGCATTTAAAAATATGACTATGCTATAATAGTCAACGAACTTGTCTGAAAGGAGGCTTTTGCAGTGAAGGTTAGATCATCAGTTAAACCAATTTGTGAAAAATGCAAAGTCATTAAGAGAAAGGGTAGAATCATGATTATTTGTGAGAACCCTAAGCACAAGCAGAGACAGGGTTAATCCTTATGGAGAGAAGTAGCTGATACTTCTCATGTTTGTGCGTTATGATATCGATATCACTAGTTGATGTCATAACATTGATGTTTGTTCTATTAATCACTATGATAGACAGACAATGTAGTTTTGCGGCTGCAGCGATGAACCACCCGGCTAAGTTGTAAGGTGGACATTGCTATTTTATATAGTAGTTGTTATGGCAACGCACACATTTCAGACGGCAGGCAACTGACGGGCTGCGTATGTATAATCACTACACGGTAATTTATTAATAACATATATATTTGATTAACGGAGGTTAAAGAACACATGGCTCGTATTTCAGGTGTAGACTTACCAAGAGAAAAACGTATCGAAATCGGACTTACTTATGTTTATGGTATTGGACGAGTTAGAGCAACTAAGATTCTTGCAGAGGCTGGTGTTAATCCAGATACTCGTGTTAAGGATTTAACAGATGAAGAAGTTGCAAAGATCGCTAAAGTTATAGATGCAGATCCAGAGCATTTAGTAGAAGGTGACTTAAGAAGAGAAGTTGCCATGAACATCAAGAGATTAAAGGAAATCGGATGTTATAGAGGAATTCGTCATAGAAAGGGTCTTCCAGTTAGAGGTCAGAAGACTAAGACTAATGCAAGAACTTGCAAGGGACCTAAGAAGACAGTAGCTAATAAGAAGAAATAATAATTGTTAAATTGTTAAACTCACAGGAGGTTATTTATCATGGCTCAGAAAGTTACAAAAAAAGTGACAAAGAAGCGTGTTAAGAAGAACGTTGAAAGAGGACAGGCACATATTCAGTCATCTTTCAATAATACAATCGTTACTTTAACAGATGCAGAAGGTAATGCTTTATCTTGGGCATCAGCAGGTGGACTCGGATTCAGAGGATCTAAGAAGTCTACTCCATATGCAGCACAGATGGCAGCAGAGACAGCAACAAAGGCTGCTTTAGTTCACGGATTAAAGTCTGTAGACGTTATGGTTAAGGGACCAGGTTCAGGTAGAGAGGCAGCTATTCGTGCCCTTTCAGCTTGTGGTCTCGAAGTTACAAGTATTAAGGATGTTACACCAGTTCCACATAACGGTTGTCGTCCACCAAAGCGTAGAAGAGTTTAATTTAGGGAGGTAAGATTACAATGGCAGTTAATAGAACACCTGTGCTCAAGAGATGTAGATCTCTTGATTTAGATCCTTTATATTTAGGAATAGATAAGAAGTCTAGAAGAAAGGCTAAGAATGCTGGAAGAAAGATCAGCGAATACGGATTACAGCTTCGCGAAAAGCAGAAGGCTAAGTTCATCTATGGCGTATTAGAGAAGCCTTTCAGAAATTATTATAAGAAGGCTGAGAAGCAGAAGGGTATGACTGGTGAGAACCTTATGATTACTCTTGAACTCAGACTTGATAATGTTATCTTCAGATTAGGTTTTGCTAGAACAAGAAAAGAAGCAAGACAGATCGTAGACCACAAGCATGTACTTGTTAATGGCAAGTGTGTAAACATCCCTTCATACTTAGTTAAGGCTGGAGATGTTATTGAAATCAGAGAAAAGTCAAAGTCTTGTGCTAGATACAAGGAAGTACTTGAAGCTACTAACGGAAGATTAGTTCCAGAGTGGTTAGAGTCTGACAAGGAAGCACTTAAGGGTACTGTTAAGTCATTACCTACAAGAGAAGCTATTGACGTTCCTGTAAACGAGATGCTTATCGTCGAGTTATATTCTAAGTAATCCATTAATTAAATGTTTAGACGTTTCAGTTTGCAGGTTGCTTGTGGACAGATACGTTTATATAAGACAACAGAATGCTATATATGCGTTCTGTTGTCTTATGGATAGAAGGAATAAACTTATTAAAACCCATAAAAGGAGGGGCTATACATGGTTGATGCAGATTTTAATTTCAAGATGCCAAAGATTGAGATGACTGAGCAGTCAGAAGATGGAAAGTATGGTAGATTTGTCGTTGAACCGCTCGAAAGAGGTTATGGACTTACTCTTGGTAATTCTTTAAGAAGAATTATGCTTTCTTCATTAGTTGGTACAGCAGTAAGCAGTATCAAGATTGAGGGCGTTCTTCATGAATTCAGCTCAATTCCTGGTGTTAAGGAAGATGTTACTGAGATAGTGATGAACATCAAGCAGTTATCAATCAAGAACAATGGTAATTCCGTTGAGCCTAAGGAAGCTCATATTGAGTTCGTAGGCGAGGGTGTAGTTAGAGCATCTGATATTCAGGTAGACCCTGATATAGAGATTATTAACCCAGATCTTGTTATTGCACATCTTAATGGTGCAGACAGCAAGTTAATTATGGAACTTACAATCACTAACGGACGTGGTTATGTAAGTTCAGAAAGAAATAAAAAAGAAGACCAGCCAGTTGGCGTTATCGCTGTAGATTCAATCTACACACCAGTAGAGAGAGTTAATATGGCTGTTCAGAATACACGAGTAGGTCAGGATACAGATTTTGACAAGCTTACACTTGATATATTTACTAATGGAACAATAGCTCCAGATGAGGCATTAAGCCTTGCAGCTAAGGTTCTTAGTGAGCATCTTAAGGGCTTCATTAACCTTTCAGAGAATGCTGCTAACGCAGAGATTATGGTTGAACAGCAGGTTGATGAGTCAACTAAAGTTCTTTCAATGAGTATTGAAGACCTTGAATTATCAGTTCGTTCATCTAACTGTCTTAGAAGAGCAGGTATCAACACTGTTGAAGAACTCTGCAATAAGACACCAGATGATATGATTAAGGTTAGAAACCTTGGTAAGAAGTCTTTAGATGAGGTGCTTTTAAAGCTTAAGCAGTTAAATTTACATCTTAGATCTAGTGAAGACTAAAAATTAAAGCGTAATATTAGAGTTTGTAGAAAAAACATCTATACAGTAAGACCATATGCGCGTGTATAGACGTTACAAATGGAGGTTAAATCAATGGCAAAGTATAGAAAGCTTGGTAGAACATCAAGCCAGAGAAAGGCTTTATTAAGAAGCCAGGTAACAGCTTTAATCGAGAATGGTAAGATTGTTACAACAGAAGCAAGAGCTAAGGAAGTTCGTAAGCAGGCTGAAAAGCTTATTACACTTGCAGTTAAGGAAAAGGACAACTACGAAACAGTTACAGTATCTGCTAAGGTTGCAAAGAAGGATGCTGATGGCAAGAGAGTTAAGGAAGTTGTTGATGGCAAGAAGGTTACTGTATATGAAACAGTAGAGAAGGAAATCAAGAAGGATCTCCCTTCAAAGCTTCACGCTAGAAAGCAGATGGATAAGGTTCTTTACAAGGTAACAGAAGTTCCTGCTGATGCTGCTGGAAAGAAGAAGAATACTAAGACTGTTGACCTTACTAATAAGTTATTTGACGAAATCGCACCTAAGTATGCTGACCGTAAGGGTGGCTACACAAGAATTGTTAAGATTGGCTTAAGAAAAGGTGATGCAGCAATGGAAGTTCTTCTTGAATTAGTATAATTACATCATTGCGTATTATTAGCGGATATGGGGTAACTCATATCCGCTTTTTTAAGGTTGAATTACATATTAGAAAGTTTTGTATTTTTTCACGTTATTTCAATGAATTTAGTATATAAAATTGATTTTTATAAAGTTATATAGTAATATGCAATTATTTGAAAGAAAGAATAAAAATGTATCATTACAGGGGAATTATCTGTGAAGATATAATATCAGCAAGTATGTCCGGAAATGTCTGGAATACTGGAACAGGAGACTGTTATGGGAATAGTAGAAGCGAAGAATTTGACATTTGAATATATAAGACGAGACGAAGAGGGTAATGTTGAGGGGATAACTACAGCAGTTGATAATGTAAATATAGATATTAAAGCAGGAGAGTTTGTTGCAGTGCTTGGACATAATGGTTCAGGCAAATCAACATTTGCCAAGCATCTTAATGCCCTTGTTATGCCGACAGAGGGAACAGTGTATGTTGATGGAATGGATACTAAGGACAGCGGCAATACACTTTCAATAAGACAGACAGCAGGAATGGTATTTCAGAATCCGGATAATCAGATAGTTGGTACACTTGTAGATGAAGAGGTAGGATTTGGACCAGAGAATATAGGAGTTCCAACAGAAGAAATATGGGAAAGAGTAGAAAAAAGCCTTAAGGCGGTTGGAATGTATCAGTTTCGTAGTGCTTCTCCTAATAAGCTTTCAGGTGGACAGAAACAGCGTGTCGCAATAGCAGGCATAGTAGCTATGAAACCTAAATGTATCGTGTTAGACGAGCCTACAGCAATGCTTGATCCTCTTGGAAGAAAAGAAGTATTAAATGTTCTTCACGAGCTTAACAGAAAAGAAAATGTTACTATAATACTTATAACGCATTATATGGAAGAAGTAATAGATGCAGATTATGTGTATGTAATGGATGGTGGAAAGCTTGTAATGGACGGAACTCCAAGGCAGATATTCACACAGGTTGAGATGTTAAAGAGTATGAGGCTCGATGTGCCACAAGTGACGGAACTTGCTTATGAATTAAAAAAGGCAGGTCTTCCTATTAAAGATGGCATAATAAGAAATGAAGAATTAGTGGAAGAATTAAAAAGACTGGATAAATAAAAATGATGTTACTGCCAGTGGGCAGAATGTACATTAGAATGGAGAGTGCAATGTCAATAATTGTTGATAAAATCAGTTATGTATACGAAGCAGGAACAGGCTTTGAAAGACGAGCTCTGGACAATGTGTCGTGTGCAATTAATGACGGAGAATTTGTAGGTCTTATAGGACATACGGGTTCTGGTAAGTCCACATTTATCCAGCACCTTAATGGGCTGCTTAAGGCGACAGAGGGACATATATATTTTAATGGACAAGATATATATGATGCTGGATTTAATATGAAAGAATTAAGAAGCAAGGTCGGACTGGTATTCCAGTATCCGGAACACCAGCTTTTTGAAACAGACATATTTAAAGATGTGTGCTTTGGACCTAAGAATTTAGGTTTATCAAGACAGGAATACGAGCTTAGAGCCTTTGAGAGCTTAAGACTTGTTGGGCTTGATGAGAACCTTTATTATCAGTCGCCATTTGATTTGTCAGGCGGACAGAAGAGGAGAGTTGCAATAGCTGGCGTGCTTGCTATGAAGCCGGAGGTTCTTATATTAGACGAACCAACAGCAGGACTTGACCCTAAAGGAAGGGATGACATTTTAGACTGCCTTAAATACTTAAGGGAAGAAACTGGAATTACTGTAATCCTGGTATCTCACAGTATGGAAGATGTAGCCAAATATGTTGACAGAATTATGGTTATGGATGATGGCGTATTAAAATATGATGATACACCACAAAATGTATTCAGACATTACAGACAGTTAGAGCAGATAGGACTTGCAGCACCACAGGTTACTTATATAATGAATGACCTTATAAGGGCTGGAATAAATGTAAATCCAGATGCAATAACAATTGCGGAAGCAAAAGAAAGTATTCTGTCACATTTTAAGCGTAATGCAAAGGCGTAGCGGTAATATTAACAGGCAGGAATGGAGATTGTATGATTAGAGATATAACAATTGGACAATATTATAAAGCTGATTCTGTCATTCACAGATTAGACCCAAGAGTTAAGCTTATGGGTACTCTTATCTTTATAATTTCGTTGTTTATGGGAATGAATATATGGATATATGCTGTTGTCACGGTAGCATTGGCGGTAGTTATTAAAATGTCCAGAATTCCTCTCAAATTTATGGTTAGAGGACTTAAATCAATAGTAATACTGATTATTATAAGTGCGGTGTTTAACCTGTTTCTGACACCGGGAGACGTGCTTATACAGATATGGAAGCTGACAATAACTTATCAGGGTCTTAAAATGGCTATATTTATGGTTGTAAGGCTTATATATCTTATTGTAGGCACATCATTGATGACACTTACTACAACGCCTAATAACTTAACAGACGGTCTTGAGAAGGGGCTTGGATTTCTTAAAGTTATCAAGGTACCAGTTCACGAGATAGCGATGATGATGTCGATAGCATTAAGATTCATACCAATACTTATAGAAGAAACTGATAAGATTATGAAAGCACAGATGGCAAGAGGTGCGGATTTTGAGAATGGAAGTCTTATAAAGAGAGCCAAAGCAATGGTTCCAATACTTGTTCCGTTATTTGTGTCTGCCTTCAGAAGAGCCAATGAGCTTGCAATGGCTATGGAAGCAAGATGTTATCACGGTTCAGAGGGCAGGACAAAGATGAAGCCTTTAAAATATGAAAAGAGAGACAGAATTGCCTATATCAGTATGGTTCTGTACCTTGGAGTTATTATCATTGTCAAGATTATAGCTGCATAGTAAGTCGCTAAAAGGGGCTGTAGCACGAAGCATTATTTATATAGTAGGAAGTCAGGAAATGTTGTATTAACCTGCGTATTATATAGATTATGTCTGAGGCGGCAGTCCCTTTTATGTTAAGAAGCGAGGAATTAGAGAGAAGTGTGCAGAAAGATTAATGACAAGTATGTAAAGAGATTAGAGAGAAGTGTGCAGAAAGATTAATGACAAGTATGCAAAGAGATTAGAGAGAAGTACGCGGAAAGATTAATGACAAGTATATGGAGATATTAATAGGAAGTGTATGTATCGATTAATAATAAGTGTGTAAAAAATTAAGGAGGAGTGAATGAAAAGAATAAGATTAAGGGTCGCATATGATGGTACGAATTATTCGGGCTGGCAGATACAGCCTAATGCACCGACAATTGAGAAAAAGCTTGATGAAGCTATATACGCACTTACAGGTGAAAATGTCCATGTAACAGGTGCAAGCAGAACCGATGCAGGAGTTCACGCATTAGGAAATGTCGCTGTATTTGATACAGCTTCAAACATACCGGCAGACAAGTTCACATATGCACTTAACAGGTACCTTCCTGAAGATATAATAATACAGCAGTCAGATGAGGTAGAATCTGATTTTCATCCAAGACACTGTGATACAAGAAAGACATACTGCTACAGGATACTAAATACGGAGTTCGGACTTCCTAAGAAACGTAACTATACATGGAATGTACCAGGGAATATTGATATTGCTAAAATGCAGGAGGCGGCAGCGTATCTTGTAGGAGAACACGATTTTAAGAGCTTCTGTTGTGTGCGTACACAGACAGAAACAACCGTAAGGAAGATATATTCGCTTGATGTAGATAGAAAAGGTGATGAAATATTAATAACAGTTACAGGTAATGGCTTCTTATATAATATGGTAAGAATAATAGCAGGAACGCTTATACAGGTCGGAAAAGGGAAATTTAATCCAGAGTATGTAAAGGAAATGCTTGATGCAAAGGACAGGACACAGGCAGGCCAGACAGCACCACCGCAGGGGCTTACGCTTATGAGAATAGAGTATCTGTAATTCTTGATATTTGTAATTGTAATAATCTAATACATAGTTTATATTTTTAACTCAGGCTGTTGATAAATATATTGCAGAATAAAATCTTTGTGGATAATTTCCTCAAAATTATATGGTAAAAATACATTTTCTGATTGACACACAAGGCTGTGTGTTATATAATTCTTTAATGTGGCGTGATAAGTGCGCCTTGACATAAGTTAATCAGAATTAGGTGTTTCACCATATGCCCCGGAGAAGCATTTAATATATATTAACATTTATTTAATTAGAACAATTAATTATGCATTTAAGCAATATTTAGGAGGAAAACTAATGAGTACTTATATGGCTAGTGCATCTAACATCGAAAGAAAATGGTATGTTGTAGATGCTGCAGATTATACATTAGGTCGTTTAGCATCACAGGTTGCTGCTGTATTAAGAGGTAAGAATAAGCCTACTTATACACCATTCCTTGACTGTGGTGACAACGTTATCGTAATCAACGCTGAAAAGATTAAGGTTACAGGTAAGAAGTTAGATCAGAAGATTTACTACAATCACTCAGATTATGTAGGTGGTATGAAAGAAACAACTCTTAAGGAGATGATGGAAAAGCATCCAGAAAGAGTTATTGAACTTGCTGTTAAGGGTATGCTTCCAAAGGGACCTTTAGGAAGACAGATGTACACAAAGCTTCATGTATATGCAGGTCCAGATCATGAACAGGCAGCTCAGAAGCCAGAAGTTTTAAAGTTTTAATTAAAGGACATATCATAAGGAGGAATTAACAGTGGCTAAGAAAGCAAACGGAAAGTTCTACGGAACAGGTAGAAGAAAAAGCAGTATTGCTAGAGTATATTTAGTACCAGGTAATGGTAATATTACAATAAATAAGAGATCACTTGATGAATATTTCGGTCTTGAAACACTTAAGGTTGTAGTTAAGCAGCCATTAGTTCTTACAGAGACAGCTGACAAGTATGATGTAATCGTTAACGTACACGGTGGCGGATACACAGGTCAGGCTGGTGCTATCAGACACGGTATCTCAAGAGCTCTTCTTCAGGTTGATTCAGAAGAATACCGTCCATCACTTAAGAAGGCTGGTTTCTTAACAAGAGATCCAAGAATGAAGGAAAGAAAGAAGTACGGTTTAAAGGCAGCTCGTCGTGCTCCTCAGTTCTCAAAGAGATAATTTTTCTCATACAGAGAAATCAAGAAAAGCCCATTTTACAAGGGTTACAGAGGTTGTGGGAAGTTGTCAGATGTGCTGGAATTTCAATGGAATGCAACACATATGCAACAAGTATGCAACAAATATATCAATGATATGTATAGGACATTTTCAGAGCAATCTGGGAATGTCCTTTTTGCGCGTTACTACAAGCGGTGCAGCAGACAGTGAATATATTGAGATGATGCTTGCATCAATCGAAATATATTTGCTGGATGATATAGCGCGCCAGCGCAACATGAGCAAGATTGCTTTGCAATCTGCGAATGACACCGATTGATTGCTAAATTCGATTAATCGCATCTACTAACTCCTTAATATCAAAGTGGGTATATACCTTTTCTGTAAGTGTCATAGCTCCGGAGTGCCCCACGATCTTCTTAATAATCGTCTGATCTACGCCAGCTTCTGCCAACATGGACACGCATGTGTGTCTGCAACAGTGCGGTGTGCGGTTAATCTTTAACTGCTCCATTAATGGATGAAAGTAGCTGTCATAGTAGTTTCTGTAGGTAAAATGCTTACCGTCTTCCGTATGCAGCAAGTATGCACAGTCGGGGGTGGATTCGTACCAACTTTTGTAGAAGGGAAGAACCTTGTCGGCAATCGGCACTTTTCGGATGCCGTTTTCTGTTTTACTGCTGATTACATCAAAGTACTGTTCATCGAGGTGAACATGTTCCTTTTTCAAATCAAGCAATTCTGAAATTCTGACTCCGTTGTAGAGAAGCATCAGAACAATCTGATAATACTTATCATCTTTCTGTTCCCAGATTCTCTCAATTTCATCCTTTTCAAATTTGTTTCTGTCATACTTATTCGGGTTGCGGTCTTTGTACTGTGCTACATCCACAAAACTGGAATAATCTTTGTTGCAAATATCGTTTTTCAAGGCGTAATCGTAAAGCTGATTGAAAAGCACTTTGATTTTCCTGAGAGTAGGATAATTCTTACCACAGGTATCAATGACATTTTGCAAATCCACTAATCGAATATCCTTAAAAACTTTGTTGTAGAGGGTACCGCAGGCTTTATAGGATGCGGTATATCCTTTGACATTGGATTCGGATACAGTAGGATACTTACGCTTGGACCATTCTTCATATACATCAGAGAAGGTCATCTTGGCAGCTTTGGTATCGAATGGATTATTGTTGTACTCTGCAAGCATCTGTAAGCCTTCAGCTCTTGTAGCAGCGTATCCAACTGTAATCATATCCTGAACTTGTCTGTCCTTTTCCTTATCGTAGTGCCAGCCTGTTGTCTTTCTGACCTGATAAGGCTTTCTTCTTTTTCCGGAAAGTTTTACAACGCTTCCGTATCCGTTGGGTAACTTCATAAGCACCATTCCTTTCGCTTTAAATTCAGCAAGCTGATAAGCGAACAGATAAATACTTAATCCTCATGGACTACTTTTGTAACACTTGGACGTATGGTTTTCCATATCTCATAATTGTCTGCGGTCTGGCTTCCGGATGCGAGTAACTCTTTCATAGCCTGCCAGTCTTTTAAAAATTGAATGAGACTTTTGTTATTAAAAAACATACCAGGTTCTCCATCGACTTCTTTTAATGAAATATCAAATACTTCATCAATTGCAAAGAGTAATGGTAATACGTCTCCATCAGCTTCAATATCAAATTCCACTAGTGCATTTACATTAACATTCAAAGCTTCTGCAATTTTACGTAGTTGTTCTGGTTTTGGAATATTCTTCCCTAATTCATACTTGCGAATGGCTACCTCGTGTATGCCACACGCTTCTCCAAGCTCTTTCTGTGTTAATCCACGAAAAGTTCGGATTAATTTAATTTTTTTACCTGTATTCATGATATCAACCTCCTGTATAAGTTAAAGTAACATATTAAAATTAAATAGTCAACATCAAATTATAAACTATTGACAGAGCAATAAAAGGTCTGTATAATACAAAACACAACAGAGCAAATAATGCTCTATAACAAGGGAGGTGGTAGAGATGCCGGAAGTAATCTATAAGGTTGATTTACCAGCTTTTACAGGACGGAATGTACCAATAAAGGAAATTGCAGCAGCAATTGGGAAGGATGCACAGTATGTAAGGGTTGGACTTCAACAAGGAATTCTCAAATTTGGGACAGCAATAAAGATTGCTGATTCGTCGGAATATAGTTATTACTGTTCAGATAAAAGAGTTTGGGAAGAGACTGGATATTTCAGAAATGAATCACAAGCAGTATGACAGATAAAAAGAAAAGGTGGTGATGAAGATGTGCTAATAGACATTCAGATGATAAAAAAGAAAAGTCCGAGGCTTTGCAGAGCTTCGGACTTGGATAAGAGTAGCGGAGCCACTCGTTATCATATGTAACAAGATGATTATACCATTGGCTCCTAATACCGACAACACAAAATTTAGGAGGAAAAAGCAATGAACGAAGAACAGAAAGTAGAATTGAAGCTAATTCACATGGAAGAAGTAGTTTCAAAAGAGGTGAGCTGGTTATGGTATCCCTATATTCCATATGGAAAGATTACAGTTATTGAGGGAGATCCAGGAGAGGGGAAAACAACATTAGTACTAAAATTAGCAGCAATGTTGAGTAAAGGTCTACCACTTCCCTGTGATGATGATAGACCTTATGAACCAATTCATATTATTTACCAGACCGCAGAAGATGGAATTGACGATACGATTAAGCCGAGACTGGAACAAAATGGAGCAGATTGTTCTATGATTCGAGTAATTGATGAAACAGAAAAAGAACTTAGCATGACGGATGAAAGGTTAGAGCAGGCAATTGTAGAGACAAATGCAAAACTGATTATTCTAGATCCGATTCAGGCATATATTGGAGCAACAGTAGATATGCATCGGGCAAATGAGATTCGTCCGGTATTAAAGAAGCTTGGAATGATTGCAGAAAAGTATCAATGTGCAGTGATTTTGATTGGTCACATGAATAAAGCATCTGGAAGCAAATCAACTTATAGGGGACTTGGTTCTATTGATATTCAAGCAACAGCGAGAAGTGTTCTCTTAGTTGCAAGACTTCGGGATAAACCGAATATTCGCATTATGGCACAGGATAAATCCTCTTTAGCACCGGCAGGAGATGCCATTGGATTTGAGATGACAGAAGATAGAGGGATGACTTGTATCGGACCTTATGACATTACCATTGATGAATTATTGATGGGAAATGAAGGCAGAGGTAAGAAAAAGTTGGATGTAGCAGTGGAATTTATAAAGGAGTTTTTTGGAAGTGCTAGTGAGATTGCATCAAATGACATTATCGAGGAAGCATCTCATAGGGGAATTAAGAGAAATACTTTATTATCTGCTAAGAAGAAATTAGGGATTGTCTCGGGTAAAGGAAAGCAGGAAGATGGAACAGCTTTCTGGACATGGATTATGCCTGAGAAAAGAGTTTAAGAATTTGTAAAGTAGAGAAAGCGGATTCTAAATTGTAGAAGAATTTAGAATCTGCTGTTATTAAAAGTACGGATTATTAAACTCTTGCGGTAGCAAGATAAACCCCTCGGAGAGCCCCCGCATTTTTGGCAGAGACAATGGAACATTGGATTTGACAAAAGTGCTAGGGGGTTATCATCTATGGCAAAGCCAAGATGATAAGCGAGTGGGAAATCTGATTTAAGAAGGAAGGAGAGGTGCCTATGGGTAATGTTTCTTACTCGGCACACATTAGCAATGGAAAGAGTGCCATAACAAGTAAGAGTAAATTGCTTGGAGTAGCAAAACACAATTTGCGAAAGTATAAATCGCCGGAATACAGTTCCGACAATATTTTGCTTTTGAGGGGAACGGAAGATTTGTATCAGGATGTGAAAAATGTCTATCATCAGGAATTTGACGAAGCGGTACAACAATATAATCAAAAGCAAAAGCGGGCTGACAGACGGATAGAGGATTACTTTGAACATGTAGCCAATCTGAATCAGGATATGGCAGTTGAAATTATCTTTCAATGTGGGGATAAGGAGTTCTGGGAAGAACATACGGATAAAAAGGAAAAGATGTACAATGTGTATGCTTATCTGTTATCCACAATGGAAAGATTTCTTCCGAATTTCAAAGTGGCAAATGCAGTGATACACTTTGACGAGGCAAGTCCTCATATGCATGTGGTAGGAGTTCCGGTATGGGAAGGTGCTAAAAAAGGACTGGCAAAGAAGGTGTCCAAGCGTAATGTATTCACTCCGGAAAGTTTATCTGTAATATTACAGGATAAACTAAGGGAAGAAGCAGGTTCGTGTTTCAAGTTCAATGTGAAGGAAGAACTTGCTGAGAAAAAGCTGGGACGGAATCATGATTTGTCGGTTATGGAATATAAAGTTGTCAAAGAAACTGAGCGTTTGGAAGAATTGCAGGAGCAGGTCAAGGATTCAGATCTAGATTTATTTGCAAAGAAACTGGCATATAAGGAAGTGAGTAAAACACAAAAAGAGAAGCTGGATGAAATAAATAAAGATATTAGCAGCAAGGAGGCACAAGCAGAGGAATTAGATTATCAGATTACCATTATGAAATCGCAATTATATGAGTATGAGGAAGAAGCTTCAAAGCTTGAGAAGTTTAAGGAAAGTCTATCTAACCTGAAACAGTATATTGCTTCCTATATGCCATTATCTCCCTTGATAGAGGAATATGCCAATGCCGTAGAGGGAAAGAGGGAAATTCAAGCAGGCAATAGCTTCCGAGGTCTCCTAACTGCATTAGGAGAGTTGCTTAATTCGTTCAAGGAGTTGATAGTGGATGGAATCAGTTGGTTTCCAAGATTGATGAGGTGGCAGACGAGTAAGGGAGAAGTGGCACCAGTGTTCTCAGATTATCGGAATGAGGGATATAATTATAGGCTGGTGGCATATCAGAATCTTGTGACGAAAGAGCAGTATAGTGTGGAGAGCGTGCAGGAGGAGATAAAAGCGGAGAACCGAGTGGGAACGCTGGAACAGTTGGAGAGGAGGATTGAGGAAACAGAGGTGTTGGTAAGAAAGTTACACAAAGATAAAATGAGATGATAACAACGGAGAAGTAACGAAAAAGTTATGTTTTTGGACATTGATCTTTACTTTCGATTTTGGCTATAATGTGGTATAATATCCTGTAACTGTTCGGATTTGAATGGTTACAGATTTTTTTGAATAAAGACTCTTATATAGAGGTTAATATAACATTGGAGGTATCGGTATGTCAAGTGCGGCACAAAGATCAGAATTACAATCTCAAATATGGAAAATAGCAAATGAAGTTCGTGGTTCTGTAGACGGATGGGATTTCAAGCAATATGTACTAGGAACACTTTTTTATCGTTTTATCAGTGAAAATTTTTCAAATTATATTGAAGGTGGAGATGAAAGTGTAAACTATGCAGAGTTAGATGATAAAATCATTACAAAAGAAATTATAGACGATGCAATTAAAACGAAGGGGTATTTTATTTATCCCAGCCAATTATTTTCTAATATCGCTAAAAATGCAAATACAAATGAAAGTTTGAATACAGATTTGAAAGCGATATTTGATGCTATTGAAAATTCGGCAAGTGGTTATCCTTCAGAAAAAGATATTAAAGGGTTATTTGCTGATTTTGATACTACGAGCAACCGATTGGGAAATACAGTAAAAGATAAAAATGCACGTTTGGCAGCGGTTATTAAAGGCATTGAAGGACTTGATTTTGGAAACTTTGAGGATAATCAGATAGATTTATTTGGAGATGCATATGAATATTTGATTTCAAATTATGCTGCAAATGCTGGTAAGTCAGGCGGAGAATTTTTTACGCCTCAAAGCGTATCAAAATTGATAGCAAAACTAGCGACACATGGTCTAACTACAATTAACAAGATTTATGATCCAGCAGCAGGTTCTGGTTCTTTATTATTGCAAGCAAAGAAACAATTTGATAACCATGTGATTCAGGAAGGCTTTTTTGGCCAGGAGATAAACCATACAACATATAATCTTGCTCGTATGAATATGTTTTTGCACAATGTCAATTATGATAAGTTTAATATTGCATTGGGAAATACCCTTACTGCCCCACAATTTGGAGATGAAAAACCTTTTGATGCAATTGTGTCTAATCCACCTTATTCTATAAACTGGATTGGTAGTGATGATCCAACACTGATTAACGATGATCGCTTTGCACCTGCAGGAGTGCTTGCTCCGAAATCTAAGGCAGATTTTGCATTTGTTCTGCATTGCCTTAGCTATCTTTCTGGTAGAGGGCGGGCAGCTATTGTGTGTTTTCCTGGTATATTTTATCGAGGAGGAGCAGAACAGAAGATTAGAAAGTATTTAGTTGACAATAATTTTGTTGAAACAGTTATTTCACTTGCACCAAATTTATTTTATGGTACATCCATAGCGGTAAATATACTGGTGCTTTCAAAACATAAAACAGACACGAAAATTCAGTTTATAGATGCAAGTGGAGAAGAATTTTATAAAAAAGAGACAAATAATAATGTATTGTCACAGGAACATATTGATGCCATCATGCAGCTATTTGATAGTAAGGAAGAAAAAGAATATGTTTCCCAAAATGTTGATAATGAAAAAATAGCTGAAGGCAATTATGATTTATCTGTAAGCTCTTATGTGGAAAAGAAAGATACAAGAGAGGTTATTGATATTGATGTTTTAAATGCAGAAATAAAGAAAACAGTGAAGAATATAGATAGACTACGTTCTGAAATAGATGCAATTATTGCGGAAATAGAGGGGTAACTATGGATAAAGAATTACAATTTTTGATTTATAATACTCCTGAAGAAAATGTTTCCGTTAATGCCGTAATAAAAGATGAAACAATTTGGCTGACACAAAAAGCTATGGCTGAATTGTTCGGTGTTGGTGTTCCAGCAATAAGTAAGCATCTTGCAAATATTTATGCAGAGGGTGAATTAAATGAAATTTCAACTGTTTCCAAAATGGAAATAGTTCAACAAGAAGGCTCAAGGGATATAAAAAGAAATATGGAGTTCTACAACCTTGATGCAATTATTTCAGTTGGATATCGTGTTAATTCAAGAAAAGCAACAAACTTTAGAATATGGGCAACAGGGATTCTGAAGGAATATATGATAAAAGGTTTTGCGATGGATGATGAACGCTTGAAGCAGGGAAAAACAGCGTTTGGTAAAGATTATTTTAAAGAACTGTTGGAACGAGTACGTTCTATCCGAGCAAGCGAACGAAGAATATGGCAGCAGATAACAGACATATTTGCAGAGTGCAGTATTGACTATGACAAAGATTCTCAAACAACACATGATTTTTATGCAATGGTTCAAAACAAGTTTCATTACGCAATTACCGGACAAACTGCTGCAGAAATCATTGACACAAAAGCAGACCATACCAAAGAACATATGGGATTAACTACATGGAAAAATTCTCCTGATGGAAGAATCTTAAAATCAGATGTTACGATTGCAAAGAATTATCTTGATGAGAAACAGATTCGTCAGTTGGAACGAGCTGTCACGGGATATTTTGATTACATAGAAGATTTGATAGAGAGAGAAAACACATTTACTATGACGGAATTTGCAGCCAGTATTAATGAATTTTTAGCATTTAGAAAATATGATGTTCTGGAAGGCAAAGGTAGAATCTCAAAGAAGACAGCAGATAGAAAAGCTGTTTCAGAATATGTTGAATTTAATAAAACACAGAAAATTGTTTCGGATTTTGATAAAGAAGTAAAGAAAATGTTGCAGGGAGGTGAAGGTGGAAATGAGTAAATTAGATGAACTGATTGCTGAGATGTGTCCAGATGGAGTTCAATCAAAGAAGATATCAGAACTTTGTTGTATAAGCAGAGGAATTGTAATATCGAAAGAGGATATTAGTAATAATGTGGGAGATTATCCAGTGTATTCGTCGCAAACCGAAAATAATGGTGAATTGGGAAAAATCAATACTTATGCTTATGATGGTGAATATCTAACGTGGACGACTGATGGGGCAAATGCCGGAACGGTCTTTTATAGAGAAGGAAAATTCAATGTAACAAATGTCTGTGGATTGCTTCAAGTTATAAATTCAGATTGTATGATAAAGTATCTCTATCATGTATTGAAAGTAGAAGCACCTAAATATGTAAGACGTGGCATGGGGAATCCTAAGCTTATGAGTAATGTAATGGGAAATATTCAAATACCTGTTCCACCATTGCCAATACAACGTGAAATTGTCCGCATTCTAGACAATTTCACCGAGCTTACAGCCGAGCTTACAGCCGAGCTTACAGCCGAGCTTACAGCCAGAAAAAAGCAGTATGAATATTATCGGGATACAATGTTATCAGTAGATACGCAAATTCCAATTGTCAAATTAAAAGATATTGCGACCGAGATGTATCGTGGTTCAGGAATTAAACGTGACCAAGTGACATCTGAGGGGATTCCTTGTGTTAGATATGGAGAAATATACACTACTTATAATACGTGGTTTGAAAAGTGTATATCTCATACAAAATTAGAATATGTTTCATCGCCAAAGTATTTTGAACATGGAGATATTTTATTTGCTATTACCGGTGAAAGTGTTGAAGATATTGCAAAGTCTATTGCTTATATAGGACATGAAAAGTGTTTGGCTGGTGGTGATATTGTTGTTATGAAACATAAACAAAATCCTAAGTATCTTTCTTATGTTCTTTCGACATATAACGCGAGATTGCAAAAAAGTAAAGGGAAAATAAAAAGCAAAGTGGTTCACTCTAATGTCCCATCAATAGAAAACATAGAGATTCCGCTTCCACCATTAGAGGTACAGGAACGTTTTGCAAATGTGCTAGACAATTTTGAATCAATTTGCTCGAATCTTAATATTGGATTACCTGCGGAAATAGAATTACGAAATAAACAATATGAATTTTATCGAGATCAGTTGTTGACATTTGCCGAAACAGGTAACACAATCTTGACAGACAGACAGACAGACAGACAGACAGACAGACAGACAGACAGACAGACAGACAGACAGACAGACAGAGCTTGATTAAACTTTTACAGTACGTGTTTGGTTATGCGGTTGTTAAATTAAGTGATATTGCTACGATTACAAGAGGAGGAAACTTTCAGAAAAAAGATTTTTGTGAAGAGGGAGTTCCATGCATTCATTATGGGCAAATATATACTTATTATGGAACGAGTGCTAGTAAGACAATTACAATGATTACCCAAACTGCCGCAGATAAATCAAAATTTGCAGAACCCAATGATATTATAATGGCAGTTACAAGCGAAAATATTGAAGATGTGTGCAAATGTGTAGCTTGGACGGGAAAAAATAAGATTGCAGTGAGTGGGCATACAGCTATTTTACATCATAATCAGAATGCAAAGTATTTATCATATTATTTTCACACAAGTATGTTTTTTAGCCAAAAGCAAAAATATGCACATGGAACAAAGGTAATCGAGGTGACACCGGATAAACTTAATGATGTTATTATTCCATTACCATCAATAGCTGAACAAAATAGAATTGTAGATATTCTCAATCGTTTTGATATACTTTGTAATGATATTGTAGACGGGCTGCCTGCCGAAATTGAGCAGAGACAAAAGCAATACGAATATTATAGAGATAAACTATTATCATTTTAAATGAAGAACTAGAGGTATACTATGGGGAAAAGTTTAGATGAGATTGCAATACAACTGAAGGAGTGCAATAAAAAAGTACAGCTAATATATGCTTTTAATGGTACTGGTAAAACACGACTTTCGAGGGCATTTAAAGAATTGATTGCACCTAAAAATGAATTAGAAGAAGAAAACGGATTGGCGAGCAAAAAGATACTATATTACAATGCCTTTACCGAAGATTTATTTTATTGGGATAATGATTTGGATAATGATACTAATTTAAAATTGAAAATTCATCCAAATGCGTTTACAGAGTGGGTCTTTGTTGAACAGGGACAGGAATTGAATGTGATTAGTAATTTTCAAGAGTACATTAATAATCATGCATTAACACCGAAATTTAATGAAGATTTTTCAGAGGTTACGTTTTCACTAAAAAAGGGAAATGATGAGGACATAGAAAATATTAAAATATCTAAAGGTGAAGAAAGCAACTTTGTCTGGAGCATTTTTTATAGTTTGTTAGAACAGGTTGTATCAGTATTAAATGTGCCTGAGGAAAGCGATAGGGAGACAGACAAGTTGAATCAACTGGAATACATATTCATTGATGATCCAGTGACTTCGCTGGATGATAATCATTTGATTCAGATGGCTGTGAATCTTTCGGATGTAATTCGTAAAAGTGAATCAGATTTAAAATTTATTATTACAACACATAGTCCGCTTTTTTATAACGTGTTATATAACGAACTTAAAATTAAAAATAATGGATATATGTTGGAGAAAAATGAGGACGGAAGTTATGAGTTAGATACAAAATTTGGTGATTCTAATGAAAATTTTTCTTATCATCATCATCTGATAGGGATACTTAAGCGAGCAATTGAAGAAAATAAGGTTGAAAAGTATCATTTTACGTTGCTGAGAAATCTATATGAAAAGGCAGCCAATTTTCTAGGATATGAGAAGTGGTCGGATTTATTACCTGACGATAAAGAAGTGTATGCGAAACGTGTAATGAATTTTTATAGTCATAGGACATTATTAAATGAAGAAGTAAAAGAGCCAACAGAAGCGGAAAAACAAACGGTGAAACTACTACTCGAACATTTAATAGATAACGCAAAATTTTGGAAGGAGGCAGAATAATGTATGAATATAATTCTATCGCAGAATCAAATCATTTTATTGTATTAGACAAATATGAAAAATATGCATCATGTGTGCGTGAAACTGGTACATATCAGACAGAAGCTGATTTGGAGCATGAATTCATACAGGATTTAAGAAATCAAGGGTATGAATATTTACCAGACCTAACAACACCTGAAGCAATGTTTGAGAATGCGCGAGTACAATTGCAGATATTAAACGATGTTAAATTTACTGATTCTGAGTGGACAAGATTTTGTGAGGAATATTTAGATAAAGCAAGTGATAATCATATAGACAAAACTCGCAAAATTCATGATGATTATATTTATGATTTTGTATTTGATGATGGTCATATCAAAAATATATATCTTGTAAAGAAGGATGAAAAAGATATAGTAAAGAACAAAGTACAGGTTATTTCTCAGTTTGAGCAAACAGGAACGCAGGCTAACCGTTATGATGTAACGATTCTGGTGAATGGTTTGCCACTTATCCAAGTTGAACTTAAGAAAAGGGGAGTCGCTATTCGAGAGGCTTTTAACCAGATAAATAGATATAGTAAAGAGAGTTTTAACTCAGATAATTCTTTATATAAATATTTGCAGATATTTGTAATTTCTAATGGTACGGATAGTCGATATTTTGCAAATACAACAAAAAGAAATAAGAATAGTTTTGATTTTACGATGAACTGGGCGAAAGCAGATAATACATTGATTAAAGATTTAAAAGATTTTACTGCGACATTTTTTCAAAAAAATACGATTTTAAGGATTTTATTGACGTACTCCGTCTTTGATACAAGTAATAACTTATTAATTATGCGTCCTTATCAGATAGCAGCAACAGAGCGAATCTTGTGGAAAATCAAAAGCTCTTATAATGCAAAAAAGTGGGGAACAACAGAAAGTGGTGGATATATTTGGCATACAACAGGTTCGGGTAAAACACTTACGAGTTTTAAAGCGGCTAGATTAGCAACAGAACTGGATTATATTGATAAGGTGTTTTTTGTGGTTGATCGAAAAGATTTGGACTATCAGACGATGAAGGAATACCAGCGTTTTTCACCTGACAGTGTAAATGGTTCGGAAAATACCATTGGATTAAAACGTAATATTGAGAAGGATGACAATAAAATTATTGTTACTACAATTCAAAAGATGAATAATCTTATAAAATCAGAGACGAATTTGGAAATTTATAATAAGCAGGTTGTATTTATTTTTGATGAAGCTCATCGCTCACAATTTGGAGAAGCACAAAAAAATATAAAAAAGAAATTTAAAAGGTATTATCAATTTGGGTTTACGGGAACCCCTATCTTTCCAGAAAATGCTTTGGGAGCTGAAACAACGGCATCAGTATTTGGCAGAGAGTTACATTCTTATGTTATCACAGATGCAATTAGAGATGAAAAAGTTTTAAAGTTTAAAGTGGATTATAATGATGTTCGTCCGAAGTTTAAAGATATTGAGATGGAACAGGATGAGAAGAAATTGACAGCCGCTGAAACGAAAGAAGCATTGTTACATCCGGAGAGAATACGAGAAATATCTCAATATATATTAGATAATTTCAGAGTAAAAACCCATCGTGCACATATTGGTGCTAAGGGGTTTAATGCAATGTTTGCAGTTAGTAGTGTTGAAGCCGCAAAACTTTATTATGAGACGTTGAATAACTTGCAAAAGGGATGTGAAAAGCCTCTTACGATAGCTACCATTTTTTCTTTTGCAGCGAATGAAGAACAGAATGCAATCGGAGAAATTCAAGATGAAACCTTTGAACCAACTGCGATGGACAGTAGTGCAAAGGAATTCTTGACGATGGCTATTAACGACTATAATAAAAAATTCAAAACCAATTTTGGTGTTGAAAGTAAAGAATTTCAAAACTATTATAGAGACCTTGCAAATAGAGTGAAAAGTCAGGAAGTAGACCTTTTGATTGTTGTTGGTATGTTTTTGACAGGATTTGATGCACCGACACTGAATACTTTGTTTGTAGATAAGAATCTTCGTTATCATGGACTTATGCAGGCTTTTTCCAGAACAAATCGTATTTATGATTCTACAAAGACATTTGGAAATATTGTTACATTCAGAGATTTGGAACAAGCTACAATTGATGCGATAAAGTGTTTTGGTGACGATAATACAAAAAACATAGTTCTTGAAAAAAGCTATCAGGAATATATGAATGGTTTTAAAGATATTGTTACAGGCGAAGCACGTCGAGGATACGTAGATGTTGTTCAAGAATTGAAATCTCGTTTCGCAGATGTGGATGAAATTACCACAGAGAAAGAAAAAAAGGAATTTGTAAAATTATTTGGCGAATACTTAAAGATAGAAAATATTCTACAAAATTATGATGAGTTTACAAATTTAAAAGAATTACAGAAGATTGATTTAGCTGATTCGGAAGCTTTAGAAATATTTAAGTCAACACATTTTGTTAGTGATGAAGACATTAAAGCGATGCAATTAGTGGATATATTAGAAGAAAGAACTGTACAAGATTATCGTTCTAAATATAATGATATTCGAGAATGGATTCGTCGAGAAAGAGAAGGAAAAGAAAAAGGTAATTCCAAGATAGATTGGGATGATGTTGTATTTGAAGTTGATTTGTTAAAATCTCAAGAAATTAATTTAGATTATATTTTGGAGTTGATTTATGAAAAAAACAAAAATACAAAAGATAAAAATATGTTGATTGATGAAATACGTCGAATCGTAAGGGCTAGTACGGGAAATCGTGCAAAGGAAAGCTTAATTGTTGCTTTTATTAATCAGACAGATTTAGATGAGATACAAGATAAAGCAAGTATTATTGATGCATTCTTTCAATTCGCACAGAAGGAACAAAAGAGAGAAGCAGAAGAATTGATAATGGAGGAGAAGCTTAACGAGGAAGCTGCAAAAAGATATATTCTGACCTCATTAAGAAAAGAATATGCGAGTGAAAATGGGACAGATTTGAATGAAATTCTTCCTAAAATGAGTCCACTCAATCCTCAATATCATACTAAGAAGCAAAGCGTATTTGAAAAGATATCTACTTTTGTAGAGAAATTTAAAGGTGTTGGTGGTGTGATTTAATTGGTGTTTGGAGAAAAACAAATGAAGAAAATATTAGCGAACATGTCCTATATATTAGTGACATCAAGAAAACATACGGGTGCGATATTTGCAATTATAGGGTTTATAGGATTATTTGCTCCATTGACAGATTGTTCCAGTATGCAAGAGGGGATGATAAAAAAATAATTTGGAGTTGTATGGTTTTAGTAGGTATATGGATACTGGTATTTCTTGCGACAACGAGCTTTGTATTATTAAAAAAGAAATATAAATTGTTTGATGTAAATGATGGTCATGCTGTATATTGCCATTACAGATACCAATCCTCATCCATAGCATCCGCCCAAGCCTGTAATTCTCCATCCAATGCCATAGCAACATAAGACAATGGATCTTCAATAGCCAGATTGTCAATCAATCTCTGTGAGTTAGGCGTAGTATGCAATTCCTTTTCGGCTTCGACACAGGATAAAAAGAGCAGGGTATTATCGGCAAAGGCAATATCAATGCCATTTTTGAATTGGTTGTAGTAAGCAAAATGTATTTTCATAATATGAGTCCTTTCTTTAAGCAATTTGATTTGTAATTATGTTTACAGGAGTAAGAGGTATTTTCCATTCTGGAAACAACCATAGGGAGTGTTAATAGTAGCCGTGGACAGTCATAGGCAGTCTACCGTATACAACAGGTATGCAACACTAATTTTCACAAACCCTGTATTTCTGGGCTTTTCAAGATATCAAAACGTTAAATTTGGTTCTCAAAGTAAAATGTACCCTATAGATTAGACAGTTTGAGTTTAAAAAAACCTTACCATTGGACAGTAAGTTTTAATGAAAACCCTTAAATCTAGACAATGAGTTTACAGGGAACCCTTAAATTCGGACATGGTTTTGATGAACCCCTTTATTTTGGACAAAATCGCTTTTTGACTCCGATTCAGATTGATATTACAATAAAAATGAATTGGAGGAAATTATGGCAAACAAAAAGTTTACAGAACAGGAAATGCTCACACTGAGAAATAGTAAATATGTATTGGATGTATCACCGAGCATTGTACATTTCTCGGCAGAATTTAAAAAACTATTTTGGGAGGAACTGTCAAAGGGCAGGCTTCCACGTGAGATTGTTTCGACTCTTGGGATAGATCCAAATATCCTGGGGGATTCCAGAATAAATGGTCTGAAAACCATGATTGGAAATGAAGTAAAAAAGGGAAATGGTTTTCGTGATCTTAACACCTATGCACAGGGCTGCAACGGATATCTTTCGGCTGAAAATCGGATAAAATATTTAGAAATGCAACTGGCATATAAAGATCAGGAGATTGAGTTTCTAAAAAAAATTGTATCTTTAAATCCGGAGGCTCCGGAATAATGAAAATACCAGCACATGCAAAGTATCAAATTATTTATGATACCGTGCAAAAAAACAATAATCTATTGAATGTAGCTGCCATGTGCGAAATTGCAGGAGTATCCCGTTCGGGATATTACCATTATCTCTCAACAGAAGACCAGCGAATGGAAAGGGAGGAACGGGACAGACAGGATTTTCTTTTGATTCTGAAAGCATACCAGTACCGAGGATATCATAAAGGTGCCCGTAGCATATATATGAGGCTGTTACACATGGAACCGCCGATAGTGATGAATATCAAAAAAATCCGGCGGCTGATGAAGAAGTACAACTTACAGTGCCCTATCCGCAAGGCAAATCCCTATCGGAGAATGGCAAAAGCAATGGCAACTGCATATACCGCACCCAATATAGTAAACCGTGAATTCGAGGAACACGGACCAAGAAAAATTCTGTTAACGGATATCACGTATATTATAAATGGAAAAGCACCCCGGTGCTATATGTCAACAATTATAGATGCCTGTACCAAGGAACTTCTGTCATGGGTTCTCAGCGAATCACTAGAAATTGATTTTGTATTAGAAACAGTAAAGCAGTTAATAGAAAAACATGGAACTGATTTAAGCACAGAAACATTAATACATAGCGATCAGGGTTCTCACTATACCAGCATTAAATTTATCCAATTGTTAAAGGATAACGAACTGAGACAGTCTATGTCACGTAGAGCAAACTGTTGGGACAATGCTCCTCAGGAATCATTCTTTGGTCATATGAAAGATGAATTAGATCTATCAGAGTGCTACGGCTATGAGGAGATATTAAACGCAGTTAGGGATTGGACAGAATATTATAATACAGAACGTTATCAATGGGACTTAGCAAGGTTGTCACCTGTTGAATATTATCAATATCTGACAACAGGAATTTATCCACTGATAATCCCTAAAGCAAAAGGTAAAAACAATCAATCAGAGGCATCACTTTGATGCCTCTACACAACAAACAAATATAAAATAGAAATCTGAAAAGGAAAAGTCATAGTGTCCTTGACAAAGGGTACACTTTAATTAAATTCCCTAAAACAGGTGAAATCTCAATCGGAATTTATGGAGGAGACAATGATGGATAAAAAGACACAAAAAATAGGAGTGATTTGTTCAATTGTACAGATTATATTAAGCATAATATGCTTGATTTATAGTGCGATAAATCAAGAAAATATTATAATGTGGGTATTATTTTTATGCTCTGGAATTTTATCGTTAAGCTCGAAACACCAGGAGTATCACCAACCTCAAAACCACTAAGAATGGCATAGAGAGGGTTTATTTTAAGCTGTGCAGCCCAGTCTGTCAGTGAAGTGACCTTGAAATCAATAGATAACAGGTAAGAACGCTGCATGCAGGAAGGAGTTCTTGGTCTTGGACCGAAGACAGAATATCGGCTACGCATCAGTTCATCAGTATAAGACAGATCGAGGTTCCAGAAACGGTCAATGATGTCCCATGTAGAACGGGAAAGAGCATCAGGATTCGGATAATATTTACGAAAATTTTCAACAACAAAATTTTGGTAGGTGGAATGACCACCAGTGTTAACAGGTAACAAAAAAATCGCCTCCAATCGAAAATATGACTTATAAATAAGGGCGCGAAGCGCCGCATTTTTCGATGGATTTGTCAAGAGGATTTGACAAAAAAAGTGGGGGATTTTAATAAAAAAGGAATCTGAAAGCCTTGAAATTACTGGCTTAGAGATTCCGAGAGATTATTACTATGACAAGGAGGAACTAAAAGTTGGACATCATCTGGAAGGAACAGGGTTTTATATATAATGAAGAATACAGGGAACTGAATGAACAAACGCTTTTGCTGGATGGCAGACTTTCCCGGGAGGAGGCGGCTGTGCATCCTCATGTCTACTGTGATATTCAGGAGGCTTTTGCCGGTTGTGAACTTTCGGAAGGGAGTCTGGAAAATCCCACTATCATGTACATTGTTCCAAATGTCTATTGGATTGATGACCCTCTGGCAACAGATACCCTGCAAAAAAAAGAAGGGGATAGAGCTCCCTTCGGTATGCATGTAAACAGCAGATCTTTAAAAATAGTAGGATTATCCGAAAAGCCGGAAAACATAGTGATTGCAGGCAACAGAGGGCAGTCCCATGCCTGCAACGGAAATTATACTCTGTTTAGTTTTCAGGTGGAGGAATTGTTCCTTGCCAATCTGACGCTGGGAAACTATTGTTGTATAGATTTAGTCTATCCGACGAATCCGGCACTGAATCAGCAAAAGAGAACGGAGTCTGTTACCCAGGCACAGCTTGCTTTTCAGGAAGGAGAAAAACTCTGTGCCGACAATTGCCGTTTTGTGAGTCGGTTAAATCTGGTTCCCGTTTGTGGGGCAAAACGCGCATTGTATCGGAATTGTCATTTTGAGAGCACAGATGATGCTTTAAACGGAAACGCAGTGTATGTAGGCTGCGATTTTGATTTTTACGGTAATCGGCCCATTTATCAGGCAACAGGAACGGGAGCTGTGTTTATTGACTGCATTTTCCGTAGCAGGATTAAGACTCTGGGAACGGAGGCAGAACAGTATCTTACCAAGGAGGGCGGTCAGATCGCTTTGATTGATTGTTGCTATGAAACAGCGGAAAACGTGCCTGTGAGAGTTGACTGGACGAAATATCCATTGCCCTCTCTAAAATGTTATCAGTACGGAGTTGTTCAAAACGGAAAGCCGGTCATACTTGGAGGCGGTGGCAGCGAAGAAACGGTACAGCTTCAGGGTAAGAAAGCGCTGGAAGCCTATGTTTTCGAATATGAGGCAAAGAGATATATCAATATTGAAAATCTGCTTGGGGGAAGTGAGGGCTGGAATCCTCTGGGAGAGCCGGAAATTTCGAAAAAAGCCGGGAAGCTGCGAATTCCGACTTTTATGCAGTTGCAGACAGACAGGGAAAAAATTGTCTACGGAGAAGATGCTATTCATGTTACCGCGAAGGTATTCCTCTTTTCCGGAGAGGAATGCCGGGAGAGGGTTGACTTTCGATTGGAGAAAAGAGATACAGTTTATGTAGAACTGATTCCGGAAACGGAGCATTCCTGTCGAATTGAAAATCGCAATCACAGTGAGCAGGAAAAGCAGCTTGTGGTTCATGCGTGTACGGAGAGCGGTCTGGAGGCTGCGGTTGCCATTTCTGTGGAACCCTGCCTCTTTCCAGCACCGAAACTGACAGGAGAACCTGTAATGAAGATGGAAAGAGAAATGGGATGTGTGACTCTTTCCTATGCTCTGTCTTCAAAGGAACGCACGGATGCGTCGGAGATTTCCTGGTACAGGTGTGATACCGCAGCGGGAGAGGGTGCGGTACTCTGCGCTGTGACCAAAAGAAGCATTCCGCTTCAATGCTATCGTTTGACATCGGCTGATATCGGAAAATATATAAAGGCAGTCATCATTCCCAGACTTTCGGGAAGTTTGCCGGGAATTGCAAAAGAGGTTATGACATCTTTTCCTGTGACGGAAGACGAAGTGGATGAGAAGTATTTATTTACAGATTTCTCTGAATTACCGGATGAAAATCAACCGGAATTAAGAAGGGGAAGCTGGACTTTGGATTGTGCAAGACCGGTCGACATAGAGATTAACTCGTCCACCTTTGGCAGTTGGGAGATGGATAGCAGTATTCCGGCCTGGCAATATGGGGAGACAGGCAATGGAAGCAAGGGTGTGGGGTTTTATCAGAATACCCAGGGCGCCAGACTTCGGTTTGCTCCCGTCTTAAAACAGTATGGTGATATGAGCCTGACGGTAAAGGCTGACCCTGCAAAGACGGCGGGGCAGGGGTTTGGCAGTGCAGGACAATACATGGATTTTGGAATCAAGTTTGAGGTAGAAAAGTTGACAGGATATGCTTTGCGGGTAATCCGCGTAAAAGAAGCTTCTGATGCAGTAGCAATGGCGCTGGTAGAATACAGAGAAGGAAAGAGCAGCTATCTGACTGCATTACAGTTGGTTTCCTGTTATCTCACCGGCTTTTGTGTAACTGTCAGATTGGAAGGAAAAACGCTGATTGCTACGGCTGAATGTGATACACCTCAGCCTGCTTATCAGATGGAAAAAGGCTATGCACATGAGGTACGGTTGGAGTCGGAGGTGTCGGTAAATCCGGAGGGCGGAATTTTGATCTGGCATACGGGAACACCGGGAACGGGCGGCTGGCAGAACACGACTATGCTCCATAGTATAGAAGTGGAATGGGAAACAGATAACAAGAATTCTTTAACTCCCATCATCAAATGACCATTCTGATTTTTCATGAATTGTTGTAGCTTTCATACGGAAAATCCTATATAATTGTGAGCAGGAACAATGAATTGAATGAAGAAATATGACAAATTAGGGTTTTACAGTAGAAAATAGATTCTATAATTTTAAAAGGAAGTGTGATTGACATAAATACAACAAAAGGGATGACGGAAGGTAATTGCATGAAACTGATTGTTCAGTTTTTTCTTCCGATTCTGGCAGGTAATTTTTTTCAACAGTTTTATAATTTTATAGATTCGGTTATTGTTGGAAAGGGAATAGGAGATGCAGCATTAGCGGCTGTGGGAAATACCGGTTCCGTGCATTTCTTTATCCTTGGATTTATGATTGGACTTACAGGAGGGCTTGGAATTTATATTTCACAATCCTTTGGAGCACAGGATTATGGAAAAATGAGACAGGAAACAGCTATGTCAGTGCTGATTTGTCTTGGAATCGGTGTTGTTGTTACAATACTTAGTCTGTTAGCAATGAGACCTTTATTCACTTTTCTGAATACACCGCAGGACATGATGAAGGATACGATCAGTTATTTTAGAATCATTCTGATAGGCAGTACGGTAACAGTATGCAACAATTTTGCCATGACATTGTTGCGATGCGTGGGAAATAGCAGAGTTCCGCTCATTGCAATGATTCTTTCTTCCATTATAAATGTCATATTGGATGTTTTGTTTGTATTTCCGGGGAAAATGGGAGTATCCGGTGCAGCGTTGGCAACTGTTTTGGCACAGGTGTGCTCCTTGCTGTACTGTTATATTTATATACGCAGAATAAAAGAGTTAGAATTTACGGCAACAGACTGGAAAGTCAGAATACATATTGTAAAATATCTTATGCTTAAGGGCATACCGGTAGCAGTCATGAATTCTGTCACATCATTTGGAGGAATGATCTTACAATATTTCGTGAATGCCATGGGAACTCTTTATGTTGCGGCATATGCAGCCTGTATGAAATTATGCAGCCTTTTTGAACAGGCGGGAGGAGCAGTAGGACTTGCGATACTTACTTTCACAGGTCAGAATTACGGTGCAAATAAGATAAAAAGAATTAGAAGAGGAGTATGGGATGGCATCTTACTGTCTACGTTAATCAATATTCCTATATGCCTTGTACAGCTTATCATTCCGGAGATACTGACAAGGCTTATGTTAAATAATCCGATTGTTATATCTTATACCAGAGAATTCCTTTTCGTCACAGGAATTGCCATTTTCCCTTTGGGATGGCTTTTTGTCACCAGAAGTGCATGTCAGGGATTGGGTAAAACATTTGTACCAATGCTTTCCGGAGTACTTGAGGTTGGAATGCGTGTGGTTACAGGCTTCCTACTGGTACCCCGGATGGGATTTCAGGGAGTGGTCATTGCAGAAGTATCTGCATGGTGTGGGGCAGCAGTGATGCTATGTGTTACATACAATATATATATAAAACGGCTGTACCAAAGGTAATTGATGGTTCGGCATTCCTTGGAATTATACTATATGGGATTTTGGAAGGATACAGATGAAAGATTCCGAGAGCACATATTATTAATAGGGAGGTTTTTTATATGAAATATTATATTTGTGAGCATTGTGGAAATATCATTGAATAAGTTGATGTATGCAGATAAGGATGAATATTATAGACGAACAGGAAAAGATAGAAGACGAGTTTGATTTAATAAAGTGATGCTAAGAAAACGTACGGTGATAATTGGCAGAATAATGCGGGTGAGGCAGATCATATTGATCCGTTAGCTAATTTTGTTAAATGTCATAAGCGTAATCCATTTATATCAAAAGAAGATTTAAAAGATATAGGAAATAGAGATGATAATATTCAGATATTTTCAATTATATGCGTTATTGTGTTAAAAATATATCGGTCTATATTGCAAAATATACAATAAATTGTACAATACTGCTAAAAAATATTTGAAATGATTATATAAAAATAGCAATTGTACCTAATAAAATAATGTGATACAATCAAGGAAACTAAAACAGAAGAAATAGTTTCCTTGATTTTTTGTTTTATAAGCGTCACTGATACACAACATTAAAAGGAGCATTATGAATAATAAAGAGAAGATTTTACAGGCAACGATACAGGCATTTAATCAAAAAGGCCTTAAATTTACAATGGACGATATTGCATCTATTCTTGCAATGAGTAAGAAGACAATATATACAATTTTTAAAGATAAGAACACTCTGTTTATGGAGATGGTAGATTATCTGTTTGACACGATTAAAGAGAGCGAATCAGAGATAATTGAAGATAATACATTATCAACAATTGAGAAGATAAGACGTATTCTTGGAGTTATGCCTGAGAGTTATAAAGATATTGATTTAAGACAATTATATATGTTAAAGGACAAATTCCCGGAGATATACAGACACGTTGAAGAACGTCTGGAGAATGGATGGGAGACAACGATTAAGCTTTTGGAACAGGGGATTGAGGAAGAAGTGATAAGACCGGTTAATGTATTGATGTTTAAGATGATGATGGAGGCATCAATAGAACAATTTTTCCAAAGAGACATTCTTATAAGGGCAGGAATGACATATACACAGGGACTTGATGAGATTGTGGGAATATTATTAGATGGCGTGGCAGTTAAGGAAAGTCATTGAAAATAAAAAGGAGGAATATATAATGCAGGACAAATCAAAGGTTATATTTAACAATGAAATTGATAGAAAGGCATATAGAAAAGCTATTAATTCCAAAAAAAAATACGCAAGAAAATATGGTGATGACAGCAATGCCGACTATAAGGTGACAATAAAGAAGAACAAATACATAGGTGATATGCTTGGCGTGTATGATGTGAGGGTTGCAGATAAGCCTGCAAGCGTATCTAACGGTAATAAAGAAGAATTTGATACTGATAAAGGTATTATAGTTGGCAATATAAGAATGGGTTTTGGACATTACAGAATATCAATGGCGATTGCTTCAGCAGCTAATGCACTTGGATATGTTCCTTACTGGATGGATCTTAATTCTTACGATAATACAACCTGTACTAAAGTTATAAGGGCACAGAACGACCTGTATTCGCTTGGTTCAAGGTTATCACAAAAGAGCAGGCTGTTTAACAGACTGGTGTGGGAACCAATGAATTACGAGGGTTTCAGGAAGCTTTCCTATAACGCTTCAGACCAGAAGAATGCAGAGCTTATGGCACCTGTATATAAGAATGTTCCTAAGAATATTCCGGTTATTGCAACTCATGTATGGCCGGCACAGGCGGCAGTACACGCAGGTATGAAAAATGTTGTTAATGCAATACCGGATAACTGGCCAATGGCATTGCATTTGTCAGAAGGAAGTATTCATACAGTCCAGACACATTATGCTTATCAGGGTTACAGGATACTTAATGGAATGTCCGGCATTAAGGTGTTAAATGAAATGCCAGCAGATAGTCTTGTATACACAGGACATTATATCGACCACGAGCTTGTAACTAATATTGAGGCTGACTGCAATGCAAGAATAGCAAGAAAACAGAACGGAAAGCCTATGAGATTTCTGCTTACAATTGGTGGTGCAGGTGCACAGAAAGAGATATTTGCCCATATAATTAAATACCTTATTCCTTATATTAAGAAGAATAAGGCAGTGTTATACGTTAATGTTGGTGATTATAAAAATGTATGGGACGAACTTATAAGAGATATCCCACAGATGAGAGAACTGGCAACTGAGCATTTTGACAACTGGAAAGATACGAAGGCATTTGCCACTAAGGCATTATCAGCCAGCCAGATAAACAATTCTGATGTAGTGACAGATAACAATAGAGATGATAATTCTAAGAATATTACAGCAGATAATTCAAGTGAAGACACATCTGATAATATAACAGGTATCCACGGCTTTTATCATAAGAATATATTTGAGGCAGTGTATTGTACTAACCTTTTGATGAGAAGTGCAGATGTGCTTGTTACCAAACCAAGTGAATTAGCATTCTATCCAGTGCCAAAGTTATTTATAAAGCGAGTTGGCGGACACGAACAGTGGGGTGCAGTCCATTCAGCAGAGATAGGTGACGGAACACTTGAGTGCAGGGATATACCTCATACTTTACAGATGATAAAGCTGTTTATGGAAGATGATACATACATTATAGATATGTGTAAGAACATAAAGAAGAATAAACAGATGGGTATATATAATGGTGCATATGAGGCTGTCAAATTAGCAGTGAATATGAAGAAATCAGACATTTAATACGGCGTGCAGTAATCAGACACTTAAAAAATATGAAGAAATCAGACATATAGAAAGAAAAGAGGTAGCGTATGGGGCTTAATAAGAAAGAAATGGCATCTTATGGCATAGGTGCAGTTGGCAAAGATATGGTTTATATGTTTTGTGCAAGTTATATTCTGTATTATTATCAGGATATACTTGGGGTTAGTGCGATAGCAATGGGGATTATACTTCTTGCGGCACGAGTATTTGACGCATTTAACGACCCTATAATGGGTGTAGTTGTTGCAAAGACAAGAACCAGATGGGGAAAGTTCAGACCATGGCTGTTTATTGGAACATTGCTTAATGCTGTTGTATTGTTTCTGATGTTTTCTGCACCACCAACACTTGATGGCGGCGGACTTGTTGCTTATGCCGCAGTAACTTACGTTTTGTGGGGCGTTACTTACACAATGATGGATATTCCTTATTGGTCAATGATACCAGCATTTACAGAGGGCGGCAAGGAAAGAGAGAATATGTCAACAATGGCACGTTCCTGTGCAGGTGTAGGTTCAGCACTTGTTACAATTATTACAATGCAGTGTGTATATATGCTTGGAAAGGGCAATGAATATGCAGGTTTTAAATGGTTTGCACTTATAATATCAATACTGTTCTTTACTGCAATACTTATTACCTGCTTTAATATTAGGGAAAAATCAACAGTTGATGTTGAAACAGTATCAGTAAAGCAGATGTTCAAGGCACTTTTTCAGAATGATCAGGCTGTTACAGTAGTTATAACAATTGTTCTTATTAATACATCTGTGTACATAACTTCTAACCTTGTCATATATTTCTTTAAATATGATTTTGGCGGTGCAGACTGGTACAACGGCTATACACTATTTAATACATTTGGTGGTGCAATACAGATATTATCAATGATGGTATTGTTTCCGCTTCTTAGAAAGTTTTTGAACACAATAAAGATATTTTATGTAAGCTTTGTTATGGCTATTGCTGGTTATATAGTTTTATTTATTCTTATATTCACATCAATGTCGAGTGTGTTTATTTTATTTATTCCAGCATTTTTCATATTTGCAGCAAATGGAATGTTATTAGTCTTAACGACTATATTTCTGGCGAATACGGTTGACTATGGCGAATTTAAGAATAAGCGAAGAGATGAGAGCGTTATATTTTCAATGCAGACATTTGTTGTAAAGCTTGCTTCAGGTATAGCCGCATTAGTTGTGTCAATATGCCTTTCAGTATGCAGGTTAAGCAGTAATACAGATGTGGTGACAGATGCTGTGGCTGGTGGTTCGGTAGTAGGACTTAGAATGACAATGACAGTAATTCCGGTAATAGGTCTGCTTATTGCAGTATTTTACTTCCACAGAAAGTACATTTTAACAGAGCAGAAAATGGAAGAGATATCGGAAAGAATTAAGGAGAGCCATTAATGATAACGATTAATAATAATATGTATGTGCTTGATACTGACAATACATCTTATGCGTTTGCCGTGCTTGGAAGCGGGCAGTTGGAGCATTTGTATTATGGAAGAAAGTTACACGCCAATGAGGCTGTGATGACAGAGAAGCATACATTTATTCCGGGTAATACTAATGTATACAATAAAGATTATTCGTCTTATTCGCTGGAAGATGTGTGCCTTGAAATGTCATCATTGGGAAAAGGCGATATAAGAGAGCCTTTTATCGAAGTCACATATCCTAATGGAAGCAGTACAACGGATATGGTGTTTGACAGGGCAGAGATTATACAGGGCAAGGAAGAATACGATACGCTTCCGGGGTCTTATGATGATAATGGAGAGGTTGAACAGCTCGTCATCTATCTTAAGGACAGGAATTATAATCTCACATTGGAGCTTCATTATTATGTATATGAAAAATGTGACATTATAACAAGAAGTGCCAAGCTTGTTAATTCAGGAAATGAGAGCGTAAGGCTTGAAAGATTAATGAGTATGCAGCTTGATTTAAACGAGAGTGATTATGAATTGTCTTTTTTTAATGGTGCGTGGGCAAGGGAGATGAATAGAAGCAGAATACCCATTCGTGCCGGTAAGTATGTAAATGAGTCGGTCACAGGAACATCATCAAACAGAGCTAATCCTTTTTTTATGATAGGAAGAAGTTCAACGACAGAAGATTATGGTGAATGTTATGGATTTAATCTTATATACAGCGGCAATCATTATGAAGCGGCACAGGTTAATTCATATGGTAAATTAAGGCTTGTATCGGGAATTAATCCAGCTACATTTTCTTATATTATTGAAGCAGGAAAATGCTTTGAAGCTCCAGAGGCAGTGCTTACCTATTCATACAAAGGCTATAACAGGATGAGTCATAATATGCACGAGTTTGTAAGAAAGCATATTGTGCGTGGAAGCTGGCGCGACAAGGAAAGACCAGTTCTTATTAATAGCTGGGAAGCGGCATATTTTAATATTAATGAAAGAAAGCTTGTGAAGCTTGCAAAGGCGGCTAAGGATACAGGTGTTGAACTGTTCGTTATGGATGATGGCTGGTTTGGTGAGAGAAATGACGACACAAGTTCATTAGGTGACTGGACACCGAATAGCAGAAAGCTTCCAAATGGAATAGCTGGCATTGCGGATAAGATAAAAGAATCCGGGCTTAAATTTGGAATATGGGTTGAGCCTGAGATGGTGAGTGTGAACAGCAGATTATATGAGGCACACCCTGAATGGGTAATTGAAATACCAGATGTAGAACATTCAGAGGGACGGAATCAGAGAATTCTTGATTTAACCTATGAAGCTGTTCAGGACTATATAATTGAGAAGATGAGTGAGGTGTTCTCATCAGCAGATATATCTTATGTAAAATGGGATATGAACAGAATATTCAGTGATTATTATTCTAAAAATCTGCCACCTGACAGGCAGAAGGAAGTATCGCATAGATATGTGTGCGGCTTGTACAGATGTATGAAGGAGCTTACTAATAGATTTCCTGACATATTATTTGAGGGCTGTGCGGCAGGCGGCAACAGGTTTGATCTGGGAATGTTATGCTATTTTCCGCAGATATGGGCAAGTGATAATACAGATGCACTTTGCAGGGCACAGATTCAGTATAATTACAGCTATGGTTATCCGTTATCGTGTATTTCAGCCCATGTATCGGCAAGCCCTAATCATCAGACATTAAGAAATATGCCGTTAGAGAGCAGATTTGCAGTTGCTGCATTTGGGCTTCTTGGCTATGAATGTAATATGTGTGATATGAATAAAGAGGAATTAAATGCTGTGAAATGTCAGATTGAACTGTATAAGAAGTTAAGAAATGTATTCTTTACTGGTACATTTTACAGGACAGAAAGCTTTGAAGAAGAAAATGCAGGTAATGCCAGTGTGTTAAATAATGGTAAAGGCAATATGGCAGAATGGACAGTAGTATCAACGGATAAGAAGAAAGCCGTCGGATTAATTATGCAAAAACACGTTATACCTAACACACAGTATGCCTGTTACAGGGCTAAAGGTCTTGATGAAGCTAAGAAATACCATTTTTACAACAGAAAGCTTCAATATGATATTAAAGAATTCGGTGAGCTTGTTAATATGGTATCGCCAATACATATTAAGCAGGGTTCTATGTTACAGGATATACTATCGAAGCTTAAGAAAATGGATGGTGAAACAGAAGATTACATAGCTTATGGAGATACACTTATGTATTCGGGTGTCAGGTTAAAGCAGGCATTCAGTGCAACAGGCTACAATGAGAATGTCCGATTTTTTCAAGATTTTGCAGCGAGATTATACTTTATGGAAGAGGTAGAAGATGATAAGCAGTGACATAATTAGTTCGGGCGGTATTGATAATATATTAAAGGATCTATATATTGATGAAAGCCAGCTTGAATACCAGAGGAAAAGATATATTAATGCTCTGAACCGCTTCACACAGTTATATGGTGAAGGAGATGTGCTTATATTCAGTGCACCGGGAAGAAGTGAGATTGGCGGTAACCACACAGACCACCAGAATGGAAAAGTTCTTGCGGCTTCTATTAATCTGGATATTATCGCAGTGGTAAGACCAGTGAATTCCAAGGAGAGTGTGTCAGAGGAAGGCAGTTTATCTGGGCATAGTGGTGTTAATGCCGGAATTATAAGAATTGTGTCGGACGATTATCCAATGCTAGAAGTGTCATTATCAGATACGGATATTAATAAGGATGAATATTCAACCACTAAGGCACTTGTTAAAGGTGTGATTGCCGGCTTTAAGAAAAAAGGTTTCAAGACAGGAGCATTTGATGCGTTTATAACAAGTGATGTGCCTATGGGAGCAGGACTTTCATCATCCGCGGCATTTGAAACACTTATAGGAACAATACAGTCACATATATATAATGCTGGAAAAGTATCGGCAGAAGATATTGCGGTTATCGGACAGATGGCAGAGAATGAGTATTTTGGCAAGCCTTGTGGACTTATGGATCAGATGGCATGTTCGGTTGGCAATATGGTCTATATCGATTTTAATAATAAGGAAAATCCAGTTGTTAATAAGCTTGATGTGGATATTAAAAAATTCGGATACAGCCCGTGCATAACTGACACTAAAGGTTCACATAAGGATTTGACAGATGATTATGCAGATATCCGCCGTGAGATGAATGCAGTTGCAAGTTACTTCGGACAGGAGGTTCTTCGTGGCATTACATTAAAGGATATACTTGATAATTTTAAAGAGCTACAGGAGAAGTTCGGTGACAGGAGCATACTAAGAGCAGTTCATTTTATAGAGGAAAATGAGAGAGTAGAAAATGAAGTAAATGCTCTTATATCTGGAAATATTGATGAATTCTTAAGGCTGGTATCAAAGTCTGGTGATTCATCTTACAAATATCTTCAAAATATATATTCAACCAAAGATACTGCCAATCAGGGCGTTTCACTTGGACTTATGATGAGCGAAATATTCTTAGGTGATAATGGTGCATGCAGAGTTCACGGAGGTGGCTTCGCAGGTACAATACTTGCAATTGTCAAAGATACTGCTATAGATGAATACAGAAGAAATATGGATAAAATATTTGGTGATGGTGCAAGTATGATATTACAAATCAGACATTGCGGAGGTGTCAGAATAATATGAGAAATTTAGAAGATATGAAGAAATCAGACAATATAATGAGTAGTGATGCCAAGGAAGGTACGGAAAATATTCCAGATATAGACAAGATTATATCAGAGCTTGTCAATTATGCTTCAGAGAATGAACTGATAGAAGCTGATGATAAGATATTTATAGTAAACAGGTTGCTGGATATTTTTGAAAAAAACGGACTTGCAGAAGATAGTGAGATAATTAAGAATTCAGGTGTGCAGGAGCTGAATAACACAAGACCAATAGCAGATATCCTGTCGGACTGCCTTAAAATAGCAGTTGATAATGGACTTATAGAAGATACGCAGCTTAACAGGGATTTGTTTGATACAAAGGTAATGGGTGCTTTCACACCAATGCCTTCAGTTGTAAGAAAGCATTTTAAGGAGCTTTATAATAATAATCCAAAGCTTGCGACAGACTATTTCTATGAACTTAATAAAGCCTGCAATTATATAAGGTGTGACAGGATTGAGAAAGACCAGAAATGGAAGTACAATTCAGAATATGGAATTATAGATATAACGATTAATCTGTCAAAGCCAGAGAAAGACCCTAAGGATATAATAAAACAAGGAAAGTTTGCAGCAAGCGGATATCCTAAATGCCTTTTGTGTAAGGAAAATGAGGGATATGCGGGAAATCTATCACATCCTGCAAGGCAGAATCTAAGAGTTATACCGCTTGAATTAAGTGGTGAGAAATACTATATGCAATATTCACCCTATGTATATTATAACGAGCATTGCATAGTGTTTAATGATAAGCATATTCCTATGAAGATTAATAAAAGCACATTTAAAAAGCTTATTGAATTCACAGATATGTTTCCGCATTATACATTAGGTTCTAATGCGGATTTACCAATTGTAGGAGGTTCTATATTAAGTCACGACCATTTTCAGGGCGGTGCTTATGAATTTCCTATGGCAAGAGCAGAATATGTGTATACATTCAAGCTGGATAGATTCAGTGATGTTAATGCAGGAATTCTTAACTGGCCTATGTCAGTAATAAGGCTTAGCAGTAATAATAAAGACAGCCTTGTTAATGCCTGTGATTATATATTAGATAAATGGAAGAATTACACTGATGAAAAAGCATTTATATATTGCAATACAGATGGTGAACAGCATAATACGATAACTCCGATATGCAGGCAGAAAGGTGATAATTATGAGATGGATCTGGTATTAAGAAACAATATTACTACAAATGAGTGTCCATGGGGAGTGTATCATCCATCAGCAAATCTTCATCATATAAAGAAAGAGAATATTGGTCTTATTGAGGTTATGGGAATGGCTATACTTCCAGCAAGACTTGATAAGGAAATGGGCATTTTAAAAAACGCTCTGTTAAATAATGAAGATGTCCGCTTAATCAGCGAAATTGAAAAGCACGCACAATGGGTTGATAGCTGGAAAGACAATTATAATATAACTAAAGATAATATTGATGAGATAATCAGATTGGAAATTGGCAAGGTATTTGTGCAGGTGCTTGAATGTGCCGGTGTATACAAGACAGACGATAATGGAAGAGAGGCATTTGTAAGATTTATAAAATATTGTCAATAATATTTACTTTCTTTGATTGATTAATGTAATGGGTAGATTTTAAAAATTCTGAATCAGAATTCATAGATAGTAAATTTATATTTTAATGATTTTATAAAAGTGGTGGTCAATAATAACCCGACCACCACAGATAATCAAAATTAACATAAGTTACCAGACAAATTCTAAAATGTTATGAATTATTCTTGATAGCATTAACAGCTTCTTCTTTAGAAAGTTTATAGTTTTTCATAAGCTTATAAATTGTATCTTCATCGGAAAGATTAACTTCTTTACATAATTTAATAAAAACTTTAATGCCATTGGAGCGTTCCTTGATTTTGCCCTCTGCAAGTCCTAACTGTCGTCCTTCTTCTTTGACTACTTCAAGATGACCTTCCTCATCATACTCATAAATACTCACAGTAATCACTTCCTCTCTGTGATTTCTAAAAAATTCCGACAATACATTCTCAGCGATACATTCATCTACAGCCTCTGTAACAGCAGTGCGGATATCAATTTTTTCAATATCGGTCTTTATACGCACCTTATTAACAAATGTCATATAGTCCTTAAGTGTCTCACATTTAGAAAGAAATTCAGAGCTATATGTATACATATTTGTCCTGTTGAAATTATTATTATCCTTTGAATTCCTGCCAGAACCATTACTATACTTTGAATTAATAGTACGAGCCTTATTACCAGCATAATTATCAGTATTGATATTGATAACTCTTACAGTAAGTTCAAGCTCAGGATTGTCGACATTTTTCTCATACATATCTGATAGTCGGAGAGTGCTTTCCGCCTCAAGCGGCTGTTGTCCTGAATTAATATCATCAATAGTATGCTGACTTGTATTCGTTGTTGATGACTTTATGTCAGTTCCTGCATTTATAGTGCTGTCTGCTGAATGTCCAGCCTGCCTTGTATTGTCTGTAATATTAGTATTTTCCATAAGTTCTCCAATCTGTGGTAATGATGCCTGACAGCATAGCAGTTATATAAAATAATGACATAGCATTTAAACAGATGTTTGTTGTGATACTGTCATATACATTATCTGACAATATTGGAGAAATAAAAAATATATATCTTTATTACATTCTATCATTGGGAAAATGTTATGACAAGAAGAAAAATGCTGTTAATCCACCGTAATTATATTTCGTGCAAATATTTTATGGGCTTTTATTATACCTGAAATATATATTAATTTACATCAATTTTGTCAATTTATACTACAATATTTACAGTCCTGTAATAAACTTCAATGACATAAAGAACAGATATAAAAATGTTCTATAACATATTTTAATTGAAAAATGGGAGGAAAATATGCCATCAACATATGCACATTATAGAATGGGGCAGCAGGTACGTTCTATGCTTGACGGTAATGAGAAAAAGATAGTTGAGAAATATCCTCAATTATATCTTATTGGATTACATGGACCAGATATTTTGTTTTATTATAAGCCATTAAAGTCTAATTCAATTAACAGTATTGGGTATGAATTGCACAAACATTCAGGTAAGGAATTTTTTGAAAGAGCAAGAAAAGTAATATCAGAAAAGAAAGACAGAGAGCCATATCTGGCTTACACATACGGTGTTCTTAATCATTTTGCACTTGATGTAAGCAGTCATGGTTATATTGAACAAAAAATAAATGAAAGCGGAATATCGCATGCAGAGATAGAAGTGGAATTTGACAGAGAACTTATGATTATGGATAAGAAAAATTCAATTACACAGTCATTAGTAAGACACATTATTCCATCAGAAGAAAATGCAAAAGTAATCAGTGAATTTTATCCTGGTACAACTATGCAGGAAGTAAAAAAGGCACTTGAAGGAATGATTTCCTATAACAATCTGCTGGTTGCTCCATCGCATCTAAAACGCTGGTTTATATATCTTTTACTTAAGTTATCTGGTAATTATAAGGAAATGCACGGACTGATTGTGAATTATCATAAGAACAAAGAGTGTAATGACAGCACAGTAAAATTATTATCGTTATACAGGCACGCTAAGAATACAGCATATCAGTCAATTATTAAATTTGACGGATTTTTAAATAATGATTGTGAGCTGGATAAAGCATTTAATTATAGCTTTGGTTCGGTTCTTATAGAAGGTTGTGATAATAATCAGAAACAGTGTATATCGGACAACATTCAGAATGTGGAAAGCTTTATAAAGAAAGAGGTGCAGTATGAGGGGTAAAAGCAATAACAGATTTAAGCTTACAGCTAATGAAAAAGGCTGGATATTATATGATGTTGGTAATTCGGCATTTATTCTTATGGTGTCTACGATATTACCTATATATTTTAATTATCTTGCAGAAAATGCTGGGATATCTGATGTTGATTATCTGGCATATTGGGGATATGCAGCATCTATAGTTACACTTATTGTAGCTGTATTAGGTCCTGTGCTTGGAACATTGGCAGATACCAAAGGCTTTAAAAAAACTATCTTTACAGGCTGTGTTGTAGCTGGCTGCCTGTCATGTATTGCAATGGGAGTGACTAGCTGGTGGATATCATTTCTTGTTGTATTTATTATTGCTAAGGTATGTTTTTCATCAAGTCTTGTATTTTATGATTCGATGTTGTCAGATGTTACAACTGATGAAAGAATGGATATTGTATCATCAAATGGATACGCTTATGGATATGCAGGAAGCTGTATTCCGTTTCTTATAAGTCTTATATTTGTGCTGGGATATAATAAACTGGGTATTTCATTAAATGCGGCAATGCTCATATCATTTGTAATAGTAGCTTTATGGTGGTTCTTAATGACAGTTCCGCTTATTAAGAATTATAAGCAGATTAATTATGTTGAAAGAAAGCCACACGCAGTAAAGGAAAGCTTTGTAAGAATTAAGGATACACTCTGTGGAGTTGTAAAGCAGAAGAAAATATTCTTGTTCCTTGTAGCATTTTTCTTCTATATTGATGGCGTGTATACAATAATAGATATGGCAACAGCTTATGGTTCAGCACTTGGACTCAATTCAACTGGTCTGCTTCTGGCTCTGCTTGTTACACAGCTTGTAGCATTTCCATTTGCTATTATATTTGGAAGGCTTACCTCAAAATACAGCACAGGACGTCTTATAACTGCCTGCATAATAGCGTACATAGGAATTACAGTATTTGCAGTATTTATGAAAAGCCAGTGGCAGTTCTGGGTATTAGCTATATTTGTTGGTATGTTTCAGGGCGGCATACAGGCGTTGTCACGTTCTTATTTTGCAAAGATAATACCGGCTGAAAGGTCAGGAGAATATTTCGGACTTATGGATATATGCGGAAAAGGAGCTTCTTTTTTGGGAACATTGGTTGTAGGTGCGGCTTCTCAGATATTTGGAAGCATTAATATCGGTGTGTCTATGATAGTGTTATTGTTTGCGGCAGGGCTTGTGTTATTTATAATGACAGATAAGCTTGACAGCAAAGAGGCAGATTTGGATATAGAAAATGGTATGATTGCCAATAACAGCTTTGCAGAAGGTAAGGCAGTTAATAATTAACAGTTCAATATATCAAATAATGCATTACTGTTTACAGTGAGTATGTTAAAAGTTATACTGTGGTTATAAGGTTAAATATTTAATCTGACAACGCAGAATACTATTAATAATATGAACTGTAAACAGTTTTTTTAAATTAAAAACAGATACATTGATTAAATAAAGAGGGAGGAAAGTTATGCAGAGCAGAAAAGAAGCACTGGACTATGGCTTGGCATTTCCTGATACATATGTAGAAACACCTTTTCGCGATACTAACTGGCAGTTAGTGAGGGTTAAATGCAGCAAGAAGGCTTTTTTATGGATATATGAGAAAGACGGATACGTTAATCTGAATGTGAAGGCAGATAAAGAATGGAGAGATTACTGGAGAAGTGCTTTCAAATCGGTAATTCCCGGATGGCACCAGAACAAGGAGAACTGGAACACAATAATTCTCGATGGTTCAGTGCCAGATGATGCTATTAAGACAATGATTAAGGAAAGCTACGAGCTTGTTACTGATAATCCAACAAAAAGGATATATGAAGCGGTAAAGAAAATACCTAAGGGCTGTGTTGCGACCTATGGACAGATAGCGGAGCTTGCTGGTAATAAAGGAATGGCAAGAGCAGTAGGTAATGCACTTCATAGAAATCCTGACCCAGATAATATACCATGTTACAGGGTTGTTAATTCCAAGGGAGAACTGTCGGGTGCATTTGCATTTGGCGGTGCAGGACAACAGGAACAGCTGCTTAAGGCAGATGGGATTGAAGTAGTTAATGGGAAAGTTGACCTTAAAGTGTATAGTATGAAATTCTAAACAATATGTCAGATTATATGCAGAAGCACAGAAGTAATTATACATTATTGATATAAAAAATAGTGTATAACTGCACAATAATGCACACAATCTAGGTAATATACTATTAACATATGATAAAAGTATGTTATACTGATAAGGCAGTACAATATATGTTTGTTACTGTGGAAAGATTAAATATCCGGTAATTGGAAGAAAGAGCAGATTATGAAAGAATTAAGCGAGAGAACGAAAGATTTTACAGATTCTGTTATAAGAAGAATGACAAGAATAGCCAATAAATATGGTGCAGTGAATTTATCACAGGGCTTTCCAGATTTTAACCCACCTAAGCAGATAACAGACAGACTGTCAGAGGTTGCAAGTGAAGGACCTCATCAGTATGCTTTGACTTGGGGAGCTAAGAATTTCAGAGATGCAATAGCTGCCAAATATGAACATTTTTCAGGAATTAAGGTTGACCCTGAATCAGAGATTGTAGTTACATGTGGAAGTACAGAGGCTATGATGGCGACAATGTTAAGCATTACCAATCCTAAGGATAAGGTAGTAATCTTCTCACCATTTTACGAGAATTATGGTGCAGATACTATTCTTTCAGGAGCAGAACCGATATATGTTCCACTTGTTCCACCAGATTTTACATTTAGCATTGAGCAGTTAGAAAATGCTTTTAAACAGGGAGCGAAAGCACTTATCCTGTGCAATCCGTCAAATCCTTGTGGAAAGGTATTTACATTCGAGGAATTAACTGCAATAGCAGATGTCGTAAAGAAATATGATGCCTATGTTGTGACAGATGAAGTGTATGAGCATATTGTGTACGCACCTAACAAACATATATATATGCAGGCACTTGACGGAATGAGAGAAAGAACTATCGTATGTAATTCATTGTCAAAGACATATTCTATTACAGGCTGGAGACTTGGATATGTAATTGCTAATCCTGAAATAATCGACAGGGTTAAGAAGGTACACGATTTTCTTACAGTAGGTGCGGCCGCACCACTTATGGAAGCCGCAACAGTTGGATTGAAATTCGATGACAAGTATTATGATGAACTTGCGGCACATTATGCACATATGAAAGAGGTATTTGTCGGCGGTTTAGAAAAGCTTGGTTTAAAATATACAGACCCACAGGGTGCTTATTATGTGCTTGTTGATGTGAGTGAATTTGGAGTAAAAGATGATGTGAAGTTCTGTGAATGGCTGGCACAGTATGTAGGGGTTGCGGCAGTACCGGGTTCAAGCTTCTTTAGGGAAGATGTAAATAATCTTATAAGATTTCATTTTGCCAAGCAGGACGATACACTTAATGAAGCGATTAATCGTCTTGCTGGCTTAAGAAAGGCTGTAGCTGAAGCTGGAGATGTTGAGTGGAGATAATCAATCGTGAGGGATATCGTGAAAACGTCCATCTAGTTCTTCGGTTTTAACTATATTTATAAAGGCGTGAGGATCAGCACTTCGTATAAGCGGTATAAGCTGTCTTGTTGCCTCTGAATGAATTACAGAGTAAAGAAGTGTCTTTTCCCTGCCTTCATAACAGCCAACTCCCTTGAATAGAGTAGCATCGTGATGAGTAGTTTCTTTAATAATCTGGTATATTTCATCAGACTTGTCTGAGATAATAAAAAGAGTTTCCTTCTTGTAACGCTTATATAACCACTGGATAACCTGAGTACTACAGAACTGGTATATGATTGAGTAAAGAGCGATTGACCAGCCAAACATAGCACCGGCAATAGCAAGCATTACAACATTTCCAAGCAGAATATAGTTCCAGGCATCTATTCCTTTTTCGTGTGATAAGAATATGCTTATAAAATCTGTACCACCGGTTGTTGCACCAGCGTTAAGGCATAAGCTTATTGCAAATCCATTGATAATTCCACCAAACACGCTTATCAAAAGCACGTCATTAGTGAATACATAAGGTGGAAGAATATCCACAAATATACTTGATAAAAATATAACTATAATTGAGTAAATGGTAAATTTCTTTCCGATGTATTTGAATGCAATATAAGTAGGAAAAAGATTAAGTGCAATATTAAATATACTGAAAGGTATAGTTATATGTAAGAACTTAATGATTATTTCCTGTAAAAGCAGGGAAAGTCCTGAAAATCCTCCAGGGAAAAGTCCTGCGGTCTTAGCAAAACAGCGCAAATTCCACGCATATAATATTGATGCAAATGTAATAATAAAAAGCCTGAACACCTGATAGAACTTAGGGTGTTTAGCTTCGAATGACTGAAACATAGAACCTCCTTATAAATAATTAGTATTATGAAAAACAGGCTATATAATAGCACATTATAATTAAAGCTTCCATAGTAATTATTAATCTTTTAGCGCATTTTATTGAATTATATAAATAATAGAGTTATCATAATTATATTAATCAAAATAATTGTAATGGTTAAAATAATTTAATTGATTAATATAGTTAAAATAATTGTATTGATTAAAGTAATTATATTAATCAGATAGTAAGTAAAGATACAGACGAGGCAGGTAAAAGATATTGAAGATAAGAGATATTATAGACAGGGAACAGGAAACATTATCAATGGAGGTATTCCCACCAAAGAAAGACACGGATTTTGAGATGGTTAAGGAGGCAGCTTTACATATAGCCTCATTGAAACCAAGCTTTATGAGCGTTACATATGGAGCGGGAGGAAGCACTAAGGGCAATACAATTAAACTTGCAAGTGAAATCCAGAAGCAATATCAGGTTCCAGCAATGGCACATCTTACTTGTGTATGTGCAACTAAAGAAAGCATTAATACAGCTTTAACAGAGATGAAGCAGGCTGGAATTGAAAATATTCTTGCACTCCGCGGAGATATTCCTAAAGATTATGACGGAGAAGTATTTACAGAATTTCAACACGCTTCACAGCTTGTAGAACTGATTAAAAAGACAGGTGATTTCTGTGTTGGTGGTGCGTGTTATCCAGAAGTACACCCAGATTCCAAGAATAAGTTTGATGATATTAATGGTCTTAAGGAAAAGGTTAAGGCAGGCTGTGAATTTCTTACAACACAGATGTTCTTTGATAATAACATTTTCTTTAACTTTATGTACAGGGTAAGGGAAGCTGGCATACATATTCCAATAATACCGGGAATTATGCCTATTACCAAGAGAGCACAGGTTAAGAATGCTGTTAAATTATCAGGCTGCAATGTGCCGGAAAGATTTAAGAATATTATTGATAAATATGGTGATACAGAAAATGCTATGAAACAGGCAGGGGTTATATATGCCTCAGACCAGATTATAGACCTACTGGCTAATGGTGTTAAGAATATTCATATATATTCAATGAATAAGCCTGAGATTGCAAAAGGAATTCAAGATAATCTTAAAGGAATAATTCTGTAATATGAATTCACAAGTTGTTGAAAAAGTATCATTAGTCAGGGAAGATGAGAATATAAGTTATATTACGCCGACAATAAATCCGTTGTCGTGTACAGTTGTAATTGTAGAAACCGGACATAATATATGGCTTTATGATACAGGAAGTCATTCTGATATACCGGCAATGATTAATTCTTATAATCAGGCCGAAAAAAATATTAATATAGTTCTGTCTCATTTTCACCCGGATCATATAAAAAATGTGTCTGATATACATTTTAAGAATATGTATCAGGGAAAGAATACATTAAGATATACAGGAGCAGGTGAGATTGTTACAGGTGATATGTATATTGATGATGATATAAATCTTCATATATTTCCAATAGCTTCAAGCCACGCAAAGGGGTGTCTTGCGTTGGAGGTTAAAGACATATGTTATGTTGGTGATGCACTTTATCCAGCAACAGGTCCGCAATTCAGAAGATACAACGCAGGACTTCTGCTTGAGCAGTTAAGGAAGATAGAAAGCTGTAATGCTAAGTATATTTCACTCAGTCATAGAACACATTTTAAATATTCCAAAAGAGCGGTTGTAAGATGGTTGAAAGCAATATATAAGCTTCGGGGAGCGAATGAGGCTTATATATATCTGTAAAAAATTGTCAGATAATGTTTACAAATAGATAATATAATTGTACAATATTATACATAACGAGCATATATATGCAAAAGGATATGTGCAAATTGTATATATAGTAGAATATTCGTGAACAGAATGGAGGATTATTATGGGACGTTTAGACGGTAAAGTTGCAGTTATTACAGGTGGTAACTCTGGTGTTGGAGCAGCTACAGCGAAGTTATTTGCAAAAGAGGGAGCTACAGTTGTTATCACAGCAAGAAGAGAGGCGGCATTAAAGGAAGTTGCTGATGAGATTACAGCGGCAGGTGGTGAAGTATATGCTGTATCAACAGATATATCAAAGCCTGAAGACCCAGAGGCACTTATGCAGAAGGTAATGGATAAGTATGGAAAGATAGATATACTTGTTAATAATGCAGGTATTCTTGAGCAGGGACTTAAGCCAATCGACAGATTTCTTGATGAAGATATGGATAGAATTATTGAAACTAATGAAAAAGGAACTATGCGTTGTATGAAAGCTGCTTCTAAGAGAATGAAGAGCGGTGCATCAATTGTAAATGTAGCTTCTGTAGCAGGTGAGAAGGGCTGTGGAGGAGCTGCATATGTAGCTTCTAAGGCGGCAGTTATAGGACTTACCAAGCATACAGCATTAAGATTTCAGAAAGACGGAATTCGTTGTAATGCCATATGTCCAGGCAATATAATTACACCTATGACTATGGGAACAGACCCAGCGTCACTTGACCCGGATATGATAGGTGCTATGATGAACCATAGTGATATTAAAGCACCATCTTGTACAGCAGAGGATGTTGCTAATGTTATTATATTCTTTGCAAGCGATGAAGCCAAAGCAATAACAGGCCAGATTATAGTAACAGATTATGGTGCAATGCTTTAATTATTAAGAACAGGATTTTTAAGCCTGATAAGAGAAATTAATTAAAATAATATTTTATATGCATAATAAGAGATATTGATTAGCGTATCAATATCTCTTTTTTAATGAAATATTATAAAATATCCCAACTGGATAATTTGGTTTTGACATATTATCCGTCATAATTTATGCTATAATGTGCGTAAGCAATGAGCCGTGCAGGATAAAAGAATAAAAAAAGAACTGTGCTTGCACAAAGTACTTTTTTATTTTTTTATCCTATAGGGCGAACGCCCGACAGTGTAAGAAAGCATAGATTTCTTACACTTGCACGGTGGAGTATATAATTTATAATATTATATGCTTAAAAAATAAGAAATTAAGAAATATTAGAAACAGGAGTCTCACAGAATGAGTAAAATAAAATTAGGCTGTCACGTTGGAATGGCAGGAAAAGAAATGTTCTTAGCATCAGCTAAGGAAGCCGCTTCATATGGAGCTAATGTATTTATGTTATACACAGGTGCACCACAGAACACCAGACGTAAAGATATATCAGAGCTTAACATAGAAGCTGGCTGGGAATATGCAAGACAGCACGGAATTGAGGAAATCGTGGTACACGCTCCTTATATAATTAACCTTGCGAATACTGTTAAGCCAGAGACATATGAGCTCGCAGTTGAATTCCTTGAAAAAGAGATAATCCGTACAGCGGCAATGAGAAGCCGCATTATGGTGCTCCATCCGGGAAGTCACGTTAATGCAGGGGTGGAAGCAGGAATTGCACAGGTTATAAAAGGTCTTAATACAGTGCTTAACCAGAATGATGACGACGTTTATATTGCCCTTGAAACTATGGCAGGAAAAGGCAGCGAAGTTGGGCGTACATTTGAAGAACTAAAAGCAATATATGATGGTGTTGATAAGAAAGACAGATTAAGAGTATGCTTTGATACTTGTCACGTTAATGATGCAGGATATGATATTGTCAATCATTATGATGAAGTATTTGAAGAATTTGATAAGGTAATCGGTCTTGACCAGATAGCGGTATTTCATATTAATGACAGTATGAATCCATTGGGAGCACACAAGGACAGACATGCCAATATTGATAAAGGAAGTATCGGGTATGAAACACTTCACAGACTTGTACACGATGAAAGATTTATTGATGTGCCAAAGATATTAGAGACACCTTGGCTTGCCGAGGAAGGTTCAGACAAGAAGACAAAGCCACCATATAAAGAAGAAATAGAGTGGCTTCTTAAATAGTACCTCTTATAATAATTGTAGGGATAATGTAGAAAATAGTATTTGAAATAATAATATAGAAATGAGGCACAGTATGTTTATACAGGATGATAATACATATAATAACCTGAGAGAAAAGTCATTCTTGCAGTGGCTTGATGATTGCAGTAAGCACGAGGATATAGCTGTAAGAGGCGGCGTTAAGCTTGCTTATGAGTATGTAGAGATGCTTAACAATGAGATTAAAAGGCTCAAGGAACAGAATGAGTTAAAGAATGAATATTTAAAGAAAATATCAGGAAAGAAATAAAGAATTATGATAGCAATTGTAACAATTGATGATAATAACGGAATGATGTTTAATAAACGCAGACAGAGCAAGGATATCAGGCTTATTGAGAGGATTCTTGATATTGCAGGAACTAATAGAATATGGGTGTCTGAGTACAGCAGTCAGTTATTTGATACTTCTAAAGATAATATTATCGTAGATAATTCATATACAGAGGCACAGGCACAAGATTACTGTTTTGTGGAAAATGTTGATATAAATGAGTTACAGGATAACATAAGTAAGATTTATGTGTATAAGTGGAATAGAAAATATCCGTCAGACGTTACATTTCCGGCAGCAATGCTTGATAATTACCAATTGGAAAATGTATCGGAATTTGAGGGTAATTCCCACGATAAAATAACAGAAGAAATATATATAAGGAGTAAGGTGTAATTATTGTGAAGTTATGTTAAATAGAATATTGTCAAGTAAAGAAAAAATTAATACGTCAAATAAGCGTCTATGTAAGGTACTGTCTGCATTAATTCTTGTCTTATCATTAGTATTAAGCTTAGCAGGCTGTTCAGGTGCTGATATTGCAGACAGCATTAACCCGTCACAGAATGAGAGTACAACTGTACAGACTGATAAGGCAGGTGGCAGTAATTCCTCCAATAAGAATAATTCCGCAGATAAGAATGATACATTAGCGGCGGGAATGGATAGTGCGGACTGGCGTGCTACATTACCAGAATACAGTGACAGTCCATATGTTATAGTTAATAATAATGAACCATTTTTTACAGAAAATGATATGACAGCGGACTCTTTTGAGTATTATGGTGAGTTAGACGAGCTTGGAAGATGTACAGTAGCTTATGCAAGCATAGGAAAAGACTTAATGCCAACAGAGAAACGTGGCTCAATAGGTTCTGTAAAACCTACAGGCTGGCATACAGTAAAATATGATATAGTAGACGGAAAATATCTTTATAACAGATGTCATCTTATAGGTTACCAGCTTACAGCAGAGAATGCCAACAAGAATAATCTTATAACAGGAACGAGATATCTTAATGTTGATGGTATGCTTTTATTTGAAAATATGGTAGCAGACTATATTAAAGAAACTAATAATCACGTTCTGTACAGGGTTACACCGATATTTACAGGAGATAACCTGCTTGCAGATGGAGTACTTATGGAGGCTGAGTCTGTTGAGGATAATGGAGAGGGAATTTCATATAATGTATTCTGCTATAATGTCCAGCCTGGTGTAAAGATTGATTACATTACAGGTGACAGTTCACTTGAATAAATTAGTATAAGAAATCAGTGGTAAGAAAAATCAGTGGTAAGAGAAATCTTATCACTGATTTTTTTGTAAATATTTTCCTGTGTGACTTTCGTGTGACCAGAATGGGTAATAATACCGCAGTAAAGTAAATAAAGAAAGGAAGCACTGTATGAAAGGTAAGCAAAAGATACTGTTGTTAGTGTGTTCTGTTATTGCAGTTGTGTCAGTCAGTGGTATGGCTGCATACGCTTTGTTAAAGACGGTAACAGAAACTAAGACCAATGTATTTGCGTCGGATAAATCCATAAGTATTGACCTGACAGAACCGCAATGGGAGAGATATGGAAAAGAAGCAGCTAAGGCATATGTGCCGGGGCAGACAATTGATAAAGACCCAACCGTAAGCCTTAATGATGAAAGTATCAGTGCATATGTGGCATTAAAGGTTCAGTTCTTTGATGATAAGAATAACGAACTCACATTCAGGGAATTTGCTGACAGATATCTTTATGGAGGTTCAGAGCTTGCTAATGCAGGAATTGACTGGTCTAAAGATTGGACATTTATTGGAAATGCCAATTCAGATTTAGAAAATGATGAATATGCAAGCCGGCTTATGTATATGTATAATAAGCCGCTTGATAAAGATAATGCCAACACAGATATTAAAGAAAATATTTCAAAGCCTTTATTTACTAAAGTGCATTTAAGCAATGAAATTACTGCAGATAACACAACTAAAAGATTACCAGAGTTTAATATCAAGGTTACGGCATATGCAGTTCAGGCAGAGGGCGTATCAGTAGAGGAAGCGAAGAATTCGTTATTGGAAATGAGTATTGTTAGGGAGGATTAATTATTATGACAACTTGTAAGAAGATTACATTAACAGCAGCAGCTATGGTACTGTCAGCAGGTCTTGCAGTAGGAGGTACATTAGCATATCTTAATGCAGTAACAGAAACTAAGACCAATACATTTACTTCAAGCCGTAATATTACAACAACACTTACAGAAACAGAATGGACCAGTGATTCAGGAAAGAATTATCTTCCAGGAGATGTAATAAAGAAAAATCCTGTTATGAATAATGAATCAGATCAGCCTGTCTATATGGCAGTTAAGGTTGATTATTTAGATGATAAGGGCAATCTTATGAGTGCAGAAGAATTTAAAAAATATGCCTCAATTACAGATTACGACAATGATAACTGGAAAATGGCGACAGTCAATTCAGACGGAAGTGAAGTGTGGATATATATGACAGCCGTTGAAGCAGGAGAGTCAACAGAAGCATTATTTAACAATGTTACAGTTAATGCTGGAATAACAGAAGAATGGTCAAGTGCAGCTAAGACAACAACTATCTATAAGTGTGATGCAGACGGCAATAAGTTATCAATAATTGATACAACTAAGGAACAGTACGACCCAACTGTTATATACAAGGATGCAGATGGTAACATTGTAAGTGCAGGTACACTTCCTACATTCAATATCAAGGTTACAGGTTTTGCAGTTCAGGCATCAACATTTGCTGATTACAACGAGGCACAGCCAGAACTTATCAAGCTTGTAAACAGCAAGACATCTGCTGATGCACAGTTCTAATAAAATGTATTATATTGAATAAATCGGACAGTGCTTTTTGCGTTATATTATTGAAATTGTATTATATCATTGGAATTGAACAATAACAGTATAATATTTATTTATTCAGGAAAGAGGTTATATGGTTAATAAGAAGAAATTAACTGCCGGTGTAGCAGCTTTGATACTTTGCATTACAGGGGTGACTTACGGAACACTTGCATATTTTACAGATAAGGATACAAGAGCAAATGTAATAACTATAGGACACGTTACAGGAACTTTGACAGAAACAGATGAGCATATGCGAGATGATAATACGACAGGTAAAGATTATACGAATGTAAAGCCGGGTGATGTGCTTGATAAAGATCCGACAGTGACACTTGATAAAGAGTCAGAAGATGCTTATGTAAGAGTGAGCATTAATTATGAGGGACTTACTAAGGAGCAGGTATTAGCTATTGAGAATAATCTTGATATTAGTGCTGGCTGGACTAAGTCAGAGGATGGTTATTATTACTATAATGAGATACTTTCTAATAAAACAGGAGCAATCAATTCATCAAAAGTATTCTCTAAAGTTACTATTCCAACAGAATGGGGCAATGAGATTGCAGGAATAACATTTAATATTAACGTTAAGGCAGAATTTATCCAGTCTGATAATTTTACACCTGTAACTGATGAAGCTGGTAATATTACAGGATGGGGCAATGTGGCTATTGAAAAAAGCTTAAAGTAATTCAAGCGTTATTAATATGCAGCAAAAGTTGTCATATATATTACACTAGCCCAATATAATAATAAATGTAATGATGTCAGGGGCAGATTAATAATTTGCCCCTTAATTAAATGAAATGAGAGGAAGTATATGAAAAGATTCATATTAGTTGGTACGGCAATACTTGTTATTGCTGGTTTATACACGGGAAAGACAATGGCAAAAAATCGTGTGTCAGCATACGTTGATAAGACAGTTACGACATCTTCGTTAGACTTAAGCTTGTGTGTAAGTGGTGCGGGAATTGATGATAAGGGCAATATGCAGACTAACGGAATTAACACAATAGATGACACTATTGAACAGAGAGTATCTGTGCTTAATAGTGGAGAGAAGGCACAATATGTCCGTGTAAAGATTAGCAAGGATAACTGGGTTAATATCAATATGATTAATAAAGATGATTGGATAGTACCCGATAATCATACAGATAGTGAAAATGTATATGTATATTATAATAAGGTATTAAATCCAGGTGAGAGAACACCAGAGCTTATGGATTCAATAATACTCTTTGATTCGAAATCTGAGAACACTAATAAATACAGCGGAAAGACTATTAATATTAATTGGGATGCAGAAGCAGTCCAGACAGTTGCGGCCGGTGATGCTATGCTGACAGAATGGGGAGTTGAAGCTGAATTAGGTGATGATGGCAGCCTTAAAGCTGTATCTGACAGGTAGGAGGAGATATGCTTTTAAAGAAATTAGTGGCGGTAGTATCTGCCGTAGTTGTTATTGCAGTGCCGTATGTTAAAGTCTTGGCAGATGATACGGTTATAACACTTGATGAAACAGCTAAGAAATTCGTAGTGATTGATAAGAATCTTGAGTACAGGGATATGCTCCCAGGAGAGGAGAGAAGTTCAGTTATTAAGATATCCAACAGTTCAGCAGAGAATATGGAATTCTATATTAATGGAAAGGTTCTTGATAACCTTGCAGATAAAGGAACTGGAGATCAGACGGCAGTATATGGAATTAAGCTTTATAAAAACACAGATACAGAGCCTTTTTATAATGAACTTATAGGTAACAGCAGTAAGACACAGTCTGACAAGTCGTTTTTTGATGAAGATGTCAGGATTGCACAATTAAGTAAGGGTGAGAGTTGTGATATAAAGCTTGTATTGTATATAGATGGTCGTTCTATGGACAATTCCTATATGAATAAGCAGGGACAGTTGGAGATTACGGTTAATGCAGAACAGCCAGATGCGTACGATACAGTAAGCAATAATGTGATTACAGCGGTAAAGACAGGCGATAGTAATAATATATTATTATATATAATTGTGGCACTTGCAGGCATAGCAGGAATAGCTGGTGTTGTTGTAATGAGGCAGAGGAACAGGCAGTAATAATGTATAAATCAGAAACTGATACGCAGGAGTTGAAAGTTACGTTTTTAGATGATTTTAAAATCACTTATAAAGATAAAGAGCTTTCACAAAAGAGTATCAATTCTGATAAGGTGACAAGACTTCTGGCATATCTTATATGTCATAAGGAAAATGTTGTGAGTGTCGGGGAGTTATCTGATGTCCTTTGGACAGAGGGTGAATGTGACGACCCTGCTAATGCACTTAAAAATCTTGTATACAGGGCAAGAAGCGTATTAAAAAGCCAGCTTGGAATCAACCCTATAAAGACATTAATGGGAAGCTACTGCTGGAATGATAATGTTAATACAGTTATAGATACTGAGCAGTTCGAGAAGCTGTGCAACAGGGCAGAATGTGAGCCGGATATTAAAGAGCGTATATCATACAGTGCTTATGCAATAGACATTTATAAAAAGAAATTCTTTAATAAATATTCATATGAATACTGGGTTGTCACATTCAGCGTGTATTATCATTCAAGGTATCTAGAGGTTGTTAAAAATGTATTGCAGGATTTATATGGTGAGGGTGATTATGACAGGATTGAACAAATCGGACATAGAGCCATAATGATAGATGGATTAGATGAAGATATACAATTCTATTATATTAAGTCACTGATTGCTAAGAATAAAATAGCAGAAGCAGCAGGGCATTATGAGAAGGTGAAGGATTTGTTAAAAGAACAGCTTAATGTAAGCCCTGGAAGAAAGTTAATGGAATTATATAACCAGCTTCTTATAATGACACATTCAGCCAGATCGGATATAAGGACTGTAAGAAGAGAGCTTTATGCAGACAGGACAGCTTTAAAGGGGGCTTTATTCTGCGATTATAATAGTTTTAAGAAAAGCTTTGAATTGGAACTTAGAAGAAGACAGAGAAGCAATTGTTTTTTTACAATTGTGCTTGTCACTGTAAATGGCAGGAACAGCGCACATATAAAGAATACATTGCTGGCTTCATTAAGGGAAGGAGATCTGATTTCACAGTACAATAAATGGCAGTATGTGATTATGCTTACGCAGTGTGATTATAACAATGCGTTAGTTGTTGTCAGAAGGATTAAAGGAAATCTTAGAGTAAAAAAGCTTGATGAGAGTATAGAGTACGCAATAGAAAGAATACAGTAGTAATGGAAAGGTGAAAGGAGCTGACATGGGAATTAACTGGAAGCACAGGAAGGTTATTGTTTCTATTGTGATGTGTGTGTTATTGTGTGTGACAGCTATAACAGCAATGATGTATACAGCATTTGGAGCAGGCAGCAGTAATATAAAAAATGTTAATGCAATACAGGTGTATTCTAATGATAAGGCAGGAAGTGCAGATACATCAGAAGGTACAGACACTACAGGAAATATAGATAAGGCAGGTAGTACAGATACTACGGGAAATGCGGATACACCAGGTGTTAGTAAATTGGCGGCATCAGATAACGTGCTTGAGGGATATTGCACATTTTATGATTATGTAGTTGCACCATATAAAGGAAATGTGTATGGCTGGGGTTATAAGGAATATCCAAAGAGAAGTATTAATACTTCATCTAATTACGCTGACAATGGAAAGCCAAAGCTTACTGTTGGAACCATAGACCAGAACTTCAGGGCTAACCAGCACAATTGTTACGTTAATGGACTTAATGTCAACACCTGTATATATTACAATGGTGGAATTAAGACAACAGGCTCATTTGGCGGAGTAAAAAAAGATTATATGAATGCTTCGCAGGGAATTATTTATGGGCTTGATAAGGAAAATTATAAAAATGTATTGTTCAATGTTGATGAGCCGGGATTATTTTCTGATGCTAAGAAGACAGGAAAGACAATATATAACAATTATAAATTGACATTTGATAAACAGGATAATGGTAATGACAGCAGCACTTACACATTAAAAAGCGTAACTTCGCCATCAGGTGATGTGACATTGGCGGGAGATAATTTCTTCCCATTAAATAATGCGGACTCCAATGTGTTAGACTGCGGTTATAATGCAGCTGATGGACAGAAGGGTACTAACTATTATTTCGGAATGAGATATGATATTTCATTCTCGCTTAATGGTTATACAGGCGACCTTTTATATAAGTTCACAGGTGATGATGATTTGTGGGTATTTGTCGATGGTGAGCTTGTTCTTGATCTTGGTGGAATACATCCTGAATGTGGCGGTGATGTAGACCTCTGGCAGACAGGACCTATAGCGAGGGAATTACAGACTGTTGCAAGCAGGGATAAAGTGAATATGTCAACTAACCACACAATAACAGTTCTTTATATGGAGAGAGGTGGTAATGCCTCTAACTGTAATATGAAGTTTATTGTTCCTAATTCAGCAAGAATTGATATTGCGGATAGTGGCAATCTTAATTTTAAAAAGATTGATGATAGGGGTAATGGGCTTGCTAATGCAGTGTTTGGAATTACAAGTAAAGATAATAAGGAAAATGCTTTAGCTAAAACAAGTGTATCTGATAAGAATGGTATAGTAAGCTTTGATAATCTTCCAGTTGGAAAATACATTTTAAAAGAAATAACAGCACCAGACGGCTACACAGGTTCAGGTGAGGAATACAATGTCGAGGTTGTACTTGATGAGAATGACAGTTCAACAGCTATAGCCACGCTCACAGACAACAGTGGAAATGTAATTGCTGTTACAAGAACTAAAGTACAGTATATAGACGGCAAGAAGAGTTATGCGGTTGAAAATGTATTTAACAGCAGTATTGTCAATACAAGAAATGTAAGCATAGAGGATTTTATCGTTGATAAGCAGGTAAGGGTAGAGGATTGGGATAACCGCACATATAAGATTAATCTTATGACAGGTATCAGCAATAATAATGGAAGCTATGCAGAAGGTGATGTGATTAATAATGTAATAATAAGAGATTACATTGATTCGCGATTTGACATTATAGCTGATAATAACGAGATAGTTACGGCTGATAAAGCGGCTGACCAGCCATACAGTGTGAATGGCGGTAATATAAAGTATGATAAGGAAAGAAATCTTCTGTATGTAGAATGGGATAACCAGTCAGTACAGTATTCTGATAGTAAGCTGTATACATGGGAGAAAAGCATATTTGTAAAGGCAAAGGACAATTATATAGGTGGTAATAATGTCACGACTAATGCTTCGGCTTCTGGTGTAATTATCAATGGAGGTATTAAGGAATTCAATACACCGAAGGTTAATGTAAAAGTCAACGGAACTCTTAAGTGCAGGGAAAATGTAATATTTTACGGAGAAAATATTACCTCAGCAGATTATGAAATGTCCGAAATGTTCAAACTTAACGGCAATATCCGTGAAGATGGAAATGCATTAACAGAGCAGGATTATTATACGGAGTGGTATGAGGATAATAATGGAACATTAGGAAGTGTTATAACTAAGGCAGATGTTATTAACAGAATTAATAGTAATGCCAGCACAGGAAGTGACAGCGTATATTATGTGAAAGGATTTTATAATGTAACACCTGTAAGTAATAGCGATGAGTGTACTATTAATACAGATGGACATATAGCAAGCGGCATAATATACAACAATGACGAGCCAGGTGATCATTATGGCAGTGATTGTGCGTGCTATAGAATAAAGGTTGTTAAGGGGCAGCTTGATATAACTAAATATATTGATGAGCAGTATATTGATAACAAAGTTATAAGAGCTAACCAGACATTTATATTCAGAATAGAGCAGTATGGTGTTGTGAATGAAGATAATACAGAGAACAAGGGTGCATTAGAGGCGGTATTCTATGCCACAGCTTCATTTGATGCCAATGGTGATGTATTGTCAGCGACAAGTACAGTGACTGGTTTAAAGAAAGGCTTTTATAGTGTTATAGAGGAAGAAAGCTGGACACCGGAATATACCTTAATTAAAAAGAGTGATAACTATTCTGGCAATGACTCCTATAAGGAATGTGAGGATATATTTATAGGAAAGAGAATAGATGGCACAAAACCGGAATTCTTCGGGCTTGATAAACTGCATTATGGAAATACGGCTGATGGAGATAAGGCACAGGCAGATTTTAGCAATGTTATTAAGAAGAATTATAACTGGTTAAGAGATGCAGCATCAGCAGTTAATAAGTTTATAAGATAATGCACGAGAGGGGAATATGAAAAGGTTTATTAAAATTGTCACTGATATTTTGTTGGTGATTGTGTTGGTTATAGCGGCAGTTCTATATATTCCAAGGCTTATGGGACTTAAGACTTATAAGGTGCTGTCGGGAAGTATGGAGCCTGAATATCACGTTGGAAGTGTTGTATATGTGGAGAAATCATCAATTGATGATATTGAGGTGGGTGATGTTATTACATTTTATATTAATGATAATACAGTCGTCACCCACAGGGTTATTGATAAAGATAATGACACAGAGAGCTTTCACACCAAAGGTGATGCGAATGAGACTGAAGATGGCGGAAGTGTAGCTTATGATAAGGTTGTGGGGAAAGTGGTATTAAATGTGCCGTATCTTGGATACATTTTAAGATAGAGAGAGCCTTATAGCTATTAAGCTTCTTGATAGTTATACAGTAATATTATGAATGGTTTACAGGTTAAAAATTTATAAAGTCCATATGAGGTAATAATTAAAAAAAATAACTGGAAGGAAGTCAGAAGTATATGGGAAAGTTAAAAAAGACTGCACTGGCGGCTGGGATAACTGTATTACTTATGGGTGCTGCTGCCGGGACTACTTATGCCCTGCTTAATACAAGGACAGTGACAGTGGCTAACCAGTTCGCAGGTGCGGCGGTTAATATAGGTGTAGTTGAGCACTTCAATGATGATAATATAATAATATATGAAGATATGGGTGAACAGCTTACGGATAATATTAATGATGTTTATGATAGAATTAGAGACGACAATACTACGAGAACCAAGGAAATAGCTGTAAAGAATATTGATTCGGATGAGTATCCAACAACTGATACTTATGTGAGAGTAAGGTTAGTACCTATGATTGTATATGATGACAGTAAGGAAAATATTAAGGCAGGAATTGCAGGAAATATAGCCGCTGTTGATATGAGGGGCAAGGTCAGTTATTCGTATGCCAATGAGTTAAAGAGTAAAGCTGATGTTGATAAAGCTATGAAGGATAATGAAGATTTAACCGGAAGCTGGTTCTATATGGATAATTCTTCATCTGACGATAATGAGAGATATTATTATTATAGTGTGCCGGTTGCACCGGGGGATATGACATCACGTTTGATTAATAAGGTAACATATACAGGTGATATTCCAGAAAATGCACATTTTGAATTAAAGGTACTTGCAGAGGGGGTGTCTTCTAAGCAGGAAGACAGCAGGGCAGACTGGGGCTTATAGTTATGCAGTTTAATGCTGATATTATTGATTATATTATAGCAATGTAATATTATTCTATATTTGAAATATAAATATATAGTAAATACTACAGGGACTAAGGTACAGATATAGTACTTTAGTCCCTAATTATTCATACTTTTTTCATAAACTTCTATTGCCTTGTATAAAGGTATATTGTATAATGCAGTTTATGTTTGGAACTTATAATATTTAATTGAGAGCTAATAAAGATTAAGAAGGTAGTATAATGGTTAATAAAGATCTTAAGAAAAACAGTAAGATAAGAACAGTAAATATGATGATACAGAGTGCATTGATTATTATACTTATTGTATTGGTTGCTAATATGATGGTAGAGATTAAAAATCTTCAGGGAACTGCAAGAGTAATTAATTATGCAGGACTTGTGAGAGGTGCAACACAGAGGGCAGTTAAGCTTGAGGTTATCGGTAATTCCGATGATGAGCTAATAGAATATCTTGATGATGTCCTTGCAGATTTGAAGTATGAAGATGGTGAGTATAATCTTGTAAGCTTACGCGATACAGACTACCAGAAGAAGCTTGATATACAGATTGATTACTGGGGTAAGCTTAAGAATGAGATTAATAATGTAAGGGAAAACGGAGTTGATAATTCAGATATTGTTGATATGAGTGAGATGTATTTTTCGCTTGCAGACCAGACAGTATCTGCGGCAGAAAGATATTCAGAGGATATAGCCGACAATATCCATTTTATAGAGACAATTACAGTTATTGATATGGCAGGGCTGCTTTTACTTATAATTATTCAGATGATACAGGCAATTATAATTGTAAGAAAGAATAAAGTGCTTGAACAAAAAGCATATCTGGATGCTCATACAGGACTTCCTAATAAGAGCAGATGTGAAGAGGTATTCCACGATTTAAGATTTTTTGACAGGAATGTTGCCTGTATAATGTTTGACCTTAATAATCTGAAGATTGCAAATGACACATTAGGACATTCTGTTGGTGACCAGTTGATTGTTAATTTTGCCAATATATTAAGAAATGTCATACCGTCAAAGGAATTTGTTGGAAGATATGGCGGAGATGAATTTGTTGCAGTTATCAGGGATATGCCTAAGGAAGATGTTATAGGTGTGCTCGAAAAGTTAAAGGAAGAGGTTGACGATTTTAACGACCACGGAAAGAATATTAAGATAAGTTATGCGTATGGCTGGGCATTTTCTGATGATTATACAGAATGTACGCTTAGAACATTGTTTGACAGGGCGGATAAGCATATGTACGAGAATAAACGCCTTGTAAAATTAGCACAACAATAAAATATTAATTTATACAAAATTAATAAAAATGTAATAAAATATTATAAATAATAGAAATATGTCGAATAATGTGATAATATATACAAGTATTATACAATTTTATATTATATTGAATGGGAGATGGATGTAATATGGGTGCTGAGATGAGAAAAGCAAGGAGAACAGATATAGATGTAACGGTATCACTTAATCAGCTAGGGGTAAATGCCGCAGATCGTATTCAAAATAAAGCTGATGTTCACGTTGTAGACATATCTAAAGGTGGGATAGCATTTAAGTCTGGCTATGATTTTAAAGTTAATTCTTTTTATGACACGGTTATAACTCTTGCTAATGGCGAAAAGCTTTACGTTGTAGTTGAAATTCTACACAGAGATTCTTGTGAGAATGACGAGTATATGTATGGTTGTAGATTTGTTGGAATAGGTGCAGAAGACCAGTTCAAGATTGAAGCCTACCAGATAGTAGATACAGGTAGTGCGATATAGATATTATTATGTAACTACATATAACTGGACATAATTTTATATTTATAGTAGTGACATATAATTATCTATGACAAATTAATATTTAACATATAAATCCCCATTGAAATGTTTGCTTTCAATGGGGATTTATATGTGTTTATTTTAAATATTATTTAATAAAGCTTATTAGTTATCTGAATTAAGGTATGTGTCAACATCGAAGGTTTCACCAGCGATAACCTTATTCATAAGCTTGGTTGCTGTGCTTATATCTTCTTCGTATGGAAGTACGATAGAAGCACCATATACATTAGATACCTCAAGATGACGATATTCATCAGTCTTACCAGATATACTGTATGTCTGTATATTCCAAGGTGTGCTGTTGCTTAATTGTAACTTTACAAGGTCAGATATTGCACTTGAAGGTATATTTGTTAAGAACATATCACTAACTGTATCCATAACTGCTGAGTAGCGTGTAAGTATTGCAGGTGATGTGGCCTTTTGAATAATACCTTTAATAACGGCTGTCTGATTACGTCCACGCTGGAAATCACCAGCTGCAAAGGCTTTACGTTCTCTTGCGAAAGCAATAGCCTTTTCTCCATCACATTCATTAGCACCCTGAACAAAATGGTAAGAAACAGGAGCAGCTTCCCATCCATTGGTAAATTCTATCTCTGACTCAATTGTAATACCACCGAGGGCATTAATAACTGCCTGTGAACCAGCAAAATTAATCTTTACATAATAGTCAATATTAATTCCGTACAGATTTTCAAGGGCTTCGATAGATTTATCGACACCATAAGAACCTGCATGTGCAAGCTTGTCATAACCGGTTACATCTGATGAATTACTGATTTTAATATAGGAATCACGAGGTGTAGTAACAAGTAATACCTGCTTGGTTTCTGGATTGATAACTGCTAGAATATTAACATCACTTAGTGCCTTGCTTGCAAGCTTGGTATCTTCGCCATCATCACTTGATATACCTGAAACATATATAATGAAAGGATCACGTTTTACATTTACATTAGAGGCATCAAGTTCAACCTTTTCTTTGTATTCGTAAGTCTTAATTATCTTTATGCTATCCTCAAAATCAGGAAATTCCTGAGATATAATACTCATCATAGAGTGATTGATAACGATAGCCTGAACATTTTTATTATCATAAAGTGCATTAACAAGATTAGACCAGTTAGTATATTCAGTTGGCTTGATTGTCTTGCCGGTTTCTGAACTAATGCTTTCAATGGAGGTATTGATATTGGCATTGCTTGCAGTTGAATTAATGGCAAATTTGTAATTAGCTGCATCATTTAAGTTCTGTGCCTTGTCATTTGAAAGCACGCACACATCAACAATGTCTATCTCAACATTGGCAGCACCAAGTTTGTCCAGTACGGAGTCAAATTTGGCGGCAAACAGATATGTGAATAATATAAGGCAGGACAGCATAACCGATATAAGCTTTCCTAGTATGTGTGATTTCGTGAATTGTGATGTAAAATCATACAGTACTAATAATATAAGTATGATATTAATCATAAATAAATATTTAAACGGAAGAATATCAAGTTTAAACATTTTTAGTAAAAATAACACTGTCAGGACAAGCTGTATAAGAACCAGCACAGAGCCAATAGCGAAAGCCCATGCACGGCGTTTCTTTTTACGTTCGATTTTTGAGAGTGATACCTTAGGTTTGAAAAGGTACTGCATATCATTCTTTACAGAAAATGTATTTTTAGCCATAACTTTTTTCCTCATAGATTTATAATATAGTTTAAATACAAACATAAGACAGTTTAGCACAATATGCTGTAAAAATAAAGAAAAATATGGCAGGTGGAAAATACCTTTTGACCCTGATACTGCATATATGGTATTATATAAAATAATGAAATAAAATGCGTAAGGCGCACAGGCAAGGAGAACGATATGGATTTAAGAAACGAAGAGAATATTACAGTGTTTGAACACCCTCTTATTCAGCACAAGATTTCATTACTTCGCGATAAGAAGACAGGAACTAATGAATTCAGAAAGCTTGTAGAAGAGATAGCAATGCTTGAAGGTTTTGAGGCTATGGGTGACCTTGAACTTGAAGATATTGAAGTTGAGACACCAATTGAAACTTGTATGACACCAATGATAGCAGGAAGAAAGCTTGCTATTGTACCAATATTAAGAGCTGGTCTTGGTATGGTATCTGGTATACTTGCACTTGTTCCAACAGCTAAGGTTGGTCATATTGGTATGTACAGAGATGAGGAAACACACGAGCCACACGAATATTACTGCAAGCTTCCAGATCCAATTGAAGAAAGGCTTATTGTAGTTACAGATCCAATGCTTGCAACAGGTGGTTCTGCTGTTGATGCAATCGACCAGATTAAAAAGCATGGTGGTAAGAAGATTAAATTTATGTGTATCATAGCTGCTCCAGAAGGTTTAGAGAAGCTTCACAAGGCACATCCGGATGTACAGATATATGTAGGACATCTGGACAGACAGCTTAATGAGCAGGCTTATATCTGCCCAGGTCTTGGAGATGCTGGCGATAGAATATTTGGTACTAAATAATAATATTCAATATAAAACAGCTTGTCATAATGTATCTTAACCTGATTAAGATACATTATGGCGGGCTGTTTTTAATTCTTGTAGTATTAATGGCACAGAAAAAGCAAATGTATATTTATGGTTCATTGCTTTCCTGTGCCAATTATTATATAGATATTTATTTATTGTCTGTATTGCTTACATATACTCCACGGCTCTGGTCACCTTCTGGATTAACACCAAAGTTGTAGTCATTGCCAGGAAGAATTGCATTAAGGATAATACCAGCAATAGCGGCGATAGCGAGTGCTGTAAGTGTGATATGTGTTCCTCCGATAGTGAATGTAAGACCATCAGAAAATCCAAGTCCACATACGAATATAACACCTGCGATTATAAGATTACGTGACTTAGTAAGGTCAACTCTGTTTTCAACAACATTTCTTACACCGATAGCAGATATCATACCATATAGCATAAATGATACACCGCCGATGATAGCAGTTGGCATTGTTGATATAATAGCTGAGAACTTAGGGATGAATGAAAGTATAACAGCTAATACAGCAGCAATTCTTATAACTGCTGGGTCATAAACCTTTGAAAGTTCAAGTACACCAGTATTTTCTCCATAAGTTGTGTTAGCAGGACCGCCAAGAAAACCTGCAAATGCTGTGGCAAGACCATCACCCATAAGTGTGCGGTGAAGACCTGGCTCTGCGATGAAGTTCTCATCAACAGTTGCAGATATAGCTGACATATCACCAACGTGTTCCATCATAGTAGCAATTGCGATAGGAGCCATAACAAGTATAGCAGTTATATCGAATTTACATATCTGGAACTTAGGTATTCCAACCCAGCTTGCAGATGATACTGAAGCAAAGTTAAGTATTGCAGAACCATCAGGGTTAGTAACACCAAAGGCATTAAGTATTAATGCGAATACATAGGAAATAACTACACCCATAAGAATAGGTATAATCTTAAACATTCCTTTGCCCCATATATTAAATATAACGATTACAGCTAATGCAACAAAGGCTAAAAGCCAGTTAGTAGAAGCATTGTTAATAGCTGATGAAGCAAGTGATAAACCTATACATATAATGATAGGACCGGTAACAACAGGTGGAAGAAATCTCATAACTCTGTTGACACCAACAATCTTAAAGATGAGGGCAACAATAAGATAGAATAAACCTGCGATAACTATTCCACCACATGCATAAGCGGCTTTATCGTTGGCACTCATATCTGCATATATTCCTGTATTTAAGTTGGCAACTGTGTAGAAGCCACCTAAGAATGCAAATGATGAGCCTAAAAATGCAGGTACTTTAAATTTGGAACATACATGGAATATAAGTGTACCAATACCAGCACAGAATAAAGTTACAGAAACTGTAAGACCTCTTGTTAAAGGTTCATTGCACGCACTCTGGAAGTATCCTGCTACAAGTATTGGAACAAGTATAGTTGCCCCAAACATTGCGAACATATGCTGTATACCAAGTATAAGCATTTTAGGAATACCGAGCTGGCGGGCATCACGAACAGCTTCCTGATTTTGAGTCTTTTCGTTCATTTGAGTCTCCTTTTTATTAAATTTTTTCTATGATACCATAACAATTTATCCTTGAAAAGAAAATATTAAAAATAATTATGGATAATATTTATGACTAATATCTGAATGTATGTTAATATTAAGTATATTTATTTTTTAGTATTTTAATATAATGTTAATATGTTTTTAATATAGTGGTGCGAGATATAAATAAAATGATTAAGATATGAATAATATAATCAAATATAATAAGATGACAGGATAAAGGAAGAAGTAAGATGAATAAGCAGAATATATATGAGAATGTGCGTTATTATATAGGAAAGATTACCGTGATACTTATGATGGTGTTATTCCCATTTGTTATGACAGATAAGCTTAATAATGTTACGAAGACAAGATATGTATTCTTTGTTATTATTGCACTTGTGGGTTGGATTGCAATGCTTATTAATGAGGTTGTATTCAGAATAATTATATCTGGTGATTATCCGGGGGCAAAGAAGTCTTTAGATATAAAGAAAAACTTCAATATAAAGATAATTTACAATATAAAGAATAGGAAGCATATTATATATTCGGTATTATTGATAGCCAGTTCAATAATATCTTATCTTGTATCTCCGTATAAGAATATAGCCTTATATGGTGCAGGTTCAAGATATATAGGTATGATATTTTTTATTGCAGTGGCATTGCTTTATTGGACAGTTTCGGAGTGTTATGAGTTTAAAGAGATAGATGTAATATTAATTCTGGCGGCTTCGATTATGGTACATATTGTTGCTGTGTTTAATTATATGAATATTGATATATTGCATTTGTTCAGTAATCTTACTATAAAAGAGCAGACAGTGTATATGTCAACGCTTGGAAATATTAATGTATATGGAATGTATACAGGACTTACATTGTCTATTGCAATTGCTGCATATTACAAGGCAGAAACAGCAGCTAAAGAAATATTCTATTATATTGCAGTAATATCTGGAATAATTGGAATTATAATATGCGACAGTGATATGGCACTTGTGGCTGTTGTAATTCCGCTGGTTATTCTGTTTCCATATTCAATTAAATCGGTGGCTTTAATAAAAAAATACATAGTGACGCTTACGGCAGTTCTGCTTGCAGGACGTGTTGCAGGGTGTATTAAGCTTATTATTCCGGATAGAGTAAGGAAGCTCAGCAATATAATGTCAGGGCTTATATCAACTAATAATATATTTAATATCATAATTATAGTATTATTGCTGTTATATGTATTGATAGTACTTAGTGATAACAGATTGCAGAAGCTACTTGACAATATTAAAATCCGTATAGTCCAGATAATATATTGTGTAATGGCAGGTGGATTTGGAATATATGCCATAGTCCGTGTGATTAGTGATAATATTAATAAAATTGGAGCATTTTATATAACAGATAACTGGGGTTCAGGACGAGGTTACATATGGAGTAATCTTATCAATGGCTATAAGAATTATCCATTTATATATAAAATATTCGGATTGGGTGAGGGAACGGTTAGAAAGAATCTGAGCTATTATTCAGACAGCCACTGGGATATTTTATATGGAAATGTAGTTGATAACGCACACAGCATATGGCTGCAAATGCTTGTTACGATGGGTTGTGTCGGCGTAATTATTTTATTAGTTATTTTCATTCATACATTGGTCAATTCAGCAAAGCATGGTGTGCCAGATATAATTGCATGCTTTGGAATGGCGGCTTTAGTGTATGCTGTGCAGGGTGCAGGTAACATTTTGGAAGTGATAACATTTCCAATGTTTATATGTGCAATGGCAATAGTGAATTGTAATAAAAAGATTGTTAAATAATTGTAAAGTGATATAATAAATATAGTGTATTTGCGTGAAAATTATATACAATTGAATACATAAGAAAGGGGTTTTCAACTATGAAGAAACAAAGGAAAATATCAATCAAAGCCAGGCTTTTGGGAAGCATAATGCCAGTCGTTATTGCTATCGTAGCAGTACTTGTGCTTATTGCTTATCAGGCATCAGCGGGCATAATTGAAGATTATTCACAGAATTTGCTGGAGTCATCGGTAAGTAACCAGTCATCTAAGATAGAAGCCTGGTTAAGTGAGAACCTTGCTTCTTTCCAGATGGCAAAGACCACAATAGAAAATCTTCACCCAGATGATACACAGCTAAAGGCTATTCTTGATGGATATTATAACTATAATGATAATTATCCAGATGGTTTATATGTATCTGACTCTAATGGTAATCTTATAAAGGCGGATAAGTCAACTAAGAAGGAGAGCAATCCTGTACAGAGCATATGGTATAAGGAAGGCCTTACAAGGGTTAATATGGCTGTTGGTTCGGCATATAAGAACGCTGAGGGGGTTAATGTAATTAGTGCTTCAGGTATTCTTAATGACGGAACTGATAATATAAGGGTAATATCAGCAGATATGACACTTGACCGAATTACTATAATTGTCAATTCTTTCATTGATATGGATAATGCAGAGGCATTTCTTGTTGATAAGAATACAGGAGTTATACTTGCTGACAGAGAATCTTCATTAATATCACAGAAGCTTGGTGCTTCCGGACAGAGTGAATATTATCAGAAGGTAGCAGCCCAATTTAATTCTAATGATTATGATTTTACAACTATTGACGGTAACATGACGGTATTTAAAGAGGTCGATGGCACTGACTGGGTATTAGTATCATATATTCCTAAGAATATTGTACTTGCAGAGCTTATACGTTTAAGAACTATTATGATAATTGTAGGAATTATATGTATAATGGTTCTTTGTGTTCTTGTTGAAAGAATGACTAATGTGGTAGTTAAGCCAGTAAAGAATATGACTAAAGCTATCACACAGATGGCTTCTGGTGATTTTACTGTATCAGTTAATGTTAAGGGCAATGATGAGATTGCGGTTATGGGACAGAGCATACAGAAGTTTATTCAGGCTATGCGCCAGATGATAGCCCAGATTGGAGATGTATCAGTACGATTAAAGGAGCAGGCAGTCTCAAGCAAGAATGTATCAGGCGAGATGAATACTGCGGCAGATATACAGTCTAAGTCGATGCGTGAACTTAACGACACAGTTGACCAGTTATCAGTGTCAGTTAATGAGATAGCAGAAAATGTTACACAGCTTGCAGGTGTTGCCGCAGAAACTAAGAACGATGGCGACTCAGTTGATATTAAAATGCGTGAGACAGTTGAAGTGTCCGAAAAAGGACGAATGGATATGGAACACGTCAGCGAAGCACTTAACAATATTGAGTTATCAATAAGAAGTCTTGAGGAAGCTGTTAATAAAGTTGGCTCGGCTTCTAAGGAAATAGTCGATATTATTAAGCTTATAGGTGATATAGCTGATGAAACTAACCTCTTATCACTTAATGCATCTATTGAAGCAGCAAGAGCAGGAGAAGCAGGAAGAGGCTTTGCAGTTGTTGCTTCTGAGATAGGTTCACTTGCAAAGAACAGTACAGAGTCTGTAGGACACATTACACAGCTTATCACAGAGATTAACAAGCTTGTTGAAGATGCTGTAAGTCAGGCGGGGGACAGTGTTGGAGAGATTGGTGACAGTGCAGTATTAATTCATACAGCAGTAGATACATTTAATACAATATTCAATAATATTAAGGCGACCAATGAACTTATGGCAAATGTTGTTGAGAAGATTGGACGTGTTGATGAGGTTGCTACTAATGTTGCTGCTATATGTGAGGAACAGGCTGCAAGCTCAGATGAGATTATGGCAACATCTGAGTCAATGTTAGGACAGGCTAATAATATTTCTAAAAATAGTGGACAGGTGGAAACCTCAGCAGAAGAATTAGCAGCTTCGGCAGAACAACTTTCTAATCAGGTACAGCAGTTTCATATATAGAGAAGATAAAATATCTGGAAAAGAGGTTATAGAATGAAGAAAAGGTTATGTTTATTAATATGTCTGGTAATGCTTGTATTAGGTGTTGCCGGCTGTGGCACTGGTACTAATACATCTTCAACAGGCAGTAAGAGCAGTGTAAAAATGTTAATGACACTGGCACAGGCTGATACATTTAGAACACAGTTAGTTAATAAAGCAAAGGAAACAGCACAGGAGAATAATGCACAGCTTGATATATTAGATGCCAATAATTCAATTGAAAAGCAGGTTGAGCATATTAAGAAAGCCGTTTCAGAGAATTATGATGTAATTCTTTGTAATATGGTAGATAAGGATACTTCATTAGAGCTTGAAGCTCTCGCAGGAGATATTCCTATTGTATTCTTTAATGTATCACCAGATGAATCAAGACTTAAAGCTGGCAAGTATATGTATGTTGGCTCAGATGAGTACACAGCAGGACAGTTTCAGGCAGAATATGTGCTTGATAAGTTAAAATCATCATCAGAGATTAATGTTGCTATAATTAAAGGACCATCAAGCCATTCAGCAACTAAGGGAAGAACTAAAGCTGTTAAAGAGATACTTAACGCTTCTGGAAAGAAGATTAATTATGTATTTGAAGACCACGCTGACTGGGAGCAGTCAAAAGCAGAGGAAATGTTTAATATATTCTTAAAGACTAACCAGAAATGTGATGTTGTTATATGTAACAATGATACTATGGCACTTGGTATAGTAGATGCGTGTCGTAAAGCAGGAAAGAGTAATATATTAATTCTTGGTATTGATGCGACAAGCGATGGCTGTAAGGCAATAGAAGCAGGAACAATGTCATTTACAGTATACCAGTCTGCTGACGGACAGGGAAAGAGGCTTATAGAAGCAGCTATAGCACTCGGAACAGGAAGCAGTACGAGTGGCATTGAAGGAATATCAGATGACGGATTATATGTATGGGTACCATTTGAAAAGGTAGATTCAACTAATGTATCAAAGTATAAATGATAAAAAATAAAAATAATAAAAGTTATAAGTGATAAAAAATAAAAGTAAAAAAATACAAGTGATAAACTAGTGGATTTACTGGTTATAATTTATAGTTGATATAATAAAATGCGTGGCATAGTTAATATCTATGTCACGCATTTCATAACAGCAGTTTATTAGTGGTGTGTAGAGAATAATTCCTTAACCATATCTGCGTTGTATACAACCTCTTTAACGTGGTCAACTTCTATTAAATAGAGTGCGTGTGCAGCAAGGTGTTCAGCAGCCTGTTCAAGGTCACGGATACCTGTTGTGTCTTTGAATATATCAAGTACAACATCAAGTCCTTCATCAAGTATAGTACATTCATTCTCGTGAAGACCAATCTTCTTTAATACCTTAGGAAGAGAGAATTGCTTAAATATAGTCTTCTTTTCTTCTCTGGAGTAATCTGGAATATCAATAACTGCAAATCTTGAAAGCAATGGAGCACTAATCTGTTCCTTGTAGTTAGCAGTTGCAATTGGATATACACCAGATGTAGGAATAAGACATTCCATATAATTATCTGTAAATCCAAGGTTATCAAGCAGTGTAAGTAATACATCGGCAGGGTTCGCATTGCCGTTGCTTGAAGTTGCCTTATCAAGCTCGTTGATTATGAATACAAGATTAGATTCACCAGCGTTGTTAAATGCTTCCATAATAATACCAGGCTTGGCATTAGAGTATATTCTTGAACTTCCTGTAAGCTGTTCGGCATCATTGATAGAACTCATATCAAGAGTTGTCCAAGGCATTTTAAGGATTTTTGCAACAAGGTAAGCAATCTGCGATTTACCAGTACCAGCAGGACCTACAAGAAGAATTCCATATGAAGGAAGTGTATGTGTACGGTTAATCTGAATTACAGTTTCAATAATTCTCTGCTTAACAGATTCCATACCAAAGAGTTCTTCATCAAGAATACGTCTTGCCTCAACAGGATCGATTGATTCAAAATAGTTGCTTTTCCACTGTATGTTAAGCATTATTGAAAGAGCTCTCTGTGCGTGACGTTTCTCCTCAGGAGTTACCTCGCTTGAACGAGCAACTGCAAGATTTCTTCTAGCCCATAATCTTATGTTATCAGGAAGAGTTATTCCGGCACAGTTAAGGAAATCAGAAATGCTTGTAATACTTGTAAGCTTCATACTGTCGCCTGACTCGTCTAATTCGTCATCAGGAATATCCTGAGCCACGATACTACTGTCTAAAAGACGTTCTATCATATACTGTAAAAATCCGTCTTCAGATGATAATTTCTGGCTGTTGTTAAAAGCAATCTCTCTTATTCTGTATACAGCATAACCATCTTCTACATTCTTACCTGAAAGCTTAACCTTAATGCGGTTCTCACCAAGCCATTTGATAAGGCTTGTAAATCTTGCATCTACCTTAATAATATTGCTTAAGATATTGCCGTCATCTGTCTGGAATTCAAATGCAGTCTTTTTGTATGGATTGGCAAACATTCCGATAGTTTCTGCAGCCCAGTTATGTTCACTGTTATCAAGAACGAATATGGGGTGTTCTGGTGAAGCTGTCTTATTGTCAGATGAAAATGTTGTATAGGTACATTCAAAAGATGATTCTTTTGAAGCATTCTTAAAATCAAATACTGGCATATTGTAATCTCCTGTGTAATTATATATTTATAATATGGACAGTTATAATTGATAGTCACATATGTTTTATAATAACACATTTTAAATAATTAGGAACAATAAATTATGGAATTGTAACAGATGTTGTATTGACTTGGAGTGAGCTTCAAGGATTAATATTCAATTGGATACAAAATGTAATGCAGCAGATATAGTAATAATTACAATTAAATTAAGAGGTTATGGCAAGAATATGACAATTAATGAGGCAGGAGAACGCTATAATATTCCTATACATATTCTTAAGCTGTATGAAAGCTGGGCGTGGTGCAGAGGTTCTGTTAAAGCAGAATTATTATTAATATTTATTGAGGTTAAAAGGAGAGTAAGAAATGTCAAAAAAACTGGGTGGAAAAAAGTTACTTATTATAACAACCTGTGTGAGTGTAATTGCGGCAGTTAGTCTTTTTAGAGATGAGCCACAGAATTTGCTGGCTGGTACAAAGACAGCATTATATAATGGACAGAATGTTGTGTATGACAGTCAGAAAGCTGGCGGAAGTCAGGTGGCATATAAGACTTATTGCACAGATAGTAATTGTACATTTCAGTATGCAGGTGAAGGTTCAGATAAAAAGATTGCTGTGATTAATATGGACAAGGAAAGTACAGTTATGAGCGAGCTTGCTGAAATTGTTGATGCTGACCTTATTGATATGCCAGATGATGTTAGCAATATTAATATCAGCCAGTACAATACTTTATTTGTTAATCCGACATCTGATGATTACAGAGTATCGGATGATATAAAGGAATTTGCCGGCAAAGCTAATCTTGATGGTAAGACAATCGTTGTAATATATGATGTGGCACAGGATATTATTAACGGTGTATCAAGTGCGGACGAGCTTATGGATAATACGGTATGGCTTACTGGTGGTAAGCTTTCTGATAATGCTGGTGATGAAGAAATTAAGAACTGGGTTAATGGGCTTGGAATGGAGCTGATAGCTGATGATGAGGAATAGTAAGTCAGGACGGGATTCCAAGTTGTTCAATGGATTTACACAGGTATATTCTTATAATTTTATTATAATTTAATAAACATATCAGACTGGTTGGTAAATATATGTGTTAAAATATAATATATATTCAACTTAAGTTAAAAAGATAGGAATTGGAGTAAATTATGAAAGAGATAAATAATGGTTATTTCACTGGGGAACGCCCATTGTTTAATAGTGAAGATATTAAAATTAATAATACAATATTTGGCGAGGGCGAATCACCATTGAAAGAATCGGACAATATTGAACTTAATAACAGCAGCTTCCAATGGAAATATCCATTATGGTACTGCAAAGATGTAGTTGCTAATAACTGTTCGTGGGCAGAGATGGCAAGAGCTGGAGTATGGTATACAGATAATCTGCTGATTAAAGATACTTTAATTGAAGCCCCTAAGAATTTTAGAAGATGTAAGAATATTACATTGTCGAATGTTGTTATGCCTAATGCGGCTGAGACACTGTGGAACTGCGATGATGTTACAATGCAGAAGGTCAGTGCCAAAGGTGATTATTTTGCAATGAACAGCCATAATATGAAGATATTGGATTTCCAGCTTGCTGGTAATTATCCATTTGATGGTGCTGAAAATGTAGAAATCCATAATGCCAAGCTTCTGTCAAAAGATGCGTTCTGGAACACGAATAATGTCACAGTATATGACTCATTTATATCAGGAGAGTACCTTGGCTGGAATTCTAAAAATCTTACACTTATTAACTGTACAATAGAAAGCCTTCAAGGTATGTGTTATATAGATAATCTTGTTATGAAGAATTGTACATTGATTAATACTACACTTGCGTTTGAATATTCTAATGTAGATGTGCAGGTTAATGGAAAAATTGATAGTGTTATGAACCCATCAAGAGGAATTATAAGGGCAGATGAAATTGGCGAACTTATTATGGAAAAAGATAAGATTCATCCTGAGGATACAGATATTGAATGCCCGGTTATTTCAAAAAGAACACAAAGATGATTATCTGTAAAATATTATTTTGCAGTTATCAGATATATTATAAATTTATTGAACCGAAAGGAGAATATATATTATGTCAAGAAAGAATTTTGGAGCAAAGCCATTAACTTATCCACAGCCTGTATTTATTATTGCAACATATGATGAGAATGGTAATGCAGATGCTATGAACGCAGCATGGGGTGGAATAAGCGAAGGTGATGAGTTATCTCTTTGCCTTAGTGCAGGACATAAGACAGTTAAGAATTTATTAAAGACAGGTGCTTTTACAGTAAGTATGGCAGATGCCAAGCATGTCGCAGAGTGCGATTATGTAGGTATTGTGTCAGCTAATACAGTTCCTGACAAGCTTTCAAAGGCCGGTTTTACAACAACTAAGAGTGAGAATGTCAATGCACCAGTTATCAATGAACTTGCAGTATGTGTTGAATGTAAGGTCAAAAGCTATGATGAGAATATATGCAGACTTGTAGGACAGATAGTTAATGTAAGCGTTGATGAAGCTACACTTACAGATGGTAAAGTAGATGTTGCTAAGGTTGCACCAATTACATTTGACCCATTTAATAATGAATATTATGTACTTGGTGAAAAGGTTGGTAACGCATTTTCTGATGGAAAAGCTATCAAATAATTCAAAATAAGTGTTAAGTAATCAATTAACAGAATATTAGTATGTGAAATCCGCATTTATTCAGACAGTAATGTCTGGATAGGTGCGTTTTTTATAAGGAATTGCGATTATATTAAGCTTAAATTAAGATGGAATATTTTATAATATAAATATTTATAAGTATTGTTATACTTTGTAGTATTTTGCCGATATATTGTATGTAAATAATGTCAGAACGGATTTTGACAGATTGATTTTTCATTCAAGGAGGAGTGGATATGAGTAATACAATTTACAATGGAAGTTATCCTTCAATAGCAGAGAATTATGTTTACAGCAGTACAGGCACTTCAAAGGTAAAAACTAAGAGTGATGCAGGTAGCAATACTGCGAAGACAAGCGACACAGCATCTATTAAGGATACTTCGACAGTTAATAACACAAAGGCAGACGGAAAAGTTGCTGTAAATGGACAGACAATTGGCAATCCAAGATTAAGTGAGAAGGCATCTAAGTATTATGACCAGCTCAAGAAGAAATATTCTAATATGAATTTTATTCTGGTAAGTGAGGACCAGAAAGAATATGCAAAGGCACAGGCTTCAAACTATGCCAATGCTAATAATATGGTTGTTCTTATTGATGAGGATAAAATTGAGCGAATGGCTGAAGATGAGAATTACCGCAAGCAGTATGAAGGAATAATTGCCAATGCCGCAAGTGGTCTTTCACAGCTAGGACAGAGCATTGCCGCAACTGGAGCTAATGTTAAGGGTTACGGTATGCAGGTAAATGATGGTGGAACAGCTTCATTTTTTGCTGTACTTAAGAAGTCAGGGGCAGCACAGAAAGAAAGGATAGCCAAGAAAGCTGAACAGAAAAAAGAAGCTAAAAAGGCAGAAGCAAAGAAAGCTAAGAAGAAGGAAGAACAGGAACGTCTTGAGAACAAGAAAGACAGCAGGATAGATGATAACAGTGGAATAGAGGAAGATGAGGATACAGTAACTATAACAGCTTCTTCTATGGAAGAATTGTTACAGAAGATACAGGAATATACACAGAAGTATATGAACGATGATGTAAAGACTGATGATGAAAAGAAGGTAGGTCAGCAGTTCGATTATTCTGTGTAAAATATTATTGCAAAAGTACAATGGAAAGATAAATATATTTCTTTCATTAGAGAAAGGGGTTATGTATGGCTTTGAGTATTAATATTAATGTCAATAATTCAGATATTAGCATTAAGAACAGTAAGACTGGTGCTAAGAAGAATATTAAGTCTATATCAGCAGGTAATCTTAACGATATGACGGATAGGGAATTTAATATCAGCCAGAAAAGAAAGATTGCCAGAAAGCAGGCCATGAAGCTTATTTCAGATGCATGGGATAAGGATAATAAAGCAGCACAGGGTATTAAGGATATGGAGTCAGAGAAAGCAGATATTGCTAATATTAATGCTGATTTAAAGTCAAAGCTGAAAGATATAGATAAAAGTCAGAAGGATTTGCAGGAATTATATGGCGTACATTCAGAGTCACAGGAGCAGAAGGATCTTGAATTATTAAAGAAATATCAGGATAACAGAAATGGTGTATCTAATGACAAGTTTAGCAAAGAAGAAATTGACAGATTAAAAGAATTGCAGAATGAGCCATTAACAGAATATCAGAAGAAAGCCCTTATGATTAACAGTTCTAAAGATGCCATAAGGTCTCAGATAGACCAGAATGATCTTAAAGCAATGAATAAGACTATGTCTATCAATAATGCCAAGTTAGAGCAGCTTAAATCTCAGGATATGTTAAAAGCAGGAGATGCGGCAGACAGTATTATTGAAGCTGCTGATAAAGATATATTTGGTATGCTTGTTAATGAAGGTAAGCAGAATATAGATGATAATATGAATGAACAGCAGGAAGAAGCTAAGAAAGCAGAAGAAGAGAAGGAAAAGAAGCAAGAGCAGATTGATGAAGCCAAGAAGAAACGTCAGGAAGAGAAAGAGCTTCTTGAAAATGAACAACAGGCAGACAAGCTTGAGCTTGATAATTCAATTAATAGTCAGGCTGTAGACCATTTATCAGAAGCACAGCAGCAGGTTGAGCAGCTTATGAAGAATAATAATATGGTTAATGAAGATATTAAAGGAATTGAGATTGACCTTAATTTCTAATTGACATTTTGTAGTAAATTCGTCTGGCAATTTGTTAGGCAATAATTATTTAAGTTAATAAAAAGCTGTCGTAGAAGACATATTTTTACAGTATATAGAGTTCAATAGCTTCTATATATTGTATAAAATGTTTCATACGGCAGCTTTTATTACTAATTATTAATTGATATATTTCCCATATTTACAGTGGCTTTAAGCAGAGTAGATGAACTAAGATTATTAGTGTATGTGTTGGAGCATTTATTATTATATAATATGATATTACCCATATCTACACTAAGGTCGTAACCACAATCTTTATTCTCAGGCATACGGATGGTTAAATTACCCATATCTACATTAATAATTGCTGACTTATATGTGCAGTTATCAAATTTGCAGTTACCCATATTAATCTCTGCGTTAATCTTTTCTATATTGCTTTTAGTAGCTTTAAAGTTACCCATATTTAAAGATGTTGTTAAATAATCAATATCTATAGAGTCGATTTTAACATTTCCTACATTAGAAGATAAATGCAGGTCACTTATAGACACATTTTCAGGTATTCCGATTGTTATTGTGCAATCTGCATTTTTAATATTACCAAGAAAATGTTCTGTAGATTGTGTCACATTAAGAGTGCTGCCGTTTACAACAGCTGTGGCTTTAAAACGTTCTCCGCCCTCATATTTGAAGCTGTAAGTATCGTCTTTTACAATATTGATATCAGCTACAGTGCCATCGATTGTAATATTAGAAAATGCTTTTAATTCTTCATAGAAATCGCAACGGCTTCCAGAAGAGGAAGTGGTTATTAGGTTGAAAGGTGCGGCATTAAATATATTTCCTAATATACCAGCTATTATACAGAATGCAGTTGTTATATATATGATAATAAGATAAATTCTTTTATTCATAGTGTTCTCCTATCTTAGATCCTCATATTATTTTCTTAAAACATTTTTTAATAAAGCATAGATTACCCCGGCAATAGGCCATATAACCCAGGTTATGTGCCAGTAGAATGTTAAAAAGCTGATAGAAAGGTAAATACAGCTTACTGTTGACCAGTACACGGACATAATAGCGGTGGCTGTAGGATTAATATATTCAACAGACTTATTAGCTGGTTTGGCATAATTGCCAGCTATTGTGTCAGGGTTGTTAAGTGATAGAAGCACTTTATAGGCTTTTGAAGCATTTGCCTGATATACAATTAAGAACACACCAATGCCGACAAAACATAATACTCCGGCACCACCAAGGTCGTCAAGAATTTCAAAGTTAAGTGCATCAATTATTATTGGAGGTATAACGCTCATGACACATAATGCAACACCAATGCTTAGACACAGCGAATGAATTGTACGCATATGGTCACATTCATTCTGAATATATGAGGCAGACTGGTAGTCAACGCGGCATTGTTTGTATTTGATATCATCAAATTGCTTAAGCATAATACCTGATAATACGAAAAATCCGACTGCAATCGCAATTACTGCCAACATAACAGCTACCATAATGTTTTCAATAAAGGTAATTCCAATCATATCTCCAATAATTGGAAATATAGGGCTTATAATACATAAAAATACGCCGATTGCAATGAGAATACTTTTCACATTGTAAGCTCTTATGTATTTCTTGATTTCTTCTATCGAAAGACATCTTCTGTTATCAGAAGGTGTATTGTACTGTTGTCTGTTAAGTCCGAGTGTTTCGGAAAGTTCATCAAGATTGCCGAATTCAGATATAACAGTTCCAACAGCTTCATTCTCACTTAAACCTTCTGATATCAGCTCATTGTATTTGTCTTCCATCATTCCCCATAGTTCCTGCTTGGCACGAAGAACTTCAGGAGTGTTCGGCATATTGGCGAACATAGTTTCAAGATAACTTTTGATTGTTTCCATAAGTCAATTCTCCTTCTTAATAAATTGTTCAACGACTTCTTTGGTAAGTGCCCATTCTTCACAGCGGGCTTTGTAATACTCTCTTCCGGCATCAGTTATGCTGTAGTAAGTTCTTTTCTTTCCACCATTGTCACCTACACCAGGGAATGAAGTTATATATCCATTCTTTTCCATTCGTGTAAATGCAGAGTAGAGAGTTGTTTCTTTCATAATATACTTTTCATTGGATAGAGCTTTAATCTGCTTAGATATTTCATATCCATATGATGGTTTGTCTAATAGAAGATAGAGTATCATAGTGTCGTTGTAACCTCTGATAATGTCACTACTTATACCAGCCATAAAACCTCCAAAAAAAATACTACGACTGGCATACTACGTTAGTCGTAGTATGTCTGTCGTAGTATTATATATCATAATATATTATATACTGTCAATACATTTGGTATGAAATGTTATATTGGTTGGAATATAATGCTTTAACTGCCGTAAATAAAAAGAGGGTTCTGTAGTCAGAAACCCTCTTTTGTCGTGTAATATGCCGAATATTGATTAAATTATATGCTGTATAAGCTTATATCAGCTATGTTTGATATTTATATCTTCAGGACAGTCATCCCAGCTTAATACACCAGTTTTTACGGCATTTTCATATCTTGAAATTTTATATTTCAGACGTTTCATAGTTGCTTCAATGTGTGCATGCTGTTCTTTAAGGGCATCAAGCTGTTCCTGTAAAAGCTGTCTTCTTGCTTCAAATGTTTCATCGCCTTCCTGATAGAGTTTCACATATTCAATAAGTGCTTCAATAGGAACTCCAGCATTACGCATACAGATGGCATTTTCAACCCAGCCAAGGTCATTTTCTGTGTAATTTCTTATGCCGCCGGAAGTGCGGGCAACAGTTGGTATAAGACCAACACGTTCGTAGTATCGTAGTGTATCTTGTGAAATATTATATTTCTGGCTTACTTCTTTGATTGTCATAATATCCTCATTTCTGCACACATTTTTGCGCATATCGGGTTTGTGTCAGGTGCGCACAGACACAAATCCCTGGTATGAAAATTATTTTCACGCTATTACTTAATTCCTGTCCGATTATTTAGCTGATTATTATATTGTTATATTAACACTTGGAGTCAGCTTAAAGTCAAGTGTATTGTGAATGAATTAAAAAAATCAAGTGGATAAGCACAGGAAATGTGGTATACTGTCATATAAAAGACTGTCCTATAAGCTAGATTAGCTAAGCATTCTTATACGTACACTGCGGAATGAATGATTATAATAACAGATAAGTGCAGGCAAAATTCGTTAGTGCAGGACAGAGTTGTGATACAGTAATGTATTCGGAAAAGAGGTTTATTATGGGTTATGATAATGAATTTGATAATAAAATAAACAAGCTTACAGATTTTATTAATGAGTGTAATAGCATAGTGTTCTTTGGAGGTGCTGGGGTATCGACAGAGTCTGGAATACCAGATTTTCGTAGTAAGGACGGTTTATATAACCAGCACGATATTGAATTTGATATGTATGAGCCAGAATATCTGCTCAGTGAAGAGTGTCTTCATCATAAGCCTAAGGTATTTTTTGAATTTTACAGACAGAAAATGGATGCAAGAAATGTAAAGCCTAATATAACGCATTATATGCTTGCCAGATTAGAGAAGCTTGGAAAGCTGGATAAGATTATTACACAGAATATTGATGGACTTCATCAGATGGCTGGAAGCACTAATGTGATTGAACTTCACGGTGCAACTACAAGAAATTATTGTGAAAAATGCGGTAAAAAGTATCCGGCAGATTATATATTTGAGAGCAGGGAAGCAATTCCAAGATGTGTTGAGTGTAACCATATGATACGACCAGATGTGACTTTGTATGGTGAACAGCTTCCAGCAGGTGCATATGAGAGTGCGGTGGAGGCTATAAGAAAGGCTGATATGTTAATAGTGGCAGGAACATCATTAAAGGTATATCCAGCGGCAGGACTTGTATGGGAATTTGCTGGAAAGCATCTTGTCGTAATGAATAAAGAGCCGTTGGATTTCAAGCTGGATATGAATAAAGACATAGAGTTTAATTGTGCGATGGGTGATGTGTTCAGGGCACTTGATAAGAATATATAAATAAACATACTTTACCAGGCTGCCTGATTAAAGTTGACTTGCCCACATTCTAATGGTATGTTGATATAGCATTTTAATAATGAATGTAAACAGAATGGAGAAATCATATGTCAGGGAATAAAGAACAGATAGATGTTTCATTAATTGGTAATGACAAAATAGAAGAAGCAATTGTTAACATACAGAAAGCACCAACAGAGGAAAATCTTGTAAGAGCATTATCTATAGTAAGACATAGAATGAATGATAAAGGTCAGCTGATAATAGCAGTAGAGCCACCATTGCCAGATGGTAAGCTTAATTTGCAGGTTATAAAGACAGAAGATGGACAGATGTGGTGGACAGCTTACACAAGCTTTGATGAAGAATTAAAAGGTGCAGATAATATTAAATCAACATTTTTAACCGATATAGATAAGCTGTTGAAGTCAGCTTTGCAGGTTGATGAGATTAGCGGTATTATAATTAACCCTTGGAATAAGACACTTATGCTTGATAAAGAACTTATAAAGATTATAATAGGAAAAGAACAATAAAATGTTATATAGGTTTATAGGTATGAAAAAGAGGCGTAAGATAATATGCAGGAATTAAATAAAGCGATAGATGATATATGGTCAAAAGGTGAATTGTCAAATGGGATAACAACACGCTATGTTGTGCCTGAAGATGCAAAAAGACTTCTTGAGATATATGCACCATATGTAGAGAATACAGCAATAACATTTGAATATGATGTACCAACACTTGAAGAATTTATTGAAAGAATCAGACATACACTTGAAAAGTATCCATATATTGTAGCGTTGAATAATGGCACAATCGTTGGTTATGCGTATGCTGGAATGTTCCACGAAAGAGAAGCATACAGCAGATGTGTAGAAACATCTATATATGTTGATAATAATATGAAGCATATTGGCATTGGTGGAATACTTCATAAGGCATTAGAGGATGAGTTAAAGAAAAATGGTTTCCTTAATATGTACGCTTGTATAGCCTGCCCTAAGAAAGAAGATGAATACCTTAACAGAAACAGCATAGAGTTCCATAGTCATCTAGGATACAGGCTTGTAGGAGAATTCTATGACTGCGGATATAAATTTAAAAGATGGTACAATATGGTCTGGATGGAAAAGCTCATCGGGGAACATATTGATAAATAAAATATATAATATGCAGAAAAGAGGAGTGGTATGAAAAGTACATTAATTAAGGATACAACTAAATCAGAGAGAATAGAGCTTGTTAAGCAGTGGGAGGAAAGTGAGGGCTGTGAGAGCAGTGGAATAGATCTTATGGAATTCTTCCGTGATTATATTGACGGAGTTAAGGAGATTTCAGAGGTTAATGCAGCATTTACGGCAAGATACATTTCTGAAATTCCTGATGATAATTCAGGTATGAGCTGCGGAATGGGCGGCAGGAGATAAGGAGAACTGGCGTGAAGAATATATTATTAATAGCTACTGGCGGAACAATAGCCTGTTCGTCCTCTGATGAAGGGCTTACACCATCAGCTAATGTCAACGAACTGCTTTCATATATACCGCATATTAAAGGAAAATGTAAGCTTTCAGGAATTTCAATAATGAATATCGATAGTACCAATATGAATCCTGAACTTATGATGAATATTGCAAAGACGATAAAAGAATACAAGGATGATTATGATGGATTTGTCGTGGCACACGGAACGGATACAATGAGTTATACCGCTGCTGCACTTGTATATATGCTGAATAACTTTTATAAGCCTGTTGTTATAACTGGATCACAACTGCCAATGGAAGCTGAATATACAGATGCGAAGAAGAATTTATCAGATGCTGTAATATATGCGTGTGAGGGAAGGGCTGGTGTATATGTGGCATTTGATGGGTGCATAATTAATGGTGCACATGCAAGAAAGGTTAAGACACGCAGTTATGATGCATTTGAGAGTGTTAATTATCCAGTTGTTGCACATATTAAGCATAGCAGGATAACACATAATGAGGCTGTGCAGGGTGACTATAATAAGTCTGATAACAGCGGAATAGAGCCGGAGTTATGTTCAGATGTGATGCTTATTAAGCTGTTTCCGGGAATAGATAATAAGATATTTGAATTTATTAAGGGACACTATAAAGGTGTTGTTATTGAAAGCTTTGGGATTGGTGGAATTCCGAATATAGATAACAATATTGTAGAGGAAATTCACAAGCTTATAGAGGCTGGTGTTGCAGTTGTTGTGACAACACAGTGCAATTATGAGGGTGTTGATCTTGATATATATGAGGTGGGAAAGAAGCTGGCTAAAGAAAATGTTATTATAGCCGCTGATATGACGACAGAAGCGGTTGTTATGAAGCTTATGTGGGCATTGGCACATTTTGGTAAAAATGCAGTTACAGATATTAAGAAATATATTGAAACACCGGTATTCTGTGACAGAAGTTATTAACAGCAGGGAGCTTATGACAGCTTCAATCAATGAATGCAGACGGAATAATTAAAGAATATTATATAATATAAAATACCTTGTTATGTAAGGATTAACTCCAACAAGTTTATTCTTAATCCTTACATAACAGGGTATTTTGTAATATGTTGATTATTGATTATTGTGCTTAATAGTGTCTATAAGACTATGCATTCTTGTATTGATTGATTCAAGAATCTTCATATTGGCATCTTCTGTATTAGTGGTTTCAGCAGCGTGTGCAGAGAGCTGTTCAGATACAGCTGATATTGTCTGTATAGAGTCAACAATTACGCTGTTAGCCTGTTTGAGTTCATCAATACTTGATGAAAGTCTTGAAACATTATCACGGACAGTATATGTATTAGTCTGAATATTATCAAAGCTTTTGGCTGTATTCTCAGTAGAAGACTTTTCAGTATTAATTCCGTCTATCATAGTGTAGATAACTGATACAACATCTTCAATAGCTGATGACATATTATGTATAAGCTTTGTTATATTCTCAGTTGCATCACCTGTCTGTGTTGCCATTTTGGAAATCTCAGAAGCAACAACGGAGAAACCTTTTCCAGCTTCACCAGCTCTTGCGGCTTCAATACTTGCATTTAATGCTAAGAGTTCTGTCTGGGAAGCAATCTCCTCAATCATAACAATAATAGAATGCATCTGTGAAATATGGTTGTTAAGGTAAGTAAGCTTATCAGCAACCATTTCTCCGTTCTTAACAGATATATCAACTGTAGTAACAAGATGCTCAATATCTTTACTGCTCTGTGTAAGGATATCAAGGGTTTCTGCCATACTTGCAGAGATTTCATTAGCGGACATATCTACAAGTTCAACTTTTTTCTGAATTGCATCTGTCTGTGTAAGCTGGTTCTGTACGGCATTGGCTGTATCAGTTGCACCGTTGGATACGTCAGACATAGTTGATTGTGTGATCTTTGAAGATTCCTGTAACTTTTCTAAATCAGCATATACTTCAGAAATACCATTCTGCATTGTAGCAGACATTTCTGATATCTGACTAAGAAGCTCATCACTCTGCTCTTTTGATTTAGAAATGTTATTAATCTTCTGGTCTGCATTAGCTTTAGTTGCAAGAGCAAGCATACAGGCATATATACCAGTTATTAATACAATTATGAGCTGTATAACGGCGGCATCAGTTCCAAGATAGCCCATTCTGCCAGTTCTTGCACCGATAATAATAGTGATAATATTTTCAATAACTACGCCAAAATTGACAAGAAACATAAGACGGAATTCGTTATATAATGAAACAATAAATACCATAGGAAGTGCAAAGGCATACATAGTAATACTTGTTGTTGTAAATATGTTGCAGGTATAGAAAACAGCATATCCTATAGCTACTAAGTGCTTGATTGCATTAGTTTCGTGGTTCTTGTTCCAGAAAATAAATTCAGCAATCACAGGTGCCATTCCGATAGCAAAGATAATAATTGCGTAGGCGAATGATGTTATACCAACTGCTGTCTGCATAAAAACAAGAAGGCTGATAACAAGCACTTCTATTAAGTGTGCTAGCATAGCTACACGATTGTTTCGTTCCATTTCGGGAACTTCTCTTTTGATTTTGATAGGCATAAGTACCTCCTGATGTATATTGTTATTTAAGTGCCTAGAATACTAACCCCCATTATAATATATATAATTTGATATTTCAATGATACATTTATGGTTCTTCCGACACAGATAGCTTTTATATAATAATTACATTTTTTGTCAGATTAATGCTGTCTTTATAATATTATATTGATTGTTTCGTTTTGAATATTTATAGGCATTATTTCTGTAAAATAATATGAAACAGCGATATTTCACCTTGAAATAATACAATAATAATTATAATATACATTTATAAAATAAGTTTATAAAAGTCGGAGGTGCCATATGTTATTTAAAAATCCAATTATTCCGGGATATAATCCTGATCCAAGCATATGCCGTGTAGGAAGTGATTATTATATTGTGAATTCCACATTTGAATTCTTCCCAGGAGTGCCTGTATATCATAGTAAGAATTTGGTTAACTGGGAACTTACAGGATATTGTCTGGACAGGCGTTCACAGTTAGAACTTGAGGACTGTCGTAATTCGGGAGGAATATATGCACCAACAATACGATATCATAAAGGTATGTTTTATATGATAACAACAAATGTTACTGATAAAGGTAATTTCGTTGTTCATACAGAAGATATTAACAGCGAATGGTCTGAGCCGGCGTGGATTGACCAGGGGGGAATTGACCCGTCATTATTCTTTGATGATGATGACAAATGTTATTATTGTTCAACGGGAATAATTGACGGTGTACGTGGAATTGTTGCATTTGAGATAAATCCGCTTACAGGTGTGATATTATCTGAGAAGAAGCTTATAAGTGAAGGTTGTGGTGGACAGTGTCCGGAAGGCCCACATATTTATAAGAAGGATGGCTGGTATTATCTTATGATAGCAGAAGGTGGAACGGAATATGCACATCGTGAAACAATCCAGCGTTCGCATAATGTATATGGCCCATATGAGGCTTGTCCGGATAATCCTGTTATATCGCATAAGGAATATAAGAAATCAGAGATTCAGGCGACAGGACATGCGGATTTATTAGAGGATGAGAATGGCAACTGGTGGCTTGTGTTTCTTGGAATAAGAAGATTCAGCCATGCTTTGCTTCATAATCTTGGAAGAGAAACATTTCTTGCACCAGTAAAGTGGGAAAATGGCTGGCCAGTTGTTGGCTATAATGGCAATGGAACAATTGAGCTTGTAATGGATGCACCACTGCCTGGACTTGATTGTGAAGAGAGTTCTGCCAATATCCGTATTGATAAGCAGTCCGGACAGCCAATTCTGTACGCAGACCACAGTGTGGATATAGATTTTACAGATGAATTGCTTGATAAAAGGCTTCAATATACAAGAAATCCTGATACGTCAAAGTATATATATGATAATAAAAATGCTGTGCTTACACTTAAGGGAACAGATATAACACTTAACACGGCTGGCAAATCGCCAACAATTGTGTCATTTAAACAGCCGGAATTCACGACAACTTTATATGCATGTCTTGATATAGCCAGATGTAATGCAAAAAGATGTGGCGTTGCGGCATATTACAATAACGATTATCACTATGAGATATACATAGGTAATGATGATAATGGCAGGTATATAGGATTTTATAAACATATACACGATATGGGTGTTGAGCTTGAAAGAATTCCCATTAATAATGAAGATTTGAATTCAAAGCTTTTGATAAAAATAGATACAGACAGGGAAAAGTATACATTTTCTTATGCAATAGCTGACATTGCTAATCTTGGTGCAAGGGTGGCATACAGGCAGATAGGTTCAGGACTTAATGCCGGACTTAGCACAGAGGGTACGCGGACAATGACATTTACTGGTACATTGTTCTCGTTATTTGCGGAAAATGGAGATGGTGTATTTAACATAGGGGTAAAGCTTTTAATCAATCCAGATGAGAATTATACATTATAATATAATTATGTCTGTAGATTAATGTATACAGAAATGAGGGTAATTATGGGAGATAATAACTGGTCATATTCAAAAATATATAAAGAAATTAAACCCTATGAGGAATATGGTATGTATGATGTTGCGTGGCACGATGGTATGTCAGCGGCAGATGGCCACATAGGTGTAATTACATCGTGTGCACCTTTAAATGACAGCTTTATATTCCAGAATGTTGAGTATATTATGCCGTCAGAAGAGCCAAGATATGTGCCTTTAGAGGTTGGAGGACAGCTGGATGAGGCAAGGCAGTCAGTTATTAATATGGACGATACCTGGGATATACACAACAGAAAACGTACCAATATGTATTGTCATCATCCAGGACACCAGCTCAGGGTGGAATTATGCAGGAGTGCTGATATAACAGATACTAACGCATTAATATCAGAAGCTGCAAAACACCATCATATGACACGAAATGATGATATAAATATTACGGATTATGAACGATATACAGATTTTAACAGGTCTGAGATTGTTGTTAAATATAAGGCAGATGGAAGAACTATAACTAAAAGAACTTTTGCATCCTTGACTGATGATGTTGTTATTACAGAGATTACAGGAGCGAAGGATTTTATCGTTAATATTTCAGTTGATGATTTTGAGGCAATGCATAAGTTTGGTATGGATAAGAATAAACAGGCAACCTCAGAGAGAGGAATGAAGTATTCGCGTTTTGTTAAAGATGATATAGTTGGTGTTGTGGCACATTATCCTTCATTTGAGGGAAGTGAGCTTGCAAATGGAGGGTTTGCAGGTGCAACCAGATTTATTACAGATGGTATAGTCAATATGATAGAATTGAATAAATCAGACAAGGCATATACCTGTATAGATAATATAGTACCAATTATTCAATTGAATAAATCGAACAAGATTATTCTTATAACATATCTTGATTGGACAGATAAGCTTGGCAGGCTTGAAGATTTCCAGTCAGAATGTGAGAGTGGCAGTATATTTGATACAGAGCTTATTAGAAAATGTTTTGCAAAGGTAAATGATAGTTTAGGCACAGCTGATAAAGCGTTTTTTAATAATAAAGAAATTTTCTATGATGCTGCAATCAAAGAACATAGTATTAAAAGTGCTGAAAGATATAACAGGGTATCATTATATTTATACGATAATACTGATTGTATATCTAATAAAAATGATAAAGAAAAGAAATATTATGATAATGTCTCTAAAGCTGATGACAATAGTAAATGCGCAATATCTGATAATGAAGATAGGTACAATATATATAATATGGCAGCTAATGAGGAGCTTCTAGATAAGCAGAAAGAAGTTCCAGATATTCTTATTCCGCTTCTTGAAAGAATATATAATAATGCAAGATATGGGCTTATGTCAGGGGCTGGCTATACAGCACCAAGGCTTAATGGACCAGGTGTTGGAGAGTGGAATCTGATGTGGCGTAATGCGTATACCATGGATGCTAATGTTAATATTCAGGTATCGGGAATTAACAGCGGCAATATGTATGAAGCTGGCGTTGGGTATATTTGGTTCGTATTAAGACAGCTTAAAGACTGGGAGATTAATGCAGAAAAGGTATATGGAATGAAAAATGCCCTGTTAGCACCTATCAATACTGACGGACAGAGGGCAATGATGGTTGAGTATGACATTAACTATCCGTTCCAGTATTGGAATACGGGTGCAAGCTGGATGATACTTCCTATAGCAGAATGGGTTGACTGCTATGGTGATGTGTCAATTACAACAACTGATCAAAAGATAATAAAGCAGTATAACAAAGAGGTCTTTAATGTAAAGAAAGATATTCTTATGCCGGTGTTACAAAAGACTTATAATTTCTGGGAACAGCTCTGCACGCCTGAATACTATACGGATATTGATGGCTATGCAAGATATGAAAAGGGTAAGACACATTTGTTTACTGGTGAGAAGTATCTTATAATTCCGTCATTTTCACCAGAGAACAAGCCGCTTGGCTATAAGAGTGCAATAACAGCCAATGCTTCAATGGATATAGCTGCGGCAAAAGATATTATAGCTATGTATATTGATATGGAAAATGAACTTCAGAATGAAGGATACAAGGAAAGAATTAAGAAGGCTGAAAAGTTAAATAATGAGCTTCCGGATTATCAATATGATGAAAGCGGTGCAATAAGAGAGTGGGCTATGAAAGAGTATCAGGAAAATAATGCCCACAGGCATATAAGCCACCTTTATTGTGCGTGGCCGGCATATCAGACACAGCATAATAATAAGCTTGCCAACGCCTGCCGACAGGCTATATTAAACCGTAATAAGGAGAATTCCAGAAAAGATGACACGGCATCACACGGCTGGATTCATAAGGCACTTGTTGAGGCAAGGCTTAAGAATTCAGAGGAAGTGTATAATATATTAAATATGCTTGTGCATAGCGATATATTTTATTCAACATTATTTACCGACCATAATACGAACAGGGCTAAGGGTGTCGCCTGCACAGATACATTATATGGAATAACTGGAATTATTAATGAAATGCTAGTGTATTCGGATAAGAACACGGTAGAACTGCTTCCTGCATTAAGCAGTAATATACCAGCAGGAAATATAAGCGGACTTTTAACACGTGCTGGTGTGAGAGTTGATTATTTAAGCTGGGATGTTGATAAGAGAAATGTAAAAGCAGACTTAACTGCATTACGGGATACAAGCTTTAATCTTGTGCTTAATAATAAGGCGTATATTGGTGAGGAAAATGAAAGTAAATGCGTTGTAGTTCAGTTAAAAAAGGGTGAAAGGTATTGCTTTATGGGTTGATAGTGAAAATGCGGAAACACCGATATAGTAGAGTGTTTCCGCATTTTTTATTTTATTTGAACTTGAATGTATTCTCAAGTGTCTCCCACTTGGTATCTTTCTCGCTGAAATTAAGTGGGGTTCCGTCTTCAAGCTTGTATCCAGATGGGTCAGCACTGCCTGGATATTTGCCTGTAACCTGTGGCCATTCAATGCCAATGCTTGGGTCGTTCCACGCAAGACCGCCCTCATCACCAGGATGATAGAAGTCAGTTACTTTGTAGCAGAACTCAGCTTCGTCACTTAATACGAGGAAGCCGTGTGCAAAGCCTTCGCTTATATAGAACTGCTTCTTGTTCTCTTCTGTAAGTTCTACGCCAAACCATTTGCCGTATGTCTTAGAACCTGCACGAAGGTCAACAGCAACATCAAATACGCTTCCTTTGATTACACGTACAAGCTTTCCCTGAGGAAATTCTTTCTGGAAGTGTAAGCCACGAAGAACACCCTTAACAGAGCGTGACTGGTTATCCTGAACAAATACCATATCAAGACCGGCTTCGTGCATATCATTCTGATTGTAAGTTTCCATAAAATATCCGCGGTTATCGCCGTGAACAGTAGGTTCTATTATATAAAGTCCTTCAATATCGCAAGGAGTTACTTTAATCTGTCCCATAGTTATTACCTTTCTTTGATTAATCTAAAAATACTGCCACCTGACAGATAAAAATAAATTGTCAGGTTGTATATAAAAATATATTAATTATCGGTTAGAATACATTTTCTCATAGTAGTTCTGGTATTCGCCTGAGATGATAGTTTCCCACCATTCCTTGTTGTCAAGATACCACTGGATTGTCTTCTTTATGCCGTCTTCAAACTTAGTTTCTGGTAACCAGCCAAGTTCGTTGTGGATTTTAGAAGGGTCGATAGCATAACGCATATCGTGTCCCTTACGGTCGCCAACGTGAACGATAAGTGATTCTGGCTTGCCAAGTTCTTTACAGATAAGCTTAACGATGTCAATATTTCTCTTTTCATTATGTCCACCGACATTGTATACTTCACCGACACGTCCTTTGTGAATGATAAGGTCAATAGCCTTGCAGTGGTCTTCAACATAAAGCCAGTCACGGACATTAAGACCTTCACCATATACAGGAAGTGGCTTATCATTAAGAGCATTGGCAATCATAAGAGGAATAAGCTTTTCTGGGAAGTGGTATGGTCCGTAGTTGTTAGAACATCTGCTTATAGTTACAGGAAGTCCATAAGTTCTGTGGTAAGCTAATACTAAAAGGTCAGCACCAGCTTTTGATGAGCTGTATGGGCTTGATGTATGTATAGGTGTTTCCTCTGTGAAGAAAAGGTCAGGTCTGTCAAGTGGAAGGTCACCATATACTTCATCAGTAGATACCTGATGATAACGCTTAATTCCGTACTTTCTGCACGCATCCATAAGAACAGCAGTACCTTTGATGTTAGTGTCAAGGAATACTTCCGGGTTCTCGATAGAACGGTCAACGTGTGACTCGGCGGCAAAGTTTACAACCATATCTGGGTGTTCTTCTTCAAAAAGCTTGTATACAGCTTCTCTGTCAGTAATACTTTCCTTAACAAATCTGAAGTTAGGATTATCCATTACAGGAGCAAGTGTTGAGAGATTGCCTGCGTATGTAAGGCAGTCAAGACAGATAATTCTGTAATCTGGATATTTCTTTAACATATGGAAAATGAAGTTGCTTCCGATAAATCCGGCACCGCCGGTAACAATAATATTCATATATAATCCTCGTTTCTGTGCACATATTAATAATTAAAATGGTGTAGTGTGCGCTACACACCAAATGATAATATATTCTAGCTATGAAGTACGTCAATATATTTGCCGTCAAGCACATCTTTTAAATACTGTCCGTACTGGTTTTTCTTTAAGACTTCATAAGTCTTAAGTACGTCCTCTTTAGTTATCCAGCCGTTAAGATAAGCTATCTCTTCAAGGCAGGCTATTTTACGGTGCTGATGTGTTTCAATTGTCTTAACGAAGTTAGTAGCTTCAACAAGGCTTTCGTGAGTACCAGTGTCAAGCCAGGTAAAGCCCTGACCTAAAAGTTCTACATTGAGGTTGTTGTTCTCAAGATATATACGGTTAAGGTCTGTTATTTCAAGCTCACCTCTTGCAGATGGCTTTAAATTCTTCGCATACTCTACAACCTTGTTATCATAGAAGTAAAGACCTGTTACACAGTAATTGCTCTTAGGCTTAGCTGGCTTTTCTTCTATAGATATAGCCTTGCCGGCTTCGTTAAATTCTACAATACCAAATCTTTCAGGGTCATCAACGTAGTAACCAAATACTGTAGCACCTATGCCTTCTTCAGCGTTTTTAACAGCATTTTTGAGACGTTCCTTAAGTCCGTTGCCAGCGAATATGTTATCGCCAAGAACCATAGCAACAGTGTCATCACCGATGAATTCCTCACCGATAATGAAAGCCTGTGCAAGTCCGTCAGGTGATGGTTGTACAGCATAAGAAAGATTAACACCGAACTGGCTTCCGTCACCGAGAAGCTCTTTGAATCTAGGTGTATCCTGTCGAGTAGATATTATAAGAATATCACGAATTCCAGCAGTCATAAGAACTGACATAGGATAATATATCATAGGCTTATCGTATATAGGAAGAAGCTGTTTACTTGTTACCATTGTGAGTGGATAAAGGCGTGTGCCAGAACCACCAGCGAGAATAATACCTTTCATAGTCATTCCTCTTTTCTTAATAAATAGTGTGTTTTAAATAAATTAATACCTGTTTAGCAGATTAGTGCTTACTAAGCAGATTATAGTTTATTTAGTAAATTGATATTTGCTTTTTGTTTTGATATATATATAATAAAAGGTGACGTAACGTCATCTTCAAGTATTTTTTGTGATACAAGAAGAAATTTTATCATTATTTATGATTTTTATGGTTTCAAACAGATCTTCAAATAGGATTTTAATAGTCCTTAAAATATAATTTCAAATAAGCTTTCAAATAGGATTTGCAATAAGTTTTTAAACAGAATTTCAGGTATGATTACAGTAAAATATACCATAAAGAAAAGAGGAAGTTATGCATAAAGAAGGTTATTATTCTTCTGGTGAATTTGCCAAGAAAGCAAATGTTACAGTAAGAACTATAAGATATTATGATAAACAGAATATTTTAAAGCCGTCACTGCTTACAGAGGACGGAGTGAGGTTTTATACGGATTCAGATTTTACGAGGCTTCAGCAGATACTGTTGTTTAAGTATCTGGGGTTTTCGCTTGAGGATATAAGAAATATGACTATAGGTGATTCAGATTATAACATTCTTCTTAATTCGCTTAATTTGCAGTTTAAGCTTATTCAGGACAAAATAGCACAGATGGAGCTTGTAAAGAATGCAATTGAAGACACGATAGATACATTTAAAAATAACAAATCAGTGGATTGGAGCAATATGCTTTCGCTTATCCACCTTACTAATATGGAAAGCACTTTAAAGACACAGTATCTTAATGCTGGAAATATAACCGCAAGAATTAATCTTCATGCAGAATATTCAGTTAATAAGCAGGGTTGGTTTAACTGGATATATGAACAGAGCAATATACAGACCGGACAGCGTATTCTGGAGATAGGCTGTGGTGATGGAAGACTGTGGGTTGATAATAAGAATAATGTAAGAGAACTTTCAGGGCTACAGGTGTTCTTAAGCGATATATCCGATGGTATGGTGAATGATGCAAGAAGAAATATAGAAGCGGAATATGCTAACGAGAATGGGGCGGATAGTACTGCACATAAGACAGGACAGTCTGTATCATTTAAGTTTAATGCATTTGACTGTGCGGATATTCCTTATAGGAATAATTATTTCGATATAGTTCTTGCTAATCATGTATTATTTTACTGTGATAATATAGAAAGCGTTCTAAAAGAAGTCAAAAGAGTGTTAAAACCGGGTGGAGTATTTATATGTGCAACTTATGGGGCTTCGCACATGAAAGAGATTAGTGATCTTGTAACAGAGTTTGATAAAAGAATTGTTCTTGCTGCGGATAATCTGTATGATAAATTCGGGCTGGATAATGGAGAGGATATATTGATTAAGCATTTTAATAATGTAGATGTCAGAAAATATAATGATCACCTGTTAGTTGATAAAGCAGAGCCGCTTATTGAATATATTCTTTCCTGCCACGGCAACCAGAACCAGTATCTTCTTGACAGATATTCCGATTTTAAAGCATTTATAAGAAATAAGCTTGCAAGGAAGCCTTTTAAGATTACTAAAGATGCAGGATTATTTATATGTAAAGATATATGGTAATTATATTAATAATGTGGTAAAATTATACAGCTATTGCAATTTACGCGATTAAATATCTATTATAATGGGAATGTTATTTATAACAGTATAATGATAGGCAGATTATTAAATTATAGAAGAATAGAGGTATACAATGGCGTTATCCAAATTATTTTTAAATGCAGGTGAAGCGTTAAGGCCAGTTCTTGTAAAAGTGCTTCCGATGAAACTGCTAAGTAAGCTGAAGGCGGGAATTATTAATAATGCAACAGAAAAGCTGTCGGCAGATACTATAGAAAAGTATGTACCGGGACGATACAAGGAAGGTGCTAATATAATAGGCAATATAAAGGGGGATAATGGATTAGGACAGAGTGCACGTATTATGTGCAGTCTGCTTGATGAGAATAATGAGCCACACGTTATAAGGGATTTCTTTGTTCCACCGGGAGGCTCAAGAACCAATGATATGTATGACAGCAGGCTTACAACACAGCTTCCATATGATGTTAACATAATACATGTTAATGCAAGTGAGTTTATGGTAGCATATTTAAGCCTTGGCAAAGATGTATGGGATTACAGATATAATATAGGTTACTGGGCGTGGGAATTAGAGACATTTCCAGAGGAATGGCTTCCGGCATTTAAGCTTGTCGATGAAGTGTGGACACCATCGGATTTTGTTACTAATACACTTAAGAAATATACTGACAAGCCTGTGGTTACGGTTCCACATTGTATAGAACCTGTTGCAAGTGCACAGTATGGCAGGAAGCATTTTAATCTTCCAGAAGACAAGTTCCTGTTTTTAATAATGTTTAATAGTGGAAGTGTTATGGAAAGAAAGAATCCATTGGCAGCTATTAAAGCATTTAAGCAGGCATTCCTGAAAGATGAAGCAACTAAGAACAAGTATAAGGATGTAGGTCTTGTAATTAAGATAAGTGAGTCAGAGCTTTCAGCAGACGATGAGAAGATTATAAGCTCTATTGTAGATAAAGAAGATAATATTTACTTTATGTGTGGACAGATTAATAAGACAGAAGTTAATTCTCTTCTTAAAGACGTAGATGTATATGTATCACTTCACCGCTCCGAGGGCTTCGGGCTTGTAATGGCGGAAGCTATGTATCTTGGAACACCTGTTATAGCAACGGCATGGTCGGGTAATACAGAGTTTATGAATGATGATACTGCGTGTATGGTTGGATACGATATGATAGAACTTGATAAGGACTATGATGTATTCAAGAAGGGCAATGTGTGGGCAGATGCACACATTGATGAAGCTGCTGATTATATGGTAAGGCTCTATGAAGATAAAGAGTATTACAACACCAAGGCAGTTAATGGACAGGCATATGCCAGAGAACATCTTGCATACAAGCGTTCAGCAGATATTGTGAGTGAGCGATTAAGACAGATTCATTCAAAGTCTTAAGGGTTTTAAACTATTCGTTTGACAAAGAAAATGTTTGTTATTATAATATGCAGGATTTAGATATAGAGGAGAAATTTCTGATGCAACATATTAAAGAATTATATGAATATAGGGAAATGATTATAAGTCTTGTAAGAAAAGACTTAAGAGGAAGATATAAGGGTTCTGTTCTTGGATTTCTTTGGACATTCGTCAACCCTTTATTACAGCTTATCGTGTATACAATTGTGTTCTCAATAATTATGAGGGCAAGCTATGAACAGTATTATTTGTTCCTTTTCGTGGCACTTGTGCCTTGGATGTTCTTTTCATCAAGTGTAACTGATGGTGCGGCAAGTATATTAAAAGAGAAGGATATGGTTAAAAAGATATACTTCCCAAGAGAGGTTCTTCCAATATCAACAGTTACAAGTGCATTTGTTAATATGATACTTACATTCGTTGTTGTATTTATAGTTGTTATTGTATCTGGAAGAGGTATTAATCCACTTGCATTATTATGCCTTCCTGTTGTTATGGTTGTAGAGTATGTACTTTGTCTTGGTATTGCACTTATAGTATCATCACTTACAGTATATCTCAGGGATTTACAGTATATTCTTGGAATATTTGTTATGGCACTCCAGTATATGACACCGGTAATGTATGGCGTTGATATGGTAGAGAATTCTGGTGCTGGTGACTGGCTTATTTTAATATTTAACTTAAATCCTATGACACCTATTATTAAAATATACAGACAGATTATTTATTATGGAGAAGTTCCAGAACTTGGTTCGCTGGCTCTTGCATTAATAATAGGTATTGTATTTATAGTTGTCGGAGAAGTTCTGTTTAAGAAGCTTCAGAGAGGTTTTGCAGAAGAATTCTAATTAGAATAGTATAGACAATTAGATATATAAGCAGAAATGAGGATTATGATGGATAAAGATAATGCAATTGAAGTAAAAAATATAACTAAAGATTTTAAAGTATATTATGATAAAGGAAGCGAACTTAAGGAAAAAATGCTTTTCTGGAAGCGCAACAGATATGAGAAAAGACATGTTCTTAATGGTATAAGCTTTAATGTTAAGAGAGGTGAGGCTATAGGTTTAGTAGGTAAGAATGGCTGTGGTAAAAGTACAACACTTAAAATGCTTACTAAGATTATATACCCTGACTCAGGAACAATTGAGATGCGTGGAAGAGTATCAAGCCTTATAGAGCTTGGAGCAGGTTTTCACCCGGATATGAGCGGAAGAGAGAATATATATACTAATGCTTCTATATTCGGACTTACCAAGAAAGAGATAGATGCAAGACTTGATGATATTATAGCATTTTCAGAACTTGAAGATTTCATAGATAATCCAGTAAGAACTTATTCTTCAGGAATGTATATGCGACTTGCTTTTGCAGTTGCTATCAATGTAGATGCTGATATTCTTCTTATTGATGAAATCCTTGCCGTTGGTGATGCTAACTATCAGGCAAAATGTTTCAATAAGCTAAGAGAGATTAAGGCTGAGGGAACAACTATCGTTATTGTATCTCATTCATTAGGTCAGATTGAGCAGATATGTGACCGTTCTATATGGATAAAAAATGGTCTTATAGAAGCGGAAGGAACTCCAAAAGATGTCCATCTTAAATATCTTGACTATATGAATCAGGAGAGAATGGAACAGGCTGAGAAAGAGCAGCTACGTCAGGCAAAGCTTGAACGTGAGCAGATGGAGAAGAAGAAAGAAGAAGAACGTATCAAGAAAGAGCGTGCGAAGGTTAATTCAAGATACGGAAGTGAAGACGCAAGATTTACAGATATTCATATGTATAATGAGGCTGGCGAGGAGAGCAGAATATTCAAGACAGGAGAGAAAGTTATACTTGATCTTGGTTATCACGTTGATAATAAAGTTACTGATGCAGTATTTGGATTTGGTATATTCAGAAATGATGCTCTCTGGTGCTATGGTACTAATACAAGAATAGACAGAATAGAGAATTTTGACATTGATAAAGACGGAAGATATAAGGTAGAACTTGAAGATCTTAATCTTATACCTGGTAATTACTGGGTAGATATAACTATTGAATATGGAGAGGGTATACCTGTTGATTATTATAAGCAGGCTCTTAAGTTTGAGGTTGTATCTAATATAACAGATGTTGGCGTTACAAGAATTCCACACAAGTGGGAATTACACATTTAAGATGAGGAGATAAGAATAATTATGAAAAGGGCAGTGCCATGGATAAGAGTGGCTGGATTTATTGTTGGGCTTGTTGTACTGGTAGCAATATTTGATTACGCGTTTGCACAGACAGGATATGTAAGATATGTGCTTACATATTTCCAGAATTCAGATGAGGATATAGATACACTTGTATTAGGTGCATCGCATGCAAGAAGTGCAATTGACCCGCAGAAGATAGATGATGTTAACGACACGAATTCATTCAGTCTTGCAATACCTGGTGAGATGGTAAAGGATTCTTATTATGTGTTACAGGAAGCGTGCCGCAGTAAGAAGATTAAGACACTTATATTTGATGTGGATTACCAGTATTGGATGGAACCTCAGGCAGAAGGATATTTTCAGGAACCATTCATATACAACCAGCTTAGCTGGTCATCACCAGTAAAGTGGAAGTATATGGCAGAGAATATGCTTAATCTTGATGTTAGGAATGCCTTTACGAAGAGAAATGTATATCTTTGTACTCCATCATCAGTAAAGACTAATATTTCACAGAAGCGTTCGCAGGAATATAAGGATGCGGATATCTACTCAATAGAGGTACCAGATGCCAATGGTCCATATATTGGAAAGGGATTTTTCTATCGTGAGGTAAGCGGACTTAAGCCTGGTGGTGATGCTTATGTTGATGGCTGGGTAGGCAGAGAGAATGATGGTCTTTCAGAGGTGGCTGTAACCAAGTTCAAGCAGATAAAGAAGTTCTGTGATGATAATGGTATTGAGCTTATATGTGTTACATCACCAATAACACCAAGCGTTATGCAGAAGCTTGGAATGGGAACTGTTAATGATGTACTTTCACAGTTCTTTGAAGAACAGAATGTACCTTATTATAATTTTAACAAAGCCAGATTATCAGTTCTTGACAGAAGTGATCTTGATTATGGAGATAAAGAAGGTCATATGGGTGGAGAACTTGCAGAAGAATATTCAGAAGTATTAGCAGAAGTGTTAAAAGGACATTTTAACGGAACATTAGATGAAACAAAGTATTTTTATAATACCTTTGATGAGATGTATAAAGAGATGGAGGAACAATAAATGTCATTCACAACAGTAGCCTTTTTTGTATTTTTATTAGCTGGAATAGTTGTTTATTATGTTCTTCCCAAGAATGTACAGTGGATATGGCTTCTTATATTAAGTTATATATATTATTTTACATTTAGTATTAAAGCTTCTTTATTTATGGTATTTGCAACTGTAACTATATATTTCGGAGGCATTTGGCTTCAAAATATACAGAATACAGGTGACAGATATTTAAAAGATAATAAAGAAACACTTTCAAGAGAAGATAAGAAGGCTTATAAAGAAAGCCTTAGAAGAAAGAAAAGATGGGTGTTGTTCCTTATACTTCTTTTGGATTTTGGAATGTTAGCAGTTGTAAAATATAGTAATTTTGCAATAGAGAATATTAATTCCGTACTTGGACTTATAGGTAAAGAACCAATAGGTCTTCTTGGAATGGGACTGCCACTTGGAATATCGTTCTTTACATTCCAGTCTGTATCATATGCAATTGATGTATATCAGGGAAAGTATGAGTGTGAGAAGAACATATTTAAGATGGGATTATTCGTATCATTCTTCCCACAGCTTTTACAGGGTCCAATTGGAAGATATGACAGATTAGGAAAGCAGCTTTACAGTGGACACAGCTTCAATTTAAAGAATGTAGAATACGGACTTCAAAGAATCGGCTGGGGACTTTTTAAGAAGGTTGTTATTGCAGACAGGGCGGCAGTGCTTGTTCTTAATGTATTTAATAATTATGAGGCATACAGCGGATTTCATTATATTATGGCAGTGCTTATGTACTCTGTAGATTTATATATGGATTTCTCTGGTGGAATAGATATAGTTATCGGTGCTGCACAGATGTTTGGAATTACAATGGATGAGAATTTCAGACAGCCATATTTCTCTAAGTCAATAGGTGAATTCTGGAGAAGATGGCATATTACACTTGGTACATGGATGAAGGATTACATATTCTATCCGATGTCACTTTCTAAGAAGATGAATAAGTTCGGAAAGTGGGGAAAGAAGCACTTTGGCAATACATTTGGAAGAACACTTCCTATATGCTTTGCTAATATAGTAATATTCTTTATCGTAGGTATATGGCACGGAGCAGCCTGGAAATATATTGCATATGGACTTTACAATGGCTTTATTATTGCAATAAGCAATCTTTTAGAGCCTGTATACAAGAAGCTTCTTTCAAAGTTTCATATTAATGCAACAAGCAGGGGCTGGACTTTATGGCAGATTATAAGAACATTTATACTTGTTAATATAGGCTGGTACTTTGATATGGCTGACAGTGTAAGTCAGGCTTTATGTATGATAAGATGGTCAATTCAGGGATTAAGCTTTTCACAGCTTAACAGTTCATTATTAGACCTTGGAATAGAAGCAAGAGATTATATAATTATAATCGCTGGATGTATTATAGTATTTATTATAAGTGTACTTAAAGAAAAAGGTATAGCTATAAGAGAGAGCATAGCGGCCAAGCCATTAGCGGTAAGATGGATTGCTTATTATGCGTTGATAGCTGTTATATTAATATTTGGATATATAGGAGCAACACAAGGCTTTATATATGCTAATTTCTAGCTTGTAAATGTAAGTGGTGTATCAGATACACAGAAATGAGGAGTATATGTCAGAACAGATTAATGTAGAATCAATTATGAAAGAGATTAAGAAAGAGATTGAAGTTAAAGGTTATACTAATGACTTATTAAGCTTTGATGATGTTATTGTTGATGTTGGTTCAATGAATGTTAATAAGTTTGATAAAGTAAAATTCAATGAGGATATATATGTTGCCAACCACGAATGGGAAGTTAATCCATACAGACCATTACAGGGTGGAAAAGTAACAGTATTCTTTAAAAAGGCAATAAGAAAGCTTGTATATTTCTTTGTAGAACCTATCGTTATGGCTCAGGATGGATTTAATGCTTCAATTGTCCGTTTGATGAACCAGATGAACTGTTATATAGAAGAAAAAGATAAAGAGATAGCTGAACTTAAGAAAGAGATAGAAGAATTAAAGGGCGGAAAGTAATATGCGTATTTTTCAGTTATTATCTACTATTGCTTATGGCGATGCTGTTAGTAATGATACAGTAGCTATGGAAAAGGCAATCAAGCAGATGGGATATCAGACAAGAATATATGCCGAAAGCATAGTACCACCACTTGATAAAAAGACGGCACTTGCAATTTCAGAATTAAAAGATGTATCGAATGATGATATTATAATATTCCATATGTCAACAGGAAGCCGCCTGAATTTTGATGTGGCTAAGTATCCTTGCCGTAAAATTGTAGTGTATCATAACATAACACCACCAGAATACTTCAAGAATAATGATGAAAGATTCAGTGATATATGTGAGTATGGTCTTAAAGGTGCTAAGTCATTAGCTGATAAGGTCGATTATTGTCTTGCTGTTTCAGAATTCAATAAAAAGGATCTGCTTAATATGGGTTATAAATGCCCTATTGATGTACTTCCAATTATTATACCAATGTCTGATTATGATAAAGCACCAGACAAATCAGTTGTAAAGAAATATTCTGATGACTATGTGAATATATTATTTACAGGACGTATTGCACCTAATAAGAAGCAGGAAAATCTTATATCAGCATTTTATTATTACAACAGGCTGTATAATAAGAAGTCACGTCTTATACTGGCTGGTTCGTTCAGATATGATGATCCATATTATATAAGGCTTACAGAATATACTAAGAAGCTTGGTATGGGTGGAACAGTTATATTTACAGGACATATAAAGTTTGACCAGATACTTGCTTATTATAAGACAGCAGATGTATTTCTATGTATGAGTGAGCATGAAGGCTTCTGCGTTCCGATTGTTGAGGCAATGAAGTTCAAAGTTCCAATAATTGCTTATGGCAGGGCTGCTGTGCCTGAAACTATGAACCATAAGGGTATGATATTAGATGATAATAATCCACAGTATGTAGCTGCCTGCATTGACAAGATGGTTAAAGATAAGAAGTTAAGGGATTATGTTATAGAAGAACAAAATGAAAGACTTGAATATTATAGCTATGATAATATATCTGCAATGTTCAAGGAGTATTTGTCAAAGTTTATTGATAAGAAGGATTGAGCATTATGAAGAAAATTGGATTTGTAGTTCCATGGTATCATAAGGATATACGAGGGGGAGCAGAACAGGAATTAAGAGGAATTGTGACCCACTTGAAAGCCAATAATATTGATTTGGAAATAATAACAACCTGTGTAAAAGAGTTTACTGCTGACTGGACTGAGAATTATTTCAAGGAAGGTGTAGAGATAGTTGATGGAATTCCAATAAGAAGATTCAAAGTAAGAAAAGGCAATATGAAAGAATTTCATAGAATTAATGCCAAGGTTATGCAGGGAAAGACAATATCCTATGATGAAGAAGATATATTCATAAGGGAAATGGTCAATAGTCCTGATATGTATGATTATCTCAGGGAGCATAGTGAGGAATATCATAGATATGTGTTTATTCCATATATGTTTGGTACAACTTATTATGGGATACTGGCGTGTCCATTTAAGTCAATTCTTATTCCGTGCCTGCACGATGAGGCATACGCTTATTTCAGACATTATAGAGAGACATTCAGGGATTTAAGAGGAATTATATTCCACGCAAGACCAGAGATGGAACTTGCCAATAAAGTGCTTGATTTAAGAAATGTTAATCAGGTGCTTTTAGGAGAAGGAGTAGAAACAGATTTTGAATATAATGCTGACAGGTTCAGAAAGAAATACAATATTAATGAACCATATATAATATATGCAGGACGTAAAGATGAAGCCAAGAATATATATACACTTATAAAATATTTTGGCGAATTTACAAGAAGAAATCCTGATAAGAACTTAAAGCTTGTCTTAATAGGCGGAGGAGATATTAATATTCCAGAGAATATTAAAGATAAGGTAGTTGATCTGGGATTTCTTGATATACAGGATAAATATGATGCCTGTGCAGGTTCGGTATGTCTGTGCCAGCCGTCAAAGAATGAAAGCTTCTCTATTGTAATAATGGAAAGCTGGCTGTGTGAAAGACCAGTTCTTGTTAATGCGGCTTGCAATGTAACAGCTAATTTCGCTAAAGAGTCTAATTCAGGATTATATTTTAATGATTATTTTGAATTTGAAGGATGTGTTAATTATTATATGGACAATCCTGTAATTGCTGAGACTATGGGTAAGACAGGACGTCAGTTTGTATTAGATAATTTCAAATGGGATGTAATTGTTAAGAGATTTCTTGATTTTTTTGAAAGTTAGAAACGGAGATAAATATGAAAAAGATAGCTATTATAAATCAAAGATACGGATTAGAGGTTAATGGCGGTTCTGAACTTTATTCAAGACAGATTGCTGAAAGACTTAAGGCTAAGTATGAGGTAGAAGTTCTTACTTCCTGTGCTGTTGAATATGTTAAATGGCAGAATTATTACAAGGAAGGCGTTGAGGATATTAACGGTGTAACTGTAAGAAGATTTAAGACAGTACACGAAAGAATTCCTAAGATATTCTCAGCACTTGATTCTGAAATGCTTTCTAATCCTGATGCGGGCGAAGAATTATCAGACAGATGGATAGAGCATATGGGACCATATTGTCCAGAGCTTGTAGAATATGTTGATGAACATCAGGACGAATATGAGGCAATTATTGTTGTAACTTATCTTTACTATACAGCGGTTAAGAGTATTGTAAGAATTAAGAATAAGGCAATATTTATTCCTACAGCACATCAGGAACCATTTATACATTTTGATATGTATAAAAAGGTGTTCGGGGCTGCGGATGCGTTTGTATTCCTTACAGACGAGGAAAAGGATCTGGTACACTCAATATTCCATAATGAAGATGTTCCATACGAAGTATGCGGTGTTGGTGTAGATGTTCCAACAACTGTTGATGCTGATAGATTTAAGAAGAAATATAACCTTGATAATTATGTTATATATGTAGGACGTATTGATGAAGGTAAAGATTGTCCAAGACTTTTTAATTATTTTATGGAATATAAAAAGCGTAATAAGAATAATCTTAAGCTTGTGCTTATGGGCAAGGCGGTATGTGAGATACCTAAGCACCCTGATATTATAAGTCTTGGTTTCGTTACTGATGAGGATAAATTTGACGGAATAAGTGGTGCTAAGGCACTTATACTTCCATCTAAGTTCGAGAGTCTTTCAATTTCAGTATTAGAAGCTATGACATTATCAAAGCCAGTTATAGTTAATGGTATATGTGATGTGTTAAAGGGACACTGCGTTAAGAGTAATGGTGGTCTTTATTACAAGAATTTCTTTGAATTCGAAGGCTGTGTTAATTATCTGCTTGAACATACAGATGTATATGAGATTATGTGTAAGAATGCACGAAAGTATGTTGAAGATTACTTCCAGTGGGAAGATATTATGAAGAAGTTTGATGACATAATTAAGCTTGTGGGAGAGAAGAATGAAGCAGAAAATAAGTAATCATATGAAGAATAACTGGCAGGAATATGCAAGTGTTATACTTATGCTGTTTATTATAACAGTGGCAATGATTTATAAGTTTAATCTATTTAATTTTGATATAACATATCCAATAGCATATTCAGGCGGAGATGACCTTAGTATGCTTGTAGATGCCAAGATGTTCTCAGAACAGGGCTGGATTATGACAACGGACAGGCTGGGTGCACCAAATGGAACACAGATGTATGATTTCTCAGCTAACCATCTGCATAATGCCGGAATGGTTATAATGAAAATATTTGTATTCCTTGCTGGCGGTAATGCTGTTGTAGGATTTAATCTTACATATTTAAGCATATTTATATTTGCAGGAGTTGTGTCATATATCGTAATGAGACAGATTGGAATTAACTGCTGGATTTCAGCATTGACATCAGCAGTATATGGAATGTCACCATTTATGCTTGCAAGAGGTGTGGGGCATATGGTGCTTGCAGAGGCTTATTTTGTGCCTTTATCATTCCTTTTATGCTTTTATATTCTTGAAAGAGAAGAAGTGTTTAAGTTTGATAAGCAGTTCTTTAAAAGACCAATCAATTATGTTGTAATTGTAATTGCACTGCTTATTGCTAATAACGGAATAGGTTATTATCCATATTTCACCTGCTTTGTACTTCTTGTAACAGGTGTATGCAAGTGGTTAAAGAATAAGAAGCCGGAAGGGTTTGTCAGAGCACTTTCAATATGTGTAGTTATTGCAGTATTCTTTATTCTTTGTATGGTGCCGGCCAAGATATATAATTTACAGCATGGTGCTAATCAGGATGCTGTATCAAGAGCTGGATTTATCGAGACAGAGATGTATGGCTTAAAGCTCATTATGCTTTTTATGCCTAGAAATGCACACGGCATAGGCATAATACAGAAGGCTATTGATATGTATGACAGTAATACTACATATCTTAATGAAAATGTTACAGAATACCTTGGAATTATTGCAATCATTGGTTTCTTTATACTTATGTTCACTTTGTTTATGAACAGGGACAGTGCATTAAAGAAGAGATTAGGAGCACTTTCTGAGATTAATATTATGCTTGTGCTTCTTGGTACAACAAGCGGACTTGGAACTATGATAGCATTTCTGATCACAGATAAGATAAGAGGCTATAACAGAATTTCGATATTTATTGAATATGTATGTATATTGGCGGTGGCTATGCTTATGGGAGCTATTGTTGATAAGCTTAAAGCTGATAAACGCACAGCTTCAATTATTGTAACAGCAGTGACAGGACTTGTATGTGTGTTTAGTATATGGGAAGGCTGCGGTGGCAAGACACCAACAGAAACCTATAAGGCAATACAGGCTGAATATGCAAGTGATGATAAGCTGGTGTCTTACATTGAAAGTTCAGTTGATGAAGGTTCTATGATTTATCAGCTTCCATATCATAAATATCCGGAGGGTGAGTCACAGAATGATATGTGGGATTATCATCTTTTCGTTGGTTATCTTCATTCAGACACACTTAAATGGAGCTATGGTTCTGTTAAGGGAAGAGAAGGCGATAGCTGGAATGAAGAAATCGGAAGCCTGAAAGCCGATGATATGGTTAAGGCTTTAAAGGAAGCGGGTTTTGCCGGAATATATATTGACAGAAGAGCGTACCTTGCAGAACAGATAGAACAGTTAGAAAGTGATTTGACAGAAGCAACAGGAACAAAGCCGGTTATAAGTGATAATGGCTGTCTTAGCTTCTATAAGTTTTAGATGACATAGCTCTGGATAGAATTAAAAATGGTTTAGTGATGATAATAATGAAGCTATGATTTATATTGCTCATATGTGTATGTGGTTCACGTCTGCGAAATAGAAGATATAAGCGATACGATTTTGGGCGACACAGAGAATCCGGTAGAATTATATATTGACAGTATACGAATATTTGTAAAGTATAAGAATAATTATAAAATGATAAATAGAATGGAGATTAGAATATGAGAATACGTTTAGCTGATTATGTTGCAGATTTTCTTGTAAGCCACGGTGTTACAGATGTGTTTTCTGTAGTAGGTGGAGGAGCTATGCACCTTAATGATGCACTTGGACACAATGAAGGGCTTAAGGTAACTTATAATCATCACGAACAGGCTTGTGCTATGGCGGCTGAAAGCTATGCAAGAATTGATAACAGAATTGCAGCAGTATGTGTTACAACTGGTCCGGGTGGAACTAATGCACTTACAGGTGTAGTTGGCGGCTGGCTTGATTCAATACCGATGTTTATAATAAGCGGACAGGTAAGATATGATACAACAGCAAGGTATGCCTTATCGTATACTGAAACTCCGTTAAGAGCTATGGGTGATCAGGAATATGATATAGTAAAGTCAGTATCTAATATGACTAAATATGCAACTATGATTGAAGACCCTAAGGATATAAGATATGCTCTTGAGAAGGCATGGCACCTTGCTACAACAGGAAGACCTGGTCCTGTATGGATAGATATTCCGGTTAATTATCAGGGTGGATATATTGAAACAGATGAATTAAGGGGTTATGATCCAGAGGAAGATGATAAGCTGCTTCCACCGCCTGTTGAGGATAGCGTTGTCAAGGCTGTTCTTGAAAAGATTAAGAATGCGAAAAGACCAGTATTTCACGCAGGTTATGGAATAAGACTTTCGGGTGCATATGATGTATTCCGTTCAGTTGCCAAGAAGCTTAATATTCCTATCGTGACATATTGGAATGCAGTTGACCTTATTGAAGATGATAATCCTCTTTATTGTGGAAGAGCTGGTAATATGGGTGACAGACCAGGTAACTGGGCTATACAGAATTCTGACCTTATATTAGCAGTAGGAACAAGAATATCAATCCGCCAGACAGGATATAACTGGAAGACCTGGGCGAGAGCCGCAGAAGTAATAATGGTAGACATAGATAAAGCTGAGTTAAAGAAGCCAACTATCCACGTTGAAATGCCAGTATGGGCAGATGCAAAGGATTTCCTTACAAAGCTTGATAAATACGCTTCAGATATAGCACCTGTATTCAGAGGAGATGAGTGGTGCAGTACAACATTGAAGTGGAAAAAGGAATATCCTGTTGTACAGCCAAAGCAGTGGGAGGAAAATGGAAGTACAGCTAATGTATACGCATTTATTAAATACTTAAGCAGCCAGCTTCCAGAGAACAGCCTTACAGCAGTATCTAATGGGGCGTGCTGTGTTGTAGGTAATCAGACTTATGTTATAAAAAAAGGCAGCCGAATGGCTAATAACAGTGCTGTTGCCAGTATGGGATACGGACTTCCGGCAGCTATCGGTACTTGTATAGGTGGTGGCAGAAGAACTACTATATGTCTTGAGGGTGACGGCAGTATTATGATGAATCTGCAGGAACTCCAGACAATAATTACTAACAAGCTTCCGATTAAAGTATTCCTCATTAATAACAACGGTTACCATTCAATAAGACTTACACAGAACAATCTGTTTAAAGAGCATTGCAAAATAGGAATTGGTCCAGAGTCAGGAGATTTATCTTTCCCTGAATTCAAGAAGATTGCTGAAGCATTTGGTTATGATTATTACAGTGCTTCATCTAACAAAGAGATGATGGAAACAGTTGATAAGGTATTAGAGACAGATGGTCCTGTATTCTGTGAAATATTTACAGATACCAAGCAGGTATGGGAGCCAAAGAGCAGTACTAAGAGATTAGAGGACGGAACACTTGTAAGTCCTCCACTTGAGGATTTAGCTCCATTTTTATCAAGAGAAGAACTTAAAGATATTATGTTCATACCATTATTGGATGAAGAATAAATCAGCCAGTGAAATTATGGACATAAAATAGCTGTTTAGAATAATAATCAGTAATAAAGAATTAATAATAGAGAGTTAATAATAATGAATAGTGAGAATAATTTAATAAGAAAAATATTCAGCATAGGCATAGCATATCTTGTTGCATTAGCTGGCATTGAGCTGTATGTATATAAGATAGAGGGCAATCCTGTATACAGTGGAAAGATTACATCAAATATAATTCCATATGCTGTATTTCTTCTTGTGTTCTGCCTGCTGGTATGTATTATTATGAACATTCCGGCAGTAAAGAACAGATTAAAGTTATCAGGCAGTAATAATAAAGTGTACAGTGTTATATCAGCTCTTATTATATTAGTTGTATTCGGCATACTTATAGGCTGTTATCTTAATGAGGTCAATCTGTTTGACGGACCGGCAGCAGATGATTACCTGTATCACGCTAATGAAAAGATTACTGTGATTGCATTGACAGCTATATTTATAATAACGCTTGCTGTTATTAAGAAAGAAAATGCTGTGGTACAACCGGTTAAGAATAAGGTGTATCTGTATTTATTTGCGGTAGCAGCAGGGCTTATATATGCTTATTCATTTTATCTGCCTAATGTGTATTCAACAGATTATAATGTATATCATTTTGATGCGTATTTTAATACAGTGTATTCAGCGGTTAATGGTGTTGCAAGAAGCGGTCTTAATTCAGGTGTGTATGGATATTATGCACTTATATTAGCCCCAATATTAAAGCTTATTGGTGGTGGTATTAATACATTTATGATACTTATGGCAGCCTTGTCAGCATTTTCATATATGGCAGCTGCCTATGTAATAATTGAACTTGTAAGTAACAATGCAGTCAGAATAATGGCGGTTACTGCACTTATTGTTGTTAATTGTTCACTGCATACAGGAGTTTACTTCCAGCTTGTACCACATAGAACATTATTTGCAGGCATAATACTCGCTTATTTATTCTTTGGTGTTAAGAGAAAATACTGTTATAAGCCTGTATATATAATTATTAATGTATGTCTGCTTATGATATCAGTAATATGGAACTTTGAAACAGGCATTGTATACACTATAGCAGTAGCAGCATACTATATTATTGATAATGTCAAAAAATATAATTTCAAACAGTCAGGTCTGTATACAAACACATTGATTGTTGTATTGGCACTTATAGGAACAATAGCAGGAGCGTGGGTTATTACAGGAATTATCAATGTTCTTATGGGTGGAAGCTTTATAAGCATTAAGCAGTTCATATTCCCACTTATGAATTCAGACTATTTTGATTATCTTAGATATGAATACCAGAAAGGTATTGTTGCATGGCTTATAACAGCATTTTTTGGATTGTTTTTTATAGGGAATGTCTTCTTTAATTCTAATCTTAATACAGGTGATAAGAATATTGACGACAGCAGATATGATGCCTTTATGGCAGTTGTTGCAGTTATGGCACTTGGGCAGATGACATATTATATTAACCGTACAGCGTATGGTAATCTTACAATTGTTCATTTTACAACAGTGATTATGATTGCTGTATTTGCAGATTACTGTATAAAGAATTACCAGAAGAGCAAGGCAGGATATCTTTCGATACTCTTAAAAGGCTTTGCGGCATTGTCAGCAGGGATACTTCTTGCTATGTGTGCGGCAGGAGTATACAACTATTCATATGTTGAGGGCGGTAATGAACTGTCAGATATGAGAAATACAGAAGTATATAACAGTGAGATACAGCATATAGCGGATGTATGTGCTAAAGACACTAAGGCGATAGGATTTTCAATTCCTATGGTATATTACGAACTTGGCTGGGATAGTGGATATTATTTTATAGACTTTGCAGATTTAGATGTATATCCTCAGTCATTGGAATATTTACAGAATGAACTTGATAACATTGATGAGCCGATAATTATGGATTATAATGCACATTATACTTTAACTGATAAAGGTGTTAATCTTGATAAATTCTATGAACGCTTTGAATTATCAGATGAATTTACAGTAGGCTCAGCAGTGCTTGAATACTGGGTTCCAGTTAATTAATAATAGAGGTTAAATTATTGATTGGTTATGTCCGGTTAAAATATTTTGTTGCGTTTTAAACATTATAATAACTATAAAATACCCCTTATATATTGGGTGTATGACCAGAAGATAGAAATCTTACTGGCTGTATTTCCAATATATAAGGGGATTTTATTGATATAAGATTTATTCCAGCTATTTCCTGTTAATATGCACATTCTTTAATATCAGGCTGTAGCCGTCTTTTTTGAAGCATTTAATTATTAAATCAGAAGTATCATTAACTTCGATATTATTAATTATAGTTTCATTATCTGTTGAGGCAGAAGCCTTGGCAATAACACTGTCATCAGCAAGGTTACATATTTCAAAATAAGTATCTGAATTATTGTCATCAGATGAGTAGTTTATTGTAACGGAATATGTTCCTTTTTCAACACCAGGAAGTGTCATATTCATAATGTTGCCAGAAACAGTATCATCAGCGACAAGATAGCCATTACTGTCAAGTTCAGCCCATCCAATATCAACGCCTTCTGAATACATAAAATTAATATTTTTGGTACAGTTATTATCGAATGCAGTTAAATCAAAAGGATTGATTTCTGATACATATATAAGATAATCGCCGTAATTATTAACAAAAGTATATTTGTTAACTATAAATTCAGGAAGTGTTGTCAAATCATCAAGTGTTGTGATAAGCACGGTTCTTCCTGTCCACTGGCTGTTTTCATCATAATAAAGATAATCGCCCCAGCGGTTGCTTCTCTGATAAGTATCATCAGTAAGTGTTCTGTATACAAGATTAAGATCCATTATTCTGAAATTTCTTGCATCTATCTGCATTTGCGCAGAAGTTGTACCCCATACATATGCTATAGGAACATCAAGAGTATCGACTTCTTCAAGAAGAGGAACAAGAGTATCGGAGTCTATAGTCTTTTCGTGATAGAGCCTGAATAATCCAACGCTTTCACATAAGAGCACGAATGATATTGCAAATGTAATGAGTGCTTTAAATATATGCTCATCACTGAGCTTATTAATAGCCTTTAAGCATATTACAATCTGCATAAGGTATACAATAATAAGGTAGCGGTATTCAAAAAAATATCCATCATATAAAGTATAAGAGAATATGAATATTGCGATATTAACTAATATTATTGTATATGGAATTATCTCTGTAAAGTCGATATCCTTCTGTTTTATTTCTTTAATAATGCGTTTAACAGATATTACCATAAGAATTAATATGAATAATATAAAGCCTATGGATAATATCTGGATTATTCCCCTGAATGAGAAAAGGCTTGTTGTTGTTTCAATAGAAATTCCACACAGTAATTGCAGATATCCCATTATAAGACTTCCTATGTTGTGCCAGAATTCATATATACCTGTTAATACCATAGAGCTTTCTTTAGACTGGAAAACAAATATATGACCTGATATGGCTTTGCAGGCAAATGTTAATACAAGCTGTGCCATAGTAAATATAAAGCCATAGTCTTTAAGCACCTTTAAAGAATTCTTATAGATAATCTTAAAGACATAGTAGAACACACAAGGAACTAATATTGTAATAGCAACATATATTCCACTTGAAATTGCTGTAAGCATAGAGAAAAGTGTTGCAAATACAATTGATATATATAATTTGATATTGTTGTGCGACACATTTTCTGAGCCAGCCTGTAAAGCTTTATTATTACGGTGTTCTAACTGTACGACAACCCATAATAAAAGAAGCATAGTTATTATCTTTACGCTGTAAGAGCCCTGCTCGCCAAGAACCATTGCAAAATAAGAAAGGTTGTTATCTATGAAATGGTCTGGTGTCATAAATGGGCATAAAAGGAAGATAAATCCAAGAGCAATCTCAAAAGCGGATAATTTGAATTCCTTTAATAGGTTATAGAATATAACAGCTATTACAACATCAAGTATAATATTGGCGATTCCAAATCCGAGAAAGATATTTCCTGTAATGCCGTAGAAAAGTGCGGCAAGCGGAGTCGGTGAATCAAGACCAAGAGTAGTTGTCAGTGCAAAGGTTGATGGAACTAAAGATTTACATCTCCATATTTCAACAGCCTGCAGATAAGCTGATGAAGCATCAAATCCAAGGTGATGTTCAAGTTCAAATAAGTTACTGTAAATAATTATTGCAGACTGTACAACAATAACGAACAGCATAAAAATAAAAAGGATACCCTTAGGTGTTATTTTATTATCCTTTTTGAACTGGTTAATTAAGTTATATGACATACATTATCTCCTATTATTTATAGAATATAAAAGCTTTAATGCCAGTTGGCGTTGCTGGAAAGCTAATGATTTATTATATAATATCATATAGAAAATGTCTAATAAAACAGATACATATTGTTGAATAATAAAGTCCAGTTTGATAAAATTATTATAAATATAATTAATTAAGGGAATAGTGAACTGATTAAAGATAGACTTGGCAGTGTGTGCAGGCGTTAAAGAGCAAAATCCAGATAAGGGGCTTATGACACAAGAAAGAACTGCCCAATGGGAGAATGATAAAGAGTTTATTGGAAGGATAGAGAGCCAGCTTACAGAAAAGCTTGGCATTTCACCAATTGTAAGTAATGATGGCACATTAAGTTTCTACAAGTTAAGATAATGTTATGCAAAGACCATAATTCAGTGAATATAAAGCCAGGAAAAATTGACAAATAGGGTCTGTTGGGATATAATTTTAAAGCTTATAGAAAGGCGTAGTGTGCCTATATTGAAACGTTAAATATTCAGTTATTTAAGAAATGAGGTATATCATGAAAAAAACAGCATTGATAATGGCAGGTGGAAAAGGCGAGAGATTTTGGCCAAGGAGTAGAGTGAACCTTCCAAAGCAGTTCTTGTCATTAACAGATGACGGTAAGACGATGATTCAGCTTACGGTGGAAAGAATAAGTCCATTAGTTGACATTAAAGATGTATATATTGCAACAAATGCTAATTATAGAGAGCTTGTTAAAGAACAGCTTCCAGGTATTCCAGAAGAGAATATTCTCTGTGAACCAATAGGAAGAAATACAGCACCTTGTATAGGTCTTGGAGCGGTACACGTTGCATCTAAATATGATGATGCAGTTATGATAGTTCTTCCATCAGATCATCTTATTAAGCATAATGATATATTTAAAGATACATTTGTTAATGCCTGTGAGGTTGCTGAGAGCGGAGCTAATCTTGTAACAGTAGGTATTACACCTAATTATCCAGAGACGGGCTATGGTTATATCAAATATAATAAGGATAACAAGGAAGGTGTGAGCTATTCAGTTGAAAAGTTTGTTGAAAAGCCAGACCTTGAAACAGCCAAGTCATATCTTGAAGATGGTTCTTATCTTTGGAATTCAGGTATGTTCGTATGGAAGGTTTCAACAATACTTGACTGTTTTAAGAGCTTTATGCCATCAACATATGATGGACTTATGAAGATTAAGGCTTCTGTTGGAACAGCTGATTATCAGGCTACACTTGAGAAAGAGTTCCCTGACCTTGAATCACAGTCAGTAGATTATGGAATTATGGAAAAGGCTGATGATATATATACATTAGCTGGTAATTTTGGCTGGGATGATGTTGGCTCTTGGCTTGCAGTCGGTAGAATTAAAGAGAACAATGAAGATGGCAATGTTGTCAACGGCAATGTTGTTACTGTTAATACAAAGAACTGTGTAATTGAAGGAGCAGACAAGCTTATAGCAACAGTAGGCTTAAGAGATATGATTGTTGTTGATACTAAAGATGCGACACTTATTTCAACTAAAGAGAATGCTGGAGAGATAAAGAAAGTCCTTGCAAGTTTAAGAGAAGCAGGAAAGAATGAATATTTATAAAATATGCAGACTAAATTAAAGAATGGAGTAGAATTATGAAAAATGCATTAATTACAGGTATTACAGGACAGGACGGCTCTTATTTGGCAGAACTTCTTCTTGAAAAAGGCTATAACGTATATGGTCTTATGAGAAGGAAGAGTGTCGTTGATTATGGTAATGTAGACCACATTAAGGATAAGATACATTTTATATATGCAGATATGCAGGATATCGTATCATTAATATCAGCTATGAGAATATCACAGGCAGATGAGGTATATAATCTTGCTGCACAGTCTTTTGTAGCTACATCATGGGATACACCTTGTACAACAGCAGATATTGATGCTATCGGTGTAACTAATATGCTTGAAGCTATCAGAATAGTTAAGCCAGAGTGCAGATTTTATCAGGCATCAACATCAGAGATGTTTGGTAAGGTACAGGCAATCCCTCAGACAGAGGATACACCTTTCTATCCAAGAAGCCCATATGGAGTTGCTAAGCTTTATGGACATTGGATAACAAAGAACTATAGAGAAAGCTACAACATGTATGCCTGCTCAGGAATTCTTTTTAACCATGAATCAGAAAGAAGAGGAAAAGAGTTCGTTACAAGAAAAATTACTAATGCTGTAGCACGTATTAAGTTAGGCCTTCAGGATCATGTTGAACTTGGTAATCTTGATGCAAAGAGAGACTGGGGTCATTCAAAGGATTATGTAAGAGCTATGTGGTTACTTTTACAGCAGGAAGAGCCAGATGATTATGTAATCGCTACTAATGAGACAAGAACAGTAAGAGAATTTGCCAAGACAGCATTTGCTGCGGCAGGAATTGAAGTTGAGTTCGAGGGCGAAGGCGTTAATGAGATAGCAAAGGATAAGGCAACAGGTAAGGTTGTACTTAAGGTTAATCCGGACTTCTTCAGACCAGCAGAGGTTGAACTTCTTATTGGTAACCCAGCTAAGGCAGAAGCAAAGCTTGGCTGGAAGAGAGAGATTTCTTTCCAGGAATTAGTTGAGAGAATGGTTAAGAATGACCTTGAATTAGTAAAGAAAGAAGCAGAAGCTAATAACTAATAAATGTTAAATGTTACGAGGAGTCAGGGCAGAGATTCTGTCCTGACAATATTTGATTATCAGAAATGAGGTAATATATGAAAGCATTAGTAATTGGCGGAGGCGGTTTTGTCGGTCCATATCTTGTAAGACATCTTACTGATGATTGTGGATACGAGGTTACAGTTACTAAGACAGAGAAAGAACAGCTTGTTATGGATAATGCAGTTGTTAAGAATCTTGATATTCTTGACATTGGACAGATAGTAGAATTGCTTAAGGCTGAACAGCCTGATTATATATTTCATCTTGCTGCACAGTCATCAGTTGCATATTCGTGGAAGAATCCAACGCTTACAATTGATGTTAATATAAAAGGCTGTGTTAATCTTCTTGATGCTGTAAGACAGCTTGATAAAAAGCCAAGAGTACTTCTTATAGGTTCGGGTGAAGAATACGGACATATCAAAGAGGGTGAATGTCCGATTGTTGAAGATAATACAGTTCGTCCAGGCAATATATATGCCGCTACAAAGGCATGCCAGAATATGTTGGGAAAGATATATTCTGATGCTTATGGCCTTGATATAATGATGGTAAGGGCATTTAACCATATAGGTCCTAACCAGACACCTATGTTTGTTGTAGCTGATTTCTGCAAGCAGGTTGCAGATATTGAGAAAGGCAGACAGGAGCCAGTTATATATGTTGGTAATCTAAGTGCCAAGAGAGATTTTACAGATGTAAGAGATGTAGTAAAGGCCTATGCACTTCTTGTTGAACATGGCAGACGTGGAGAGACATATAATGTAGGAACTGGACACGCAATTGCAATCAGTCAGATACTTGATGAGATAGTAGCAATGTCTGATACAGCCATTGAGGTTAAGGTTGATGAGAATAAGCTACGCCCTGTAGATGTTCCAATTATAGAACCTGACATAGACAAGATTAAGAGTGAAGTCGGCTGGCAGCCGGTTATTTCATTAGAGCAGACTCTTAAAGAAACACTTGAGCATTGGAGAAGTGTGGATTGATGAAAAATATAAAAGGATATTAAATATACTTAAAAAAGACTGGAGGAACAGTATGAAGGTTGTATTATTAGCTGGTGGTTTCGGAACAAGAATAAGTGAAGAAAGCCAGTTTAAGCCAAAGCCAATGATTGAGATTGGCGGTAAGCCAATTCTTTGGCATATTATGAAAGAATATGAATATTATGGATTTAATGAATTTATTATATGTGCTGGTTATAAGCAGTATGTAATAAAGGAATGGTTCGCTGATTATTTCCTTCATAATAGTGATATTACATTTGACTTTACTAAAGGTTCTAATGATATGATAATCCACGAACAGCATTGTGAGCCTTGGAAGGTAACTGTAGTTGATACAGGACTTAATACTATGACAGGTGGAAGAATTAAGAGAGTACAGAAGTATGTAGGTAATGAACCTTTCCTTATGACTTATGGTGATGGCGTATGTGATGTTGATATATCAAAGCTTGTAGAGTTCCATAAGGAACACGGAAAGATTGCTACTCTTACATCAGTTATGCTTGAACAGCAGAAGGGTGTTCTTGATATTGGCGGAGATAATGCTGTTAAGTCTTTCAGAGAGAAGAGTGTTATGGATGGTGCACCAATCAATGCTGGTTATATGGTACTTAATCCTGAAATATTTGATTATATTGAAGGTGATAACACAGTATTTGAGAAAGATCCACTTGAGAAGCTTGCTAAGGAAGGACAACTTATGTCTTATATGCACAATGGCTTCTGGCAGTGTATGGATAACAAGAGAGAAATGGATATGCTTGAGAAGTATCTTAGCACAGGAACAGCTCCTTGGAAAAAATGGTAATTATTATCAGGAAGGGATAAGATATAAAGATGGATTTAAGTTTTTATAAAGGCAAAAAAGTTCTTGTTACAGGACATACAGGATTTAAGGGTTCTTGGCTTTGCAGAATTCTTGTAAAAGCAGGAGCAGAGGTTACAGGATATTCACTTGAAGCACCTACGGATCCTAATCTTTTTTCAATGGCAGATGTTGAGAACAATATTAATTCTGTTATAGGTGATATAAGAGATTTAGCACATTTAAAGGAAGTGTTTAAGGAAGTACAGCCTGAGATAGTATTACATCTTGCTGCACAGCCTATTGTAAGGGATTCATATAAAGACCCTGTATACACTTATGAAACTAATGTTATGGGTACAGTTAATATATGTGAATGTGTAAGACTTAACCCTTGTGTTAAATCATTCCTTAATGTAACTACTGATAAGGTATACCATAATAATGAATGGGCATGGGGTTATAGGGAAAATGAACCACTTGACGGATATGATCCATATTCTAACAGTAAATCCTGCTCAGAGCTTGTTACACACAGTTATATCAATTCATTCTTCAATGATATGGATGTATCTGTATCAACAGCAAGAGCTGGTAATGTAATCGGCGGCGGTGATTTTGCCAATGACAGAATTGTGCCAGATTGTGTAAGAGCAGCTATTAAGAAGGAAGATATAGTTGTACGTAACCCACATTCAACAAGACCATACCAGCACGTATTAGAACCACTTGCAGCTTATCTTATGATAGCTATGGAACAGTTCAAAGATAAGAAGTATGCTGATTTCTATAACGTAGGTCCAGATGAAAGCGATTGTATAACAACAGGAGTTCTTGTAGACACATTTTGTAATAAATGGGGCGAAGGACTTAAATGGGTTAACAAGTATGACGGAGGTCCACACGAGGCTAATTTCTTAAAGCTTGACTGCTCTAAGTTAAAGACAACATTTGGCTGGAAACCACGCTGGAACTTTGATACAGCTATTGAAAAGTCAGTTGAATGGTCAAAGGTATATGCGGCTAATGGCGATGTAGTTAAATGTATGGATATGCAGATAGACGAATTCTTTGCAGAATAATTAATTATGGAGGATAAATAATGTTTGATAATAAGAATGAATTAGAAGCAAGAGAAGAAATTCTTGCAATGGTAGATGAGTACTGCAAGAAGTATCATAACCAGAAACAGTACAAAGAGGGAGACAGAATATCATACGCAAGCCGTGTGTATGACAGCAAGGAAATGATGAATCTTGTTGATTCAGCACTTGAATTCTGGCTTACATCAGGACGTTATACAGATGAGTTTGAAAAGAAGCTCGGTGAATACCTTAATGTAAAGTATGTATCAGTTGTCAACTCAGGTTCATCAGCTAACCTTAACGCATTTATGGCACTTACATCACCACTTCTTGGTGAGAGAAGAATTAACAGAGGTGATGAGATTATCACTGTTGCTGCTGGTTTCCCAACTACAGTTACTCCAGCTATCCAGTATGGTGCAGTTCCTGTATTTGTAGACGTTACAATTCCACAGTACAATATTGATGTAACAAAGCTTGAAGAAGCATATTCAGATAAGACAAAAGCTGTTATGATTGCACATACACTTGGTAATCCATTTGATTTATCAGCAGTTAAGGAATTCTGTGATAAGCACAATCTCTGGTTAGTAGAAGATAACTGTGATGCACTTGGTTCAAAATATACAATTAATGGAGAAGAGAAGTTCACAGGTACAATCGGTGATATAGGAACAAGCAGCTTCTATCCTCCACACCATATGACAATGGGTGAAGGTGGTGCCGTATATACTAACAACCCACTTCTTAACAAGTGTATCCGTTCATTCAGAGACTGGGGACGTGACTGCGTATGTCCTTCTGGTAAGGATAATCTCTGTGGACACAGATTTGATAAGCAGTATGGCGAGCTTCCATTAGGATATGACCATAAGTATGTATATTCACATTTTGGTTATAATCTCAAGGCAACAGATATGCAGACAGCAGTAGGCTGTGCACAGCTTGAGAAGTTCCCTTCATTTGTTGAGAGAAGAAGACATAACTTTGACAGATTAAGAGCAGCACTTGCTGATATTGAAGATAAGGTAATTCTTCCAGTTCCTTGTGATAATTCAAGACCAAGCTGGTTTGGTTTCCTTATTACAGTAAAAGAAGGTCTTGACAGAAAGGCAATCGTAGAATATATCGAAAGCCACGGTGTCCAGACAAGAAACCTCTTTGCTGGTAACCTTATAAAGCACCCTTGCTTTGATGAGATGAGAGCAACAGGAGAAGGCTACAGAGTAGTAGGAACTCTTGACAACACAGACAGAATTATGAGAGATACATTCTGGGTAGGTGTATATCCAGGAATGACAGATGAGATGATTGATTATATGGCTAAGACAATCAAGGAAGCTGTTAATCAGTAATTTATGGTCATAAGGAAAGTACATTAATATGGGTAAGACAATATACGGTTTTATTGAAAAAATTTATATGTTTTTTGTTGAGCTGCTTTTTAAGATTATCAAAAAGGACTTAACAGACAAGAAAAGACAGACATTCAAGGAATTCTTACAGTTTGGATTAGTAGGTGTGTCTAATACAATTATTTCTTATTTACTTTATGTTGTAACACTTTTGCTTGTATCTAAGAGCGGTGTAAAGTTTGATTATATCATTGCGAACATTGTTTCCTGGTTACTTAGTGTTCTTTGGTCATTTTACTGGAATAACAAGTTTGTATTTAAGAAAGAAGAAGGCGAAAAAAGAAATATATGGGCAGCATTATTTAAGACATATGTTTCTTATGGATTTACAGGATTGATTCTTAATAATATATTATCAGTATTGTGGGTATCAGTTCTTCATATAAGCAAAATGTTAGCACCTATTATTAATCTTGTTATAAGTATTCCTATCAACTTCTTTATGAATAAGCTTTGGGCATTTGGCAAAAAGTAATTAACTAATTATGATGGAAGGTAAGTAACTTGGGTAGAATTCAGCTATTAGATTGTACATTACGAGATGGTGGATATGTTAATGACTGGAATTTCGGTCATAATAATTTAATAAGTATATTTGAAAGGCTTGTAAATGCCAGAATTGATATAGTAGAAGTTGGATTTATTGATGAAAGAAGAAAGTTCGACATCAATAGAAGTATCCTTCCTGATACCAGAAGCTTTGAAGAAGTATATGGTAAATGTAACCATAAAGATACTATGGTTGTAGGTATGATAGACTACGGTACTTGTAGTCTGTCTAACCTTCAGCCTTGTAATGAGTCCATATTAGATGGAATAAGGGTAATATTTAAAAAAGATAAGAGAAAAGAAGCTGTTGAATACTGTGCCAAGGTAAAAGCACTTGGTTATAAGGTATTTGTACAGCTTGTTTCAATTACAAGCTATAATGATGAAGAATTGCAGGATTTAATAAAGCTTGCTAATGATATAGAGCCATATGCAGTATCAATGGTTGACACATATGGTCTGTTGCAGAAGGATAGTCTTTTGCATTATTTTTATATGCTTGATGAGGGGTTAAAGGAAAATATAAGTCTTGGATACCATTCGCACAATAATTTCCAGAGAGCATTTGCTAATTGTCAGGAAATGCTTCTATGTAATACGAAAAGAGATGTACTTGTAGATGCTACAGTATATGGGATGGGGAAAAGTGCAGGTAATTGTCCGATAGAGCTTCTGGCTATGCACCTTAATGATTATTATAATAAGAATTATGATATAAGCCAGATTTTGGAAGCCTTGAACTGTAATATTATGGATATTTACAGAACTAAGCCTTGGGGCTATAATATGTTCTTTTATATGGCGGCATTTAACAGCTGTCATCCAAGCTATGTTTCATATCTTATGGATAAGGAAAACTTATCAATAAGGCAGATTAATGAAATATTATCTGAACTTGCTAAGAGTGAAGATAAGCAGCTTATGTATGATGAGCAGTTTATAAAGCAGTTATATGATAATTACAAGAAAATAATTACAGATATTTCAGATGAATCATATAATAATTTAAAGAAAGATTTATATAATCAGAATATCATTATAAAAAGTGCTGGGGTTAATCAGGATATTATGGTTAAGCCTGATGTAGATGACAGCAAAGTAACAGTATCAGATGATAACAGAATTTATAAGGGAACGGTAATATGGGTTAACAGTCTTGCTAAAGATATTACGATATCGTTTGACAGTCTGACTGATAAAGGCATAGATGATAAATCAGACCAGCTGGATGAGTATGTATTTATCAGTGACAGTAAAAGCTATGTTAATCTGTCAGCACAGTTATCAGACAGACCAGATACAGTAAAGATTATTACATTAAGTGATGTTACGCCTAATAATGGTGACCATTTTGATTATGTATTTGATAAAGAAGAATTCAAGAATACTACTGGCTCAGATGAAGCTGGTGATAATTCATTATATATATTAAAGTTGATTTTAGGAAAATGCGGTTTTATCATATAAATATCACAAGAAAAAGGAAATAACTATGGGAAAATATGAGATAGCGGTATTTGATGTAGACGGAACACTTCTTGATACAACAGAAGGGGTTCTTGCATCAGTAAAATATACAATAGATAAGATGGGATTTGAGCCATTAAGTGAGGATGTTTTAAAGACATTTATCGGACCACCAATTCAGGACTCATTCGCTAAAGCATATAATCTTAGTGGAGATATATTACAGGACATTGCAACCTGTTTTAGAAACAGATATAAGGATTATGAGCTTCTTAAGGCAGTTCCATATGATGGAATATATGAAGTGTTTGACAAGCTTATGGAAAGAAATGTAAAGCTTGCGGTAGCAACTTATAAAAGACAGGATTATGCTGAGGCAATTTTAAAGCATTTTGGATTTGATAAGTATACTAATATATTATATGGTGCTGACCATAATAATAAGTTAAAAAAGGTTGATATTATTGAGAAATGTATGGTTGACTTAGGAGTTACTGATTATTCTAATGCAGTTATGATTGGTGACAGCAGTCATGATGCTATCGGTGCAGAAAAGATTGGCATGGATTTCATAGGTGTAACTTATGGATTTGATTTCAGGGCACCAGAAGATGTATACAAGTTCAAGGCAGTAGGAGCGGCGGCAATGCCTTTAGACCTGCTTAATTTAATATAAAGATAGAATATTATTAAAAGGATGGATAAACATTATGAGAATGAAAGTTGCAAAATATATATCAGAATTCTTTGTTAAGCAGGGTGTAACCGATATGTTTATGATAACTGGTGGAGCAGCTATGCACCTTAATGATGCATTTGGACATCAGGAAGGCTTAAAGATTACTTATAATCATCACGAACAGGCTTGTACAATTGCTGCAGAAGGTTATACAAGACAGACAGGAAAGATTGCTCCTGTATGTGTAACTGGTGGTCCTGGCGGAACTAATGCAATTACAGGTGTATTCGGTGCATATGTTGATTCTATTCCAATGTTTGTTGTTACCGGACAGGCTAAAAGAGAGACAACAGTATGGTCAACTAACCTTCCGCTTCGTCAGCTTGGTGATCAGGAAGTTAATATTACATCAGCAGTATCTACTATGACTAAGTATGCCAAGATGATTACAGATCCTATGAGTATAAGAAAAGAAGTTGAGAAGGCTTGGTTTCTTATGCTTAATGGACGTCCGGGTCCGGTATGGCTCGATATTCCTGGCGATGTTGCCTCAACATTTATTGAAACAGACGATTTAGAGGGCTTTGACAAGCAGGGTTATATTGATGAGCACTGGGCATCATTTAATCAGGATAATCCGGTATATGATGAACAGTATACTAAGGATGTGCTTGCGAAGATTAAAGAAGCTAAAAGACCTGTAATACTTGCAGGAACAGCTATAAGACACGCTAACCAGCAGAATGAATTCATTAAATGTATAGATAAGCTTGGAATTCCAGTTGTTACAGCGTGGGACGCACACGATATTATATGGGATGAGCACCCATTATATTGTGGAAGACCTGGTACAGTAGGTACAAGGGCAGGTAATTTCATAGTTCAGAACGCAGATTTACTTATTGTATTAGGCTGTAGAATGAATATTCGTATGATAGGATATAATTTTGGCGATTTTGGCAAAAATGCTTATAAGATAGTTGTAGATATAGATGCTGCAGAGCTTAATAAGCCAACAGTGAAGGTTGATTATCCTGTTCACGCAGATTTAAGAGATTTCTTCAAGTCTGTTAATGAGGCAGAATATGAGAAGAATGACAGCCATAAGGAATGGGTTGACTGGTGCAGACAGTTAGATAAGAAGTATCCAGCGACACTTCCAGAATATTATGAAGATAAAGACGGCTTAAATCCATATGTATTCACAACAAAGTTATTTGAGGAATTAAATGAAGATGACAGTGTTGTGTGCAGTAATGGTGCGGCGTGTGTTATAACATTTCAGGCGGCTGATATTAAGAATGGTCAGAGATTATATACTAATTCGGGTTGTGCGGCAATGGGTTATGGACTTCCAGCAGCAGTAGGAGCAAGCGTGTCAGAACCAGATAAGAGAATTATCTGTGTTGAGGGTGATGGAAGCTTTATGATGAATATGCAGGAGTTACAGACTATTGTATACAATAATCTTGATATCAAGATATTCCTTATTAATAATAATGGATATCATTCTATCAGACAGACACAGACTAATCTGTTTAAGGGACAGCCATATGTAGGAATTGGTGGAGGATATGGTCTTAGCACACCAGACTTCTCAAGAGTAATACCAGCTTTTGATATTCCTTATTACAGAATAGACAGACTTGATGGCATTAATGAAACTATAGATGAAGTTATTAACCATAAGGGTCCTGTATTCTGTGAGGTAGTTGTAGACTGGCACCAGAATTTTGCACCAAAGTCAAGTTCAAAGGTACTTCCAGACGGAAAGATAGTATCAGCGGCAGTTGATGATATGGCACCATTCCTTGACAGGGAAGAATATGAAAGCAATCATCTTGCATAACTGTAATTGATAATTTATAATCATTCATTGGGACAGCGTAAATATCAGTAATGATAGTCTTGCTGTCCCATATCAGGATAAATATAGAAACCAGTATATAGAAATGGGGATTTTAATGAAAAGAGCGGTAATTACAGGACCTACAGGTTCTATTGGATTAGCACTGATTAATGAACTTGTATCTAACGGAGTAGAGGTTGTTGCTGTTGTAAGACCGGGTTCAAGACGTGCAGACAGAATTAAGACAAGTGATATGGTAAAGCGTGTTGACTGCGATTTGTCAGAGCTTAATAAACTGCCAGAGCTTATTCGAGAGGGAGCTGATGTGTTCTATCATTTTGGCTGGGACGGAACATTTGGCAACAGCAGAAATAATATGTATGGACAAAATCTTAATGTAAAATATGCACTTGATGCGGTTGAAGCTGCTTTTGCACTTGGCTGTGATACTTTTATAGGTGCTGGTTCACAGGCTGAATATGGCAGATATGAAGGCTCTTTGAATGAGAGTGTTCCTGCATTTCCTGAAAATGGTTATGGGATTGCCAAGTTATGTGCTGGACAGATGACAAGAATTGCCTGTAAGCAGAAGGGAATGCGTCATATATGGACAAGGATACTTAGCATATATGGTCCTTATGATGGTGAGAATACAATGGTTATGAGCACTATTTACAAGCTTCTTAATTCAGAAAAGCCATCTTGTACTAAGGGTGAGCAGATGTGGGATTTCCTTTATTCAAAGGATGCAGCATTAGCAATGAGATTACTTGGTGAGAAAGGCACAGACGGTAGAACATACTGCATAGGAAGCGGTAAAGCAAGACCATTAAAAGAATATATTGATATTATAGGACAAAATGCCAATAAAAATGTCACAATAGGATATGGAGATATTCCATATGGTCCTTTACAGGTAATGTACTTGTGTGCAGATATTACAGCGTTAAGAGAAGACACTGGATTTGAGCCAAGGTATTCTTTTGAAGATGGTATAAAAGAGACAATAGAATGGTGTAGAACACAGAATTTATAATATCTTAGATGTAATAAAGAAGTAAGAATGGAGATTAAGATGAAGAAGATTAGTATTATGGTACCTTGTTATAATGAGGAAGAAAATGTTATACCTCTCAGCGAAGCGTTGATAGAGATGTTTGCAAAGGATCTGCCACAGTATGATTATGACATAACATTTATTGATAACGACTCAACTGATACAACAAGAGTTAAGTTAAGACAGTTATGTGAAGGTAATAAGAAGATTAAGGCAATATTTAATGCTAAGAATTTTGGACAGTTTAATTCTCCATATTATGGTATTATTAATACAGATGGCGATTGTACAATACCGGTATGTGCAGACTTTCAGGACCCTATTGATGTAATTCCAAGACTTGTAGCAGAATGGGAAAAGGGCTATAAGATAGTATGTGCAGTAAAATCAAGCAGTAAAGAAAGCAAGATAATGTATTTCTTAAGAACCTGTTATTACAAGCTTATAAAGAAAATGTCTTCTGTTGAACAGATAGAGCATTTTACAGGTTTTGGTTTATATGACAAGTCATTTGTACAGGTTATGAGGGACTTAAAAGATCCAATCCCATTTTTAAGAGGTGTTGTTGGAGAATTAGGGTTTAAGAGAACTGAGATTGAGTATACACAGGCACAGAGAAGAGCAGGAAAGACACATAATAATTTCTTTACCCTTTATGATGCTGCAATGTTAAGCTTTACATCATATACTAAGCTTGGATTAAGACTTGCAACATTTGTTGGTGGATTCTTTGGTCTTGTCAGCATAATTGTTGGAATTGTATACCTTGTTCTTAAGCTTGTATACTGGAACAGATTTACAGCTGGGATGGTTCCTCTTATTCTCCTTGTCAGCATATTAGGTTCATTACAGCTTATATTCATAGGTCTTATGGGAGAATATATATTAAGTATGAACCAGCGACTTATGAACAGACCATTAGTTGTTGAGGAAGAAAGATTAAATTTTGATGATGCTGATAAGTCAGATAAGTAATAGCTGATTAACAAGATAAGCAGTATCATCTAAATTACTGGATATATAGTAGGAATAATATCAGATAATATATTAAATAATTAAGCCACGTCAGAGGAAATGTTCCTGATTACAGGAATAGCTTTGATGTGGCTTTTATACTGTTAATTTGTCTTATATTCTGTTATAATACTTATAAAAAGTGGGTTAGATTGGAGGATTTGATTATGTTAAAAGATTGGAACAAGGTAGAACAGCCAACAGCAGAGGAAGTGGATAAAAGACTTGCCAATGCAAAGAACAGCCTTTTACAACAGCAGATTGCTATGAAAGAAAAGAAGCTTCCAGTAATCGTACTGCTTGAGGGCTGGGGTGCGGCAGGAAAAGGAAGTGTGCTTGGAAAGTTAATTAAGAATATAGATCCACGTTTTTTCAAGGTTGCAGTTATGGACGAACCGACAGAGGAGGAGAAAAGAAAGCCGTTCCTTTACAGACATTTTGTAAAAATTCCAGAGGCAGGAAAGTTCGTGTTTATGGACAGCGGCTGGATGTCAGAGGTTACAAGCCAGAAGTTAAGCGGCGAGCTTTCAGAGGAAGAATATAAGAAGAGGATAGAGAGTATTAAAAGATTTGAACGACAGCTTACGGATAATGGATATCTCCTGCTTAAGTTCTTCTTTAATATTGATAAGAAGGAGCAGAAGAAGCGATTAAAGAAGTTAGTGGAAGATAAGAATACAGCATGGAGAGTAAGTAAGCACGACAGATGGCAGAATAAGCATTATGATGAATGTATGGAAGTGTATGACCAGTTTCTGTGTGATACCAATCATTCGACAGCACCCTGGTATATAGTAGATGCGAAGGATAAGAAGTGGGCACAGTTACAGATACTAGAGACTATAGTACAGGGCATTGACACAGCATTTGCCAACAGTGCACTGTCAGTTCCGCTTCTTCAGAATGCATTCCCATTAAAGCCAATAAGCAGGTTAGATGAGGTTAGCCTTGATAAAAGCCTTACAGATGAGGAATACGAAAGGCTTCTTGACCTTTATCAGAAGCGTTTAAAGGAGCTTCATAATGAATTATATAGAAAGAAGATACCAGTTATAATTGCATATGAAGGCTGGGACGCGGCAGGAAAAGGCGGCAATATCAAGAGAATAACAGAAGCACTTGACCCAAGAGGTTATGAAGTGCACCCAATAGCAAGTCCTGAACCACACGAGAAATCAAGACATTACCTTTGGAGATTCTGGAACCGGCTTCCAAAGACAGGACACGTTGCAATATTTGACAGGACCTGGTATGGACGGGTTATGGTTGAACGTCTTGAGGGTTTTTGCAGTAAGAATGACTGGCAGAGAGCCTATGTTGAGATTAATGAATTTGAGAAAGAACTTTCCGACTGGGGAGCAATTATTGTAAAGTTCTGGGTTCAGATAGATAAGGATACACAGCTTGCCAGATTTAAGGAAAGAGAGAATACACCAGAGAAACGTTGGAAAATCACTGATGAGGACTGGCGTAACAGGGAGAAATGGGACAGCTATGAGGAAGCCGTTAATGAGATGTTAGAAAAGACTAACACGTCATATGCTCCGTGGCACATACTTGAGTCTAACGATAAGAAGTATGCAAGAATAAAAGCACTTAAGACAGTAATTGAGGCAATTGAAAAGTATGAAGCTAAATAAGAAAAGATTATAACAGGCATATTAATAGCAGTATTAGTATGTATAATAGCAGGAAGTGCAATGTATGTTAATGATTGTTATCACACAGATACAGATAACTGCACAGCATATATACGATTGTATTTCTTGTAAATAATTCACTTTTTGATAGTTAATATAATTAAGTAAAAGTTAATATAATTGTAAGATTATAATGTTGACATACAATATATTGTGTGTTATTTTATCAGTGTTAAATAAATATACGAATTAATTAAAGGCAAAGGCGCCGTTACAACGAAAGTTGTTCGAGCCTTTGCCTTTTTGATTTGTAAAAAACGTATATGTGCCATACCAATGACACAGGAATGGAGGATTATTATGAAGTTAAAGGATACAGGATTGACAGCACAGGATATTAAGGACAAGGTTAACAAGTATATGATTGAAACTTATGAGCGTTTCGATTTTCTTGCTGAAACCGCAAAAGATATGTATCTTTATGATGAGAATAAGACACCATATCTTGACTTTTACGCAGGTATTGCAGTTAATAATGCAGGAAGCTGTAATGAAAAGGTTGTTGCCGCAGTTAAGGATCAGGTTGAGGACATAATGCATACATTTAATTATCCTTATACAATTCCACAGGCATTACTTGCTGAGAAGGTATGTAAGACAATTGGTATGGATAAAATATTTTACCAGAACTCAGGTACAGAGGCCAATGAGGCAATGATTAAGATGGCTCGTAAGTATGGTGTTGAAAAATACGGACCAAACCGTTATCATATAGTAACAGCTAAGGACGGTTTCCACGGAAGAACATTCGGTGCTATGTCTGCAACAGGTCAGCCAGGCAATGCTTGTCAGGTAGGTTTCGGACCTATGACTTATGGATTTTCATATGCACCATACAATGATCTTAAGGCATTTGAAGATGCCTGCACAGAGAATACAATCGCTATAATGATTGAACCTGTACAGGGCGAGGGCGGTGTACACCCGGCAACTAAGGAATTTATGACAGGTCTTAGAAAGTTCTGTGATGAACACGATATGCTTCTTCTTATCGATGAGGTTCAGACAGGCTGGTGCAGAACAGGTGCAGTAATGTCATATATGAATTATGGCATTAAGCCAGATATTGTATCTATGGCAAAAGGTCTTGGTGGTGGTATGCCAATAGGTGCTATATGTGCAACAGAAGAAGTATCAAAGGCATTTACTGCAGGTTCACACGGAACTACATTTGGTGGACATCCAGTATCATGCGCAGCAGCTTTAGCAGAAGTTAATGAGCTTCTTGACAGAAATCTTGCTGACAATGCAAAGAAAATGGGTGATTACTTCAGTGCAGAGTTAGAGAAGCTTCCACACGTTAAGGAAGTAAGACATCAGGGACTTCTTGTTGGTGTGGAATTTGATGATACAATAAGCGGCGTAGATGTAAAGCACGGCTGTTTTGACAGAAAGCTTCTTATAACAGCTATCGGATCACATATAATCCGTATGGTACCACCTCTTATTCTTACAGAGGCAGACTGCGATAAAGCATATGAAATCATCAGGGAAACAGTAGAAAGCCTTAGCACAAAATAGGCACAGATTAATATAACAGCCACAATTATATAATAGTAATTGTGGCTGTTAATAGTAATTACTTGAAAGAATGGAGAATGATAATGGAAAATGTAATTACACAGGAAAGCAGTAAAGCTATAGAATTTAATTACTACCTTCCAGTTAATATTGTATTTGGTTCAGGAAAGGTTAATAAGGCTGGCGAGCTTGCTAAGCCTTATGGCAAAAAAGCTCTTATTGTAATAGGAAAAAGCAGTGCCAAGAAGTCGGGGCTTTATGATAAGGTTAATGACAGATTAAAGAAGGCAGGGCTTGAAACAGAGCTTTTTGATAAGGTATCTCAAAATCCCCTTACAACAACAGCCAGCGAGGGAGCCGCTTTCGCTAAAGAAAAAGGCTGTGATGTTGTAGTTGCAATAGGCGGCGGAAGCATAATGGACTGTGCAAAGGCAATAGCATTTCTTGCAGTTAATGACGGTGATGTAAGTGATTATATATTTGGAAAGAAGTCAGGTGATAAGGCACTTCCATTAATACTTATACCAACAACATGCGGTACAGGTTCAGAAGGCAACGGATTTGCAGTTCTTACCAATCCTGATAATGGTGATAAAAAGTCACTTAGACGTAATGCAATTGTTGCCAAAGTATCAATTGTAGACCCTGAATGTATGATGACAATGCCTAAGTCAGTGCTTGCTTCTGTAGGCTTTGATGCTCTGTGTCATTGTATGGAAGCATATACTTCAAGGATTGCACAGCCATTTACAGATGCATTAAGCCTTTATGCAATAGGGCTTATAGCTGGTAATCTGGTAAATGTATACAGTGATAATGCAGGTAAAGATGGCTGGGAGAAGATAACACTTGCCAGCACAATAGGCGGAATGGTTATTAATACAGCAGGAGTTACTCTTGCACACGGAATGGAACACCCTGCAAGCGGACTTCGTGATATCGTACACGGAAAAGGTCTTGCGGCTCTTACTCCGGCAATTATTGAAGCATCTTATACTGGCAATGAAAGCAAATTTGCTGATATTGCAAAGTTATTTGGCGGTAAGGAAGCTAAGGATCTGGCCTTGAAGATAAGAGAGCTTCTTAAGAGTATTAATCTTAATTGTACACTTTCAGATTTAGGAATAGAAGAAAAGGATATTCCTTGGATGGCAGAGAACTGTATGAAGGTATCTGCTGCAAGTGTTGCGAATAATCCAGTTGTATTCACGCAGGAACAGATAGCAGATATTTATAAGAAAGCATTATAAGGATATTACAATAAATAATATTGAGTATGTAATCTAAACGGATATAGTACAGCTATAACTGGATAGAATTTGTTATCCCCCACCGGTACAAAAGCTTATAGGTGGGGGATTTCTTATTTTTCTAATTTTATTGTTTTCTTGTATTATTATATTAATTCATAAGCGATTCTTTCAGAACCGTCTTTAACATATATAATTCCACACTTTTTAAAGCCATTTTTCTCTATAACGTGCTGCATAATTTTATTGTCGTGGTGAGTATCTATTCTTAAGTGAGGTATCTGGTCCTTGCAGTAATTAACAGCGATTTCAAGTACGCCGTGAATAGTTCCGTCACCAGCAATTCTGTGGATTGTGCCGTAAGATTCATCAGACAACCAGTGTCCGTTGTCAATTATATGATATGTAGAATCATCACCAATATGGAAATAAAATACTGCGTGAACGCCGCCGTCTGCTTCAATTACATACATTTGCCGGTTGGCAATATCGTTGTCGATTGTTTCCTCAGAAGGATTGTTATTCTTCCACTGGTTAGGATTGCCGTGTTCAGCCATAAATTGTCTTGCGTAAGCGTAGATTTCCATAATGCGTGTTTTATCATTGACCGTAGCTTTTCTTATAGTTGTCAGCATAGTTAAACCTCATTTCCTGTATTATTTTATGAAAGTTTCATATCTCCATCTTTTACCCAGCCTAATTTCTTTAAGAACATATTAATAAGTGGACATATAACTGCTGGAAGTACGAATGATATAAGTATAAGTCCAGCCCAGTCCATAGCGGTAATAGAGGCTTTAGTCCCTGCTGCCACATCATTTACCCAGCCGGAATATACACCAATCTGTCCGACAAGACCACAAGTTCCCATACCGGAAGATACGGCAGTTCCATTCATATTAAGCTTGAAGATGCAGGTTGCAAGAGGTCCAGTAATTGCTGATGTTATAATAGGGGCTATCCATATTCTAGGATTCTTGATTATGTTGCCCATCTGTAACATAGAAGTTCCTATTCCCTGCGATACAAGTCCGCCCCAGCGGTTTTCCTTAAATGACATTACAGCAAAGCCAACCATCTGTGCACAACATCCAGCCACGGCAGCACCGCCTGCAAGACCAGTAAGTCCAAATGCGGCACATATGGCAGCAGATGATATTGGAAGTGTAAGTGCAATACCGACTAATACTGATACAGCAATACCCATAAGGAAAGGCTGTAAGTTAGTTGCAAGCATTATAAGTTCGCCGATTTTCATTGCAGCTTTTCCAAGGGCAGGTGCAATAAGTGCGGCAACGCCTGTTCCAACACCTATAGTTATTAGAGGTGTTACAAGTATATCTACTTTGGTTTCCTTTGAAATCATCTTGCCAGCCTCGGCGGCAATAATTGCTACAAAATATACAGCCAGAGGTCCGCCGGCACCGCCAAGTGCATTGGAGGCAAAACCAACTGTTATAAGCGAGAACAGTACAAGAGGTGGGCATTTGAGTGCATAACCGATTGCAACAGCCATAGCAGGACCACTCATAGCAGAGGCAAGTCCTCCGACAGTATAACTAACGCCGCTTACAGTAGCAACAGTGTCTGTAAGGAAGCCAAGATGAAGCTGTGTACCGAGCGTATTAAGTATTGTTCCGATAAGAAGAGAGCAGAACAGACCCTGTGCCATAGCACCAAGTGCATCAATTCCGTATCTTTTTACAGATACTTCAATGTCTTTTTTCTTTAGAAATGCTTTTAATTTGTCTTTCATTGATTAACTCCTTGTTATTTTATATTTGTATTTTTAATAATACTAATAAGTGATTAATTATATAAAATAATAACTATATAATTAATGTCATATAAATCTATTGTATTTAATTACTATATTTATTAATGATATAAGTTATAAACTTTTCTGCACTGTCGGTTGTATAACTGCCTTTCTTCCATACTATGCCTATATTCTGGTTAATAACAGGACTTATAGGAATTCCTGTAGTACCAGAAAGATTTTTTTGCAGTGATGAATAAAGAAATGCACCACCAAGATTATTACATATAAAGTTCCTTATTGTATATAGCTGGCTTGCATGAAGAATGACATTCGGATTCACTCCAGCCCGCTTAAATGCGGTATCAAGTGTTTCATTCTGTACGGAGTCAGTATTATACATAATAAGAGGTTCGTTCTTAATCATCTCAATTGTCACCTCGTGGCATTTGGCAAGCGGGTGGCTTTTGGACACACAGAATACTATTTTGTCATTCATAACAGTGAAAGAATTAAGTTTGTCTATCTCATAAAAGTGCATATTAACAAGGGCAAGGTCAAGCTTGCCTTCCTGAACCATATTAGCAGCCCTTATAGAACCATATTCAAATAATTCAAATGATATATCTGGATATAATTCTTTAAAATCTGTTATTAACTGCGGAAAGAATATTGTGCTTAATAGCGGTGGTATTCCAATCTTTACAGTTGCTTTGCACTGTCCTAAGTCGTATAGCTGTTCTAAAGTATTATTATATTGTTCTAAAAGCACAACTGCCTTCTGGTAGAATAATTCCCCTTCTTTAGTAAGGGTTAAATGGTTCTTGGTCCTGTTAAACAGATTAATGGAAAACTCTTTCTCTAATTCTTTGATTGCACTTGATATGGCAGGCTGAGTCACATAAAGCTCAGCTGCTGCCTTTGTTATGCTGTGAAGTCTTGTAACAGCACAGAAATATTGTAACTGTACGATTTTCATAGAATTTTGCTCCTGTTAAATGTATTAATAAGCTCATACAGCTCATATAAGGTAATATTTATTTATAGTGTATACAGAACACATTTGTTAAGTATATATAAAATTATAATTAATTTGTTAAATATTATAGCATATATTTGGTGGTTTTGTCTAAAATTGGTTAAAAGTTATAAATTTTACTTATGAAAGTATTTCTTTTTGTAAATTTACAACAAGAAAATGTCTTTATATAATAAAATCAAGCAAAGGAAATAGAAAAGCCGGTAATAATATTTCTTAAGTAAATATATAGTAAATGGAGGAATTTTGATGAGTCACGCAACAATAACGTTAATATTTTTGTTGTTTGCAATCATAATGTTCATATGGGAGAAACTTCCACTTGGAGTAACATCAATGATAGTCTGCGTGGGGCTGGTTATCACAGGGGTTCTTGATTGGAAAACAGCTTTTTCAGGATTTATAGACAGTAATGTAATATTATTTGTAGCAATGTTTATAGTAGGTGGAGCATTATTTGAAACAGGAATGGCTAATAAGATAGGTGGAGTTGTAACACATTTTGCTAAGTCAGAGAAACAGCTCATAATTGCAATTATGGTAATTGTAGGTGTTATGAGCGGGGTGTTATCAAATACTGGAACAGCAGCAGTTCTTATTCCGGTAGTAATCGGAATAGCAGCAAAGTCAGGTTATTCAAGGTCTAAACTTTTAATGCCGCTTGTATTTGCAGCTGCTATGGGAGGTAATCTCTCACTTATAGGTGCACCGGGTAATCTTATCGCACAGTCAACTATGCAGGAGATTGGCAAGTCGTTTGGATTTTTCGATTATGCCAAGGTAGGCGTTCCAATATTAATAGCTGGAATAATATTCTTCGCATTAGTAGGATACAAATTATTACCAGATACAAAGCCAAGTGAGGACTCAGGTTATGGTAATAAGACAGATTTCAGTGATGTTCAAAAATGGAAGCAGTGGTTATCGCTTATAATACTTATCCTTACATTACTGGGGATGATATTTGAGGACAAGATTGGAATAAAGCTTTGCATAACAGGATGTATCGGAGCTTTAGCATTGATAGTAACTGGTGTAATATCAGAAAAGCAGGCATTAAAGTCAATTGATTTAAAGACAATATTCTTATTCGGTGGAACACTTTCATTAGCATCTGCACTTTCCAAATCAGGTGCAGGTGAGATGATAGCCAATAAGGTAATAGGACTTTTAGGAGATAATCCATCGCCATACCTTTTAACATTTGTAGTATTTATGCTCTGCTGTGTATTAACTAACTTTATGAGTAACACAGCAACAACAGCACTTATGGCTCCTATATGTTTATCAATTGCCACAGGAATAGGTGCTGACCCAAGTGCAGTGCTTATGGCTTGTGTAATCGGCGGCTCTTGTGCATATGCAACACCTATTGGAATGCCAGCTAACACAATGGTAATAGGTGCAGGAGGTTATACATTTAAAGATTATGCCAAGGCAGGAATACCACTTATAGTAGTATCAACAATAGTAAGTATGATATTACTCCCAATTATGTATCCATTCTTCCCTTAAGCTTAGCAGATTAAGTCAGGTATTATGCAAATTAAGATAAGCATAAAGCTGATTGAACTGAATATAATAATCAGGTTTAAAGCAAGAGAAGATTGATAAATATTACAACATAAAAGATAAAAAGACTAATTAAATTAACAAAATATTTTATAAGGATTTGAAGGAGGAATTAATATGTCAAAAGAAGCACAGGTAAAACAGCTTACAGATTATATGGCAAAGTTTATTGCCTATACAGCTAAGAAATTACCAGATGATGTAATTGCAAAGCTTGAGGAGTTAAGAGATAAGGAAGATAGTCCGTTATCGAAGACAATCTACAACACAATGTTTGAGAACCAGAAGTTAGCAGTAGAGCTTAACAGGCCAAGCTGTCAGGATACAGGTGTGTTACAGTTCTGGGTAAAATGTGGAACTAAGTTCCCACTTATAGATGAACTTGAGGGACTTCTTAAAGAAGCAGTTGTACAGGCAACATTTGAAGCACCATTAAGACATAATAGTGTAGAAACATTTGATGAATATAATACAGGTAAGAATGTTGGTAAGGGAACACCTACAGTATTCTGGGATATTGTTCCTGACAGCGACCAGTGTGAAATCTATACATATATGGCTGGCGGTGGCTGTACACTTCCAGGTAAGGCTATGGTACTTATGCCAGGTGAAGGTTACGAAGGTGTTACTAAATTCGTATTAGATGTAATGACAAGCTATGGACTTAATGCATGTCCTCCACTTTTAGTTGGTGTTGGTGTTGCAACTTCTGTAGAGACAGCTGCATTACTTTCAAAGAAAGCACTTATGAGACCAATTGGATCACATAATGATAATGAGAGAGCTGCCAAGATGGAAAGACTTCTTGAAGATGGAATTAACTCTATAGGCTTAGGACCTCAGGGTATGGGCGGAAAATATTCTGTTATGGGTGTTAATATTGAAAATACAGCACGCCACCCATCAGCAATAGGTGTAGCCGTTAATGTTGGCTGCTGGAGCCATAGAAGAGGCCATATTATCTTTGATAAAGACCTTAATTATACAATTACAACACATTCGGAGGTGACTTTATAATGGTAGAGATGAGAAATGGTAAAAAGGTACTTATTACTCCTGTATCTGCAGAGGATTTAAAGGATATTAAAGTTGGTGACATCGTATATCTTGATGGCAGTATGACAACCTGCCGTGATGTTGCACACAGAAGATTGGTGGAAGAAGGAAGAGAACTTCCTGTAGATGTAAGAAATAATGCTATATTCCACGCAGGTCCAATTATCAGACCATTAGAGAATGACAAGTTCGAGATGGTATCTGTAGGACCAACAACAAGTATGAGAATGGAGAAGTTCGAGTACGAATTTGTTAAGCTTACAGGAGTAAGAGTTATTATTGGAAAAGGAGGTATGAAAGAGAACACAGAGAGAGCCTGCAAAGAATTCGGTGCTATTCATTGTGTATTTCCAGCAGGAAATGCAGTTGTGGCAGCTACAGAAGTAGAAGAAATTGTAAGAGCAGAATGGCGTGATTTGGGAATGCCTGAAACACTCTGGAACTGCCGAGTTAAGGAATTTGGCCCACTTATCGTATCAATAGATACACAGGGCAACAATATGTTCGAGGAGAACAAAGTTATATTCAACCAGAAGAAAGATAAAGCTATAGAGGAAATCTCTAAGCAGGTTGGATTTATTAAATAATTCAGCTGAATAACAGCGATATCTGACAAATAATCAAACTGATTATGAAGGATATATACGTTGTGTATAATGTGCAATACACAATGTTTATATATAGAACGAGCATAGGTTATATAGCAATGTGATTATTTATATAACATATGTTTGTTCAAAATATAATAATGCTGGTGCAAACAACTTCTAACCAGTAATAAATGGTGTATAATCATCGGTAAATTATGGTTTGTAATTGCCAATAAACCATAATTTATAAAAACACAATACAAAAGATAAAGTATTAATCTATATTTATACTTACATTAAACCTAAACCTAATATTAAAGGCAGAGGGCTGTTGCATCAAAGTCAAAAGATGTAACAGTCCTTTGTTTTATATAATGTATATAAAATGATTAAGATTAATAGTGTATACAAAAATGCATAAAAAAGATGGATAGAAAAAGAACAATAAAAAAGAATGGGGGTATGTTATATTAATAGATATAGGAAAATAATATTATTATCTCTTAAAATAGGAATAGGCAGCAGTCTTTCACTTTATACGGCACAGAAATTGGGACTTAATTACGCAGTATCGGCTGGAACTATAACGTTGCTTTCACTTATGAATTCAAAGTGGGAAACAATAAGACTTTCTGGAAGCAGGATAGCTTCATTTTTAATAACAGTACTTGCAGGATGGATTTTATTTACCAATATTAGCAGTATGTGGATAGCATATGGAATATTGCTGATATTTAGTGTGTTTATGGCGGAGATACTTAACTGGAGAGCGACAATATCCGTTAATGGTGTTATAGCGGCACACCTTGTTACTTATGAGAATTTTAATGATATGGCGGTATGGAACGAACTGGGGATTGTTCTTGTTGGAGTTGGTTTTGCAATAGTGTTTAATCTTTTTAATGGCAATTATGAGCATAAAAAGCATATTGTTGTTAATATGAGGGAGATTGAAAATAAAATGCAGATGTTTATATACGCACTTTCAGCTTATTTATCAAATAAAAAAATGGAGATAAATGTATGGGACAATATAAAAACATTGGAAGAGGATATACAGGATTGCATAAAAGAAGCATATGAGTACCAGAATAATACATTTTATTCACATCCGGAATATTATATATCATACTTTGAATTAAGAAAGAACCAGTGTCAGATATTACATAATCTTCATTATGAAATGAAAAAGATGCGAACTATGCCGAAAAATGCTAAAATAGTTGCAGAGTATTTATTGTATCTGGCTGATAACATAACAGAATTTAATAATCCAGAGGAACAGCTTGTTAGGTTAAAAGGCTTGATTTCGCATTTAAAGAATGAAGAACTGCCAGTGACAAGAGAAGAATTTGAAAGTGGTGCGTTGTTATATCATGTGTTAATGGATATAGAAGATTTTCTGTTATACAAACAGCATTTTATAAATAATCTTGATAAGATACAAAGAAAACATTACTGGAAAGGTTAAGGGATAATGGCAGTAATAAATATATTAGAAGATGATGAAGTTATAAGAGGACAGTTATCACAGCTTCTGCGTGATAAAGGATATGAGGTTATAGAAAGTGCTGATATCAGTAGTTTTAATAAAATTGATAGGGAGAATACAGACTTATACCTTTTAGATGTGTATTTACCAGACGGAGATGGATTTAGTGTATGCGAAAAGCTTCGCAGTGAAGGCTGTGTGACACCGGTTATATTCTTAACTTCGTGCGATGATGAGGACAGCATAACAAAAGGGCTTGATATAGGCGGTGATGATTATATAACGAAGCCTTTCAGGGTATCTGAGCTTTTATCAAGAATAAGTGCCAATTTAAGAAGACAGGCTATGCTTGATAAAAGTATTTCCAATATGGATAAAAGCAATTCTAATATATATACATTAGGTTCGCTTGTTATTAATTTTGATAATCTTACAATAAAGAAAGCTGCGAAGGATATACAGTTATCACCTACAGAATTTGCATTATTAGAGATACTTGTATGTAACCGCGGCCTTATTGTGAGAAGAGAAGTATTTTTTCAGAAATTATGGGACAGGACGGGAACATTTGTTGAGGATAATACTTTGACAGTAACAGTGAGCAGGTTAAAGACCAAGCTTGGGAAAATGGATAATTCGGACAAGAATTATATAGATACTATAAGAGGAGTGGGATACAGATGGAGAGAGCGTTAAAAAAGAGATTATATGTGTATACAATAGGTATGTTTCTTGCAACTGTGGTGGTAGTATCAGTTATCACAATATATTATGAATACAGGGTAAGATATATGGCGACAACCCTGTATGGTGTCAATAAAGAAGCAGGCAAACAGCTTCTGTACATATTATTTTATGGAAGACAAGGCAACACAGTTACAGCAGATTATTCGGCTATATTGCAGGAGGCAGGTTATACAAGAAATGGTGCGTGGTATATGTTCTTATATGGTGGGGAATATATTCCATTTGCTGTAATTATTGGAATTATGGTTATACTGCTTGCTTTTACAATATATAATATTGTAAAAATCGGACATAATGATGTGTACTCATATATGAATAAATTAAAGGAAGATAATGAGAATATATCAAAAGAACTTGGTGCGTACAGAACATATATGGAGAAGCGTAGCAGACAGTTACAGGATTTTACGGAAAATATAGCACATCAGATAAAGACACCGCTTACAGCGTTAAGCCTGTCGCTTGATATGATGGAGGAACAGCTTAACGCCAATATGTCACAGTTACAGATTAATTCCGATATGTCAGGGGAAAAGTCAGAAGCGGAGACTGGAAAAGGGTTTACAGATACAGGTCTGTCCAATAATGAAAAGCTTATTAATAATCTGAATGAATGTTTCAGGCAGACATACAGGATAAGGGATTTTATCACAAGGCTGTTGAAATTAAGCCGAATGGAGTCGGGGAAGATTGTATTAACAGAAGATGATATTAATGTTAATGAATTTATTAATGAAGTCATATCAGAAGTGCCTGTTGTTAATAATTGTAATATAACTTCATATTGTAATGATGAATATTACTTTATTAATGCAGATGAGGAGTGGCTGTTGGAAGCATTTATTAATATAGTACAGAATTGCAGTGAAGAAGCAGAAAATGTGGATATAAATGCCGTATGCAATGCTGATAAGTGCATTATAACAATAAAAGATGATGGAAATGGAATTGCTAAGGATAAGCTTGATAATATATTTAACAGGTTCGAGAGTGGAAAAAGCTATAATTCCCTGCATACAGGAATAGGCCTTAATCTTTCAAAGCTTATAATTGAGGCACATCACGGAAGCGTAAGTGTCAATAATAATGAAGACGGCAGGGGAGTAAGCTTCAGGATAATTATACCTAAATATAATATGAAAAGAAAAGCAAAATAATAACTATACCAATATAATAACGATTGTAAGATTGCTGTAAGATTCATAGGGTATTCTAGTTATAACCTAAAAGAAAGGAGTGGCTGGTATTAATATCAGAGTAATGACGTGAATATTCTAAAAATAACATTTAAAAGCGTAAAAAGAAGATACAGGCAGATTATAAGAGCTGCACTTACAACATTATTTGCAGTATTTTTTGTAACAGCAGTTCTTATATTTCAGGAAAATATGTATCAGTGGCAGATGCAGTCCAATAAAGACAGATTTGGCGACTGGTTTATTATGGATATAGGAAGCAGGCAGCCAGATAGTAATCTTACAGACCACATTTATATTGAACAGCCGGTAAAGGTGTCAAGAAGCGTTAATGTTCTTAACGATGACTGGCAGAGTGCAGGCTTTTATGTAGGAAGCTTTTCATCAGAGTTTCTTGCACAGTCACATATAAAGCTTGATGAGGGAAGACATCCAGAAAATAGTGATGAGATAGCAATGGACTGGAACACACTTCTGACACTCGGTTATAAAGGTGAGATTGGTGAGAGTATTAATCTTAAATATTGTGACAATAACAGCATAGGCAACAAAGAGAAAAGAAACACAAAGACTTATACACTTGTTGGTATATACAGAAATTATACTAATATATGGAATAATGGAAGGCAGATACCATCGGCAGTTGTAGTGGACAGTGAATTATCACAATTTAATTATGATACACGTTCGGTTTTCTTATATCCTATAAAGGCTTCAATAAAGACTGATGACTACAAAGCAGTATTTGACTCTATAAAGGAAAAGACATCAAAGAGTTATACATACAATTCAGGTGTATATGATTATAAGCCTTGGGGTTCAACAAGCATATATATTTATATGTATTTAATAGTTATGGCAATAGGAATAACAGCACTTTCTTACCAGCTTATTGAGTATAAGAATACAAGAAAGGCATCTTATAAGAAATATGCTTCCTTAGGTGCAGACAGTTCACAGCTTAGAAGAATGTATATTATTGAAAATGCTTTGATAATAGTTCCAGCAGCATTGATAGGAATAATTACAGCATTTTTGGCTGGAGGAATTGTAGGAGGCATACTTGAAGGCAAGGCAGGATTTTCATTTTATACAATTAATGTTTCTATTGTGTTAAAAAGTATTGCTTCTGTTTTAATAGCAGTTGTAGTTGAGGAGATAGTAGGACTGTTATCTAATGTTATGGATACAGTTAAAGAGAAGCGTCTTAAGGCAGGAAGCAAAAAGCAGATAGTTAATATTGAGGTTCGTAATAAGAATACATCAGGCAGAAAATCCAACCTTAAGGTATCTAATGTAAGCCGTGTAATTACAAGCAGGCTTATGAAGCGTGATGGTGTAGGAATGATAATAGGTGTAAGATTATTTTCACTGTTTATCTGTGTTGTACTTGTATTCAGTGTTTTGAAGATAACTACATCATTTGATAAATATAAGAAAAATAATTCACTTCCTGATATATATGGATATCTGGACGTACCATCATCTAATTATAGAACTGATATGATATATATATCTTACCTTAAAGATTTTGATAACTATCCAGCTAAGTCGTTAAATATGGACGAATTTACACAGGTTGATCTTATCAATAAAGAATACAACAGCAGGAACAGATATAATATTCCGTATGATGAATTACGCCAGTTGATATTAGACAATGGTATGACAGCATTATTTACATCTATACCATATAATTCACCAGATAGAATTATAAAGTCTAATTGTGCAATAATGAATTCGCCTTTGGCTAAAGATGGTAATAATAGCCTTATAGAAGGTGTGTCATCTGATGTTATAGATGGTTTAAATGAAATACCGGGTATAGTTTCAATTGATTATTCTATATTTGAGTCAGAAAGAACGTGGTACTGGGATAACCAGGACTATCATAAGATGGGAATTGACAAGATTATAGCTGCACAGAAGGCTTCATCTATAGCTAAAACTATGAAAGATCCGACTTATGGAAGCCGGTATTTATTTGCGACAGAATATGTAAATCCAACAAAGCAAATATATGATATAGCCAGCAAATATATTGATAAATCCAATATTAATTATGATGACTTTGCAAGTGGAAAACAGGTTATAGTATTTATACAGGATAACTGTGAGGGTGATTATGATGATACATTAAAAGCTGGTGATACATTATATTATAATTATTATAATGTTCCATTTGGACAGTGTAATAAAGGAGGGTATATTACATCAAGCAATGCAGTATATCCATATGATATTCCATTTTTCAATAAATATAATAATAGTGGAAAAATAGATTTACAGGTAGAACTGAAAGATGACGATAATCCTAATACAGCAAGTACAACATATAGTTTCACACAGACTGATTTAGAGGTAGAAACGATGTTTGGTGCCTGTGTAGCACCTCAGGTGGCAGCAGTTATTAAAGTTACAGATGAAGTTAAGGAAGATTTTAATGGTATAATGCCAGATTATGGTTATTATACAGCACTTGCAAGTACGCAACTTGCTAAGCAGGCGGTTGATAACCAGAAAGATCTTATGCTAAGAATTACGGGAGAAGGACTGACAGACGGAATAGATTTTGAATTACAGTATAATCAGATAAAGATAGATTACGACCTGTCATCAACATTTTCTGCTACTAACAACAAAGTTGCACTTTATCTTAAGAGTAATAATATAACTTATAAGTCAAATGTTGACAGCAAGAATGTATATAGAACGCAGCTTGTCAATAATATACTGCAATATGGAATAACTATAATGGCGGTAATAATTATCCAGCTTCTTATAATGGCAATAATTATAAGAAACAGGATAGAAAGCAGACACGGCAAGTTCATTTTCTTTAGAAAAATGGGGATGACAAGAGGGAAATTACTTGGAATATGTATGTGTGAAGCACTTAGGGAATCACTGTGGTGCATAGTAACACTTCCGCTTATGCTTATATTGGAAGTGCTGATATATTCAAGTAATATAAGGAAATTATAGTTATATAGGCACAGGCAGCTTATAAATATATATTTGATTAGGTAATATTAAAAATAATTATATATGGAATTACATATATGCAATTAGAGATATAGAAATGGAGGATAAGTATGGAGGCTATATTACAGGCTAAAGAGATATCCAAGACATATCATACAGGAAGTGTAGATGTTCCTGCATTAAAGCAGTGTTCCCTTGAATTCGGGAAAGGCGAATTTACAGCTATTATAGGAAAGAGTGGTTCGGGAAAATCTACATTATTAAGAATACTTGGAAGTATGGATACACCAGATACAGGCAGTATATTAATAAAAGGCGAGGACATAACACATATGAAGGACAAGAAGCTGTCAGGTTTCAGAAGAAGAAATATAGGCTTTATATATCAGGATTACAGCCTGTTTCCAGAATTTACATCATATGAAAATATAGTTATGCCAATTCTACTTGATGGAAAAAAGCCAGATGATGCAAAGGTTGATGAGATATTATCAGAATTAGAGATAAGCCATTGCAAGAATAAATATCCATCAGAAATGTCAGGTGGAGAACAGCAGAGAGTGGCAATTGCCAGAGCACTTATTACAAGTCCGGCGGTTATATTTGCTGATGAGCCTACAGGAAATCTTGATGCGGGAAGTGCAGAAACAGTTGCAAAGATGTTATCAAAAGCAAGTCAGAAATACGAGCAGACAATAATAATGGTAACACACGACAGACAGATGGCTGATTACGCAGACAGGATAATTACTATTTCAGATGGACAGATACAGTAATATTACATAGCAATAATAAATTGTGGCAGTATATTTCAAGATATAGCTCATATAGGATTGTGAATTGCTGTTGTATGATTTGCTATTGATTATATATTATAAGTATATTTCACAATGGTATGAAAATAAGTGCTTAGTGTTAATCTATTCGGGGGAATAATAGATAACGCTAAGCACTTTATTTTAAGTGTTAGAGATTAATATACTTAAATATTTTCGTATCGTGGAAGTTCAACTATTATGGCTTCGTGGTGGACAGCCGGGAGAAACTTATCCATAACTTCGCTTGTCTTTAACTTAAGGCTTGAAGTATTGATACAAGGGTGACAGCCAAGAGAAGCTTCTTCAAGTACTTCCTTGTCAATAAGTAACTGGACGTGGTTGTCAGTATCATTCATAAGCCCCATAATAGATACTGAACCAGGTGTTATATCAAGATATTCTTTCATATATTCCTCATCGGCGAATGAAAGTCGTGCAGAGTTAATCTGCTGGCTTAAATCTTTAGTCTTAAATACTTTATCTCCCGGCATCATAAGAAGATAGAATTGTGTTTTCTGTCGGTTGCATAAGAAAAGGTTCTTGCATATAAGTGTGCCAAGAATTTTATCAATATCGTTGCATACTTCCATTGTTGTTGCTGGTTCGTGGTCGGTTCTGTAATATTCCATTCCTAACTGGTCAAGTAAATCATATACTCTGATTTCTTTATCAAGTCTGTCAGCTTCATTGGCTGGTCTGCCTTTTATTAGTTCCATAGTGTTCTTGTAGTCCTTTCTTATGATTATAGTGTATATAATTGATTATAATGTATATAATAATTTATTTTAGTATATTGATTTATTGTGGGGAATGCAAGTTATATAGTGAGGTATTAGTTGTCTGCAATATAATATAGAGTATGGTGTTTGATGTAGATAAGGTTAAAAATAATACATTGTTATAACAATGTATTGACAAAACAACAGGAAAGGCATATTCTAATATTAGAGTAAATTTATAATTTGAAAGGGATGGTAATTATGGCTAATACTAATGTGACTATGAGAATAGACGAGAATTTAAAAAGTCAGTTGCAGGAGTTAGTATCAAATCTTGGAATGGATATGACAACATTTTTTACTATGGCGGCTAAACAGGCAGTAAGAGAGCAGGCTTTACCATTTCACCCGGATATGAATGTTGGGAGATATAGCGATAAAGCATATCAAATGGCAATGGCAAATACTAATTATAATGCTGATGGTAAAGCTGTAATAGCATCAGATGATGAATGGGTAGAAGAAACTGAATGGGATGATATGTTTGAGCAAATGAAAAAAGAAAGAGAGGCAGAATGAGAAAAGGAGAAGTATGGTTTGTAGAATTTCCGTTGGAGGAAGATGCGAGTAGAATAATAAATAGACCAGTTATTGTACTTGATGAAAATGTATTAGGGGTATTATCAGTGAAGATAACTAAACATAAAGTAAGAAAGGAAGACCCTTATGATATTCCAATTATATATTGGAGTGAAGCAGGGCTGAGATTAGCTTCAACGGCTAGAGTATCAAAGGTTACAGTGCTTAATAAAGACAGCTTTATATTTAAAATAGGAAATCTTCACAATGATGATATGGATAGAATAGAAGCTATGTATAGCAAATTTCTTGAAGATAATAATATTATATAAAATATAATAAAACCAGCCATATGATGTCATTTCCCATAAAGGACGCAGGGGTATCATATGGCTGGTTTTATAAAGTTGAACAATGAAGAATATTAATACATTTGATTAACAGATGTATTGTAAGTTAATATCTGATTACTGGAAATCGCATATATCAATCATAGCCTCAAGCATTTCCTTTTCTTCTGGCTTTTTCTTAGTAAGTCTTGCGGCGGCTACGATAGGCATCCACTTATCAACGTAACGCTTATCAGTAGAAGTCTTCTCACAGAACATTGATATGTACTTATCGGCAAGTGCTTCATCGTTCAGTTTAAGTGTAAGGTAAGTATTAGCCGCATCGGCAGAAGCATTACCTTTAGTAGCGTGTACCCAGTCAACAGCAGTAATTGCAATTATCTGGTTGTTGTCATCAGTCTGTACGATAATATTTTCTGGACAATAATCACCGTGGCATAATTTAGTATGATAAGGAAGCTCTGAAAGTCTTGAGTCCAGCTCATATTTCGTGTCAGCAGGAATATTAAGCTCATTAATCTGTCGCTCAAGCTTACTTTTCATATCGACTAAAAGAGGGTTGCTGTGCTTATTAATAGCTATCTGGTAGTCAACCATAGCCTCTATGTAAGCATCTGCATTTTCAGGGTGTTTAGCTAACAGCTCTTTTAAAGTTTCTCCTTTGGCATATTCGCTTGTGATAGTCCATTTGCCATCTACTACAGATACATTAAGAAGTCGTGGTATATCAAGTCCTGTATCTTCAACTCTTGCAGTGTTAAGTGCTTCATATAATACATCGGATTTGCTGTAAGATAGTGCAAATACTTTCTCAGCCTTATCCTTATCAACGTATACAGATTTTAGAGTTCCTTTATATATACATTTTTTCATAATAACCTCCATTCCTGCCCATTACTATGTAGGCATTCAAGTTCATACGCAGATGTCAATTCTGCGAGAGGGCAATCTTTATAAAGATTGCCACATATCCATTCATATCTTTATATAACGGGACAAGTGGTATTGTACATATAACAAGCCCGTTGTGTCTGTCAGTGAGAATAATGTTATCTGACATTGACAATATATTATCATAATAATATAT